>Ga0181522_10002101_pt1 | contig 11548 bp, 9 predicted proteins | sample PEATcosm2014_Bin_27_FD_121103 | JGI IMG/M metagenome (GOLD analysis project Ga0181522, IMG submission 121103) | Peatland microbial communities from MTU Mesocosm Facility, Houghton, MI, USA - PEATcosm2014_Bin05_10_metaG | ecosystem: Environmental > Terrestrial > Soil > Wetlands > Peat | place...
AAAAGAATGGCGGGGACGACGGGACTCGAACCCGCGGCCTCTGCCGTGACAGGGCAGCGTTCTAACCAACTGAACTACGTCCCCTCTTGCTTTTCATACGGTTAGGGCCGAACCCGCATGTTTACGGTCCACTCTTGCTGTCAACCGTTTCGCCTGCTTCAATCCGTCCAGCGAATAGAACCAGTTCCCGGTACGAATACGAAATTGACAGTAAATGGACGGTACCAAAATCGTCAAAACTGTCCGCAGGCTATCGCGACGCCGAGCATCTGTCCATGCTCTGTGGTGAATTGTAGCAGACCGAATTCAGATCAGTACAGGCGCGGTTTGAGAGTCTCAAGCAGGCAGCCTCTCCGAGGAATTCAAAGAGTTTCGCATGCAATCGGCGATCCAGCGCCGACATGTGCTGACTTGGGTGGCCACTGCCGCTGTTCTCTCTTCGCGCCGGGCGGATGGTTGTTGGTGCGAACCCGAACGCTCGGTGGAGACGACAGACACGGCCGTCTTGGACCTTCGCGAGCGATCCGTGGCCGGCGGACAGAGTGAAGCTGACACTGGTTAGGCACCTTTGAAGATTCCTCGAACCGCCAGCACCTGATTCTTGACCTTCCGATTGGGAGCAAACAAGGGCCCTATGATGTCGGTCTTCTCATCTCACAGAAACAGGTGCGGAGAATTTGCGCGCGACGGGGATTGCGGATCTGCATGATCACATTACTGATCTCCGGGTCGATGTTGGCCTCAGTAGCATTCGGCCGGGAGAATATGTTCTCGGTGTTCGGTCGCGCAGTCTTGAATGGATTCGATAATCCCGCGCGTTTTTTGATCCTATACACTGGCGATTACCAAACTGAGCGCCCGAGGTTTACAGGAGTTTACGACAGCATCAGGGCTCCCTCTGGGCCTTAGCGACTGTAATGTCCTACAGTTTCCAACTGTTCTGGAAAAGTCATCAACATGGCGCAACAGGTCATTCACGGCCGACAAATGGACATTCATCTTGCCCGCGAATTCGGGCCTGAACTCTTCAATTTTGAGATCGATCACGACATAGCATCGTAGGCGCAGATGATAAAAAAGCAGATCAAGCAAATAGTCTTCGCCGCCGATTTCCAGATGGTATTGGTTGCCGACGAATGCAAAACCTTTGCCGAGTTCCAAAATTAAGTCGTGCAGATGGTCGATAAGACCCCTTTCCAAATCACGCTCCGGCATCTCTGTCCCGAGCGTTAGAAAATCGAAGTTGTAGGGGTCTTTGAAGTTCCTGCGCCAGTTCTGACTGGGGAGCCGGGAGCGTTCGTTGAAAGGTCGTCGTGACTGCCCGGCCTTGCCTGCGGTTGAAGGTCACCCTCAATCTGATGGACAAGGACGTTTCGCGTCCAGCCACTCTCGACAGCTTGCCGGATATACCAGTCTCGTTCCGCGGGGGCCTTGATCATTTCGAAAATCCCCACGTTGTGCCCCCGGGGCAATTGTGCGACGGCCTGTTGCACAAATTGCTGATCGGGGTAGGCTTCGGCGAAAGCCCGCATATATTTGAGGTTTCGCGCGCCAAACCCAGTCATCCCCGGAAAAGCCTGGGGCAGGTCATGAGCCAGCCTAGTCGACCACCTTTGCTCTCCACTCTTCCGATTGCCGGGCGAGTGAGAATGTCTCTGCCGATGCCCCAATAGAATAGAGCAATACGAGTTCCCGATTGACGGAAAGGGCGGCGCGGACCTGCACGCTGCGGATTCGCTCGTTCAGTTCTTTCCGTTAGGGGTTTTCCTTGACACTGCGGATACAAAGGGGCAATATCTAGGCTGTATTAAACGCATTTAATACCGGCTTTCACCGCAGGGAGGAATCCGCGATGGCTTCGCGCCTCGGCCTTTCGATCCGCTTTCGGGTCGTTCGCGGCATCTTGCTTGCGCTGCTCGCGTGTATCAGGCTCGCATCGGCGGAGTCTGCATTTTTGCGTGTCAATCAAGTTGGATATGAAGCGGGCGAAGGGCCTTTTCGCGCGTACTTGATGACGACGGAAGTGGAAAGCGGGGCCAGCTTTAAAGTTGTCAACTCGAAAGGCGTTACCGTATATTCAGGCCGCGTCGGTGCGTTGTTGGGCGAGTGGAGCCACAGCGAGAAAGAGACTTACAACGTATATTCGCTCGACTTCAACGTACCAGCGGGCGACGTTTACACGGTTTCTATCTCCGGACCTTTGACGGTGAGCTCGCCACCTTTCGCGGTAGATCTACCGGATGCGCTCTATTCCGGCTTGCTTTTGAACACCTTGTTCTTCTACGAAACGGATCGCGACGGAGCGAATTTTATCCCCAATGCCTTACGAACAGAACCGGGACATCTCAAGGACAAGAACGCCCATGTTTACGAGACACCTGCTCTAGATAGCAACGACTTTATCGACAGCAAGCCGCCTGCGCCCCCTTTAGTGTCAGCTAACGTGCCTAACATCGATGTCTCGGGAGGATGGTGGGACGCCGGCGATTACATGAAGTACGTCGAAACTACAAGTTATACCGCAGCACTGATGCAGATCGGCATCCGTGACTTCCCCAACCAAATGGGAGCGTATGCGCGCATCAACCCTCCTGCACCGCCGAATTCTATTTCTTATGCGGGCACGAGCGGGGCGGGAGCACCGGCTTCTTCCGATTTCACAACCGAAGCTGCGTTCGGGATCGACTGGCTGATGAAGATGTGGGATGACAAATCGCGAACGCTGTTCTACCAGGTGGACAACAGTCAAGACTGGGACTACTACGGAGAAGGCGATCCCAGTTCGGCCATGGGAAACTGCGCTGGAACGTATCCGACTTCTTATTGCTTGATCACCGAGTACGATATCTGGACTTTGCCCCAGGCGGCCGACAATTTCGAGCAGCCCGGAGATCCGCAATCGTGCGATCCCTATACAACTTTCTTTATCTGCCATCGTCCAGTCTTTATCGCAGGGCCTGCAGGTTCGCCGATCAGTCCGAACCTGGCGGGACGTTTGGCGGCTGATTTTGCCTTGTGCTACCAGCTCGATCGGATCTCAAACCCTCCCCTTGCGAAACAGTGCCTCCAAGACGCAGAGCACATCTTTCAGCTTGCGGACACGTCTTATGCGGATCCGGCACCCACGACAAGCTCGGGCTCATGTAATTCTTGCCTCTTGACCGCCGCTCCATCTGATGCCTATCCCGAGAATGTTTGGGAAGATGATATGGAATTGGGGGCAACCGAGCTGTATTTCGCTTTGCAGTTCGCGCGCGGAGATAAAAATCTGCCTCTTGAACTGCGCCAGACTGATCCCAGGTTCTATCTCACTCAGGCGGCGCAGTTCGCCAACAACTACATCGCGAACATCTACGCTACGGGCTACACGGACACACTCAACCTCTATGATGTAAGCGGTCTTGCACATTTCGAGCTGTTGCGCGCTCTTGAAACGGCGGGAAATCCCGCTGGGCTCGCAGTTACTCAGGCTGGTATTCGCAAACAATTGCTGCGACAAGTCGAAGACGCAGTCAGCCAGGCTCGAACCGATCCCTGGGGTTTCGGGTATCAATGGAGTTACGGCGACACCACCTCGCATGGTGCTGGTCTGTCGGTCATGGCCAGCGAAGCGTATTACCTCACTCAGAACAAGAAGTACGATGTCTATGCGCAGAGATGGCTGGCCAATGTATTGGGAACGAATGCTTGGGGTACGTCTTTCATCGTGGGCGACGGGAGCACGTTTCCCAATTGCATCCAGCATCAGGTCGCGAACCTCGTCGGTGCGCTGGATGGGACTTCAGGAGGAACGCCTGTGCTTTGGGGTGCGGTTACCGAGGGTCCATCCAGTTATGCCACTTCAGGCGTGGTCGACGGAATGGTTTTGTGTCCGGCAAACGGGGCAGACAAGTTCGAGAAATTTAATGGTAATGCTGGCGCGTTCGATGCGGCCCAGGTGGCGGTGTATCGGGACAATATGCAGTCCTACAGCACAACTGAACCCGCCATTGACCTGGCGTCGACATCATTCCTCATGTGGTCGTGGAGATTGGCGCGGCGCCCAAGCTTTTGACGCACGGCTCAAGTGCCTCTGACCACTCTCTTCGTCATTCAACGTTCGAGCACAGAGTTTTAAAGATCCCTGCCCTGAAAGGCGATTATGCGACGCGCTCTTATAGTTTTGGGCACCATTCTGGCCAGCACGATCCTGGCCGTTTCTCAAAATACTTCTTCCACGACGATTTCCGGTTTCGACCGACAGCTAATCGACTGGCAGAAACACCTCCTCGAGGCAGCACAGAACCAGAACGAAAGTGTGGTCGCCGGTGCTATCGCTGAGGACTTCCGAGGTATCGGCCCAAACGGCGACTTCTACGACAAAAGCGAGGTGATCGAATCCGCCCGGAGCGGAATGCCCAAGAACACACGCGCGTACGATTTCTACGTGGTCAAACTGACCGACACCTCGGCCGTGGTGAGCTATAACCTGATCGTTCCGGAAGAACATCCTCGTTATTGCCATATGGCCGACACATGGGCAAGAATCGAAGGCCGCTGGAAACTGAAATTCCGGCAAATTACGCCCAACCTCTGGAGTCAAAACGATGTGGATTAATCAGCCGCGTTCCAAGAATCGAACTTCTTTGAGGAATTTGGGTGTTCTCCTTCTTGTTCCCTTTTTTTCGGTTGCGATTATGCTGGCACAGCCAAGTTCGCAGCCAGCTTCAGGGAAGCTACCTTTGGACGGCGGGTGGGCGCTGCAGTCCTCTGTGAAAATAGCGGCAACGGGAGAAGAGATCTCTAGCCCATCATTCGAACCCGCGAACTGGATCCCGGCTGATGTACCGACGACGGTGGTGGCGGCGCAAGTTAAGAACGGCTTGTTGCCGGATCCTTTCTACGGCATGAACCTGCGGAAATTTCCGGGAGTCGCCTATCCTGTCGGAGCCAATTTTTCGAATCTTCCAATGCCGCCCGACAGTCCCTATGCCATCTCGTGGTGGTATCGCAAAGAATTCAACTTACCCGCTGCATTCGATGGGAAAACGGTGTGGCTGAACTTCCGCGGCATAAATTACCGCGCGAACATATTTCTCAACGGAAAGCAGATTGCCAACTCGAACGAAGTTGCCGGCGCGTGGCGCACTTATGAGTTCGATGTCACCCCTGACGTCAAGCATGGAGCGAATGTGCTCGCGATCCAGGTTTGGGCGCCGACGGAAAACAGCCTGGCCATCACTTTCGTGGATTGGAATCCCGCGCCGCCTGACAAAAACATGGGATTGTGGCGTGAGGTGTACTTGAGTGCAAGCGGACCAGTCGCTTTGCGGCATCCGGCGGTGTCCTCGAAAGTGGATTCACCCCGCAACACTGTGGCTCACCTGACGGTAACCGCACTACTGAAAAATTCTGCCAATCGTGCAGTCAAAGGAACACTGAAGGGCAGAATTGAGAACATCGAATTTGCGCAGTCTGTGGAGCTAGCGGCGGGGGAGTCAAAAGACGTGGCCTTCTCGCCCATTGATTATCCGCAGCTCAATCAGAGCAATCCGCGGCTGTGGTGGCCAACGCAGATGGGGATACCGAACTTGTACGATCTCGCTCTTTCGTTTGAGGCAAATGGCGAAGTGTCTGACGTATCCCGTACCAGGTTCGGCATTCGTCAGATCACATCCGAAGTTTCAAAGCGGGCGTCGGATCGCTTCAACCTCCTGTTTAAGATTAATGGCAAGAAGATCCTGATTCGTGGCGGAGGCTGGACGCCGGACATGATGCTACGCGAAAATTCGCATCGTCTCGCCGAGGAGTTTCGTTACGTGCGCGACATGGGTTTGAATACCCTTCGCCTCGAAGGCAAAATCGAGAGTGAGGAATTTTTTGACATGGCCGACCAGCAAGGCATCCTGGTGATGGCAGGATGGTGCTGCTGCGATTTCTGGGAGCACTGGGGGAACTGGAAAGATGAGGATTTCGAGATTGCCGCGTCCTCTTTGCGCGATCAGATCTACAGGCTGAGAGGCCATCCCAGCCTATTGGCTTGGCTGAATGGCAGCGACAATCCTCCTCCGCCGGACGTAGAAGAGATGTATCTGAAGATTGAGTCGGACCTGAGGTGGCCGAATCCGGTGGTGTCTTCAGCCACGGCAAAACCGACGACATTGACCGGCGAAAGCGGAGTGAAGATGAGCGGGCCGTATGAATATGTGGCACCCTCGTACTGGGACATGGATCCACATAGACCGGCGCAAGAGCAAGGCTGCAACCCAGGCGGTTGTGGCGGTGCTTACGGCTTCAACACTGAAACCAGCATGGGACCGGCCGTTCCACCAATTGAAAGCGTGGAGCGAATGCTTCCCAAAAACCACCTTTGGAGCGTAGACGGACCGCTCGACGAGTACTGGAATTTCCACGCGGGCGGAGGAGAATTCAAGACGATGAAGGTCTTTACGAATGCGCTCAACGCGCGCTATGGAAAGGCCGACGGCGCGGAAGACTTTGCCTACAAGGCGCAGCTTATGACCTACGAAGGCGTGCGCGCGATGTTTGAGTCGTACAGTCGAAACAAATATAAATCGACCGGCGTGATCCAGTGGATGCTGAACAATGCGTGGCCATCAATGATCTGGCACCTCTACGACTACTATCTTCGGCCGGGCGGTGGATATTTCGGCGCCAAGAAAGCGCTGCAGGCGCTCGATCCGGTTTACGGATACGACGACCACTCGATTTGGCTGGTGAGCAGCCAGTATGTGAGCGCCACGGGACTGAAACTGGAGGCGCGCGTGTTCAATCTGGATGGAACACAGAAATTTTTCAAGGATATTGCGCTCGACGCATCTGCCGACAGCACCACGAAGGTGTTCGTGCTGCCGAAGATCGACGGTTTGTCACCAGCGTTCTTCCTGGACCTTCGCATCAAAGATGGCATGGGCAAAGTGCTGGGTTCCAATTTCTACTGGCTCTCGATGAAATCTGAAACGCTCGACTGGGCAAGATCGAATTGGTACACAACCCCGACCGCCTCGTATGCGGACTACACATCGCTCGCCGAAATGCCGAAAGTAAAGTTGAATGTGTCGAGCAGCAGCGACCGCTCCAACGATAACGAGGTGACTCGTGTGACTTTGGAAAATCCTAGCAAGAACTTGGCCTTTTTTGTGCGGCTGAAGCTCAACAAAGCTAAGGGTGGTGAAGAAATCTTGCCCGTGATCTGGCAGGACAATTACATCTCATTGTTGCCGGGCGAAACGCGAGAGATTACGGCAACCTATCGCGCCGATGCCACAGCCAGGCCGGAGGTCGAAATCAGCGGTTGGAATCTCGAGTAGAGATTATTTTTATACCTCTTCCTCTGCGGGCAGATCGAAGTTCACCAAGTTCCCCCGGAAGCCGCGCGTTTTCCACGCGCCGAACGCGATTCCGACTGTCATCCAGACGGCTCCGGCGATCTTAGCGGGAGTGCTCAGGCTCCACCAGAGAAAAAAGCAAATCGTGAAACCGGCCATCGGCGGTGCGATTAAGGCGAGCGCCAGTAATCCAGCACCCCCGACAATCCACGCCGCTATCCCGAGGTGCGCACTCAATAGAAAGCAAGCAACGACGACGAGAGTCAGGGCCGGTGTGACATATTTGTCAACGAACCGTCCTCGCTCACGGAGGTAGTATCGAACGAATGCGGCCCCGTTGACACCCATGAAGGCGATAAGCGCGCCGAAATTCAGCATTTCGGCGCCGAGGCCGTAACTCATCAGAAACGCACCGATCAGCGCAACAGCTCCGACAAACAAAACGTTGTTTCTCGGCACGCGATGCTTCGGGTCGACCATTCCGAAGAACGATTTCGGGAGGGCGTTGCTTCTTCCCATGCCATAAAGCAGGCGGGCCGCGCCAATCTGCGAGCCCATGCCTGATCCGAAGTTGGCCACCAGCAAGGTGAATCCGATGATGCCGAACATTGGTTTCCAGGCACGGCCGGCGACGTGAACGAAAGCTGTGTCAACGTCCGGAAAAGGCTGCGACGCGGGCCAGATCAACTGCGCGGCATAGACCTCAAAGGCGGACAGAATGCCGATCACCAGGCAGGTCAGCACCGTTGCCAGCAAAATGTTGCGCCGCGGATTTTCCGCTTCTTCCGAGAGCGTGGAGATTCCGTCAAAGCCGATGTAGGTGAGCACCGCGATGGATGTTCCTCCGAGCACGGCCTTCGTGTTCCACATACCCGGATCGTAAAAAGGTCGAGTATAAAAACCTGCACCGTCGTGCGGATGCCCGAAAATGTAGCGCGCCGCTACGACAAAGAAAATGGCGATTACCACGCCCATGCCAGCCGCGAGTGCCGAGTTCACGCGAGCGGAAGTCTTCACCCCCTGAACATTGAGCAGCGTGAACACCAGCGTAAAGAAGAGAGCCCACACCGCGTAGGGCACGCCGGGGGCAAACACATGCGCCTGCTGGCTGCACCAGATCGTGCAGATAATCGGATTGAGCATGTAATCCATCACCATGCTCCAGCCAGTGACGTAGCCGAGAGCGGGATTAATCTCCTGGCCGACGTAGGTGAACGCAGAGCCCGCGCTCGGATACGCGCGCGCCATGCGGCCGTAGCTGATGGCCGTGAAAAGCATTGCCACCATCGCGATCAGGATGGTAGTGACCACGTGCCCACGGCCGCGATCGCTGAGCACGCCAAACACCGACATGGGTGCGACGGGCTGAATGACAATTATGCCGTACAGAATGAGATCCCACAGCGTGAGCGTGCGTCTGAGGCGCGGACTCGGGGCGAACTGGGTGGTCGAAGAATTCATTCACGATCTCAAGAAAAACCCCATTATCCTGCTGAGATAATGGGGCGCTCGGAGGGTCAGTTGTAGGTAGTGGAATAACCAACAATAACCGAACGTGGTTCCTCAAATCACCTCGCATTCTATACTGACGATCGATTCTGTCAACGAAAAACCAAGATTAAAACGATTTTTGCGAAGCTGGTGCGGGATTCACAGTTCGGTTGCAAGGACATATCAGAATGCAAGCGACACCGGCGAAGGCAAAGCGACCGTCTGAACAATTCCCTGCCCTTCGATGACGGTATATATCGTGTCTGCGGCTACGTTCTTGAAGCTTTCGGACTTGCCAGTTGGCCAACGCACTTCCATCAGGTCAATTTTCGCCGCCGAGCCCAGCCCAAAGTGAAGCCGCAGGTCATTCTGCGAAAGATAACTTCCACCGCCTCGTACTTCGTCAAATTGCGTCATTCCTGCCGCATGAATGGTGATGCGCGCGCCGATCGCTGCACGATTGCTGTTTGTTCCAACCAGATGAAAGAGCACACGATGGTTCGTACTCTTATTTGTATTGAGCAGCAGCGATGGCGGTTCTCCGACATTAAGCACGACAATGTCGACGTTCCCATTGTTGAAGATATCGCCGAAAGCAGCGCCCCTCCGCGATTTCATGGGCATATCGGCTAATCCAGCCGCCCTCGAAACTTCCTCGAAACTTCCGTTATGCAGATTGCGATGCAACAGCATGGGCTCGGCATAGGGTGCACTTCCCCGCACTTCGTCCATCTGCGGATAGACATGGCCGTTGGCCACGAAAAGATCGAGCCAGCCGTCATTGTCCAAATCGAAAAACGTTGTACCCCAGCCCACCAGCGGCAAGCTGGGCTGCCCAAGATGCGATGCCATGGCCAGGTCTTCGAATCTTTCTGTCGCTTCGTTGCGATAGAGGGTGTTGGGCTGGTCGGCAAATTCGGTGATGAACATCGAGAGACGTCCGCTGTGATCGTAGTCTCCCCAGGTGACGCCCATCGAGCCAAGCGCCTGCCCTTCGCCGTTGAGTGCGATCCCGGCTACCATGGCCTCGTCTGTGAAGGTGCCGTTGTGATTGTTGTGGTAGAGATGATTGGGAGTGGCGTCATCGGCAACGAACAAATCGGGCCACCCGTCATTGTCGTAATCGCCCCAGGTCGCACCCAATCCGTAGTATTTTTCTGGATCGTCAACCCCAGCTTTCTTTGAGACCTCCTCGAATGTGCCATCGCCACGGTTGTGATAAAGCAGATCGCTCTCGCCCTCCATGCCCCACGGTCCGCATTGCACCGGAACGCCCTTGAAGTGACAGAACTTCGTCGAGCCAAATTCGGGTAAGTTGTCAATCTCCACGTGAACATATCGCGAGACAAATAGATCGACGTTTCCATCGCGATCGTAATCTGCCCACGCCGCTCCCGTTGAAAAGCCGCCGCCACGCACCCCAGCCTTGTCGGTCACATCTTCAAACGTGCAGTTGCCTTTGTTACGATAAAGCGCGTTTCCGCCGTAGCCCGTCACGAAAAGATCGAGATTGCCGTCATTGTCAAAGTCGGCGACGGCAACGCCCATGCCCCATCCTTTGCGGGTAAGTCCGGCCTTCTCGGTGATATCAGTGAATTTCAGGTCCGCGTCCTGATGCCAAAGCGTGACGAGAAGATCGCCGCCTTGCTTATAGCGATCGACGGTAGAGCCGTTCACCATCACAATATCGAGTTTGCCGTCGTTGTCGCAGTCGAACAGCCCGATGCCGCCACTCATGGATTCGACGACATAGTGCTTTTCAGCCGAAGAGATGTGTGACGCGGCCAGTCCGGACTGAGCGGCGATGTCGCGAAAAATTGGAACAAGGGCGGTGAGTTTCGGCGCGTCCGACTTTTTCTCCATGCGTCGAGGGAGATTTTTTGAAGGCTGAGCTATCGAAGTTTGCGATACAGACTGGCCAGCGAGCGAGACTGCGAAGGTGAGTAGAAAAATAGTACTCTGGCGCGCCCCCATGCTGCTTGATTATAGCTTTCCGCCTCCAATCAACGCGGAAAAGCGCAGTGCGTCTCACCGTCGCCCTTGATGGCACCTTCAGAAAATAAACTTCAGCGCTAGCTGCAAAATTCGAGGATAGTGTGCAACGTTCGCGCGGAATAGTGGTATGACTCCGCAAGAGGAATCACCTGCGGAATTCGCAGCTCCTCCGTAGCAACTAATCTCACTGTCCGCATTACCCACACCAGAGTTGGAAGCGGCCGATCCTCCGTCCCCGCCCAGCCAACTGAATTCCGTATGATTGAACACATTGAAAGCTTCAGCCCGAAACTCAAAAAATTTGCTCTCCGTGATGGCGAAGTGCTTGATCAGAGCCATGTCGAAGTTTGTCCGCCAAGGATTGTTGAGAATGTTCCTGCCGGCATTGCCGAACGTGAGCCCCTGGGGTGCCACAAACGCGTTGGGATTGTAAAGAAGAGGTCCCAAGCCAGACTGTGGAGTATTCACCACGCCACTCTTCGGATTGCTAACGAGATCTGGATACGAACCGGCACTCAGCGAAAGGTTGTCGATTTGAGCGTCGAGGTTACCTACCCCAGCATTGTCACCGGGGATCTCAGTGACGCTGCCGGTTCCGCAAGGATTGCAACCCGCGTTGTAAACGCTGAACGGCGTACCGCTTTCCACCAACGTTATGCCCGACCATTGCCACCCTCCGAGCAGTTTACTCGTCAAATTATGCTGAGCCGTGAAGAATGGCAAATCGTAGACGT
>Ga0181522_10002103_pt1 | contig 11537 bp, 8 predicted proteins | sample PEATcosm2014_Bin_27_FD_121103 | JGI IMG/M metagenome (GOLD analysis project Ga0181522, IMG submission 121103) | Peatland microbial communities from MTU Mesocosm Facility, Houghton, MI, USA - PEATcosm2014_Bin05_10_metaG | ecosystem: Environmental > Terrestrial > Soil > Wetlands > Peat | place...
TCATCGAACAGTTCGGCGAGCTTCTCGGTCATCGCCCCGCCGAGCTCCTCGGCGTCGACGATCGTCACCGCACGTCGGTAGTAGCGCGTGACGTCGTGGCCAATGCCGATGGCGATCAGCTCGATCGGCGAGCGCGTCTCGATCTCCTCGATCACGTAGCGCAAGTGCCGCTCGAGGTAGTTGCCGGCGTTGACCGATAGGGTCGAATCGTCGACCGGCGCGCCGTCGGAGATCATCATCAGGATGCGCCGCTGCTCGGTGCGGCCGAGCAGGCGCTTATAGGCCCAGTCGAGCGCCTCGCCGTCGATGTTCTCCTTCAGCAGGCCCTCGCGCATCATCAGGCCGAGGTTCTTGCGCGCGCGCCGCCAGGGGGCGTCGGCGGCCTTATAGACGAGGTGGCGCAGGTCATTGAGCCGGCCGGGGTTGGCCGGCTTGCCCGCCTGCAGCCACGCTTCGCGCGCCTGACCGCCCTTCCAGGCGCGAGTGGTGAAGCCGAGGATCTCGACCTTGACGCCGCAGCGCTCGAGCGTGCGGGCGAGAATGTCGGCGCAGGTCGCGGCGACGGTGATCGGCCGGCCGCGCATCGAGCCGGAATTGTCGATCAGCATCGTCACCACCGTATCGCGGAAGTCCATGTCCTTCTCGCGCTTGAACGACAGCGGCTGCTGCGAGTCGATGACGACGCGCGACAGGCGGGCGGTGTCGAGGATGCCTTCCTCGAGGTCGAACTCCCACGACCGATTCTGCTGCGCCATTAGCCGCCGTTGCAGCCGGTTGGCGAGCCGGCCGACGACGCTGGAGAGGTTCTGCAACTGCTTGTCGAGATAATCCCGCAGCCGCTGCAACTCCTCCGGCTCGCAAAGGTCTTCGGCGTTGACGACCTCGTCGAACTTATTGGTGTAGGCCTTGTAGTCGGGCCCGCGGCGATCTCCGGTCGGTTGCGGCGGGCGGTTCTCCGCCGCCTCCTCCGACTCGCCGGCCGAGGCTTCGTCGGGGAAGTCGGCCGAGGGCGCTTCGTCGGCTTCGGTCGCGCCCTCCTCGAGTTCGTCGGTGGTGTCTTCCGACGCCTCTTTCTCCATCGCGTCGGCCGATTCCTCCCGCTCGCCTTCCCCGTCGGCGTCCTCGGCGCGCTCGGGCGGCGTATCCTCTTCGGCCGATTCCGAGTCTTCGTCGTCGTTGGCCTCAGAGTCGCTGGGCAGGTCGAGTGACTCCAGCAGCCGATGCAGCGAGCGGGCGAAGGCGCGCTGGTCGTGGATCGATTCGCCGAGCCCATCGAGCTCCGCGGCGGCCTTGCCTTCGACGACCGGGCGCCAAAGCTCGACCACCCGCGCCGCCCCGCTCGGCGGCTTCAGACCGGTCAGGCGTTCGCGCACCAGCATCGCCACCGCGTCTTCGAGCGGGGCTTCGTCGCGCTCGCGCGCTTCAGAATAGGGGGCGCGATGATAGCGGTCGTCGAGCATCGCCGTCAGGTTGGCGGCGACGCCTTCCATTCGCCGCGCGCCGATTGCCTCGACCCGCGCCTGTTCGGCGGCGTCGAACAGCGCACGCGCGGCCGGATTATGCGGCGCGTGGCGGCGGTGGACAGCGTCGTTGTGACAGGCCAGGCGCAGCGCCATCGAATCGCCGAGGCCGCGCAGGATTGCCGCCTCACGCGCATTGGGCTTGCGCGGCGGCTCCGGCAGCCGCGCGCGCGCGCCTTCGGGTCCGCTGACCAGGGCCGGCTTGTCGGCGGCGAAAGCGACCTCGAGGTCCGGCCGGTGCGCCATCGCGCGGGTGCAGGAGGCGAGCGCGCGCTTGAACGGCTCGGCGGGCGATTCGGCCTTGCCGGACGGCTTGCGGTTGGTCGGTTTGACGTCGACGGTCGACATGAGAGCCTGGGTTCGGGCGTCGGACGCGGGTTGGGCGGGCGTTCTCTATAGGCTCGGCCCGACTTTGCCGGCAAGGCGATCGTTGGCGGCGGGGCGCCCGAGCGAATTCACAACTACGACGCCGAGAATGGCGATCGCGCCGCCGGCCAGCGTCAACACGCTCAGGCTCTCGCCAAGCGCGGCGTATCCGACCAGCGCTGCGACGGGCGGCACGAGATAGAGGAAATTGGCGGCGCGCGCTGCGCCAAATCGGCCCAGCGCATAGGTCCAGGCTGCATAGCCGATCGCTGCCGGAAAGACGCCGAGCGCCACCACCGTCGCCGCCAGACGCGCGCCCTCGGGCGCGACCAGCCGCGGCAGTGCGCCGGGCAGGAACGGCAGCAGGAACAGCGCGCCGGCCAGCAGGGTATAAGCCGTGCAGGCGAGCGCGCCGTAGCGGTGGATGAGCGGCCGCTGCAAGACAAAGTAGCTCGCTGTGCACAACGCCGCCCCGGCGACAAGGCTCGCCCCGCCGCCGAACGCCAGGCCGCCCGGCTGGCCGAGCGCGATCAGGCCGACGCCGGCGAAACTGATCAGCGCGCCGCCCCAGCCCCAGGCCGAAAACCGCTCGCGTAGAAAAATGGTTGCGAGAATGGCGGTAAGAATCGGCGCGATGTTGACGATGAACGCCGCCGCCCCGGCGCTGACTGTACGCTCTCCCTCGTTGAGCAGGCCGTTGTAAGCAGAAATGCCGATCACGCCGCATATCACGAAGCGCACGGCGTCGCCGCCCGTCGGCAGCGGCGGCCGACGGATCGCCAGCCAGGCGAGCGCCAGAATGCTGGCGACCGCGAACCGCGCCGCGGCCAACCCGAGCGGGCCGAGGTCGCGCATGCCGACGCGTATCATCGGAAAGGCCGAGGCCCACGAGAGCACAGTGACGGCGACGGCAAGAATTGCGGCCGCGTTGGCGCGACGGGCGGCTGTCGAAGAAAGGGCGGTCATGGCGCCTTATCGCCGAGTTGGGGCGATCGAGATAGCGATAACTTGAAGGAAGCCCGTTCGCCGTCGCTTGCGGAAGCGCTAACCTTTCCGCGGCGCCTCGGAGTCGATTTCAGCCTCCGTTAACGGGCTCGTCCCACGATTGCGACGCCCATTCTCGTGATTGGATCTTCGTCGTGCGCTCCATGGCCGCTGTTCGCTACATTTTGCCGCTTCTGGCGGTTGGCGTCCTCTGGTGGCTCGAACCAGATGCCGTTACGCCGTTCCTGCACGGGGGGTTCCCCGTCAACATCGGAACCGCAAATCAGCCGCATGAGGTGGTCGTACCGACGGCGCTGCTGCTCATCGCTCCGCTGGCGCTGCGCTTCGGTCTGCCGCTGATTCTCAAGGCGGCGCTGCTGCTGCCGTTCGCCGCCACGGCGCTCACGCGTCAGAGAGGGAGCAGGGCGACCTTCGATCCCGCGCGCGATATGCCGACCGATTCCTTCGCCCCCGGTTCGCCCGAAGAGGCGGCTGTCAACAAGGCGATCGCCGCCGCGCTCGCGGCGCGGAAACCCACTCCGATCCAACCGTTCGGCCGCCACGACGCAGCGGCCTGATCGGTTCGGCGCGTCAGGTCAGCGCAACGTTCAGCGCGCTTTCCGGCAGTTCCTGGCCGAAGCAGCGCTGGTAGAACTCGGCCACCAGCGTACGCTCGAGTTCGTCGCACTTGTTGAGGAAGGTGAGACGGAAAGCGAAGCCGATATCCTTGAAGATCTCGGCGTTCTCGGCCCAGGTGATCACCGTGCGCGGGCTCATCACTGTCGACAGATCGCCGTTGATGAAGGCGTTGCGGGTTAGGTCGGCGACGCGCACCATCTTGTTGACGATGTCGCGGCCTTCCTTGCCGGCGCGATAGTGCGGCGCCTTGGCCAGCACGATGTCGACTTCCTTGTCGTGCGGTAGGTAATTGAGCGTGGCGACGATCGACCAGCGATCCATCTGGCCTTGGTTGATCTGCTGCGTGCCGTGATAGAGGCCAGACGTGTCGCCCAGGCCGATTGTGTTAGCGGTGGCGAACAGGCGGAAGCCCGGATGCGGCCGGATGACCCGGCGCTGGTCAAGCAGAGTCAGCCGTCCGGAAACCTCGAGCACGCGCTGGATGACGAACATTACGTCGGGCCGTCCCGCGTCGTATTCGTCGAAGCAGATCGCGATGTTGTTCTGCAGCGCCCACGGCAGCATCCCGTCGCGGAATTCGGTGATTTGCTTGCCATCCTTGAGTACGATCGCATCCTTGCCGACGAGGTCGATGCGCGAGACGTGGCTGTCGAGATTGATGCGCACCAGCGGCCAGTTGAGCCGGGCGGCGACCTGCTCGATGTGGGTCGACTTGCCGGTGCCGTGATAGCCGGTGATCATGACGCGGCGGTTGAAGGCGAAGCCGGCGAGGACCGCGAGCGTGGTGTCGCGATCGAATAAATAGTCGGGATCAATGTCCGGCACATGCTCGTCGGGGGCCGAGTAGCCCGGCGCCTTCATGTCCGAATCGATATGGAACGCCTCGCGCACGGAGTACAGCGCATCCGGGGCGCCGGGGGCTGCGGGCGTCACGGTCGAAGGCGGAACTGGCGCGGGTCTCATCGGTCCTCCATGCCCCGGCGCGGCGGGCGGCGGGGTGACGATCACACTATAGGCGCGCCCGCGGACGGGCGAAACGCCAATCGGCCCATGAAATTAACGTGAAAATCGCCCGCTGGGCCGCGGCGGGCGGTCAGACCAGCTTGTTGGCCCTGAGGTAATTATAGGCCTGAATGATTTCGCGCAATTTGTCTTCCGAGGAGCGGTCGCCGCCATTGGCGTCGGGGTGATGGCGTTTGACCAGTTCCTTGTAGCGCGCCTTGATCCCGGCCTCAGTGGCGTTGGCGTCGAGGTCGAGAACGAACAACGCCTTCAACGCCAACGCGTTGTAACGCGGGGGAGGGGCCTGTCCGTCAGCGCGCCGCGCGCCGCGCCGGCGCATGTTGCGCGCTTCGGCGTAGATCGTCTCGTCGACATGGCGTCCGCCTGCGCCGCCGCGCGGCCCCATCTTCCAGGTCGGGCGGTGGCCGATCACCTCCGCCTGACGGAACTTCGCCAGCGATTCATCGTCCATGCCGCGGAAATAGTCGTAGGTCGCGTTGTATTCGCGGACGTGTTCCATGCAGAAGCAGAAGTACTCGCCTTCGCGCTCGCGCCCCTTGGGCGCACGGAACACGCCCTCGCTGGCGCAGCCGGGAAAATCGCAGCGCGTCGTCGTCGGCGGCGCCGGGGTCTCGCTGGCGCGGCGCGGCTTGATCCGAATGCGGTCGAAAATGCGTGAATTGAGATCCATCGACGAACCTTAGGCGCCGACTCGCCCGAGCGGCAAGAGTCGAGTCGACGATCGTGTCTTTGACAAGTCGCGCGCCGCGAGGCAAGTCGGGCGCGCAAGGAATGCGACAATGACCAGAAAAGACCGCATCGCCGCCGCCCTGCTCGAGGCGCTGCGCCCGATCCGACTGGATATCGTTGACGAATCAGACCGCCACGCTGGCCACGCCGGCGCCCGCCCCGGCGGCGAAACCCACTATCGCATTCATATCGTCAGTCCGGCCTTCGTCGGCAAGAGCCGGGTCGAGCGCCACCGCATGGTCAACGCGCCGCTCGCGGCGGAATTCGCCAACGGACTGCATGCTTTGGCGATCGCCGCGGCGGCGCCGGACGAACCATGAGCACGGCGGAGAACGGCGACTTCGGCCCCTACGCCTTCTCCCTCACCGCCGATGAAGCACGAATCGCCGCGGCGCGCGCGGGTCTCAGACGCGCGCTCGCCGGCGGGCTGACGGCGGCCCATTTCGCGCCGCTCGCCGCTTTCGTCCTGGCGATCCTCTTCGTCGCCATTCTGTCGCTGACCGGGCTCCTTGCCCGCCGCCTGGCCGAGGCGGCGCTGTTGATCTGCGTCGCCGCGTTTCTTGCCCAGCGCCTCGTGACGCGGCGGCGCTTCTTTGCCAGCCGTCGCCTCGCCTTGGCCGAGATCGAGTCTCTGCGCGCCGCCGGCCCGTTGACGCTGACGGTTGAGGCCGACGGGCTCCGGCTCGACGGCCTGAGCGCGCCGATGCGCTGGCCGTTCGCCGATTGCCTCGAGGCCGAAGACGCCGGCGGCCTCGTCTATCTGTGGCCACGCCATGGCGCGCCGGCGATCGCCCCGACGCGCATCTTTCACGACCAAGCGGAAGCGTCACGCTTCACGCAATTCCTGCGCTCGCGGCTGCCGCGCCGCCTTGCCGCGCCGGCGACGGATGACTAGAAACCGCCAGCAACCAGCGGGGACAGGGTTCAATGCGCATCGCGATGATTGGGGCCGGCTATGTCGGCTTGGTCTCCGGGGCCTGCTTCGCCGATTTCGGTCATGACGTCGTTTGCGTCGACAAGGACGAAGGCAAGGTCACGGCGCTCAACGCCGGCCAGTCGCCGATCTACGAGCCGGGATTGAGCGAACTCGTCGCCGCCAATCAGCGCGCCGGCCGGTTGTCGTTCACCGGCGACATCCGCGAAGGCCTACGCGGCGCGCAGGCGGTCTTTATCTGCGTCGGCACGCCGACGATGCCGGGCGATGGCGGCGCCGACATGCGCTACGTCTATCAGGCGACGCGCGAGATCGGCGAAGCGATCGAGGGCTTCGTCGTCGTGGTCAACAAGTCGACCTCGCCGATTGGCGCTTGTGACGAAATCGGCCGCATCCTCGCTGAATGCGCGAGGCCGGAATCCTTCTCCGTCGCCTGCAACCCGGAATTCCTGCGCGAAGGCGCGGCGATCGACGATTTCAAGCAACCCGACCGGGTGGTGATCGGCGTCGAGGACGACGCGGCGCGGCGGGTGATGCGCGAGATCTATCAGCCGCTCGAACGCAACGGCAGCCCGATCGTCTACACGACGCGCCGCACCGCCGAGCTGATCAAATACGCCGCCAACGTCTTTCTGGCGATGAAAGTCACCTTCATCAACGAGATGGCCGACCTGTGCGAGAAGGTCGGCGGCGACGTGATGGACGTCGCCCACGGCGTCGGCCTCGACAAGCGCATCGGCCGCCGCTTCCTCAACCCCGGTCCTGGCTTCGGCGGCTCCTGCTTCCCCAAGGACACGCTGGCGCTGACCAAGCTGGCGATCGACGCGCGCTCGCCGATGCGGCTGGTGGAGACGCTGGTCGACGTCAACGACAAGCGCAAGGTGGCGATGGCGGGCAAGATCGTGCGCGCCTGCGGCGGTTCGGTGAAGGGCAAGCGCATCGCCGTGCTCGGCCTGACCTACAAGCCGAACACCGACGACATGCGCGACGCGCCGAGCCTCGTGATCGTGCCGCTGCTGCAGCAGGCAGGAGCGACGATCGTCGCCTTCGATCCGGAAGGGGCGAAGCAGGCTGCGAAGTTGCTGCCCGGCGTCGAGTTCGCCACCGGCCCCTACGCCTGCCTCGAAGGCGCGGACGCCTTGGTGGTCGTCACCGAATGGGACGCGTTCCGCGCCCTCGATCTCGCCCGCGTCAAGGCGGCGCTGCGCGACCCCGTGGTGATCGACCTGCGCAACATCTATCCACAGAGCGCGATGCGGGCGATGGGTTTCAAATACGTGGGAATCGGGCGGGGGGCGTAAGTCGCCCTCACTTCTTGACGGTCACCGCCTGGCCAGTCAGCCGCTTCACCGCATCGGCGGCGCCGGTATTGCCCTGTTCGGCGGCGCGGCGATACCAGGCGACCGCCTGACTGACGTCGGCGGCGGTTCCCTGGCCGTGCTCCAGCAGCGAGGCGAGGTTGAACTCCCCGTCGGGGTTCCCCTGTTCGGCGGCGTTGCGATACCAGTTGAGCGCCTGGGCGTAGTCCTGCGTCACGCCATGGCCATCGCGGTAGAGGTCGCCGATGTCGACCGCCGCCAGCGCGTTGCCCTGGTCGGCGGACTTGCGATACCAGGTCATCGCCTGCGCGTAGTCCTGCGCGACGCCGTGACCCATGGCGTAGAGATAGCCGATATTGTCTTGCGCCGCGGCGTTGCCCTGCGCCGCCGCCTTCTGGAACCAGGTCATCGCCTCGACGTAATCCTGCTGCACGCCCTGGCCGTTCATCAGCAGGACGCCGAGATTGTTCTGGGCGATGGATTGACCCTGTTCGGCGGCCTTGCGGTACCACGTAGCCGCCTGACCATAGTCTTGCGCGACGGCGCGGCCCTTTTCGTAATAGTAGCCGAGGTTGTTCTCCGCCGACGCGTTGCCCTGTTCGCCGGCCTTGCGGTACCACGCCAGCGCCTGGGCGAAGTCCTGCGCGACGCCTTGGCCGTTGGCGAAAAGATCGCCAACGTCGGTTTGGGCGACAGCGTTGCCGAGGTCGGCGGCCTTGCGATACCACGTCATCGCCTGGGCCCAACTTTGCTGCACGCCGAGGCCGTTGGCGTAGAGATAGCCGATGTTGTCGAGCGCCGAAGAATCGTTCTGGTCGGCGGACTTCTTGAACAGCGTCATCGACTGGGCGTAGTCGCGCGTCACGCCCGTGCCGTTCATATACAGCAGGCCGAGATTGTTCTGGGCGATCGCGTTGCCCTGGTCGGCGGCCTTCTGGTACCACGCGACCGCCTGGGCGTAATCCTGCGCGACGCCGCGGCCGCGCTCATAGAAATAGGCGACGCTGGTCTCGGCCTGCGTATAGCCTTGGTCGGCGGACTTGCGGTACCATGCCAGCGCCTGGACGTCGTCCTGCGCCACGCCCTGGCCGTTGGCGTAGAGATCGCCGAGATTGTTCTGAGCCGTTGCGTCGCCCTGGTCGGCCGCCTTGCGATACCAGTCGGCCGCCTGCGCATAGTCCAGCGTCACACCGGCGCGGCCGTTGGCGTAGAACAGGCCGAGGTTGGTCTGGGCGGCCGCGAGGCCCTGATCGCCCGCCTTGCGATACCAGCTCAACGCCTGCGCGTCGTCGCGGGTCACGCCCTGACCGTTGGCGTAGAGATCGCCGACGTCGTTTTGGGCGAGCGCGTAGCCCTGGTCGGCGGCGCGGCGGTACCAGCTCATCGCCTGCGTGTAATCGCGCGTCACGCCATGGCCTTCGGCGTAAAGCTTGCCGAGGTTGGTCTGGGCCGCCCAATTGCCCTGGTCGGCGGCGCGACGATACCAGGTCATGGCCTGGGCGTAGTCCTGCGCGACGCCGTGGCCTTCGGCGTAGAGATTGCCGAGGTCGCTCTCAGCCACGGCGTTGCCCTGGTCGGCGGCCTTGCGCAGCCAATCGGCCGCCTGCGCGTAATCCTGGGGGACGCCCTGGCCGTGCTCATAGAGGGAGCCGATGTTGGCCTGCGCCACGGAGTAGTTCTGGTCGGCCGCCTTGCGGTACCAAATCATCGCCTGGGCGAAATCCACTGGTACGCCGAGACCATTGCCGTAAAGGTAGCCAACGTTGTTGAGCGCTACCGCATAGTTCTTGTCGGCGGCCTTCCGGTACCAGGTCATCGCCTGCGCGTAGTCGCGCGTCACGCCGCGGCCATAGGCGTAGAGGTAGCCGACGCCGGTCTCGCCGGCCGGGTCGCCCTGATCCGCCGCTTTGTGAAACCAGGTCATCGCCTGGCCGTAGTCCTGCGCTACGCCGCGCCCGGTGACGTAGAGATTGGCGAGGCTCGCCTGCGCCTGCGCGTAGCCTTGGTCGGCGGCCTTGCGATACCACGTCACCGCCTGCGCAAGATCGACGGCGACGCCCTGGCCGTTGGCGTAGAGATTGCCGAGGTTGTTCTCGGCCGCGGGATAGCCCTGGTCGGCCGCCTTGCGATACCAGATCATCGCCTCGACCGGGTCGCGGCCGACGCCCAATCCGTTGGCGTAGAGATCGCCGACCGCGTTTTGGCCCACCGCGTCGCCGGCGTCGGCCGCCTTGCGGTACCAGGTCATCGCCTGTCCGTAGTCCTGCGCTGCGCCTTGGCCGGTGCGGTAGCGGTCGCCTGTCGCCACGGCGCTCGCCGCCACATCCTGTGGCGACGGAAACATCTTGTCTTTGAAGGCAAAGAACCCGCCCCCGGCGGCCAGCAGCAGCACGCCCGCCGCCACCGCGGCGATGAGCTTGGTTCGGTTCTGGGCGGGTGGAGCGGCAATCGCGGCGCCGGCCGCCTGCGCCGAGTTGCGCGATTCGGGAAGCGGCGGCTTGGGCGAAGGCTCGGCGGTCGCCGCCGCCACGATCGTCGGGTTTGCTTCGCCGCTCGCGGCCGTCGTTGCAGCAGCATTCGCGGCGGGTTCCGGATCCTGGCCGTCCTGGAGGACAGTCTTCGGGGCGGGCGGCAAAGGCTGGACGAATTTAGACGCGAGCAGCCGTTTAACGGCATCCGCCAGACGTTCGAGATGATGCTCCAATGGCGGCGTGAAGGCGTCGAGCCAATGCGTCTCGCTGATGAAATACTCGAGCGTTGCGCTTGGGGCGACGTCCTCAACGCGGAACGGCACCACCGGCAGGCCCTTGTTGATGGCGCGCTCGACCTCGCGCTCGATCTGCGGCGAGTGGTTGGCGTTGCTGGAATAGACCAGCACCATCACCCGCGCGTTGTTGATCGCGCCGATCAGCGATTCCGCCCAGCCGACGCCAGGAAGGATGTCGCGCGGCGCCATCCAGACCCGGACGCCATTTCGTTCGAGGACATTGCAGGCGGCGTCGGCCGCCGCCTTGTCCTTCGAGGAGTAGCTTATGAAGACGTCGTGAGCCACGGATCTGACAATAGCCAAGGCGGCGCCGCTGACAATATACTTGGCGCCCGTGACAGTCATTCTTTTGCGCAGGAATTCGCCGGACGGCGGCGGGCCGGCGGCGGCGTCGAAACGCGCCGAATAGGCCGGTTTTGGCGCGTCGCGATTGACTTCTTCGCCCGACACGCTTAATTGCCGCCTGTTTTCGTCAGGTCTTGGCCTCGTCGAGAAGCCGTCCGTCCCCATGAGGCCGGCGGTCAACGTCCGGCAGCGCGATGCGCTCCCGGGCGCGATTGGTGTTTGGACAGTAGGCAATGGGCTGTCGGCAATAGGCAAATCGAGCGGGCGCGTCGGCGGACGCGTGGCCACTCTTTCGCGGACTGCCCACTGCCGACTGCCCATCGCCCCGCAGGAGCGCGTCATGTTCGAGAGCCTTTCCGAAAAGCTCTCCGGCATATTGGATCGACTGACCGGCCGCGGCGCCCTCTCAGAGGAGGACGTCAACGCGGCGATGCGCGAAGTGCGCCGCGCGCTGCTCGAGGCCGACGTTTCGCTCGAAGTCGTGCGTTCGTTCGTCGACCGCGCCCGCTCGAAGGCGGTCGGCGCGGCGGTGGTCAAGTCGGTCACGCCCGGCCAGATGGTGGTCAAGATCGTCCACGATGCGCTGATCGAAACGCTCGGCGGCGAAACGGAGGCGATCGATCTCAACGCGCCGGCGCCGGTGGCGATCATGCTCGTCGGCCTGCAAGGCGCCGGCAAGACGACGACCGCCGCGAAGATCGCGCTGCGTTTGGCCGACCGCAGCAAAGTCAAAGTGCTGATGGCGTCGCTCGACGTGAAGCGGCCCGCGGCGCAAGAGCAGCTCGCGGTGCTTGGCCGCCAGGTTGGGGTCGACACGTTGCCGATCGTCGTCGGCCAGGACCCGGTGGGGATCGCCCGGCGCGCTGAAAGCGTCGCCCGCTTGCAAGGCTATGACGTCGTGCTGCTCGACA
>Ga0181522_10002104_pt1 | contig 11535 bp, 11 predicted proteins | sample PEATcosm2014_Bin_27_FD_121103 | JGI IMG/M metagenome (GOLD analysis project Ga0181522, IMG submission 121103) | Peatland microbial communities from MTU Mesocosm Facility, Houghton, MI, USA - PEATcosm2014_Bin05_10_metaG | ecosystem: Environmental > Terrestrial > Soil > Wetlands > Peat | place...
CGGGAAATCCGGCCGAGACCGCGGCGACGGGAATGCCCGAGCCTTCGAGCGCTTTGACCGCTGTCTCAACAAACGCGTGATAGACGCAGACCGCGCCGACCGTGAGATGCAGATCTTCGATGCCGAGGCCCTCAACGATGTGGCGCTGAAGCGGGTTGCGTGCCTTGGCGCAGAGACGCAGCACGCGATCGGCCGAGTCGTCGCCGCTCAGGGTGGTCAGGTCCATGCAGGCGATAGCGCGAAGCAGCCACGCTGCCTGGGTTTCCTTCTTGACGGTGCGCCGCGCAACTTGAGTGGCCACGCGCCGCTCGACGGCGCTGGTATTTACGCGCACGCCTTCAACCCAGTCAAGATTGAGCGGAATGCGACGGTTGGGCTCGAGGGTGCGCCCGTTGAGGACGACAGGGATGGATTGGACGAGATGCGGCGCGGGATGGGAAGCGCTGTTATTTGCGGTTACGGGTTGGAGGGCCATGATGCTGTCTCCGCTTCAGGTGAAGGAGCCTCAGGTAGAAGTGAAGGATAAATCCACCGCAGCCTCAAAGCAACCGGCGAATCGCCTGCTCGACACCCCGGTAATTGGGCCGCCGGCCACTCACCATCTGATGTGCAGGAGCGAGACGGCCTGGCGTGGAAGGGTCGTTTCGATGGTCACGGCGCCGTGGTTGACGTCGAGCCATTCGGGAGAGCTGAGCAGCTGCAATTGGCCGGCCGCCTTGAGCTGAGCATATTGCTCGGGCGTCGGCGACTGCGGCGAACCCATGTTTTTCCATGCGGTGTAGGAGTTGCTGTGCGTTTCGTCGATCCGGTAGTGCTCGAGCAACACTCTTTTGACGTTGGTTGGAATTCCAGCGACGATGACCTGGACGTCAGCGGGAGGTGCGGGAAGATCGTCGTCGTGATAGTTCCAAATCATGACGGCCGCTTCTCGATCGGCTTTCGTCGCAAGCGCGTCGATGTCCGGCGTTTGGCGCACGCCCGATGCGACAAGATCGCCGAGCGGAACCTCGCCTGTACTGGTGGTCAAGACGCGCTCGCCGTCCATGAGGCCGGTCATTCGGAAGAGATTGAGGATGGGCTTGTCGATGCCGTTGGTCGCCAGCGTTCGAAAACCTTCAAAGTAGTTCTTATTTTCAAACTCGAAGGACCAGGAAAGCATAGCGATCAGGTTCACCTTCGATTCATCCTGGAGTTCGAAGAGCGCCTTCATGGCCGTTGCGGTATAACTCGCGTAGAGCGGCCCGTTGCGGTAAGCATTGGCTGGATTGTCCTTCATGGAGCAGGCCGCGCAACCTTCGGGATCGGCTTCACTCAGAATGATGGGCAGGCGGCGAAACTGCGGGTATTTCGCGACGATCTGGAATCCGGTTTGCGCAGCCTGCAACTCGTTTGAGAGGCCCATTCGGACATGGCCGCCGACTGGGCCGTCGACCAAGGTATTGTGGCCCTTGGGATGAAACGAGATGAAGTCGAGCGGGATCGGTTTGCCGTCGGCGGCGCTTTTGTCGTGCAGGCAATGTTGCAGGAAGCGATTGAGGAAGGCGGCCGCTTTCGCGCCGGCCGGGCCGGTGCTCGCCGGGCCGCCAACCTTCGCGTTAGGCAGCGCGGCCCTCACTCCAGCGACAGCATAGTCGTAGAGCTTGAAGTACTCCTCAGGCGTGCCATGCCAATAGCCGATGTCCGGTTCATTCCAGACTTCGAAGTACCATGTGCTTACTTGTTGGCGGCCGTAGCGCTCGACGAGGTGCTCGGTGTACTTGCGCACCAGCTCGCGCCACATTTTGTAGTCTTTGGGCGGATTGTTCGATGCGCCGCCCATGGTTGGTTTGGGATAGTGGAGCTGATATTCGGTGATGCCCGGAACTGGCGCGGCCAGATCCCTGGGCATGAAGCCCAATTCAACCATCGGCCGCACGCCGGCCTTCTGGAATTCGTCAAAGGTCTGGTCGGTGATGGTGAAGTCGTAGACCGGTTTCCCGTTCGCATCAAGTCTGAAGACATTCGACGAACTCCATTTGAGCTCGGGCACGCCGTTGCCTGAAGTCAGAAGATGGTGGGTGCGAATATAAACAGGCGCCGGGCTTAGATCGTGCAATTCGTTAAGCAGTTGCCTGCCGTATTTCATTGTTGTGTAGTTGGACTCGTCGTATCCGAACCAACTGGAGATGGGCTTATAGGCGCCAACCGGCCTGGCGAGGTTGACATTGATTGACACCGGACTTGCTTGCGGGGTCTGGCCTGCGGCGATGCCCGCGGTGATTGCGATGCAGAAGAGCATCAACGAAGCTTTCATGATGAGGACCTCGCTTTCCCAGGCGCATGAAGGCTAGGGTTTGAGCACCGTCAATCCGGGGACGGCTGCGAAACGCTTCGTATTGAAAGTGACGATCGCGGCGCCGGATTCCTTGGCGATTGCCGCGAGTATGAGGTCGTGGGGGCTCATTCTCTGCCTTGCGGCCTCAATATCAGCCCAGAGGCGAGCATGTTCAACGGCTGCACTTTCGGTGTATGGAGCGACCTCAAATACAGTCACCACGCTTTGGAGATACTTTTGACGGAGCGCGCGATGAATGCCGCCGGCGCGCTCCACGCTTCGCCACAATTCAGCCACAGTGATGGCAGCGAGCTTAATCTCCTCATCTGGATGTGAGCGAAGCCATGCTCCGAGGTCGAATGTCTTTCGCTCCGCCTGAATGATTACATCGGCATCGATCAGAAGCGCCACGGCCTCACCTGAGGCTGCAGTGACCCGCGCGCCTGTTCGAGATCATGAAGCCATGAAGTGGCTTCTTCCGCGCCGACGTGAACGCCTTCCACCGCATTCTCGAATGCCACGGCCAATTCACGACCCCTTTTTACCTGCGCCTCTGCCGGCTCGATGCGCGCCACCGGCGTGCCACCCCTCAACAGGATGAAGCTTGTACCCTGATAGCGCGCGCGGTTCACGCAGTCGGCAAAGTTCCGCGAAGCTTCAGTCACGCTGATTGAAATCGGATCCACGGAGTCAGATTATCAGATTTTCCAATGCCGTCAGCGACTCCTGCCTCCGTTTGTCTCACTCAGCTGCAAACCGGTCCATCAGCGCGTCGAAATCCTCAAGGCGCGCGTATTCGATGATCACTTTGCCCCGGCCATTGTGGTCCTCGATTGTGACTTTGAGGCCGAGCGCGCGCTGAAGTTGCTCCTGAGCTTCGCGAACATTGGGATCGACTTGAGGCGCAGGCTTGGGCCCCTTTTTCGCTTTGCGGCTGGGGTCGATGAGCTCATGGACGTAGCTCTCTGTTTGGCGAACAGAAAGCGAACGATCAACCACACGCTGTGCTGCCGACTCCATCTCCTCGGCGCGGTCGAACGCGAGGAGCGCGCGCGCATGGCCGAAGGTCAGCTCTCCAGATTCGACGCGGGCCTGGACGGATGCGGGCAACTTAAGCAAGCGAAGGAAATTCGCGACGGTTGCGCGGTCCTTGCCTGTGCGCTGCGCCATCTGCTCCTGAGTCATGTGGAACTCGCGCGAAAGGCGCTCGAAGGCCCGCGCCTGCTCCATTGCGTTCAGGTCGGCACGCTGGAGATTCTCGACGATGGTGATCTCCATCGCCTGCTCGTCGGAGACCTGGCGGAGGATAGCCGGCACCGTTGTTTTGCCGGCGATCTGCGAGGCGCGCCAACGGCGTTCACCGGCAATCAACTGAAAGCGGCCGCCTGCGAGGGGGCGAACAAGCACCGGTTGCACGACACCATTGGCGGCGATGGAGGCAGCCAGTTCGGCGAGTTGCTCCTGGTTGACCTGCGAGCGAGTCTGGAAGGGATTGTGGTCGATCTGGTCGAGAGGAATCTCGCGTGGCCTTCCTCCCTCGGTTTCGGGAGCTGGGGAGGTTTGCGCCCGCGGAAGCAAAGAGTCAAGGCCTTTGCCAAGTGCGCGGCGCTTGGGGTCGATGGCGGCAGTAGTCATAGTGCTGAAACCTCAAAGAATAGTGAATGCAACTGCGAGATCTAAATTCGGGATCTGATTGCCCGATTGAGTGCTGGCGAACGATCAGGTATAAGGCCAGAATGTGCCCCTGGTTCGGGGACGGTCGCCAGCCATTGCCTGCCGTTCCGCGGCGCGCGGGCTTTCGATCTGGTTTCGGGCCAGGAACTCCCACGCCAACTCGAAATAGGCTTCGGCGCCGCGCGAACGGGAATCATAGAGCGCGACGGGCTTGCCGTGGCTGGGCGCCTCAGCCAGGCGAACGTTGCGGGGAATAACGGTTTGATAGATGATTTCGCGAAAGTGCTCGCGAAGAGTCTGCGTGACTTGCTGGGCGAGGTTGGTGCGGTCGTCGTACATGGTCAGCAAGACGCCTTCGATAGCAAGGTCCGGATTATAGGCGGAGCGCACGCGTTCGAGGGTCGAGATCAGCTCGGAGATCCCTTCGAGGGCGAAATATTCGGCCTGCATGGGTACGATCAGCGTCTGAGCGGCAGAAAGGACGTTTAGGGTGAGCAGATCGAGGGCGGGTGGGCAATCGAGAAAGATGAGTTCGTAGCTGTCCTTGATTGGCTCGAGGCTGGCGCGGAGACGGAGGGCTCGATCTTCGGCGGAAGCCAGCTCAATGTTTGCGCCCGTGAGGTTCTTTGAACCAGGCAAGAGAGAGAGGCTGTCGATTTCAGTGGGGAGAATTACCTGTTCGGCGAGGCTGTCGCCCATAAGGACGTCATAGACGGAGTGGCGGCTATCGTCGCGTAGAAGACCGATGCCGGAGGATGCATTGGCCTGAGGATCGCAGTCGACAAGGAGGACTTTGAGGCCTTCGAGGGCGAGGCATGCAGCCAGATTGATGGCCGTTGTGGTTTTGCCCACTCCTCCCTTTTGATTCACGAGACCGACGATCTTACCCATGGCATTCCAGAGTAAAACGACAGTGCGTCGGCAGGTTTGAGCTTGCGTTGTGGGAAACGGGACGAAGTTGTGGAAAGCGGCTGTGAGCCGTTTTCCGCGTTGGGGAGCAACTCATTGGGTTGGAAGAGGTTTGGGGCAGGCCGCCCGATGAGAGCCGGAGAGGCAGAAAAAAGGGCCTGTGGTGGAAAACTAACCATCGGAGGGTTTCCTTTTGCGCCTGCGGTTGGGTGCGTTCCATTTTGGGGCGATGACAGAAATGGGCCCGATTTGGGGCTGTTTTGGAGGGGTTGTTCCACGTGGAACGGCCGTGGATCTGGAAAATTTGGGAGGATGGGTGGGCCTTCTATGTTCCACGTGGAACACGATCGGGGATGAAACAGGCCGAAGACGGACAGCTCGCGTTGCAATGCAGGCCTTCAACCCCAACAACGAAGACCCGTCGTTGGGGATCCGAGCGGAGGCCCGCTTGACAGCCGGTCAGAGATTGGTCGTGGGGGTTCTCAGCGGGCGAGCGGGGTTAGCGAATTCGCGTGGCCAAACGGGTCTGTTCTGGGTCGATTTGGGGTCGATATGTCGACAAAAATCAACAAAAATCGATAAAAATCGCAACGGATTTTAGGTAGTTTTTGTTGATGCTGAAAGAGTTACGGTCAAAAAACGACTTTGAAGGTGTATAAAATCACTGGCTTTCCATTTTTGCCTCCTCAATGGTCCGCGAGTCCGCGGGAAAAGACGCCGGGAACTGAGGCGCGATCGGCGCCACGTGTTTAGCTCAGGTTCGATCATGAGGAAAGTATGCGCCGGGAGGCGGAGATAATCGGCAAACTTCACGGAAATCTTTGTAGCGTGTTTTGAGAGAGTTGCGATAGCAGAGGCTGGCCAGGGGCTTGACTTCCGGGAAGAGAACCTTCGGGTAGAGCCGGCCCGGGTTCGTCGGGTTCAATTTTACATGTTGATTCGCTGCCCCAAGGCGAGGATTCTGGATTCGCTACCGGGCAGGCGGATCGGCTGCTGCCAGCGGAGTCCGGCGACGGCGGCCGCTTGTAGCTCGGCGAGTCGAAGATCCGTGGTCATGAGTGCGATCCAGCCCTGCGGCGCGACCAACTTTACGGCGGAGCCAACCGCCCTGGGCATGCGTTCCACAGCCCGCAACACTACACAATCAAAGACGGTACGAAGTACTTCGGCGCGATCGGCGTGGACTCTTGCCCCAATTCCCAGAACGCGCACAGCCTCCTGGAGGAACGCGGCCTTCTTGCCTTGCGACTCGGCCAGGGTCACGGAGATTTGCGGACGGCAGAGAGCGATGGGGATTCCGGGCAGGCCACCACCAGAGCCGAAGTCGAGCAACGTGGCGATCTGATCGGGAAGCGACCGAGCAACTACAATCGATTCAATGATATGGCGCGAGAGAATGCCTTCTTCGTCGCGAACGGAACTGAGGTTGATCCGTTTGTTCCAGCGAATAAAGAGCGAAAGATAGAGGTCAAATTGGCCGGCAGTTTGGTCGTCGACCGGTTCCAAGCCTGCGTTTCGAAGCAGATCGTTGAGGCGCGCCCCAGCGTTCATCTTTCAGTTCCCTTTTTGCCGCGCGGCGGCGGCGTGAACGAACGCGGATTTTTCTTTGTTCTGCCAGTCCTCTGCTGCCCCAATGAACGCTGAGAAGATCGCGCGCGAAAATTTACTTTGCTCGCAGGTGCGCTCCGGATGCCACTGCACGCCAACGACAAAGTGATCCGGCGCGGCAGGATTCGGTGGATTGAGTTCAACCGCTTCGATGACGCCGTCGTTTGGAGAAATTGCAGTCACGCGAAGATCGTCACCGACCTTGCGAATTGCCTGATGATGGCTGGAGTTCACCTGCACATGAACATTCGATTCGCCGGTCCGCGCCAAGATTTCCGTCAAACGTGAGACCTCTGCAATTTTCACCGGATGCGCTTCGACGACTTCGCGGCCGGGCCGGTGATTGACGGGGGTTTTCAAATCCTGAATCAACGTTCCGCCGCGCCACACGTTCAGCGTCTGCGTGCCGTGGCAGATGGCGAGGATCGGCTTGCGATGATTAAACGCGTCGTTGAGGAGGAGCTCGTCGGTTGCGGCGCGCACAGCGTCGTTCGATGCGGTTTCCGGCGCGGGCATTTCGCCATACAGTGCCGGATCGACGTCGTGGCCGCTGCCGGGCAGCAGAACGCCATCGATGCCGGCGAGGAGCTGCGTCATGCGATCGCGCGTGTCGGCGAGGTGAACGACGACCGGCTCCGCGCCTGCAGCTTCGACCGCGGAGATGTACTGAGGCAAGGCGCGCTGGTTGTATTCGGGATCGTCGCTGGTGGGCTCGGGAATGGCGATGCGCGGGGGCATGGAACCAGTGTAAAGGCGGCGTGGTTCACGCCCGAAGCTCAAGATGCGCGTTTAGGGTGGGGTGCACATGTTCGTGCCGAGAGGCGGATCGGGGTTTGTGCTATCCCCGGTCCCCGAATGCGAGGGACCGGGGGCACCCATTTTTATGGGAGTGAAGGTCACGAAAAGCAACCGCAGATCTTTCGATTCCCTTCGCTGCGCTTCGGTCGCTTAAGATGACACTTCATCCTTTATCAAGGTGACACTTCATCTTTGATCGGTGGCTTTGGCGCCCTAGGCGACGGGCGCGGGGGATTCGGCGGGAGCTTGCGCGGGCTGGCCGAGCATTTCTTGAATCGCCGCGCGAAGGCGCTCGGTCAACTCGCCGTTCTGACGTACGGTCATGCCCCTGGTTTCGATGGGTTCGCCGACATGGACGGTGAGTTTGCAGGGATAGAAGTGCCTGGCGTGAATGGGCAGCAGATCGTAGACGCCAGTGAGCGCGATGGGAACGAGCGGCACCTGAGCACGGATGGCGAGGTAGGCGGCGCCGGCGAGGAACGGCCGCAATGCGCCGTCTGACGTGCGGCCACCCTCAGGAAACACGAAAAGCGGCATGCCTGCGCGCAACGCTTTGACTGCGCCGCCGAGGCTTGAGAGCGTCGCTTGCGGATTTTCGAGGTCGATGGGCATTTGGCCGGAGCGGCCCAGGTACCAGCCGATCATTGGCCACTGCCAGAGATCTTTTTTCGCCAGGATGCGGAACTGGAAGGGCAGGGAACCAAAGATGACAGGCGTGTCCATGTAGGAAGTGTGGTTGGAAGCGTAGACCGCGACGGGGCACTTGTGGAAGTTCTCCTCGCCCTCGATTTTCAGCCTCGAGAGCGAAAGGCGCACAAAGTTGCGTCCCCAGAAATGCGCGATGCGATGCTGCATGCGGCCGTTCTTGTCGACCACGGAGACAAGAAATGCTGTCGATGCGCAAACCGCAGTGAGCACAAGCATGAGCGGGCCCTGCAGTCCATATGTGAGCCAGACATAGAAGCGGGGTAGCGGGTTGGGGCGCGGGCTCATGACGATTCCCTTCTTCCCGATAAGAGTTTGCCGCGCGCCTCGCCGACAAGATAAACCGATCCAGAGACGACAGCCACGCCGCCGGCTGCGCGGGCTTCGGCAATGCGCAGAGCATCGGCGACGGAATCGGCTGCGACTGCCGGCGTTCCGGTTGCCGAGGCTGCGGACAGCAGATCGTCGAGGGATGCGGCGCGAGCCGTGTGGATGGGCGCCACGATCACCTGGTCGAAAAGAGGAAAGAGAATCTGCGCCATTTCGTCGAGAGGCTTATCGCGCAGGCAACTGAAGACGAGTACGCGCGGCGAGTGAACTTCGAGGATTCCGCGGATACCCGCGCGCAACGCCCAAGCACCGGCCGGGTTGTGCGCAACGTCGAGGATCCACTCGATTTTTTCCTGGTTGATGAGGGCGCTGGCCTGGAGACGTTCCAGCCGTCCTGGCCAGCGCGTGCGGCGAATCCCGCTTTCAATTGCAGCGGGTGTGATTGGAAAGCTATGGTGGTCAGCAAGCTCGACCGCAGCGGCAATGGCGAGGGCGACGTTCCGCTGTTGATGAGCGCCTGCCAGCGGCGAATCCACTGTGATCGCCGATCCCAATGCCTCGACTGAATAAGGGCCGGTCGTCCCCGGCGGGGGCACATAGGGAACAGCGCTGACGCCGCGCACGCCCAGTTCGGTAGCGACTTCTCCAAGAACCTGGTTCGCCTCAGGATGCTGCGGCAGCGTGATCATGGTTCCACCGCGGCGCAGGATTCCAGCCTTTTCGCGCGCGATGGCAGAGATGGTGGGGCCAAGCCACTCGATGTGGTCGAGAGAGATGTCGGTGACGATCGAGAGCAGCGGGTTGACTACGTTGGTGGCATCGAGGCGCCCGCCCATACCGACCTCAAGAACGGCCACGTCGACTTTCTCCTCGGCAAAATAGAGGAACGCCAAAGCGGTGAGGATCTCAAAGTAGCTGGGCAGCTGCGGCAGATGCCCGGCAAGAAGCAACTGCTGTCCCGCATCGTGCACGCGGAAGTAGAGGCGAGCGAAGTCTGCGTCAGCGATTTCCTGATCGCCAATGCGGATGCGTTCGTTAGGTCTCTCCAGGTGCGGCGAGGTGTAGAGCCCTGTGCGCCGCCCGGATTCAGAAAGGATTGAAGCGAGCGTTGAGGCGGTCGAGCCTTTGCCGTTGGTGCCCGCGATGAGCACGGCGGAGAATCGCGCCTGCGGGTCGTCGAGCGCATCAAGCAGGATCCGGATCTCACCCAACGAGAACCGGCGGCGCGGCTGCCCTGGGTGAAGATAGAGCTCCGGCGCCAGAGAATTCAGTTGCTCGATAGCCGCTGCGTAAGACATGAAAGGTTAAGTATAAGAGGCTCATCCCGTGGCTTGGTCAGCTTTGGTTGAGGGCGGGTCATTGTGCAAGACGTGCTCGCCGCAATCCGTTGCGCTGTTAGGTCTTGGCGCGGGCATTCACACAACCTCAACACATTCCACAGGCGATTCCAAGGCCACTGTGGGAGAAGTGGGAAACCTGCGCGCGACTGCGCTTGGGGGCAACAGTTTTCCGGCTTGTTCGAATTGGGGCACCGTGATTTAGGAAACGCGCCGGTTGTCCAACTCGCTCCCCTCAAGCCACTTTGCGCGGATTCCCACTTTTCCGAACACAACTACGGGTACTACTGGTTTATCTCTATCTTTTCTTAAACCCTAACCACCACCCGTAGAGCGAAGCCGAAAACAGTGAGAAGTCGCTTTACGGAATACGGCGAGCCACAGACCTACCTGACGAGCGCCTAAACAAGAGGCAGCTCGCGGAATTCACAGAATGAGACCGGTTTTCCACGCGCACGCCTGTTGCAGGATGACTACAATCGGGATGGAGAAAAGTGGCCGCTTCCGATGACTCGCAAGTTGTTATAGAGTGAGGGCATAGGGCGCGGCTTACTAGAGCAGGGGTGGGGTATGCCGAGTGCCGAAGCCGAAGTCGATAGGCCAGCCGGGCGATCAGCGGTCGAATCTGGGGTCGAGGGGGCAGCGATGGAGATTACGGTAAGCCGCCAGGATCTGGTGAAGGAACTTACAGCGACACAGAGCGTGGTGGAGCGCAAAACCACGATCCCGATTCTGTCGAATTTTCTGCTGGAGGCCGACCAGGACCGCCTGAATATTACTGCCACCGACCTGGATCAAGCTATCCGCACGAGCACCGCAGTGAAAGTGAAGAAACCAGGATCGTGTACGATTCCCGCGCGCAAGCTTTACGACTACATCAAGCTGCTGCCCGATGGCGATATCTCAATCAAACTGCTTGAGAATCACTGGGTGCAGATCAGGAGCGGCCGATCGAATACGAAGATGGTCGGCATGGCGCGCGCGAATTATCCGCAGGTGCCTGAGTTTCCGACTGTCGCTTCGACCAGCATTTCTCTCGCCTCGCTACGCACACTGATTGCACGCACAATCTTCGCGATTTCAAATGAGGAGTCGCGCTACACACTCAACGGCGCGCTACTGGTGCTGAAGGCCGAGTCGCTGGCGATGGTTGCAACGGACGGCCACCGACTTTCGTTCGTCGAGAAACCGGGCGAGACGCTTGAGGGCATCAGCGGAGAAAAGCGCGTGCTCATTCCACGCAAGGCGCTGCAGGAACTGCAACTCCTGTTGTCGAACTCGGAAGCAGAGAAGGTGGAGTTTGCCGACGACGAGCACACGCTCTTCTTCCGGGTTGGTCATCGCACGCTGAGCAGCCGGAAGCTGACCGGACAGTTCCCGAACTTTGAGGCGGTGATGCCGCGCGACAACACGAAGTTTGCCGTGGTGCGCTCGAGTGAGCTGTCAGCGGCCATCCAGCGCGTGGCGCAGTTTGCCGATGAGCGGTCGGGAGCGATTCGGATGCGGCTCGAGGACAACGAACTGAAGGTGAGCGCGAATTCGACGGAGTCCGGCGAGAGCGAAGACACCATCGACACGCCGTACTCGTCAGAGGCGATCACGGTCGGCTTCAACTCCGGCTATATTCTCGACTTCCTCAAGGCGCTGGACAACGCGGGCGAGGTTCGCCTGGAGTTCAAGGACGCGCAGTCGGCCGGGCAGATGCGGCCTGAGGATCCGGACGCCGAGTACAAGTACCGCTACGTGCTGATGCCGATGCGGATTTGACGAGGCGAAGCGTCGACACTGCAATCTCGATCGCCGCGTAACGGCGAACGGCGAGACAAGCAATCAAAATTGAAAAAAGAAGCGGCCGTTACG
>Ga0181522_10002105_pt1 | contig 11534 bp, 17 predicted proteins | sample PEATcosm2014_Bin_27_FD_121103 | JGI IMG/M metagenome (GOLD analysis project Ga0181522, IMG submission 121103) | Peatland microbial communities from MTU Mesocosm Facility, Houghton, MI, USA - PEATcosm2014_Bin05_10_metaG | ecosystem: Environmental > Terrestrial > Soil > Wetlands > Peat | place...
ATGGCAATTCCGAGTGGACACCCTATTAAGAGCAGTGGTAAGCCGAGATATGAATCCGTGTACACTATAAATGCTGTCGCAACGAGGAACACAAACATATAGGTTAACATGGCCGCCTCTGCCTTTCGCGCAATCGGGTAATACATTGGTAGCGACGATATATTTACATACATACATCGCGGTTGGAAAAATTTGCGTCAAATTCTCGGATGTCCGACGATTTTTCCCCCATGGCGCGAGGCGCTCGAGCTTTGGGCGGACGGCATGCGCGACGATGGGATGAGCATCGCCGGGCTCGAGGATTTCGAAGCGCTCCGCGGCGCCCCGCCGTGGGCGGAGCGCTCCGGGGCCGCCGAGTGATCAGCCGATGTCCGAGCCGGCGCTCAGGCAAATGCCGTGGGCCGCTTCGAGCGGAACGTCTTTTTTCGGACGTGCTACCGTGGCGCATTCGCTCTTGGTTGGATGCATGAATTGGTGGTGCGATCCCTTCACGCGCGCCAGATTCCACCCTTTTTGGGGCGTTGGATGATCGGACGGGCGTCGGTGAGCATCGTTGCTTCTCCGAGCGGCAATGGCCGATTTCGGCATGTGGAGGAGCGCGACGATCCTCGAGGCATGTGCTCTCGACGTTCCTCCGAGATGCGCCGGCGCCGACCGTCTCGTGATCGACACGGCGCAAGGCCATTCGCAGGCGTTGCTCGATCAGGTCGCGCGCGTGAGGCAGGCGAGCAACAAGATCTGGATCATCGCCGGCAATGTCGCAACGGCGGACGGCGCCGAAGCGCCGATCGACGCGGGGCGGATGCGGTGAAAGTCGGCATCGGCCCGGGCTCGATGTGCACGACGCGCAGCGCCGCCGCCGGCGCCAATGTGGTGATGATGGGTTCGCTCCTGGCGGGCGCCGAAGAGTCGCCCGGCGAAGTGTTCTTGTATCAGGGCCGCTCCTTCAAGGCTTATCGCGGCATGGGCTCGGTCGGCGCGATGGCCGCGGGATCGGCGACGCGCTACTTCCAGGGCGACGTCGAGGATCAGCTGAAACTCGTGCCGGAGGGCGTCGAGGGCCAGGCGCCCTATCGCGGCCCGGTGGCGCCGATCCTCTGCCAGCTGGCTGGCGGCCTGCGCTCGGCGATGGGCTACGTCGGCGCGGCGACGATCCCGGAGTTTCAATCGCGCGCGAAATTCGTGCAGATCAACAACGCCGGCCTGCGGGAGAGCCATGTGCAGGAGGTGACGATCACGCGGGAGAGCCCGAATTATTCGACGGGCGGGTAGGCGCGCGGCGGCGCGGTTTGCGAGCATTCTGCTTGCGGCGTATGATGCCCGCGATCCCAAGGCGACGGCAATGAAACCCTATATCGTCATCGTTCACAAAGACGTCGGCAGCGCCTATGGCATGACGTTTCCCGACGCGCCGGGATGTTTTTCGGCCGCCGACGAAGCCGACGATATATTCGCCATGGCGCGCGAGGCTCTAGAGCTTTGGGCGGAGGGCGTGCGCGAGGACGGCGAGAACATCGGCGAGCCGCGCGATTTGGAGGCGCTCCGCGCCGATCTGCAGTGGCGGGAGAGCTTCAGAGATGCCGCCTTCGTCATCGCCGTGGCGGCGCCTTGGGCGGATCGCGCGGAGGCAGCCGAATGATCAGTCGATTTCCCAGCCGGCGCTCCGGTAAATGCTGCGGGCCGTTTTGAGCGGAACGTCCTTTTTCGGGTGTGCAACCGTAACGCGCCCACTTTTCGTTGGATGCTTGAATTGATGATGCGAACCCTTCACGCGCACCAGCTTCTACCCCTCCTTTTTGAGGCGGAGGATCATCAGGCGGGTGTCGGTGAGCATGGCCCGTCTCTCTCTCGAAACCAACGACCTCGGATGACAGCCTAGAATACCTCCGGCGCCCGACTTGCGACACCTGTTGACAGTGGTTTGGCGTTAGGCTCTCGCTCGGCTTGCCTCTCCCTGGCGCTCGCCTTACTAAGCGTTCCCAGGAAAGCCGACGAAATGACGCAAAAAGACGAGAAATCCGGGGCGCAGGACGAGTCGCGGCGCAAGGCGGAAGCGCGGGCCAAGGCGTTGCGCGCCAATTTGCGACGGCGGAAGGAGGCGGCCAAGCCGGCCGCGCCGCAGCTGGGAACGGGGAAGCATGGATAAGATCAAAATCGTCGGCGGCAACGCGCTCGAGGGTGTGATCCCGATCTCCGGCGCCAAAAACGCCGCGCTGCCGCTGATGATCGCCTCGCTGCTCACCCGAGAGACGCTGACGCTCGAAAACATGCCGTTGCTGGCCGACGTCACCCAACTCGAACGGATCCTCGGCAATCACGGCGTCGACTACGCCATTGCGGGAAAGCGCGCCGGGGCTTCGCCGGACGCCGGCCGCACCGTGCAGTTCACGGCGCGCGAGATCGTCGACACGACCGCGCCCTATGAGATGGTCTCGCGGATGCGCGCGAGCTTTTGGGTGCTCGCGCCGCTGCTCGCCCGCGTCGGCGAGGCGCGGGTTTCGCTTCCCGGCGGCTGCGCCATCGGCACGCGGCCGGTCGACCTTCTGCTGATGGCGATGGAGAAGCTCGGCGCGAAGCTCGACATCGAGAACGGCTATGTCGTCGCCAAGGCCAAGGACGGGCTGAAGGGCGCGGAGATCGACTTCGACAAGGTCACCGTCGGCGGCACCCATATGGCGCTGATGGCGGCTTCTCTCGCGCACGGCGCGACCGTCCTGCGCAACGCCGCGCGCGAGCCGGAGATCGTCGATCTCGCCGAATGCCTCGTCAAAATGGGCGCGAAGATCAAAGGGGCCGGGCAGTCGATCGTCGAGATCGACGGCGTGCCCTCGCTGCACGGCGCTTGGCACGCCGTGATGCCGGACCGGATCGAGGCCGGCACTTATGCGATGGCCGTGGCGATGACCGGCGGCGACGTGACGCTGACCGGAGCCCGCGCCAACTCGCTGCAGGCGGCGCTCGATGCGCTCTCGTCGAGCGGCGCCGAGGTGAGCCAGACCCCCGAGGGTCTGCGCGTGCGGCGCAACGGCGGCGGCATCGCCCCGGTCGACGTCAAGACCGCGCCCTTCCCGCTGTTCCCGACCGATCTCCAGGCGCAATTCATGGCGCTGATGACCCGCGCCGAAGGCGTCTCGCGCATCACCGAAACGATCTTCGAAAACCGCTTCATGCACGTCCAGGAGTTGGCGCGGCTGGGCGCGCGCATAAAACTCGACGGCGACAGCGCCATCGTGACGGGCGCCGCCGCCTTGCAGGGCGCGCAAGTCATGGCGACGGACCTGCGCGCCTCGGTCTCGCTCGTGATCGCGGCGCTCGCCGCCAAGGGCGAGACGACGATCAACCGCGTCTATCACCTGGACCGTGGCTTCGAGCGGCTGGAAAAGAAGCTCGCCGGCTGCGGCGCGGAGGTCGTGCGGGTGAGCGGGCAGGGGTGAGCGTTCTAGTCAATATGGCGATGTGTGTCGGGCCGCTCACCGCAAGCGCTGGCGAAACCACTAAACTTTTGGCAACAATCGCCATATAGGTATAGAAACCGAAGTGGCTTCATAACCTAGGCAGTTGTCCCTCTCCTCCCCCTACGATGACCCAAACTTCGTCGCGTCCCGCGCACCTTCCTGATTACCGCTCCCCGCCTCTCGACGAGGTCGTCTTGGGCGTACAGTTCGTCCCGGCGCGGGGATATCAGCAGATTCGCGCGGGCGAAGTTTGGGCCCTTTACAAATCGGATTTTCCTTATGTGGAAGAGTGTCCTCCGATCCCGCCTTCATTTGAGACTTTTGGGGTGCCGCCGGGGGGGCCATTTTTCAATTTCGGATTAGTTTCTGGAGCACTCCACGACAGGTTTTGGTTCTTGTCGCCAGAGAGGTCTCAGTTAATACAGTTCCAATCGGATCGGTTGCTTCATAATTGGCGGAAGGTCGGGGACAGATCCAACGAATATCCTCGTTTCGAGAAGATGATCTCAAGTTTCGAAAATGAAGTAGAGCGGTTGGAGGCCTATTTCAACGGACTAATTCCTCAGAAACTGGTCTGCAATCAAGCAGAAATATCTTATATCAACCACATCCCACTGATTGGCGCTGGCGGGATCGCAAAGGCATCTGCTTGGCTCAGATTTCTGGACTTTGGCGCGGTAGAGGTGGACGATATCTCCGCCGTATTCCGTCGGGTAATTTCGGGCTCCACGGGCCAGCCGATGGGCCGCATGATATGTGACCTGAACACACTCAACGACCCTCACGGCGAACGAAAGCTCATTCTGACCTTCACCGTTCGCGGCGCCCCGCCTGATAACTCGATTTCGGCTGCTATCGAGTTTTTGAAGTTTGGCCGGGAAGCTATAGTGCAAGAATTCGCTGCCCGGACGACTGATTCGGCGCAAAATGCCTGGGGGAGAGTCCGATGACGGCTTCGATACTCCGATCGACGTCGAGCGCGGCGTTTACGCGTCTCCCGCTCACTCCGCCCATCGGGACCAACGTCGTCTCGCATTCGGCTTTTTCCTCGAGGGCTTTAAACGAGCCTCGTCATGAATGGTGGCGAGCCGTTCTTGAGCGCCTTGACGAACTCTGCAGGCTTCCGACTGGGTGGAATGGCTATTCGGCGTCTCCCGTCTCATTTTTGAACGCCAATTTTGCCGCCAGCATGCTGGCGTCGGCCTGTCCAGGCAATACAGCGAGGCCGCAGATCGTTCCGGGTCCTAACGGTGATTTGCAGGTGGAATGGCACACTCACTCGACTGACATCGAATTGCACGTTCGGGGTCCGTATGACGTGCAAGCTTGGCGACTCGCGGCCTCCACGGGAGAGGACGGTGAAGAGGCGCATTTAACCGCTGATTTCAAAATTGTCGCCGATTGGCTCGCTGAATTATCGGAGACCTCAATTGCCGCTCGATCCGCCGCCGCGTGACGACAATGGCGACGTAATTCCCCATGATGACGCCGGAATCGAAGCCGCTGATGGTGTCATCCGCCGGGTCTCCCGGCACCTCGTCGTGGACGACCCAAAGACCGGGGGCAAGCGGCTGTCCACCATGGCTTTTCAGGCCTCGACGGGACAGAATGGCGGTCTGTCCATCGATTTACAACGATTGATTGAGGAGGCCGGTCTCGATGCTAAAAAATTTGTCCTTTCTCCCCCGTGGATCGGCGCGGTTCGCTTCACCGCCGGCGCTTTGCGTTCAGAGGGATTGAAGATCGGCTGCGATCCGACTCCGAACAACCCGTCTCACGGGCAAGCGTGGGGCGACTTCACGAAAAAGCTACGCAATAGGCTGTTGGTTCTAGCGGAATGGTTTGTGCCGCTGCACAGCAAATAAGCAAGGGCCGCAGCTTGCAAATGTCGCGTGGATTGCGAACCCTGTTTGCTATTGAAGGGTTTTTCCACTTGTACGACACGAAGGCGGGAATTCCAGAGCGACCGAAAGGGGGCGACTTTTCAGTTCGTCGCTCTCTCTGCTCCATTCTTCACCACCTTCCCGCCCGGAATGAACGCATCAAACGCCGCAAAAAACTGCGCGCGCAGTTCGTCCCGCTCCATCATGACTTCGTGGCGCGCGCCGGGGATCGTGACGAGTTGCGCGAGGTCGAGCCTTTGCGCGAAGCGTTCGATCGCGACGTTGGAGACGAGGCGCTCCTGTCCAGACATGAAGATCAGCACGGGCATGCGCCAGTTGAACGTGTAGTCGGGTTGCTGGAAGCGCGCCATCTGGCGGAAGGCGCTGTTGGTCCAGCCGATCGTCGGATCGCCGATCGCGAGCGCCGGCTCCTTGGCGAGCACGGCCGCGTTGCGGGCCAGGCGGAGGGGATCGGAGGTGAGGATATTGCCTTCGAAGGGCAGTTCGACGAGCGAAGCGTCGCCGCCGCCGGGGATATACATCGCGCCAAGCCCCAGCATGTCGAGCGTGTTGGCGAGCCAGCGCGCGCCGCGCGGAAAGCGCAGGCCGTGGACGTCGAGCATCGGCGCCGAGACGGCGAGGCGGCGGAAGGCGTCGCCGCCGCCGTGCACATATTCGAGCAGCACCGCGCCGCCCATCGAATGCGCGACGGCGAACCAGGGTTTCGGGCATTCGAGGCGCGTCATGCGCGTGACCAGCGCCGCGATGTCGCGCTGATATTGGTCGAAGTCGTCGATGTGGCCCTTGCGCGGATTGGCGAGGTCGCGCGCCGAGCCGCCCTGTCCGCGCCAGTCGATGGTCACGACCTCGAAACCGCGGTCGAGCAGTTGGCCGATCGTCTCGAAATATTTTTCGATGAACTCCGCGCGCCCCTGAAGCAGCGCCACCGTGCCGACCACGGGCTTTTGCGATTTGAAATGCGCCATGCGCAGCGAAACGCCGTCCGAGGCGTTCAGCACGTAGACCGCGGCGCCCGGCGGAACCGGGTTTTGCGGCGTTTCGACGAGATGGAGCATGAGAGAGTTCAGCCAACGGAGTGAATCGGGCGCGCCTCATTCCTAGCGCGCTTTTGCGAGGACGGAAATGCGCCGGCCGGGCGCTCGGGATCGCCCGGGCCGAAGTCCTCGGGTCCGCAACCGGGCCCCTTGCAGCACCAAAAACCATTCCCACATTTTGGTCAGCGCGGGCCGCAATGGACGCGCCGGCGGGCGGCGCCGATAAAGCTTGGATGCGCCGAACGCTTCACCACATGTCGCTTCGACAGGAGGATGTGAAGATGCGTACTTTCGACTTGAGCCCCTTGTTCCGCCAGACCGTCGGCTTCGATCGCCTGTTCGACGCGCTTGCGCAGAGCGGCGGCCTCGAACCTGCTCCCAATTATCCGCCCTACAACATCGAGCGCACGGGCGAGAACGCCTATCGCGTGACGCTGGCCATCGCGGGCTTTGCGCCGGCCGATCTCTCGATCGAGACGCGCGAGAATGCGCTGACCGTCCGCGGCGCGCAGCAAGCCCCCTCGGAAGGCGAGGCGCGCGAGTTCCTGCATCAGGGCATCGCCGCGCGCGCCTTCGAACGCCGCTTCCAGATCGCCGACCATGTGGTCGTGACGGGCGCGACGCTCGAGAACGGTCTGCTCCACGTCGATCTCGTGCGCGAGATCCCGGAAACGCAGAAGCCGCGTCGCATCGAAATCTCGACCGGCGCTCAGCGCACCGCCGCGCCGAGGCCGGCGGAAGTGAAGCCGGTCGAAGTGAAGGCTGCGTAACCCGCGTCAGCGTCGCGTAAAGCGTTGGTGTCGAGTCTTGGTGTCGAGTCTTGGGGCGTCCTCGCGGACGCCCCATTTTGCGTCACGCGGCCTGCGCCGTCGCGACCGGGAAATCGATGTCGGTCTTGGCGACTTCGTTCACGTAATTGGTCCGGCTGTTCATGCCGACCTGCATGACGATTTCGATCGCCTCGGCCTCGCCGTACCCCGCGTCGCGCACGGCCTTCAGCTCGGCGTCGGACACATGGCCGCGCTGCAGCGCGACCCCACGCGCAAAGCGCAGCGCCGCCGCGGCCTTGGGGTCGCTCGACTCGCCGCGCCGCGACTGCGCGCGGATGGAGGAAGCGGCGTTGCCGCGGTGTGCGGTCGCCAGCGGGCGGCGGCGGGGCTGAGGGGCGCTCACGCGGGCGGGGGGAGGACGCTGCGCGGCGTGGGGAATTCGACGACCGTGTCGCCGCGCGACAGGATGAGGCGCCGCTCCTCCACCGCTCGGCGCGCCTGATCGAGCGCCAGCGTCACGAGGTGCAGGCCGGTCGCGTCCAGCCGGCGCACGCCCTTGTCGCCGATGAGCTTCGTCACGACCTCGTCCACCTCGCGCTCCAGCGCGTCGACGTCCGCCTGCGTCGCGGCTTGCGGCGCGGCGCGGATCACGCCGAGGAGCGCTTCGGCAATTTCCTCGGCGCGGTGATGCGTGTAGTCGGAAAAGCGCGACAGTAGCGCCGCCGCGCCCGAGGCGACGAGCGACACGAGCATCGCGCCGATGTAGAAGGCGTCGTTGTATTTCTCGAAGAAGGTCTTCTCGTTGCCGTCGAGGTAGTCGATGGCCCCTTGATGAAGCGGGATGATGCCGCCGCGATCGGTCGACGGCGCCTCGATCGCGCTGGCGAGCGGCGCCGAGACCGCGATCGCGCCCTTATGCGAGAAGATGAGCCGCGTCACCTCGGCGGCGAGATCGTCCGAGAGGCTGCTCTTCGCCATCAGCAACACGCTGACGCTCAAACTGTCGAAAGCCGCGGCGGGGCGGGGCGGATCGCCGCCGAATGCGCCCTGGACGATCTCCATCGGTTCGAGGCTCGGCGCATGTTTGGCGATCGCCTTCGCCTCGTCGATCGGGATGAACACCGGCGGCTTCTTCGACGCGGCGGCGACGGCGGCGACCACCTCGCTCTCATGGCCGGGCGCCGGCGGCGTGGCAGAGAAGACCGCGTCGATCCTCCCCGAGGCCAGCGCCGCGCCGACCTCGTCGGGCCCGAGCGAGACCAGGGTCACATTCTCTCGCGGAATCTCATATTGGGCGAGGATCGTCTGCAACAGGCGGGCGTTCGGCTCCATCGAGGCGATCTCGTGGACGACGCCGATGCGCTTGCCGCGCAGATCCGCGACGCGGCGCAGCTTCGAGCCGCCGGGCGCCGCGAGCAGCACGGGATTGCGATGCAGGATCGCCAGCTCCTGCGCATTGCTCGACAGGGCTATGTCGGCGCGCATGACGGCGAGATCGGCTCCCCCTGAGTCGATCAGCGCGGCGGCGGCGGCGGAATCCGCGACCGGTTGAATCTTCAGCCTGAGGTGCTTGTGCTGCTGGGAGAAGACATGCGCGGCGGCCTGCAGCAGGCGCAAATCTTCGGAAATTTGCGGCGCAGCGACCTGCAGCGTCACCGGCTGCTCCCAAAAATGCAGTCCGGCGGCGACGGCGGCGACCGCCACCAGCGCCGCCGCGACGAGAACCATCACCAATTTGCGCATGGCCAGAGCCTCGCTCTCCCCACGCCACGATACCATGATTACGGAGCGTCTCAGGCTTTCGATTCTTCAGCCGAGCCGGACGAGCAGAATTTTGTAGGAAAGGTCGAAGTCTTCCGGAACGTCGCAGCGAACGAGCTTTTCACCGCGCAGCAGCAGTCCCGGAAGCCAGGCGGCGCCGAGTCCCGCCCTCGCCTGCGCCAGAAGCGCCTCCGCCGAGGCGCTTTCGCAGAGCGGCGGGGCGGCGACGGCGACGCCTTTGCGCGCGAGCAGCGCGGCGATGCGCGCGCCATAGTTGGTCCCGGGCGCGTAAACCATGATCGGCCCAGCCAGCCGGCCGTCTTTCAGCGTCACGCGGCGCTTCGCCGCCGGCGCCGCGACGAGCGAGAGCCTGTCTTCGCCGATCTCTTGCGTCTCGAGGCCCGGCAGCGGCCCCTCGTCGTCGAAATGCGGAACGAGGGCGATCTCGGCATGCCGGCGGCGCAACGCGTCGAGGCAGCCGGAAATCGAGGCGACGATCAGCGAATAGTTTTCGAGGCCGCTCGCGGCGAGCCAGTCCGGCAGCATCGTCGCGGCTAGCGTGTTGGTCGTGTAGATGCGCAGCGCCTTCTTGAAGACGCTGGAGGTCGCCAGCACGGCGCGCCGCGCGTCGAAAATTTCTTCGCGCAAACGCCGCGCCCGGCCCAGGAACTCTGCGCCCGCCGGGGTCAGCGCGACCGGCCGGGCCTCGCGGTCGAACAGCGGGGCGCCGAGCCACTCCTCCAGCCGCGCGATGCGCCGGCTGTAGGCGGACTGCGTCGTATGGCGCAATTCCGATGCGCGCGTGAAATTGCGCGTCTCGCACAGCGCCAGGAAATCGTCGATCCAGGTCAGCTCCATGATGCAAAAAATGCATTATTCCAGGAAAAAAGACAATTGGCCTTTCTCGGCGCCCCGGCGTTAGATGCATCGCAACGCAGGAAGGCGGGACGTCATGGGACGCAGTTCGGGAATTTTGGTTCGGGATGCGGAGCAAGGCGCGTTGGCGCTGCTGCCGAAAAGCGTCCGCCTGCTGCGCGACGGTCTCGGCCAGGGGGCGCAGGGCCTCGACGCCTGCTGCGAATTCGAGGTCGTCTCCGGCAACGCCGCCTATCAGAAGGGCGAGCGGTTTTTTCTCTCGCCGGAGAAGGCGCGGCGGGCCTATCTCGGCCCACAGTCCTGACGGGCGCCCGGCTCCGCCTTGGACGGCGAAGCCACTTGAGGATGGGCCCCGGAGAGCGGCGCAGCCTATTTTTTCTCCGCCATTTCGAGATGCTCGAGCGCCTGTTCGGCGTGCTTGGTTGCTGCGGCGGCGTCGTCCTTGCGGCCCTCCGCCAGCGCCGCGTCGAGATGCGCCAGGGCCTGCTTCACATGCTCGCTCGGCTCGACCTTTTCAGCTTCCATCGCGTGCTGCTTGGCGAGGTCCGCAGGCGTGACGAGTTCCTTCGCGTGGCCCTTCTTGCCTTCGGCGATGGCTTCCTTCGTATGCCTGATCGCGTCGGCGACGTGATCCATCGCGAAGACGGGTGTCGAAGCGCGGCAAAATCCTGGAATCGTGCTATCGACGTGGATCTTACGATCCCTCCTCTCCGGGGTTGCGTCCGGCAGACGATCTGGCTTTGATGTCGCGTCGAAGACTTGGAAAACGCAGTCATGGACGAATTGCAACGCATTACGACCAATCCCGACATATGCGGCGGCCGGCCCACGATCCGCGGACTTCGCGTGCGCGTGACGGACATCCTCGACATGCTGGCCGGCGGCGCCGACCGCGACGAGATTCTCGCCGACTATCCCTATCTCGAGGACGCCGACATCACCGCCGCGCTCGCCTACGCCGCGCGCATCGCCGATCACGCGGTCATTCGCGCGGCGGAGTGATGCGGTTTTTCGTCGACGCACAGTTGCCCCCGGCCTTGGCCCGGTTTCTGACGAGCGCTGGCCATGAAGCCGCGCATGTGGCCGATTTGGGGATGACGGCTGCGTCCGACCACGCGATCTGGCGGCAAGCGGCGGACTCCGGCGCGGTGCTCGTCACGAAGGACAGCGATTTCGTCGCCATGCGCGCGCTTGCATTGGCCGGCCCGACCATCGTTTGGCTGCGCATCGCGCAATACGACCAAGGGCGCGGCGCTGCAAAGATTCTCTTTGTTGCTGCCGGGGATAATCGCTGCCATCGAGAAGGGCGACACGGTGGTGGAGGCAGGTTGATCGTCGGAATGATGGTGACACGCACTGTCACCGCAACCAAATTGGAACGCGTGATATACGCCGCCGCTGGATCGCAAACCGGAACCAAGCTCTGTTTCAGACAATTCGGATGCGATCTCCGAACGGAAGTTCGACACCTCTAAGCGCAATCCCGGCCCGATGCGCTTGCCACATTATTGTCGGGTAAGGGCACACAAAATCGCCTGCCATGGCCTCAAGATCCTCGCCATCTAAGCCGTTACGGGAAGCTCGATCGATCAATGCCTGCTTGGGCGCTAACATTTCAGCTGCAAATGCCCTCCCGGCTTGCTGACGGCGGGTTGTAGCTTCCGTCGTCGCACGATCCTCGCCCGCCACCGATGTCCAAGCTATGTAGGTCGCCGCACACGCTCTAAAACGTCG
>Ga0181522_10002107_pt1 | contig 11527 bp, 12 predicted proteins | sample PEATcosm2014_Bin_27_FD_121103 | JGI IMG/M metagenome (GOLD analysis project Ga0181522, IMG submission 121103) | Peatland microbial communities from MTU Mesocosm Facility, Houghton, MI, USA - PEATcosm2014_Bin05_10_metaG | ecosystem: Environmental > Terrestrial > Soil > Wetlands > Peat | place...
ACCGATGCGGTACCCCGGCAAAGCAGTCGCTTGCCCTGGTCTATAATTCGAACCAGGGGCTCACCCGAAACCGATGCATTTTTCTTCCGTCCTCCTGTTGTTTATTGGCGGCGAAATCGTTGATCTCGTCCTTCAGACCGGTCCGGTCGCGAAGACCGTACTTATCCTGCTCGTCGCATTCAGCGTACTTTCCTGGGCGGTGATTCTCTCCAAGTGGTGGCTCATCAGTCGCGCCCGCGGTCAAAGTGGGCGTTTCGTCCGCTCTTTCCGCAAAGCGCAGCGCATGCAGGACATCGCCTCCGTTGCCGACCAATTCCGCCCCAGCCCGCTGGTTGGAGTCTTCGAGGGCGCCGTGGAAGAATTCCGCCGCCAGATGGGAACCACGGGGGGCATCCACAACCTCGTCGCCATTCAGCGCGCCATGCAAATCGCCTCTTCCGAAGAGATCACGCGCCTCGAGCGCAACCTTCCGTGGCTCGCGATTACGGGCGCAGTAACGCCATTTATAGGACTGTTCGGAACCGTCTGGGGCATCATCGACGCCTTCCACGGCCTCGGCACAGCCGGCGCCGCGACGTTGCGCGCGGTCGCTCCCGGAATTTCTGAGGCCCTGGTAACGACCGCCGCCGGCTTGGCTGCGGCGATTCCCGCAGTGATCGCCTACAACCTCATCATCGGCTCCATCCGGGAGTTGGCATCGCGCAATGACGACTTCACGCTGGAGATGCTAAATCTGGTGGAACGTCAGCAAACTCCGCAAGTCACCGAGGTCCGTCGCTGATGGCCTTCACCTCTGCCAACGGACGAACGCAGACCGCGCTCTCGGACATCAACATCACTCCGCTGGTGGACGTTGTTCTCGTGCTTCTCATCATCTTCATGGTGACTGCGCCCGTGCTGCAGTCAGGAATCGAAGTCAATGTACCGCATACCCGCACGGTAAAGGAGATCACCGAAGAACGGCTCGTCATCAGCATCGACAAATCGCAAAGAGTTTTTCTCGGCAACGACCCTATCAACATCAATCGGATCGCAGTGACTCTGAAGCAGAAGGTTCGCGATCCGCAGCATCAGGCGATCTATCTACGCTCTGACGAAGATGTCCCGTTTGGCGCCTTCGCCACCGTGATGGATGCGATCAAACAATCGGGCATCAGCAACGTGAGCATCGTTACGCAGCCGATGGACAGCCATGGCGGCAATCACTGATATCTATTCCGAACACAGCCAATTGCGCCGGCCGCTGGCGTGGTCACTCGGTTTGCATCTGGCCTTCGCCGGATTCGTCGTATTTTACTCGGTGTTTATCAATGGCATACGGGGCTCAGGCTGGGGCAGCGGAGGCGGCGGAGACGCCATGGGAGCCACTCTCGTGAGCTCGGTTCCCTTGCCCGCCAACCCCACCGAAACGACGAATGTAGTGGCCACGGAATCGAAGGGTCTGTCGAAGTCAGAGCCCACGGTTCCGGAGAAAGAGCCGGAAGCAATTCCCATCCCCGACAAGAATGCAAAGACGAAAATAAAACCTGCTCCGGTTCAAACCGCAACAAAACGCAAGCCCGAACCCGAGCAACCTGAGTCAAATCAGATTCCCTACGGGGAGGGAGGTCCAGCGAACGGCCCGTACACCATGACCGCGGGCGGGGCAAAAGGCGGCTTCGGATTTACCGGGAGTGGAGGAGATTTCGGCAGCCAATATGCCTGGTACGTGCAGGCGGTGCAACGCAAAGTCACCGAAAACTGGCTGAAGTATGAAGTCGATCCGCGGATCAGCGATGCAAAACGTGTTTATCTGACCTTCGATATCGCACGGGATGGACACCCGGCGAACGTCCAGATCGAACAGTCGAGCGGCGTGCCATCGCTCGACCAGTCAGCGGTTCGAGCGCTCCAACGAATTGATACTTTCGGACCGTTGCCGGCGGGTTATTCAGGAAGCAAGGTATCGGTAGAGTTCTGGTTTGACTATAAGAGGTAAGGGCAGTTGTCGGTCGCATGGAATAAGAAATTCGGTCGTTTCGCGGTTTGCCAACGACGAAAGATCATCGTCTCAAAGGAAGTGTAAAGTGAGTAACTCGGTTCTACCCATTCGTCATCATTTCTTGATCGCTGTTGCCTTGCTGTTTCTCGCAGCCACCAGCTCCGCGCAAGACTGGATTCGTACCGGGACCGGCCTCGGCGTAGAGCGAGTGCGCCTCGCCGCAGCCGACTTCAAGTCATCCACCGGCGATCCCAACAACGCCACGCTGCTGAAAACTTTCAACGACGTATTGTGGAACGATCTCGACAACGCCGGAATTTTCGATCTCGTCTCGAAAAGTTTCTATCCCCTGCAGGAGCCGGGCCAACCCTCTGAGGTCAATCTCTCAGCCTGGAATTCTCCGCCACCCAACACGTCCATGCTCGCCTTCGGCAACCTGGGAGCGACAGCGGGCAAAGTCACGGTGCAGGGATGGCTTTACGACGTCAAGAATCAGGCGTCGCCGCAGGTGCTGGGCAAGCAATACAACGATACCGCGACCAGCGACGCAGTCCGCGTAATTGCGCACAAATTCGCCGATGAAATTATCTTCCGCCTCGGCGGCGGCATACCCGGCATCGCCGAAACCAAAATCTATTTCGTCAGCGAGCGCACCGGCCACAAAGAAATATGGATGATGGACTACGATGGCGCCAACCAGCAGCCGCTCACGCACCTCGGGAGCATCTCGCTGTCGCCGCGCATTTCGCCCGATGGCTCGCGGCTCGCCTTCAGCTCGATTAACAAGGGCAGCTGGGAAATCATGATGTATTCTTTCGATCTCAACCGCATGATCAGCTTTCCGCGTTTCGGAGGCATGAATCTTTCGCCTTCTTGGTCTCCCGAAGGCAAGATCGCATTTTCATCTTCGAGAAACGGCTTTCCCAACATTTTTGTAATCGATGGCTCGGGAGGAAATTCGCATCGCCTCACGACCGATAAAGGACCGGACGTTTCACCGACATGGAATCGCAAGACCGGCAGCCAGATCGCCTTCGTGAGCGGACGCACCGGCTTGCCGCAGATCTACACCATGGAATCGGACGGCACCAACCTGCAGCGAGTGACCGATCAGGGCTATGCCGTATCTCCCAACTGGTCGCCCAACGGGCAATTCCTGACCTTTTCCTGGATGCGCAAATATGGGCCGGGAGAGCCTGGGTCCAACGATATTTACCTGATGGATATCGCCAGCAAGCAATGGGTCCAACTCACGCACGATGCCGGACGCAATGACTTCCCTTGCTGGTCGGCCGATGGACGGCACATCGTATTTCAATCCCACCGTTCCGGCGGCGATCAGATATGGTCGATGCTGGCCGACGGCACGAATGTGAAGCAGTTAACCTTTAAAGGCGGCAACACGCAGCCCAACTGGAGTTGGAAGTGACCTGCGGAAAGCTTGTCGTGCAGGCGAGTTCGGTCGAACAGACTTTCCCGTGTGTGCTTTTCTGCTGGAGCGCACGGTATCAGGCCTTCTTATCATTATCAGGGCACGTCTCTGGCGTGCCGCGGGAGTTTCGGTCATGAAGGCGCCTTCAGGCGCTGACGACGTACATTAGATTCAGCACCAGTAGTCAGGTAGAACGGTTTTGCGGCTGGCCGAAAGTGCGCCCTGCCGTGAATCTGCAAATTGCACGCCACCACGTGGGCGCACAGAAAACAGGAGGAATCCTTGAAGGACGCCACAAAGCCAACGACCACGCAGATCCAATGGAGCGCGCTCTTATTTGTTTTCGCCACGCTAATGTTCATTAGTGCTTGCCATAAGAAAGTCGCTCCACCGCCGCCACCGCCACCACCGGCACCGAACCCTCCGACCGCCTCGCTTTCGGCGAACCCGAACACGATCAATCAGGGTGACACCTCAACCTTGACCTGGCAGACGACGAACGCCAACGACGTCAGCATAGACGGGATTGGCCCGGTTGAACCGAGCGGCTCACGTCAGGTGAGTCCGGCCGGTTCGATTACCTATCATCTCGTCGCCAAAGGCAGCGGCGGAACGCAGGACGCCACGGCGCGGGTCACCGTCAACGCTCCGCCCGCTCCGCCTCCGGCAACTTCGAATGCCACCGAAGAGGAGCTCTTCGCGCAGAACGTGAAGGACGTTTACTTCGACTACGACAAGTACGACGTGCGCTCCTCGGACCAAAGCTCCTTGCAGGCCGATGCCCAGTTCCTGCAGCAGCATCCAAACATCCACATCACAATCGAGGGACACTGCGACGAGCGTGGTTCGACCGAATACAATCTGGCGCTAGGCACAAATCGTGCCGACACCGTCAAGAATGCGCTCATCCAGGCCGGGGTTGGTGGCGATCGCATCAAAACCATCAGCTACGGAAAAGAGAAGCCATTCTGCACCGAATCGAACGAAAGCTGCTGGCAGCAAAATCGCCGTGCCCACTTCGTTTACGAACACTGAGCGGTCAAGGGCGGCTGCGGCCGCCCTTGTTCGTTCGCTTCAAATTTGGAGGGTGCGGCTTCTGCCGCGCCCCAACTGTTCGCAAAATCGGCGGGGCCTTGGTCCCTGAGCCTGGTTTAACCGCTGCGGCACCGGCGGGATTTTATCTCGACCGCTGGACGCTCAGCGGATTGCTAATACGTAGGTTGACTATGAAATTCAATCGTCTTGCGCTCGTATACCACGTTCTGGTGCCCGCGTTGTTCATAGTCGTGGGCATTCCTCCCGCTTACGGCGTTAATAAAGATCTCATCGAACTGCAAACTCAGGTCACTGCGTTGCAGCAGCAGATGACCCAGATGAAGCAGTCTTTCGACGAGCGCATGGGTGTCATGAGGAACCTGCTCGAGCAAAACACCGACGCTGCCAACAAAGTGACCGCGGCCATCAATGGCCTTCAGGCCTCGATCAACAAACAGCAGCAGGATCGCGCCGGGCAGGTCGATCAAATCTCCGGACAGATTCAGGCTTTGAACGACACCATGGACGAGCTCAAGGTCCGCCTCGCCAAACTGAGCAAGCAATTCGAGGATATGCAGGCGGCGCAACAGTCGATGGCCCAGCAGCAGACGCAAGTGCAACAACAGCAGCAGGCGATTGCTCAGGCCCCCGCGCCCGACGTCCTCTACAACAATGCTTTACGGGACTACAACGGCGGGAATAACGACCTGGCCACGCAGGAATTTAACGACTACATCAAGTTCTATCCCAACACCGATCTGGCGGGAAACGCATATTTCTATCTCGCAGAAATTCAGTACAAGGCGGGCGATTATAAGTCGGCCATTGCGAACTACGATCTGGTGCTGCAGAATTTTCCCAGCGGAAATAAAGCTGCCGGGTCACAACTCAAAAAGGGCTTCGCTCTCATTGAACTCGGAAAAGTCGATGAGGGCTCACAGGAATTGAGGCACATAATCCAGCGCTATCCGCGCACGAACGAAGCCACGCAAGCCCGGGACAGGTTACGGAAGCTGACCGCGGCCCCAGCCCCGAGAAGCCACTAACCTGAAAATGGGAGTGCCGGACCTCCTCGCCCGGGCACCAGACTGCAGAGGCGATCCTACGGCCGTTCCCTGGTATTCGGCACAGCCACACCGCCGTCAATCTTCGGAATCCCGAAATGCCCGCCCAGACGGAACAGATCAAGAGGATTTATGGATCCGGAGACAACCACGAAATTAACTTCGTTTGACTTGGCCTGAAGGACCGAGATGTTGCTGACCGCATTATTCTCGAGTCGAACCCAAACATCGGTCACGCCCGACCCTCCATCCTTCTCCTCTTTGTTCATCAGTTGTTTCCAGCCAGCCTCGTGAAACTGCGCCTTCACCACAGCGAGAGTGGCCGGATCATAAGTAGAGGGTGCCGAATAGCGATAGCTGCGCACCGTGACCCCATCCACGCCGGCGATCACGCGCTTCAGATCGGCGTTGTCCGGGTCCATCTTCGAGGCCAGCACCAGCATCGAATGGTCGAGCCTAAACTCCGTTTTTGTCGACGCATGGGTGCGCAACGCCTCAACCCCCTGAGGAACCCAGTCACGCGCTTGCGGCGGCTGGGCCCAGCTCAGATCGACGGCTGAAACGATGACAAGAACGCCAAGAATAACGTGGGAGAGTCTCATGGGTAGAAAGCCTCGATGGTCAGACCGACACGGTTCGGCCTGTGAACCGTTGCCACCAGCCAGATAAGAACCCGGCTCGTAGAAATTAGTTGCATGCAGGCCGCCGATTCCGGAACCCGTCAACGAATACTCAGGCCGCGGCCCAAGATTCCTGCACGGATGGCGGAAGAAGCTCGCGCCGGATCGCCGATCGGGCCGGTGGGAACTTACCGCAGATGGGGGAGCGCCGCCGGACGGTCGCTCGATTCGCTGTCTTCGAGAAGCGCGAAAGCATAACGGCGATTGGATGGCAGGGGGCGAAGGCGCTTCTTCACGGCCATTTCGTTCAACTCGTGCTGCGACTTTATCCGGCAGCGTCCACGGCCGCAGCGACCTCTGCCACCACGCCGCTAGGCCGCAGCGTGACCCAATCAGTTTGCACGCGATCCCATCCTTGAATCAAGAATCCGTAAGATTCAAAGAGCGCGCGAATCTGCGGCCGGCGCCATCCCGCAATCTCCTCGAGAATAGGCACGAGCGTCGCCAGCGCGTTATCGCTCAGAACCGTCCGTTTCGCAATCTGAGCCACCAACTTCGACTCCGACACCGCAATGGTGAACCCATCGCGCCGGTTCACTTGCAGCATGACATGAATGTCGGAACTGCCATCGCCCACATAGACCACGTGATCCGCAGGCACGCCCAGCTGTTCCTCCAGTTGATCAAGCCGCGTTACCTTGCCGTACCCGGCCGTAGCGCGCACCAGACAGTCAATCTCACCTGAAGCTTCCCACTTGAACTCCGTGCCAAAAATATGATCCTGGGGAACGATCCCCTCGAGCGCCGACTGAATCACCTCAACCGGTGCTGCCGAGAGCACGTAGAAATCAAAGTGGAATCCGTCGATTCGCCGATCGAGAATCTCGTAAATCTGTTTGATATTGTCTTTGAGGCGAATGCGCTTGCCCACCTCAATCAGATCGTCGCGCCGCACGCGTGAACGAAACTCGGGATCATGCAGCAGCAGATAAGAAAGTTCGGCACCTTGCTGAACCAGGTTCAACTTGGCCATACCTTTGGCCTTGCGCTCGAATTCCTCAACAGAAATGCCAAGCAACTCGCTCAGAACGTAACCCGTATCGTTAAAAGTCAGCGTCTGATCAAAGTCACTGGCAAACAGATAGTGTTTCCTATATTTACTAGCCATGCTCTATTTTAGATTCATTGGCACGTTAATCGACTATTAAATTTACCTATGGTCACTATTACAACAACTTGTATGTCAATTGATTGCCCGCCGCAGGTATTTAGCGTAATGTTAGCCCTTAATAACGGACCGATTCACCTCAAGAGGCCCCCCATGCCGAAAAGTGTCAGCGACCATCTGCAGAACGATGCCGACCGGGGAAAAGGTTCCCAGGAACCGGACGATCGCACCCAAAGTGGCAACAATTCCATGAAAGACCAGCTCGGCCATCGAAACCCCGACCCCATGCAGGACGGCGCCGACAGTGACTTCCCCGAGCCTGGCCACAGCCCGGAGCACTCGTAGAAGGGGAGATTGTGGTGTCGAGACGGGCATCTCGTCCGTCCAATCGGGCGCAGCCTGGTGGTTGTCCGCAGGCACAATGACTGAGAACGGCCCGTAAACAATCCTCGCGCGGATCGTAGTACCCGCCCCAGCTTGGCCATCGGTCGTGAAACTTTACTGAAGCTCTTCCATGCACTTCGCCAGCACTTCCCTGCTGGGCCGCGTAACCGACTCGGGCAAGGTCGCCAGCGGCTCATCCGCAACATTCAGCCGGTCAATGAAACTCGGAGCCTTGGAATCGATATAAAACACGCCAGTCAACACGTCGCCTTCGGCATGCGACTCCATCAACCTTCGCACCGCCTGAATCTTGTTCGTCGGATCGTACTCCTGTTCCAGTTTGCGCAACCTCAGACTCGATCCGTCATGCATGGTGACTTCAAACGTCGTCCCATGATCATATTCGACGTTGATTTCTTCAAACGATGGCACAAAGCTGACCTCATGCAGGGGCTCTTCGTGGGCCTGAACGTATTTATAAGACTTGGTTGAGCCCTCATGATCGTTGAAAGTCACGCAAGGAGAAACCACGTCAAGCATCACCGTGCCGCGATGAGCGATAGCCGCCTTGAGCATGGCGTGAAGCTGACGCTTGTCGCCAGAAAACGACCTCCCCACAAAAGTCGCGCCCAACTGGATTGCCATGGCACAGGTATCGACCGGAGGCAGATCGTTTACCACGCCACTCTTCAACGTTGATCCCAGATCCGCGGTCGCCGAGAACTGCCCCTTGGTCAGACCATAACAGCCGTTGTCCTCGATGACGTAAATGATCGGCAGATTGCGTCGCATCAGGTGAATAAATTGTCCCGCGCCAATCGACACCGTGTCGCCGTCCCCAGTCACGCCCAAAGCAATCAGATTCTTGTTAGCCAGCATCGCACCTGTCGCAACCGAAGGCATGCGCCCATGCACGGAATTAAAGCTATGCGCGCGATTCATGAAGTAAGCGGGACTCTTCGACGAACATCCAATGCCGCTAAGCTTCGCCACACGCTCCGGCTGCACGCCCATTTCATACATGGCATCGATAATGCGTTCAGAAATCGCATTATGCCCGCAACCGGCGCAAAGCGTGGTCTTCCCGCCACGATAGTCGACGACCTGCAAGCCGATGCGATTTGTCTTCGGAGCAGGCGCAGAAGAAGGTGCCGGCGTATTAGTCGTGGATCCCATGTTACTTACCCTCCATCATCATCAGCTCGTCAGTTACCGACCGCGCATCGATCGGCAATCCGTGAATGTGGCAGATTGACCGCAAACGCGGCGTCAATTCCGGTTTTATATCCAGCTTCAACAGGCTGGCCATCTGACCATCCCGATTCTGTTCGACAACATACACGCGGTCGTGCCGCTCAATAAACTCGTGCACTTCCCGCGTAAAGGGAAACGATCTGACCCGAAGATATTCCGTTTCAAGTCTGTGCTCGTTCAGTAACTGATCGCGCGACTCGATGATCGCCCAATGCGAAGTGCCGTAGGCAAGAATGCCGACCTTCGAGTTACCACTGCCGGCTAACTCGGGCCGGGGCACAAATGACCGGGCCGTCTCAAACTTCTTATTGAGCCGCTCCATGTTGCGCTCGAAATCATCCGGCCGCTCACTGTACTGCGCCTTCTCGTTGTGCCCGCTGCCGCGGGCAAAATATGCCGCTGCCGGATGCTCCGTCCCGGGCAAAGTGCGATAGCCGATGCCGTCGCCATCCACATCCTTGTAGCGAGCAAATCCGCCCGCCTTGGCAATATCTTCCTTACTCAGAACCTTTCCGCGATCAATCGGCTTATCGGGATAAGGAAATGGATCCGACATCCAGTTATTCATCCCCAAGTCGAGATCCGACATGACGAACACCGGCGTCTGAAAATGTTCTGCCAGATCGAAAGCCTCTTGTGCCAAAGTAAAACATTCGCTGACCGAGCAAGGAAACAGCATGATGTGTTTCGTGTCGCCGTGGCTGAGGAATGCCGTCGAAAGCACGTCGCCCTGCGAAGTCCGGGTGGGCAGCCCCGTTGATGGCCCGACCCGCTGAATATCCCAGATCACCGCCGGAATCTCCACGTAATACGCGAGGCCGGTGAATTCCGCCATCAGCGAAATGCCCGGCCCCGCGGTAGCCGTCATCGATCGCGCGCCCGCCCAACCTGCCCCGATCACCATGCCAATCGCCGCCAGCTCGTCTTCAGCCTGGACAATCGCGAACGTGGCTTTGCCGTCCGGCCCCATGCGATGCTCTTTCATGTAATCGATCATCGTCTCAACCAGCGACGATGAAGGCGTAATCGGATACCACGTCACCACGGTGCAACCGGCAAACATGCATCCCAAAGCAGCCGCCGAATTGCCGTCAACGATAATCTTGCCCCTGGTTTTATCCATGCGCGCGATGTAAAACGGATCGCGCTTCTTCAGATTCGCCAGCGCATAATCGAATCCCGCCTTCGCCGCCGCCAGATTCAAATTGGCGGCCTTCAGCTTTGTCGCAAACTGCTTGCGAATCGCCTTCTCCACTTCGGCATAATCAATTTCCAACAACTGCGCCGCGACCCCGACATAGATCATGTTCTTGATCAGCTTGCGCAATTTGGCGTCCGCGCCCACCGTCGCCGCCAGTCTGTCGAAGGGCACAGCGTAATAAATCAAATCGTCGCGCACCTTACCGAGCGCCAGCGGCTCGTCATACAGCACGGCCGCACCCGGCGCCAGCGTTCTCGCATCGTCCTGCGCCGTCTCCGCATTCATCGCGATCAGCAGATCAATCTCCTTCTTGCGCGCGATGTAACCATCTTTATTGGCTCGAATCGTGAACCACGTGGGCAGTCCGGCGATGTTCGAAGGGAAAAGATTCTTGCCCGAAATCGGTACGCCCATCTGGAAAATGCTGCGCAACAAAACCGTATTGGAGCTCTGCGAACCCGAGCCATTCACGGTTGCAACCTGAATGCTCATGTCGTTAACAACACGTTTTTGTCCCAGTTGGCCGAATGATTCCTGGGGCACTATATCCGTAGTGGCCATGCCTGTGCCTTTCTGGTCCGAACCGCGAAAATTCAGGACCGGGCAAACCCCTTCGCCCGGAAGCGTTGCAGCGGAAGCGTGAAAACCCTTTATTATACGCGCCCTGAACGGCCGGGAGTTAATCAGAAAAGCAACACGTCGCGAGCAGCTTTCGTCAGTTTTTGCGAAAACCACGGGAATGCGATTTCAGCGGGTCGCTGCGATGCTGGGCGGGAAGCTCATTAAAATCGCGTCTTCCGCGATAAACGAGATGGAGATGTTGGATTCCGTGGCGACGCGCTGTCCGTCCTTGAGGTAGGGACCGTAGCGCCATTGCCGAACCGCGCGAACCGCAGCAGCCGCGAGCGTACTGTTGCCCGAGACAACCCTCACGCCGCGTACAACACCATCAGAATCCAGTCTCGCCGTCAGCGTCACTTTACCGCGAACCCGTGCATTCGGATACACCGGGTACACGCAGCGCAATGGCGCTCGCGTTGCCTGAATGTCACGGTCTTCGGCAGAGGCAGACAATGAAGTCTTCGCAGTCAAAGCCGAATCATGCGCACGCACCGTCGGCTTCGGACTCGGCACCACGGTTGAGAGCGAGGCCGAATTGACCGCATTTTTCGCCGTCGCACGGGGATGAACAGGAACTGCAACCGAATCGATGGCAGCGGCGCTCTCGGAAACGATTGCTGGCTTTGCAGAATACTGAGGGAGTCCCCCACCGGTTTCGCTAATCTGCTGCAGATGTGTTGGGTTGTGAGCTAAAGCTTTCGGCAGCGTCAGGCTTCGATGCCAAACTGCCAAAGACACGCAGAGAAGTAACCCGGCAATAGTCGCCG
>Ga0181522_10002109_pt1 | contig 11522 bp, 11 predicted proteins | sample PEATcosm2014_Bin_27_FD_121103 | JGI IMG/M metagenome (GOLD analysis project Ga0181522, IMG submission 121103) | Peatland microbial communities from MTU Mesocosm Facility, Houghton, MI, USA - PEATcosm2014_Bin05_10_metaG | ecosystem: Environmental > Terrestrial > Soil > Wetlands > Peat | place...
CTTCAGGTCCACCAACATCTCGCCGGCCTGGGTGTAGACCATCGTGCCCTGGGGCACCTTCACGATCGTGTCCTTGCCGCGCGAGCCGTGCTGGCGCTTGGAGGTGCCGTGTTGACCGTCGGTGGCGCGTCGAAACGGGTGGTCACGAAAGCCGAGCAGCGACGCCTGATTGTTGTCCGCGACGAGCCAGACGTCCCCGCCCTTGCCGCCGTCGCCACCGTCGGGTCCACCCTTGGCCACGTGGGCCTCGCGTCGAAAACTCACGCAACCCGCCCCTCCGTCGCCCCCTTTGGCGTGCAATTGGGCCGAATCGACGAAGTTAGACACGGAGCCATCCTAGGACCACCCTCGAACGGACTCTCAGCGAACGAGTGCGTCGAGTGCCTCGTTGAACACCGCGCCGTGACGTTGCACCTGGGACAGCGTCGTCGCGGGCGACATCAGCGCCATGTTGTGAAAGGGCGTGAGCAGGACGCCTCGATTCGCGCAACAGAGGTGCAGGTACTCCTCGAGGAGCGCGTCAGCGCTTCGCATCGAGGCGCCACCCGTGGTGGGTGCGGGACTGGCGAATCGGTATTCACAGCGGGCGCCTAACTGGCTCACCGACCACGGCAGGTCGTGGGCGACAATTGCGTTGCGCACGTCGTGGGTGAAGACCGTCGCGAGTTCCTCCATTGGCCCAAAGGACTCGTCGGTCAGCACCTCATCGAGCACCGCACGCATCGCGGCGAGGCTCAGGGCGTTTCCCGCCAGGGTGCCACCGACGCCACCCACGTCGACGATGTCCGCGCCGGTGCCGAGCGCTTCGGTCACGCGGCGCGCCAGGTCCTCGCTCAGTCCGTAGGCCCCGCAGGGCACACCGCCGCCCAACGATTTACCAATGGTGATCGCGTCGGGGGCGAGGTGCCATCGCCGCGTCGCCCCGCCCGGACCCGCAGAAAACGTGTGCGTCTCGTCGAGGATGAGCAGCGTCCCGGTCGCGTCGCACACTTCGCGCACGCCCTCGAGAAAACCGGGTTCCGGCAACACGATGCCGATATTGGTGAGCGCCGGTTCGCTCAAGACCGCCGCGACGTCGCCGTGGGCCAGTTCGCGCCGCAAGCCTTCGAGGTCGTTGAATTCCACCACCCTCGTGGTGGTGCTCGGGTCCACGGCGGGCGCGACGTTGCCGGGGCGACTCACGCAGCGACCGTGTTCGTCGAGCACCACGAAGGTCTCATCGACCGAACCGTGGTAGGAGTAGGAGAACACCAGGACCTTGGGCCGACCCGTGGCGAGGCGCACCAAACGCAACAGCCAGCGGTTCGCGTCGGTCGCCGAAAGACTGAACGACCACTGGGCGAGCCCGAAGCGGCGCGACAGCTCCGCGGCGACCCACTCGGCGTCCTCGTTGGGCATCATGGTCGTCACGCCGCCGTCGATCCCGACGCGCTTGTCCAGGGCGCGCACCAGCGCGTTCGGGGAATGGCCCGCGAAGGCGCCGGTGTCGCCGAGCGCGAAGTCCACCAGGTCGTGACCGTCCAGATCATGGACGACTGCGCCGTGCGCGCTCGAAAAACCCAGCGGAAATCCGCCCGGCCACTTATTCATCCACGTCATGGGCACGCGGGCGAAAAGATGTTCGGCGTGGGCGTGCAGTTCGAACGACCGTGGGTGCTGGTTGTGGTAGCGACGCCGCTCCTGTGCCGCCAATGTCGCCAAATGCTCTCGATTCAAGTAATCCATGGGTTCATCGTAGACTTTTGGCTCAAAAGCGGCATTTTCCAAGAAAATTCGAAAAAGCCCCCGAACAGGGATTTCGACGTGCCCGAACGAACGGCGCGGGTGATTCGTCGCCAGAAATCCCCATTTTTCAACACTTTTGCGATAAAGATGGCTCCGGTTGCTGGGAACACTCCCAGTCCGTTTCAACGAAGAGTAAGGAGTCGACCGGTGAACAAGGCCGAGTTAGTAGATGCAATTGTTGCCGAGAGTGGCGCAGCCAAGAACACGGTAGCTGAGGTCCTCAAGGCCTTTGAAGAAGTGGTGGTGAAGGGAGTGACGGGCGGCGAGAAGATCGTACTTTCGGGCTTTCTTTCCTTCGAGCGCGTCGAGCGTAAGGCCCGCACCGCCCGCAACCCCCAGACCGGCGAAGCCATTCAGGTCAACGCGTCGCGCGCGCCAAAGGTTTCCATAGGTTCAACCTTCAAAAAGGCCGTCAAGAGCGCGATGTAAGGCATTCTTTCAACGAAAAACCCCCGGGCGAACCCGGGGGTTTTTCGTTTTAGGAGGAAAGCTCAGTCGACGAGGACGTCAACGAGCTTTCGGCCGCCTCGGTAGCCAAACTTCACGGTTCCCTCAGCGAGCGCAAAAAGAGTGTCATCTTTGCCAATCCCCACGTTCTTTCCTGGGTGGAACAAGGTTCCTCGTTGGCGGATGATGATGCTCCCGGTCTTTACGGCAGTGCCGTCGAAAGTCTTGACGCCCAGGCGCTGGGCGTTGGAGTCGCGACCGTTCCGAGTCGAACCGCCACCTTTGGTCTTTGACATCTCAGCTCCTTGGGCCTATTTGGGCGAAATCTTAGTGATCTCGACCGTCGAGTACTTCTGGCGATGTCCCCAGCGCTTTCGCTGGATCGACTTGGCCTTGTAGGTGAGGGCACGGATCTTCGGGCCCTTCTCGTCCCCGATGATCTTTGCGCTCACGCTCGCGCCCTTGAGGGCGGGTCCAGCCACGACACTGTCGCCGTCGACCAACAAGACGGGCTCAAAGGCAATGGAATCGCCCACCGCTTCGGGTCGCAAGTCCACGCGGACCACCTGGCCCTCGGTGACGCGTTCTTGGGAGGTTCCTACTCGGATGACGGCGTACATAAGGTTTCCATACTAGCAAAGAGCCGACCGGTCACAGGCCCGTCGCCACCACGAAACCGCGCCCGTCACAGACCGCGCACACCGACGAGACCGACTCCAAAAGGCCCTCGTTGACACGCTTTCGGGTCATCTCAACGAGACCCAACTCCGAGATGTCAAAGACCTGGGTGCGGGTCTTGTCGCGCGAGAGGGCCTGGCGAAGCGCCGAGGCGACGGCCTCGCGATTGTTCTTTGCTTCCATGTCGATGAAGTCGATCACGATGATGCCGCCGATGTCGCGCAGGCGCAGTTGGCGCGCCACCTCCTCGGCCGCCTCGAGGTTGTTGCGAAAGACCGTCTCTTCGAGATTCGTCGTACCGACGTTTTTGCCGGTGTTGACGTCAATGACCGTCAGCGCCTCGGTGCGCTCGATGATGAGTGATCCTCCCGAGGGCAGGAATACCTTGCGGTCCAGCGCGCGGTGAAGTTGTTCGTGCACGAAATAGCGCTCGAACAACGGGAGTTCCTCACTCGCTCGGTCGTAGTACTCAATACGGTCCGCGAGTTCGGGATTGACCGCCAGCACGTACTCGCGCACCTTCTCGAAGAGCTCCCGGTCGTCAATGATGACCCCGCGGTAGTCCTCGTTGAGTTCCTCGCGCAACACGCGCACCGCCAGGTCCAGGTCGCGGTACACCAGGCGCGGTTGGTTCGACTTGGCGACCTCGGCCTCGATCGCGGCCCACTTCTCGGCGAGCGAGGTGACGTCACGCGCGAGGTCCTCGGACGTGACGCCCTCGGCGGCGGTGCGAATGATGATCCCGTGACGTTCGGGCTTGACCTCGTCGACGATCTTGCGAAGTCGGCGACGTTCACCGTCGGGCAGTCGCTTGGAGATGCCGATGGTCGAGGAATTGGGCACGAGGACCGCGAAGCGTCCCGGTATCGAGACCTCCTGGGTGAGACGAGCACCCTTGGCGCCAATGGCGTTCTTGGTGACCTGACAGACAACGGTCTGGCCGGCACGGATCATCTCCTCGATGCGTCGCCCGTTCTGGGGCGGCCCCTCGACGTCCTCGTCGTCAAAGGAGATGTCACCGCGATAGAGCACGGCGTTCTTGGGGATGCCGATGTCCACGAAGGCGAGTTCCATGCCCGGCAACACGTTCTGGATTCGACCGACGTAGATGTTGCCGTCGATCTGATTCGTCTCGTCCGCGGCCTTGGCGACCGTGTACTCGACCATCGTGCGACCTTCGAGGGTCGCGATGTGCGTGGCTTCCCTGGTCGTGTGCACGCACATGAGGTAGCGACCCTGGGCGCGGGTGCGTCGTTCGCTGCCGCGACGGCGTCGACCCTTGGCGCGTCCCGCACCGTTCTCGAAGACGCTGCCCTCGGGTGCGGACGCTTCTACCGGTGCGTCAAGGTTGCGCGACTGGTTCTGGGTCCGCTGTTGGCCGCCCTGACCACCGCGACCACGACCCCCCCGACGCCGGCGGTTGGCACCACTTGGTTGTCCACTGGGGACGTGGGGCACCGCGGTTCCGGGCCGGGTATCGCCAATCTGGGGTGCGGGACGGGTATCGCCAATACGTGGACTAGAGGATGAGACTGACTGATTGACTGGGTTGGTTTCGTCGCTCACGACGGGTACTCCTTGAGTTCTGGAAGGTGGGTCGGTGCGTTGCACCGTGGGTGGGGGTGGTGACGCGAAGGAGAGGCTGCGCGCTGGTCGGAGACGAAAAGGGGGCGAACTGGGCCACGACAACGAGAACCATCAACGAGATAAGTAGGGTCACTTCACTGTCGTGTACCACGGTGTCCTCAATGCCTGCAAGGACGGGGTAGGGACCGCGCCCTTACTACGTTCTCATCGCGCACTGTACATTTTGCACAACTGCGCCCAACGCCACCAAGGCTACTCGGCTTTGGGTTCAACCTGACGCTTTGGTGGTCGTGTTCGCGGTGGTCTTGGCCGTGGGCAGGCGCAGTTGCGCCTTCAAGATGACCGGACCCACCGGGTGGGCCACGAGGTAGTTGAAGGTCTCGGCCACCACCGGCGCGGCGGCGTCGGCGCCGTAGCCACCCTCGGCGACCACGCACAGCACCACGTACTGGGGATGGGTCGCCGGACCAAATCCCACGAACCACGAGTTCGGCTCGAGACCGGGGGCGTTGCTCGCGGTGCCGGTCTTGCCGGCGATCGGGTAACTCGCGAGTGAGAAGTTGACGATACGCGCGAAGGTCCCACTCGCGGTACCGCGAGGATTCTCGACCACACCCTCGAGACCCTGGAGGATGGGACCACGAATGCTCGCGGGCAGGTTGACGTGACCGAGCACGCGCGGTTGGTAGCGCTCGACGACCTTGTTGTGGGCGTTGATGATCGCGGCCGCGACTTCGGGCTCGTAGCGAGTGCCACCATTGGCGAAGGTGGCGTAGGCGTTCGCCATCTCGATGGGGGTCACGGCGGTGGTGCCTTGGCCGAAGGCCATCTCAATGTTGTCACCCGTGTACCAGGCCACGGTGGGGAACGCGGCGGGCGCTTCGGCGTGCAGGATCTTGCGAACCGCCGGCGAATCGACGCGACCCTGGGTCTCGTTGGGCAGGTCCACGTTGGTGTACTGGTCGAGTCCGTACTCGTGAGCCACGTTCTGGATCGGCGTCTGGCCGTACTTGGTCTGGTTCGCCCAGAACAGGTAGCCGAGGTTGTAGAAGTAGTAGTCCGAGGACACCGTGAGGGCGAGGGGCAGGTTCACGAAACCCGCGCCCTGGTTGTCGTCGTCGTGGAACACGCAGCCGTGACCACCCTGCAGGCATCCCGGCACCTTGAACGTACCGGTGTCGTCGACCTCCTGGGACGCGGGAAAGATTCCGGTCTGCAGCGCGGCGGTCGCCGTGATGAGCTTGAAGGTGCTACCCGGGGTGTAGAGACCTTGGATGGCGTAGTTGTTGAACGCCCCTTCGGCGAGGAGTTGCTGGAACGTCGCGTTCGAAAGTCCGTTCACGAATGAATCAAGGTCGAAGGACGGATAGCTCGACATCGCGAGCACGGCGCCGGTATTCACGTTCATGACGATCGCCGCGCCATTAGGTGCCGGCGGGTGCTTCTTCGTGGTCGGATCGATCGAATTGCGCACGGCGAGAATGTCGCTGGCGAGATAGCCGTCAAGCGCACTCTGCAGTCCGGTGTCGATGTTGAGCACGACCGAATCGCCGACCGACGGATTCGTGGTCTTGACCGAGCCCAGGATGTTACCGAACGCGTCGACTTCGAGCGTGCTGGTACCGTCGTGACCGCGCAGGTACTGCTCGTAGTACGACTCGATCCCCGTCTTACCAATGACCGAGTCGGTCTGGTAGCCCGCGTTGGGGTTGGCCTTGATCTCCGCGCCGGTGATGGGACCCACGTAGCCCAGTACCTGGGCCCCGAGCGTGCCGCCGTTGGGATAGGTGCGCGTCGAGACGTTGAGCACCGAGACCCCTGGGAATTCCTTGGGGTGCAATTTGATGAACTCCACCTCGGCGGCCGGCGCGTTGGCGAGGATGGGCGCTGGTTGATACGGGTCGTACTGAGGGTTTGACAAGTCGGCGTTGATCTGCTTGACGCTCAGTCCCGTGAGCGACGCGAGGGCTCCCTTGATGGGTGGGTAGAGTGCCGCCTCGGCGCGCGAGAGACGGATCTCGACGGTGGTGACGTTGGCGACGAGGGGCTTGCCGTCTCGCGCGAGGATCAGTCCTCGCGTCGCGGGGATCGTCGTGACGCGAAAGCCATTCGCCTCACTCGTCGCCACCGAACTCTTGTATTCAACGACCTGGAGGATGAACAGACGCGCGAGGATGATCACGAGCAAGACCAGGAAGAAGCCCCCGATCAGTCGCCAACGCAACACCGGTCGACTCCCCACCTCCTCGGGTCCCGCCACCAGGTCGCGGATCCCCACGGACTTGGGTTCGTTGATGACCCTTCCGCGACCTCGAAAAGGATTAAGGGTCTCCCACGGTCGCCACAATCGAGAGAACCAGGTGCCGGTCGGCCGGTCGCGCCAGTTGTTCTTCAACGCCGCACCCGCTCGCCCACTGACGCCACGCCCCGCGCCAATCGAGTCACGAGGCGAGCGAGCAACAAGAACGCGACCGCGTTGACCACCATCATCGCCACGAGACTGCCCCGCCAGAGTTCGAAGTTGAAAGCGAACACACCACCGAAGGTGTAGACGAGCGGGGCGAAGAATCCCCCCACCGCCGCGAGCACTGGCGTTACCCAGTACGCGGCCGAGTCGAGGTCACCCACGCCCTCTCGTCCGAGCAACGAGGAACTGTAGGCGAGCAGCAGACCGACGATCGCCGTAAGACCGAAGGGCGTGGTCGCGTGGGTGTCGACGAGCACCCCACCAACCAGCGCCACGTAGAGCGCGAGGCTCGTAAAGCCCGCGAGTCCCATCGCGACGGGCCACAACCAGACGAGCATGATCACGGTACCGGCGAAGCGAAGTGACGAAAGAACCTCGAGCTGGATCGCGACCACGAAGAGCGTGACGATCGTCGCGGGTAGCAACGTCCTTCTCACGTAGAGGGCTCCCACAGCACCACGTCGACGTAACTGAGGTGGCGTAGGTCGGCCGTGGGTCGAAGCGCGAGGTTGTACGTCGCGGCCCCCGGGGTCAGGGTGACCGTGGACACCTTGGCGACCGGCAGTCCGGGCGGAAAGAGTCCGCCGTCCAGTCCGTCGGTCGCGAGCAGCGTGCCCGGACTCAGTGAGGTCGACAGGGGCACCGACGTCGCCGAGAGCCCGTTGTTCACCCCTCGCCCGCTCACCACGAGATCGGTCGTACCCTTGGCGAAGGTGACCCCGATCACCGAGTTGGTGTCACTGATCAGACGCACCGTCGCACCGTTGGGCGTGGTCGAGAGGACGGTACCGACGAGTCCGCCGTTGGCGACCACGGGCATTCCGACGAGCAGACCCTGGTCGCGGCCCTTGTCGATGTCCACGGTCGCGGCGAAGTTCGTCGGTGACAACGTCGTGACCTGGGCCGCCACGGTTGGCAGTGAGCCGACGAAGGGGACGTCGAGTTGGGTCGTAACCTGCTCGAGTTGGCGCTGGAACGACCAGGTCTCGTTCTCTTGGAGTTGGGCCTTACCCAACTCGTAGCGAAGTTTCTGATTCTGGGCCACGACGTCGCCGTAGTTCACCGCGCCGGCGAAGAAGTGACCGACCGGGCGCGCCACTTCGTTGACGGTCCAGTTGAAGGGATTGACGATCGCGTTGGCCGCGGTGCGAAGCCCCGAGAAGACGCCACCGGTGACGTAGAGCGCGACCACGACGGCCGTCAGGGCTGCGCCGAGGGTCAGCGCCCTGCGACGCGAGCGATCGGTGGCCATGGCGTATGGCTTAGCGCGTAGGCGTGGTCTTCAACAAACGCGCAAAGGTGTCGAGTTCCTCCAGGCACATTCCGCTCCCGAGGGCGACGCAGTTGAGTGGGTCGTCGGCGACGATGAAGGGCATGTTGCACTCGAACTCCAAGCGAGCGGCGAGCCCGTTGAGCAGTGCACCGCCACCGGTCAGGACGACGCCCTGTTCCATGAGGTCCGAGGACAGTTCAGGAGGCGTACGGTCGAGGGTGACCTTCACGGCGTCGATGATCGCCTGGAGGGGTTCTTCGAGTGCCTGGCGAATCTGTTCGGTAGAGATGACGACCGTCTTGGGTAGCCCCGTGACGAGGTCGCGACCACGAATCTCGGCGCGCAACTCCTGTTCGAGCGGGAACGCCGAACCCAGCTGGATCTTGATCTCCTCGGCGGTTCGCTCACCCAGGGCGAGTTGGAACTCCTTTTTCACGTAGGAAACGAGTCCCTCGTCCAGTTCGTCACCGCCCACGCGTATTGACTGGCTGGTGACGATGCCGCCGAGCGAGATCACCGCGACCTCGGTCGTGCCACCGCCAATGTCCACGACCATGTTGCCCGTCGGCTCGTGGATGGGCAGACCCGCGCCGATGGCGGCCGCCATTGGCTCTTCGATGATGTAGGCCTTGCGGGCCCCGGCGAACTCGGCCGCTTCCATGACCGCACGTTGCTCCACGCCCGTGATCCCCGAGGGAACGCAGATGATCATGCGGGGCTTGGCGAAACGGCGCTGGTGGACGCGATGGATGAAGTAACGAAGCATCTTCTCGCAGATCTCGAAGTCGGCGATGACGCCGTCCTTCAGGGGTCGAATCGCCTGGATGTTGCTCGGGGTACGACCAATCATCCTCTTGGCCTCGGCACCCACGGCGAGCGGCTTGCCGTCCTTGACGTCCACGGCGACGACCGACGGCTCGTTCAAGATGATGCCGCGACCACGCACGTAGACCAGCGTGTTGGCCGTGCCGAGGTCGACCGCCATGTCACGTCCGAGCAGCGAGAAACGATTATCTACCATAAAAACCCTTTAACGAGAGCCCGACGTACGCTCTCTACTCTCCCAAGGCTAGGGCAATACCCACGCGACCACCCGCAATTCTTACTTACGCGAGATCGGGGAAGAAAATCGCGATCTCGCGCTGGGCCGACTGGGGCGAATCCGAGCCGTGAATGAGGTTCTCGGCCATGTTTATGGCCAGATCCCCGCGAATCGTACCCGGAGCCGCCTCCTTGGGGTCGGTCGCTCCCATCAGGTTGCGGACCACCTTCCAGGTGTCGGTGGGGCCTTCGAACACGCAGACCAAGGCGGGACCACTCGTAATGAACGCCACCAGGTTCGCGTAGTAGGGCTTGCCCTCGTGTTCGGCGTAGTGGCGCCGGGCCGTGGCGACGTCGATCGTACGAAACTCGCTCGCCACCACGTGAAGTTGCTTCGCTTCCAATCGAGCCAGGATCACGCCAAGAAGTCCCCGCTGTACGGCGTCAGGTTTGACGATGACGAGAGTGCGTTCCACGAAGTGAAAATCTAACAGCCCTAGGAAAGGTGACGTGAAGCGACGTGGATGACCTCACCGCGCACCTCGGCGACGAGGTAGAGGCTACCCGCGACGACGATCAGGTCCTCGTCGGTCGAGCGCTCACGAGCGTGCGCTAAGGCCGCGGTGCCGCTCGGATGCTCAAAGGCCACGCCACCGTGGCGGCGCACCGCATCCGCCACGTCGCTCGCCGGCACCGCCCTCGGTGACGACGGGGCACAACAGTGGAACTCGGTAAAGCCGAGTTCGACCAAGGGCGCGACCATATCATCGACGTCACGCCCCGCCAACATACCGAGCACGCAACGGCGTTCGCCACTCACGAAGAACGCCCCGTCGAGCGTCGCACACAGGGCCCGCACGCCCGCGGGGTTGTGCGCGCCGTCCACGACGATCATGGGCTTGCGCGCGATCAACTCCATCCGTCCGGGCATCCGAGCGACGCGCAACGTCGACTGCACGACGTCATTGCCGAGCGCACGCCCCAAAAAAGCCTCCGCCGCGACGATGGCGGTCGCGGCGTTGACACCCTGGTGGATACCGTGCAACGACACCAGGACGTCCTCGTAGTGTTCGAAGGGAGTCCTCACGGTGATGGCGCGTCCACCCAGCGAGAGTTCGTTGCGCTCAAGGACAAAGGAGTCGTCCAACAACCAGAGTTCCGCCCCGAGCTCATCCGCCTGACGTCGGGCGATCTCGACGACGATGGTGTTGGTCGTCGCCACGATCGCCACGGCGCCGCGACGAAAGATGCCCACCTTGTCGTTGGCGATCGCGCTGATGGTGGGACCCAAGACGGCGGTGTGGTCGAGATCGACGTTGGTCAGGACCGCGACCTTCGAATTGATGACGTTGGTCGAATCCCACGTACCGCCCATGCCAACCTCGATGACGGCAACGTCAACGCCCTCGTCCGAGAAGTGCAACAAAGCGGCGACCGTTAGCAATTCGAACCTCGTCAGCGCGACGCCGCTCACCGACTCGACGTCGGCGAGGCGCGACAACAAGGCGATGAGGCTCTCGTCGTCGACGGGGTCGGCGTTGACCGCGATTCGCTCGTTGATGGCGTGCAGATCAGGACTGGTGAACGTTCCGACGCGAAGTCCCGTCGCTGAAAGCAGGGCGCTCGTGAGCGTCGTCGTCGTACCCTTACCGTTCGTGCCGGTGATGTGAACGGTCGGGTAGTCCAGTTGCGGATCGGCGAGGAGGGCCAACGTGTCGAGGATGGGCTGGAGGGTGGGAACCAGTTGACGGTTCGGGGCGAGCCGCTCGAAGTCGACGTGTGTTTCCAGCCAGGTCAGCGCTTCGACGTACGTGCGAAAGCGCACGGTTTAACTCGCTCGACGGGTTCGCGTCGCCTTTCGCATTTCGTAGGTGGGCGCGACCTTCTCGCGCACGCTCTCGGCCGTGACGATGCAGCGGTGCACGTCGGAGCGTCCCGGCACGTCGTACATCGCTTCGAGCAACACGCTCTCGAGAATCGATCGCAGTCCCCTCGCGCCGGTCTGGCGCTCTAAGGCGAGCTCAGCAATCGCGTCGAGGGCGTCGGGCTCGATGACGAGTTCCACGCCGTCCATCGCGAGGACCTGCTGGAACTGCTTGACCAACGAATTCTTCGGCTCGGTGAGCACGCTCACCAGCATCGCCTGGTCGAGTTGCTGGACCGCACCGACGATGGGCAGACGACCAATGAACTCGGGAATGAGACCAAATTTCACCAAGTCCTCGGGCAGAGCGTGGCGAAACA
>Ga0181522_10002115_pt1 | contig 11517 bp, 8 predicted proteins | sample PEATcosm2014_Bin_27_FD_121103 | JGI IMG/M metagenome (GOLD analysis project Ga0181522, IMG submission 121103) | Peatland microbial communities from MTU Mesocosm Facility, Houghton, MI, USA - PEATcosm2014_Bin05_10_metaG | ecosystem: Environmental > Terrestrial > Soil > Wetlands > Peat | place...
AGCCGCCGGTCACCGGGTGGTCGGCGAGCAGCAGGATGGGCCGGCCGTCGGGCGGGACCTGCAGCGCGCCGGTGACCATCCCCTCACTGGCCAGCTCCCCGTCCCTGGCCCGCGGCAGCGCCGGGCCGTCCAGCCGCAGGCCGGTCCGGTCGCTGGCGGGCGTGACCAGGTAGCCCGCGCCGCACAGCAGGCCGATGGCCCCGGCGGCGAACCAGTCGTCCCGCGGCCCTGGCAGCACCCGCAGCTCCGCCGGGCCACTCGCGGCCCGCGCCCGCCGCCCCGGAAGACCGGGGACCCTCCCCGGAAGGCCGGGGACCCTCCCCGGAAGACCGGCGGCGCGCCGCGGCTCGGCGCCGGTGTCGTCAGCCGGGAGCACGGGGGCTCCGACTGGCAGCAGATCTCCCGCCCGCAGCGGCGCCGGCCCGAGGCCGGAGAGCAGGTCGGCCGACCTGCTGCCCGCCGCGGCCGGCACCTCGATGCCGCCGCGGACGGCCAGGTACGTGCGCAGCCCCGCCGCGGGGGTGCCGATCCGCAGCAGCGAGCCGGCCGGCACGCCGAACGCCGTCCCGAACTCCATCTCCGCCGCGGCCTGATCAGCCCCGGCAGCCAGGGTGACCGGGGCCGCCGCGCCGGTCACCGCCACCAGCGCCTCGCCGCTGAATCGCAGCACCGCCTTGCCCAGCGTGAGTTCCAGGCCGGCCGCGTCCGGCGGGTTCCCGGTGAGCTGATTCGCCCGCAGCAGGCTGGCGGCGTCGGCGGCGCCGCTGCGCGGCACGCCCAGGTGCCCGAGCCCGGGCCGGCCCAGGTCCTGGACGGTGGCCAGCGGCCCCGGCCTGATCACCTCGATCACGTTGCTCGCTGCGTCGCGTGACGCCTGGGACAGCTGAGATCCATGTCGCGTCGAGATCGGCCTGACGGCGGGCCCGGCCGGAGGCAGATCGCTGACCGGGCGGAAGCGCACCCGCATCCCCGGTGCCAGCAGCGCCGGCGGCTCCCGGCCCGGGTCCCAGAGCGCTGCCGAGGTGCGCCCGAGCAGCCGCCACCCGCCCGGCGACTCCGACGGGTACACGGCGCTCAGCCTGCCCGCGACCGCGACCGACCCGGCCGGAACCCGCAGCCGGGGCGCGTCCAGCCGGGATGCCTCCAGCGCCGGATCGAGGCCGGTCAGATAGGCGAAGCCGGGGGAGAAGCCCAGCCAGCCCACCGTGTACTCACGGGCGGCATGCCGGGCGATCACCTCGCTGACCGTCAGCCCGGTCAGCCGGGCCAGCCCGGCGAGATCGGGCCCGTCATATACCACCGGGATCTCGGCGAGCGCCCGGCCCGCCGTGGCGCCGACGGTGACCGGGACCGCCGCGACCCGCCTGGCCAGGGCGCCGAGATCCCAGCTGCCCGGCTCGATGATCACCAGCACGGTGCGGGCGCCGGGGATGACGTCGAGCACGCCGGGCAGCCGGCTCGCCCGCAGCGCGGCGGCCAGCCCGCCCGCCGCCGTCTCCGCCTCCACCAGCAGCGCCGCGTCGCCGGCGGCGCGGGCCGTCGTCACGCGAACGGCGCCACCCGCACGCCGGCCTCTCCCAGTGCGTGGCGGACCGCGCGAGCCAGCGTGACTGCCCCGGCGGTGTCCCCGTGAATACATACGGAACGGGGCCGGACGGCTATCTCCTCGCCGGCCGCGGACTCGACCACCTGGCGGGTCGCCATGGCCACCACCCGGGCGGCGACAGCGGCCGGGTCGGTCAGCGTCGCCCCTGGCTGCCCGCGCGGGACCAGCGTCCCGTCGGGCTGGTAGGCCCGGTCGGCGAACGCCTCGGCCACGACCGCAAGGCCGGCCGCGGCCGCCGCCCGCGCGGCCTCCCCGGCGGGCAGGGTCAGCAGCGGCAGCGCCGGGTCGTAGCTGAGCACCGCGGCGACGATGGCAGCTGCCTGGACCGGATCGGTGATGGCGCGGTTGTAGAGCGCGCCGTGCGGCCTGATGTAGGCGACCCGGCCGCCCTCGGCGCGGGCGATCCCGTCCAGCGCCGCGATCTGGTAGAGGATCTCCGCGGTCAGCTCGTCGGCTGGCACGGCCATCTCCCTGCGGCCGAAGCCGGCCAGGTCGCGGTAGGACACCTGAGCGCCGATGGCGACCCCCCTGGCCACCGCGCCCGCGCACGCCTGCCGGATGGTCAGCGGGTCGCCCGCGTGGAATCCGCAGGCGATGTTCGCGCTGCTCACCAGCGACAGCAGCGCCTCGTCATCGCCGAGCCGCCAGGCTCCGAAGCTTTCCCCGATGTCAGCGTTCAGGTCGATGACAGCGTGCCGGGCGGTCACCCCATCCGCTCCGGCGGCCTGCGCGGCGGGCCCTGCCCCGGCGGCCTGGTCAACCGGCATCCTCCGGCGGCAGCCCGGCGAGCGCGGTGGCGATGTCGTTCTCCCGGTTCCCGGCCGCCGCGATGACGTCCATCAGCGTGTGCAGCACGGAGTGCCGGTCCTCGCCCAGGTCAAGCAGGCGCTGCGCGGCTTCCCACAGCTCGGGCGGATCGCCGCGCCAGAGCCGGTCGGCGACCGCCAGATGCTGGTCGATGTGCTCCGTGCCGGCCCGCCCGCCGCCCGGGTCGTCATGGTCCGCGGCCAGCAGCGTCCGGCGGTCGGACGGCTTGGCCGGATCGAGCGCGCCAAGATCGGTGCCGCGGTAGCTGCCCACGAGCACCGGGAAGGCGAAGGCCCGGCGAGGCAGCGCCTCGAGATCGGAGTCGGGCAGCAGCCTGGCCACCAGGGCTGCCTCGAGACCGAAGGAGGCCGGGTCGTGGTAGACGCGGGTGAACGTGCCCATCGAGTCGAACACCGCGTCAAGAGCCTGGCCAATTGCCTTCTCGGCCAGGCCGGTGCGATGCCCCGCCCAGCGGACCCAGGCGGCCAGCACGTGCGGCATGGCATGCTGCTCGGCCGGCGAGAGCACCACCCGGCGGGGCAGCCAGTCGAGCAGGAACGTCTCGGACTTCGCCGGGCTCACCCGCAGTGGCCGGCCGAAATCCTGGTCGCATCCGTAGTTGACGATGTGGTCGGCGCAGCGGCTGGCGGCCGTCCGGTCGGAGAGGTCCTCGGCATCGTCGGAGGCCAGGAACTCGGCGGCCAGCATGGCCCGGCGATCCTTGCGCCACGCCTGCCGCCGCGTGACGCCGCCGCCTGCCCCGCCACCCGGCGGCCACGGGGCGGCAGATCCCCTGGCGGGCGGCAGCGTCCTGACGCGCGCCCTGATGAAAGCGTGGTAGGACGCGAACGAGTCGCTGACCGCCGGGTCCGCCGCCGCGTCCGTGACGGCCAGCGCGGACTCGAGCAGCCTGCGCGCGGCTGGCGGATCCAGCGGGGCGAAACTGGGCTGGCCGGCCCGGCCGCCCGGCTGCCCGCCCGGCTCGCCGACGGCCTGACCGCCCGTCTCGCGACAGTAATCAAGCAGCTTGCCCACCTGGGACGTGACCCAGCCGTCCCGTGCCATGCCGCCGGCGTTGTAGTCGACGACCACCACCAGGGCATGCGGCTCTTCCCCGGCGTAACTGAAGACGCAGACGAACTCGTCGCGGTCGCCGAACGCGTCGGAGTTGACGTAGCAGTCGGCCGCCGCTACCGCGCCGACATGCTCCGCCCAGCCCGGGCGGGCGACCCCGCGCTCCATCAGCGCGAGCGCGGCCCGCTCCGCCCTGGCCGCCTGCCTCGGCGTGCCCAGGCAGGCGATGCCGGACAGCAGCGCCAGCGCCGCCGGGCTGCCCTGCTGGGCAGCGTAGGCAACCAGGCCCTCACCGACGAGTTCCTCGACCTCCGCCTGGCGGCGCCTGGCCTGCTTCGGCCCGGCCCGGCCCGGCTGCTGACCCCACCAGGTGCCCAGCAGCTCGCTTACCATCAGCTCGGCATCGAGCGGGCTGCGCACCGCGAGCAGCTCCCGCGCTGCCCGCAGCATCTCGGCGAAGAGGGCGTTCGGCGGGGGCACGGGTAGTCCCGGCGATCCTGAACGCGGCCCCGGCGGGCCGGAGCGGCCCGAGTTGCCCGCGCCGTCGGACGGTGGCTTACGTCGGCTCTGCGGGCTCACCCGGACAGCTTTTCAGATCCACGACGCGCGATGCCACGCCCGGCTTCGGCGCGCCGCCTGTTTCTGCGCGCCAGTTGGCCGAGGCGGTCCCGCCCGGCGCGCGCGCGCCGGGCTCCTTGCTGCGCCTGTGCGGTTCCTTGCATCCCTGGAGTGCCCATCGCCGGTCAGCTGGATGTGGCGTGACTCCGCCCATGGTGCCATAGATGCCATGCCTGGCCGCCTTCGCCGTCCGGGCGCCGGCGTTACCGAGTTGTTGCCGCTAGCCTTCTTGTGCCCGTTGTTGCCGCTAGCCTTCTTGTGTCCGCAGTGAGCAGGAAGGAACCCTTCATGGCAGGTGCACATTTGGCGCCGAGGTGCTCGCGATGAGCACCGGTACGTCGGTGCCGAGGCCGCGCGTGCCCGGAATGGACGTCTCTGACTCCGCGCTGCTTGCCACTCTGCTGCGCGAGGCGCCGATCGGCTTTGCGTTCTTCGGCTCCGACAGCCGTTTCCGCAGGGTGAACCAGACCCTCGCCCGGTGGCGCGGGATCGACCAGGCCGAGCACATCGGCTACCTGCCATCGGAAGTCTGGCCAGAGCAGCTGGCGCAGCGGGCCGAGTCCGCGGTCCGCCGCGTGCTCGCGGAGGATCAGCCGCTGTTTGAGTCGGACCAGCCGATCACCTTCCCGGTGGCCCCGCCGGTGACTTCGGCAGTCGCCGGCGCCGGGCCGCAGGCGGCAAAGGCGGCACCCGCACCGCGCCGCAGCCGGCCGCGGGCTGACAACGCGCCCGCTGGTCAGCAGGTACGGCACTGGGCGTTCTCCTGGTTCCCCTCGCATGACCCGGACGGGGACATCACCGGCGTGGCCCTGATCGCCGTCGACATCACCGACCGGCAGAATTCCGAGGAAGCCGTCCGCCGGAGCGAGGAACGGTACCGCTCGCTGGTCCAGGCGGGCGCGCAGGTCGTCTGGGTGACCACGCCGGACGGCGAGATTGCCGAGGATTCGCCCGAGTGGCGCTGGATCACCGGCCAGACGGCGGAGGAGTACCAGGGCAACGGCTGGCTGGACGCGATCCATCCGGAAGACCGCGAGCGGGTCGAGCGGGACTGGCGCGGCTGCGTGCAGAGCGGCAAGGTCTTCGACACCCGCTACCGGGTACGCACGAAGACCGGCTCCTACCGGCACTACGACGTCCGCGCGGTCCCGATCGAGCGGGACGGCAGGATCGTGGAGTGGGTCGGCGCCAGCACGGACGTCACCGGCCAGCGAGAGGCCGAGGAAATGCGCGGCCGGCTGACCGAGCAGCTGTCGGCAGCGGCGCTGCGCACCGCGCGGCTGCAGCAGGCCACGTCGATGCTCGCCGAGGCGCTGACGGTCGAGCAGGTCGTGGAGGTGATCACGGAGGTCGGCCGTTCCGCGATCGGCGCGGATCGCTCCGTCGTGGCGCTGCTGGACCCCGACCGGCTCCGGCTGCGCACAGTGACGCCCGGCGACATGCCGGACACCCTGGGCGGTCCGCCGAGCGGGGACATCCCGCTGGACACGCCCAGCGTGATGACGGCGGCCATCCTGGCCCGCCGCCCGCTGCTGATCGAGAGTCCTGACAGCATGCGCAGGCAGTTCGAGGGAACGGCGGATGTCGAGCTGTTCCTGCGGCACACCGACGAGCGGGCCTGGGTCGGCCTGCCGCTGATCGCCGCCGGGGCGCCGCTCGGCGCGCTGCGGTTCTCGTTCACCAGGCCGCGGCAGATCACCGAGGAGGAGCGCGTCTTCCTCGAGGCCCTGGCGGGCCAGTGCGCGCTCGCGATGGAACGCGCCTCGCTCTTCGAGCGTGAGCACACCACGGCGGAGACGCTGCAGCGGAGCCTGCTGCCTGACCGGCTGCCGACGGTGCCCGGCATCATCCTGGAAGCCAGCTACCTGCCGGTCACCAGGAACATGGAAATCGGCGGGGACTGGTACGACGCCTTCCGGCTGCCCGACGGCAAGCTGGCGGTGGCGGCCGGCGACGTGATGGGCAAGGGACTGACCGCGGCGGCGGGCATGGGCCGGGTGCGCAACGCGCTGCGCGCGCTCGCGCTGACCGACCCGAGGCCGGCCGCCGTGCTGGCCGGCCTCGACCGGCTTTTCGTCGCGACCGAGCTCGAGGAGCAGGTGACAACGGTCGCGTACCTGGTGGTCGACCCGGAAACCGGGGACGGCATGGCCGGCAACGCGGGTCACCTGCCGCCGCTGCTGCTGTCCCGTGATGCCCCGCCCCGGCTGGATCCGACCGAGGCCGGGACGCCGCTGGGCTGGGCGAGCCCGCGGCAGCAGTACGCTTTCAGGCTGCCGCCGGGCAGCACCGCGGTGCTTTATTCGGATGGGCTGGTGGAGAACCGCAAGCGCGGCCTCGACACCGGCCTGGACGAGCTGGTCGCGGTGGCGGCGCAGGCGCCCGCGGAGCTGGTGGAAAATCCTGCCAGGTTGCTTGATTACCTGGTTGAACGGATGCTCACGGGTTATGAGCAGGACGACGACGTGACCGTGCTCGTGCTGCACATGCCGATGCGCGACGGGGCGCCGCCGGTCAGGAAGCCGGCCGGCCCGGTCACCGCGAGGAGGGGTAAGGCATGAGAATTGCGGGAATCATGGTCCGGCACGGGTCCGCTCCGCGGCATGCCCTGGCCTGCCGCAGGCTCGCGGTGGTACGACCTACTTCCCGACTCCGCCTAAGGTGGGGTGCGGGAGATCAGCCGGCCGGGGCCGCAGTGCCGCGTGACATGAGCCCGGTGCGCGGCCTGGTCCTAGCAGTGAGACCCGCGCGGTAGGGTCCGTTCCCCGGCCATACGTACGCAGGAGAGGGTGTCCGTGTCGTTTGCCAGTCCGGTCAGCCATATGTCGAGCGCGCCAAGGTCGGCCGCCGTCCAGCGGAGGAAGGGGTGACTGCGGTGGCAGGAGCTGCAGGCTCCGCGGCGCGGAGGCAGGCAGGCATTTCCGGCCAGAACGGGCGATCCGCCAGCCGCTCCGCGGTAGCCGTCGGGTCTGACGGCCGGGCGGCGGACCCCGAGGACGCGCTGGCGGAAGGCCAGCAGAGCGCGGACGGGCCGGGCGGCAGTGGCCGGAAGGCAGCGCGTGGCGCCGGCGGCGCTGGCCGCCCCGGTACCGCGATCAGGGACCGGGCGCCTGCCGCGGCATCAGGCGACACCGCGGGCGCTGACGAGGCGAGCCCGGATGGCGGGGCCGCGGGCAAGGACGGTTCTGGTTTTGGCACCGCCATGGATGACATCGAGCTGGACGGCGAGATAGAAGTCGATGTTGAGGTCGACTTTGACGTCGCCGAGCTCGCCGCGGTCGCCGAGCTCGATGTCGACCTGGAAGATCTGTCCGACCTTGAGGATGACGAGGATCCCGTCGCGGCCCTGGAGGCCGAGGCCGAGCTCGCCGAGCCAGGTCCTGCCGACGTCGTGGAGGACGGGCCGGACGAGGACGCGCCGGAGGCTGCGCCCGGCCTGGAACCGGCCGCCGCGGGGCAGCAGGCGGCGCCGGCGGCGGCCGCGGCCACCGCCGGGGCGAAGGCGGGCGATGAGGCTGAGGACGAGGCGTTCGTCTACGGTGACGACGACGAAGATCTTCCTGCGGCGCAGGTCGCGGCGGCGGGCGCGACAGCTGACCCGGTCAAGGACTACCTGAAGCAGATCGGCAAGGTCCCGCTGCTCAACGCCGAGCAGGAGGTCGAGCTTGCGAAGCGGATCGAGGCCGGCCTGTTCGCCGAGGAGAAGCTCGCCGAGGGCCGGGGCACGCTGCGGCCGGATGCGCGCGGTGACCTTGAGTGGATCGCCGACGACGGCCGGCGGGCCAAGAATCACCTGCTGGAGGCGAACCTACGGCTGGTGGTGTCCCTGGCGAAGCGGTACACCGGGCGGGGGATGCTCTTCCTTGACCTGATCCAGGAGGGGAATCTCGGCCTGATCCGCGCGGTGGAGAAGTTCGACTACACCAAGGGATACAAGTTCTCGACCTACGCCACCTGGTGGATCCGGCAGGCGATCACCCGGGCCATTGCCGACCAGGCGCGGACCATCCGGATCCCCGTGCACATGGTGGAGACCATCAACAAGATGGCCCGCATCCAGCGGCAGCTGCACCAGGATCTCGGCCGGGAGGCCATGCCCGAGGAGATCGCCAGGGAGATGGGTCTCAGCCGGGAGCGCGTCGCCGAGATCCAGCGGATCGCCCAGGAGCCCGTCTCCCTGCAATCGCCGATCGGCGAGGAAGACTCCGATCTCGGGGACTTCATCGAGGATGCGGACGCCGTCGTGCCGATGGAGGCAGCCGCGTTCATCATGCTGCAGGAGCAGCTCGAGGACGTGCTGGACAGCCTCTCGCTGCGCGAGCAGCGCATCATCCAGCTGCGGTTCGGCCTCACCGACGGTCATCCCCGCACGCTGGAAGAAGTAGGCAGGGAGTTCGGCGTGACTCGCGAGCGAATCCGCCAGATCGAATCTAAGACGCTGGCCAAGCTCCGGCACCCGAGCCGCTCCCAGATGCTCATGGAGTACCTGGGCTAGCCTGATCCGCGTGAAAACGCCGCCTACCCCGGCTTGAGCCCAGGCCGCGCCGATAACGGTGTAGAGCCATAGGTGTCGCTCAAGTCGGCTTACTGGCCGCTCGGCGGCCGGGACGGCACGGCTTGTGGCAGTCCTGGGATGATTCCCTGGATCACCTCGATCGGCACCCGCCCCAGCTCCGTCTCATCCGCGGTCACCACCCACTCGTAGCGGCCGGGCGCGCTGAATGTCACGTTGTTGAAGGGGAGGGCCAGTGGCACGAACTGCGGCGCGCCGGCCACCTGCCCGGGGGCGTGACCTGTCATCATCGGTCCTGTCGCCATGACGTCTAGCGGCTGGCCATCAAGCGTGAGCTCAATGTTGAGCTGGTAGGTCTTCGGCGCCTCGGTGTACTCAACCTTGATCACCAGTACAACCGCCATTGATGGGTGCTGCGTGGGGAAGGTGGCGACCACTAGGCGGTCCCACTGGCCGCCTAGAACGTAGAGCTTGCCTCCGGCGACATGGGCGCCATCGGCGAGCATCGCGGTAGTTAGCTCCATGTAATACAATGTATCACGTGACATGGAATCCAGCTCAGGCGGCGCGGTTCGACTACGAACTGCTCGATGACGAGTACCCGTTCGAAGTCGACCGCCAGATCGCGCACCTGTTCAAGCACGCGACCCTTGGCCTGGAGGACGCCTATGAGGTGTGGGACGACAACCCGCGCTTCTACCCTGCCGAGCATGCTCCCGCGCACTGGTTGCTGACCGGCGAGGTGCCGGGCAACCAAGTCCTAACGGTCCCGCTGTGCCCCGGCAAAATCCCGCAGAAATGCAGGCCGATTGGCGTCTATCCGGCACCGCGGCAGCTTGACAGGCAGTATCGACAGGACACAAGGTGACGGCATGAGCGAAGCGCAGGCACACGAGTTCTACGCGGACCCGGAGCACCTGGCGGTGGCTGGCCCCGGCGAGCGGCGCGAGCGGCCCATGAAGAGCGGGATGATCCCGGTGAGATTCGCACCGGAGGTAATCGCCGTCGTGAAGCGGTTCGCTGTTCAGGACGGCGTGACAGTCAGCACTTGGATCCGTCGGCTGGTCGGCAGAGAAATCCAGCAGCGCCAGCCCTCAGCCACGGCGGCGGCAAGCGCTGCGCAATCGATTCAATTCGATTACCCCGAGCGGCTCAGGCCTCAGTCGGAGACGGTATCGCGCACTGACCCGAACCGCGTCACTGCCCTTCGCTAACAAGGGCGAGCACGAGCGTTCCGTCCGGCGGCTCCTCAGCGGTATAGCAGTCGTATACGTGACGGCGGACACGAGCAAGGCTCGTTCGACCGCGCGTCAACGACTAATTCGTTGGCGGCCAACAGCGCTCTCTCCTGGCTCTAGCTGCCCGGGCCTGGCATCGGGGCGAAGCGATGATCTGCGTCGGAGCTGCCGTTGGAGTCCCGGTTGCGCATGCCGGGGACCTTGCCTCGCGCACTCGCCACCCCGTCGTGCAGCTGGCTGGAGACCTTGAGCGCGGCTGCGCTGGCAATGCCGGCTGCCTTGGCCTGCAATGCGGCCGCCGTCTGCTGCACCGCCGGGTTGTCCGCCGTGGCGCGCGCCATCTTCTTGAGCTGCTCGTAGCGCTCCCGGCCGGCCCGGGCGCCGATCACGAAGCCCGTCGCGAGACCAGCCAGGAAAGTAACCTTATACCGCATATGTACCTCTTTCGGCTCAATCAGCCTGCATTGGTGCTCGTGCCGGCTCGCCGGGGCCTGTCCCAGGCCAATCCTCCCGGGTAAATGCCCAGCGACCATAAGGTTATGCGCGCGCGACAAGCGGTCCGCGGGACGAGCGGACCACAGGCAGCCCGCGGGATGAGCGGACGGCTGGAAGGCCGCGACGGGCAGCGACGGCGCTGGAGCGCGTCGCGTGTCCCTGCGAGTGCGCTACCCTTGTGCCCGCGGCGCCGACGCGGCGGGATCACCAGGTCTCGCGGCGGCACGCGCCGGCCGATCCCGCGTAGCTCAATCGGCAGAGCGTCCGGCTGTTAACCGGCAGGTTATAGGTTCGAGTCCTATCGCGGGAGCCAGCCAGCCAAGAGTCGTAGCAGGTCAGCCCCGGTTTCGGCCGGGGCTCTGCCATTTCTTGGCCGACCGGGCCGGCGCCTAAACCACGTGCGTCAGGCCTAGGCGCGGCCGCCATAACCGCCTGAACCGAGCCGCGGGCCACGGCCGTCAAATAAGCTGCTCACCGGTACCGGCCGGCGGAGGGAGAACGCGTGGCGCACAGCCCGGTGCGGTGGGGAATCCTCGGAACGGGCGGGATCGCGAGCGCGTTCGCGGCCGATCTCCGGCTGACCGATTCCGGCGCTGCCGTCGCGGTCGGGTCGCGCAGTCATGAATCCGCGGACCGTTTCGCGGACGATTTCGGCATCGCGAACCGGCATGCCAGCTACGAGTCGCTCGTTGCCGATCCGGACATTGACGTGATCTACGTCGCAACGCCGCATCCGATGCACCACGACAACGCGATCCTCGCGCTGCGGGCCGGCAAGCACGTACTGGTCGAGAAGCCGTTCGCGATGAACGCCGCCGAGGCCCGCGAGATCGTCCGGGTGGCGAGGGAGCACGGTCTGTTCGCCATGGAGGCGATGTGGACCCGGTTCCTGCCGCACATGGCCATAGTCCGGGACTGGCTGGCGCGGGGCGCGCTCGGTGACATCGTCACGGTGACCGCGGACCATGGGCAGTGGTTCGCCGAGGATGCCGGGTTCCGCCTGTTCGCACCGGAACTGGGCGGCGGTGCGCTGCTGGACCTCGGCGTGTACCCGGTGTCGTTCGCGTCGATGGTCCTCGGCACGCCACGCCGGATCGTGTGCATGAGCGACCCGGCATTCACCGGGGTGGACGCGCAGACGTCGATGGTGTTCGGCTATGACAGCG
>Ga0181522_10002117_pt1 | contig 11511 bp, 10 predicted proteins | sample PEATcosm2014_Bin_27_FD_121103 | JGI IMG/M metagenome (GOLD analysis project Ga0181522, IMG submission 121103) | Peatland microbial communities from MTU Mesocosm Facility, Houghton, MI, USA - PEATcosm2014_Bin05_10_metaG | ecosystem: Environmental > Terrestrial > Soil > Wetlands > Peat | place...
AAAAGTTGCACGGGTGTGCCGGTGACGTTTGGATCAACAGTCCGCAAATCATCAATGAATTGTTTTTGGTTGTCGCGCTGCCAGACATCATATTTGGGATAGACTTGCAAAAGAAATTTGCCGCTGACGCCCACAAAACGGTCGCGCAACGCTGGCGGCAAATCCTCGATGCGCAACGGCGCACGGTCGTCCTGATTTTGCAAGGTCTGAAACGTTTCGCGCACGTCGGCGAACAGCGCCCGTTGAAATTCCGCCAGCTTGTCGGCGTGTGCGGTGAGCGTCGCGGCATCGCCGGTCAGCATGGCTTTGCGCAAATCAACGATGGCCTGCCGGAGCGAAATCAGTTGTGCGGATAAATTCGTATCGCTGTCCTTGATTTCGTCCAACGCCGCGCCGAGATAACCGTAGAGATAATAAAGCGTGCGGCTGAAATTCGGAAGATCCACCGGCTGCGAATCCGGCGCGCTGAATTGCAGCGGTGTGACGTCCTGTTTGATTTCGCCGATGAGCTTCAGTTTTTCCGTTTGGTTTTCGTTGAGGTAAGTCGCCATGGACTCGACGCCGTTGGACGCGACGGTCGGCAGTTTTTCAATTTTTTCCTGAAGTTCGACAGCCTGCTCCAATGAATCGGCGACGACCGCGCCGTAAAGCACCGATTTGTCCGCCGAATCGATCAGCTTTTGTTCAAACACGACCGCCGGCAGCCCGGCACTCTGCATATTCAGCAAATTGTAATCGAAATAAACCTTGGGCAGTTGCGTCGCCGCCAGCACACACAACGCGCCGACAATCACCGTCACGACTGCGGGCCGTTGCAGCCAGATGTTTTCAATTCGCGCGCGGCGTTCCGCTTCGCCGGTTTTGTGATCAATCACATTTTGCCGGCCACGCAAAAGCAGCACCGGCAAGAGTGTCATCATCGGGATGAAACAGACCAGCAGGCCGCCGCCGCAAATCACGCCCATTTCCTGGATGCCCTTGAAATTCGTCAGCGCCATCGCCAGAAACGCGCCCGCCGTCGTCAGCGCGCCGACAAAAATTCCCTGGCCGGTAAACACCATCGCCTTCGTCAACGCCGCTTCCGCCGTTTTGCCGTGGCGCAATTCCTCCTCGTAGCGCGTGACCAGATGCACGCCGAAATCAATCGCAAGTCCGATCAGAATGGGAACAAACGTGATCGTCAAAATGTTCAGATGCCCGACTGTCAGCGTCGCGAACGCCAGCGTGTAGGCCAGCCCGACGACGAGACAAATCGTCGCCTTCACGGGTCGGCCGGTCTCGTTGTAACCGTAGATGAAAATCAGCGCGCACAGGATCAGCGATACGATACTCGCCAGTGTCGTGTCCTTTTGCGACTGCGCCATTTCGTCGTGTTCCAGAACGGGTTCGCCGGTGAGGCCGACGTTCAGGCCGGGGACTTCGGCTTGTGTTTCTTGGACGAGTTCGCGGACGCGTTCGACCGCGTTGCCGTTCAAGTCGTCCGTCGGCGCGTGCGCGGTCACGAGGAAAATTTTTCCGCCGGCGAACGTGATGTAAGTCTGCCGCACGGCCTCGTCGCCCGCGTCGAACAGCGCCGTGACGCCCGGCGACGGCGGCGTGCCGGGACGGCTCAAACTGTCGTGCGCCTGCGTCACGATTCGCGTGAGCGCGGGCAGCGACTGGATCAACGAGTCGTTTTGCGCGTTCGTCTCGCGTCTGGCATGGCCGAACTGCCAGTTCACCATGTCGAAAAACGAAACGAGGTTCGTCGTCTGCGTGAATTTTTGGATGAACGGCAATTCGTCGTGCAGCGTTTTTTTCAGGCCGGACAGATCGTTTTCCGGCACGAACAGCAGCGCCTTGGAACCCATCATCGGCAAATCGCCCTTGAAAAAAACATCGCGGAACAAATTCGTTTCCGCCGCCAGCTTCGCGCCGATCCGTTCGGCGAACTGCCGGTTTTTTTCGAGGTTCTCGCTTTCGATGACGACAACGAGGTCGTCCGACTGCGGAAATTCCTTTTTGAATTCGAGAAAATTGTGCTGGTATTTTTTGTTCGCGCCGACGAGGTCGTCGCGGTTCGTGTCGAATTGCAGAAAGCCGACGGTGTAAAAAACGCACGCGAAAAACAGCGCGATTTGCGGCCAGACAAACCAGCGCGGACGGCGGATCACCGCCGCCGCCAGCCGCGCCAGCAGCCGCGCGAGAAAAGAATCAGTGCTTAACGCCTTCATGCCGCGCGTTCACAATTTCACCGATGCAATGATTGAACGGTTCACGTTTCAACGATTTGTTTCCGCCTCCACATAAACCGCCGTGCCGTAGCACAGCACCTCGGTGATGCCCGGCGCGATCTCCGTCGCGTCGTAGCGCACGCCGATGACCGCGTTCGCGCCGAGTTCGCCGGCGTGCGTGAGCATCAGGTTGAAGGTGTCCTCGCGCGCGCGTTCGCAAAGGTTTGTGTAGATCGAAATGTTCCCGCCGAAGATGCTTTGAAGGCTCGCGCCGAAATTCCCGACGATGGAACGCGAGCGCACCATGATGCCGCGCACCACGCCGAAGGATTTGGTGATGCGATAACCGGGAAGTTCAAACGCCGTGGTCGTCAATGGATGTGTCAGACTCATAATCCGACGATTGAACACGACGGCGCGCGTCCGCAAAAGCGAAAACTTCCCGTAAATTCACGGCGCGAGAAAGGAAAACCACGGCAAATTTCTCATCACCGTGAAAACCACGGCGACGACAAGAAATCCCCACAAAAATTTCGGCGACAAGTTGAACGTCGCTGGTCGCTTCTTCAATTTCCAAAAAATAAACCGCGCGCCCCAACCCGCCAGCGCTGCGAGCGACACAATGAAAAGCGTGTTGTCCTTTAGCGCGAGCAGAAAGTTTCCGTGAAGCAACGCATATAACGCCCGCGTCGCGCCGCAGCCGGGGCAATACAATCCCGTCGCTGCGTGGAACATGCACGTCGGGAAAAAGCCATGCGTGCTGGGGTTGAAGAAAAAAACAATCGCGCCAGTGCCGAGTATTGCCGCGCCCAAAACAATCCCGGCAAAAATTGCCGGCGACGGTGGCGCGGCGGATTTTATTTTCGGCGGAACAGCTTGTGGTTCGGCGCGCATGATTTATTAAAACCGTCGGTTGTTGAAGTAGAAATGCGCATGGTTGGACGCCAGCAAGACCAGAAAAATCATGAGACTGATGGCGGCCAGAATGATCCCGGCGCGGGCGAGGTTGCGGCCTTCGTAAAGCTGCGGGCTTTCATTGATCTGACAAAGCGCGATGATGGAAAAAATCAGGCCGAGGACGTTGAACGGAAATCCGCCGCAGCACCAGCAGAACGGCAGGGACAAAATCCCGCAGATCAATCCGGTGGTCGCGAAGGAATTTGTCCTTGGCGGTTGCCCCGCCGCGGAACTGCCGGGCTTCGGCGGCGCAATCGTCGGCGGCGTGCCGGGCGCGGCGAACAGCCCCGCGAATTCTGGCAGCAAGCCGGCGAAATTCCAGTCCTTCGCGCCGTCCGCAAAAATCGGCGTCCGGTGTTCGACGCGGCCTTCCGCGACCCATTGCCGGATTTGTTCCGCCGTAGCCGGGCCGTATTCCTTGCCGTCATCGCCGATGATTTTGTAAATCGCGTTCATGCGTTTTCCTCGTCCGCGCGGCTGGTGTCGGAACACACGCCGCGTTTCGCACCCGCCACGAATTCCAGCAAAACCTTCGCCGCCGGGCTGCTGAATTTTTTCTGCGCCGCAGCGATGTTCGCGCGGAAATTTCCACTGCTGCGGAACAGCGCGTGATAGATTTTTTTCAATTCCAGCCGCTGTTCCGCCGTGAAACCGGCGCGCCGCAGGCCGACGGCGTTCAGCCCGCAAATCCCGTTGTCGCCGCGCGCGATGGTGAACGGCGGCAAATCCTTGCTGATGGCCGCGCCGCCCTGCATCAGCGCCAGCGTGCCGACGCGGACGAATTGATGAATCAGGCAATTGCCGGAAATGAAAGCGCGGTCCTGCACCATCACATGGCCGCCGAGCAGCGCGCCGTTCGCAATGATGATGTGGTCGCCCAAATGTGAATTGTGTCCGACATGGCAATTTGCCATCAGAAAATTATTCGAGCCGATGACGGTCTCGCCGTCCGCGCTGGTCGCGCGATGCACCGTGAAATGTTCGCGGAAAACATTGTGGTCGCCGATGCGCACGCGCGTCGGTTCGTTTTTGTATTTCAAATCCTGCGGTGCGTCGCCGATGACGCAGCCGGCGTGAAATTGGTTGTGCGAGCCGACTTTGGTAACGCCCGTCAAATAAACGTGCGGCCCGATGACGCAATGCGCGCCAAGCTCCACGCCCGCGTCAATCACGGCGAACGGCCCGACGCTGGCGGTTGTGTCCAGCTTCGCCTGCGGATGAATTATGGCGGTCGGATGAATCATGTTTCGTTGAATTGTTGCATCGTTAAATCGTTAAATCGAGTTTTCTTCGCGCGACGATGTGACAATTCACAATTCACGATGTGACAATTTTACCTCACGCATAAAAATATCCCAATTCCTTCAACGACGAATAATCCTTCGCCCGTTCCGCCGTCGCGCGGCCGATGATGACGTGATCCACCACCTCGATCTTCAAAAGCTGGCCTGCGCGGATCAAATCCCGCGTCACCTGAATGTCCGCCGCGCTCGGCGTCGGGTCGCCGCTCGGATGATTGTGGACCAAAACAATTCCCGCCGCGTTCGCCGCAATCGCCGCGCGGAAGACTTCGCGCGGGTGAACTAAAATGGTGTCGAGCAAGCCGTGGGAAATTTCTTCCGCACGAATCAATTTCTTCCGCACATTAAGCAGCAGCACTTGAAATGACTCGACATTGAGCAGCCGGTTCGTCTCGCGCATGAAATTCACGACTGTCGCCGGATTGTCCAGCACCGGCGATTCTTCGCGCCGTTCCTGCTCCATGCGGCGCGCCAGCGCGAACGCCGCCACCAGCGTCGCCGCCTTGTCCGGGCCGACGCCGGAAATCTGTTTCAATTCATCCACCGTCGCCAGCGCCAGCGCGTTCAGCGAACCAAATTTCTGTAAAATATTTTGCGCTACCTGCACCACGTTCGCGCCTTGCAGACCCGTCCGCAGCAAAATCGCGATCAGCTCCGCGTGCGTCAGCGCATCCGGCCCGCGCGCGACGAGCCGTTCGCGCGGTCGCTCGCTCGCAGGCTGGTCTTTGAGCCGGAAGCCTTCTGACATGAAAAATTTGTAAGCAAATCCGCCGCCAAACACACGCAGAAAATTGTCGCCTGATAGATCTGTGTTTCATCTGTGCCCATCTGCGGCTAAAATTTCGCCAGCAAATGGAATCACCCCGCGAAAAAACCCCCCTGACGACGCAGCAAAGCGCCGCAGTCAAAGCGCGCGGCAACGTCCTCGTCATGGCTGGCGCGGGCACGGGCAAGACGCACACGCTCGTCGCGCGCTGTCTGGATTTGATTTGCGGGGAAAATGTTTCACTCGATGAAATCTTAATCGTCACCTTTACCGAAGCCGCCGCGACGGAAATGCGCCAACGTCTTCGCAGCACGCTGGATAATTCTCCCAACTCTCAACCATCAACGCTCAACCAGTTTTGTTCCGAACAACTGGCGCTGTTTGACACCGCGCACATCGGCACGCTGCATGGTTTTTGCTTCAAGCTCGTGCGCGAACATTTTCACGAACTCGGCCTCGACCCGCAGATTTCCATTTTGGACGAAGGACAAGCCAGATTGCTTGCCGACGAAACGCTTGAAGAACAATTCAATTCGCATTACGAAAACGAGGATGAGTTTTCGCTCGCCGCGCAGGGTTTAATAAAAATTTACGGCAACGGACGCGACGAAAAAATCCGCGCGCTCGTTTTGCGCCTGCACCATTATTCGCAAACGCGCCCTGACGCGGAAAAATGGCTCGCGCGGCAAATCGGATTTTTTTCCGCCGCCGAGCCAATTGAATGGCGCGGATGGTTTTCCGCCGCCGTTTCAAACTGGCGCGATGAGTGGCTGCCCGCTCTTGAAAATCTGCGCGCGAAAAATCCCAAGGCCGCCGAATGTCTGGAAATTCTCCGCCAAGCTGATTCGCCGGACGCCTTGGGAAAAATTTCCGACGCCGATGAAAACTGGCCGCGTGGAACAAAAAAATTCCGCGAGCCGCTGGAAGATTTTTTTTCCGCCGCGAAATTCTTGAAGTCGCTCGTTACCACAAAGGAAAATGATCCGCTGGCCGAAGATTGGAGCTGGATTCGCGGCCACATGAAGGCGTTACTGCAATTGGCGCGGGAATTTTCCGAAAAATTTTCCGCGCGCAAACGCAGCGACGGCGTTTTGGATTTTCACGACTTGGAACAATTCGCGTTGAAATTGCTTCGGGATTTTGAAGCGGAAAAACCCGCCGAAATTGCCAAACATTGGCGCGAAAAATTGCGTTTCGTTTTCGTGGACGAGTATCAGGACATCAACGCCGCGCAGGATAAAATCATCGCCGCCCTTTCCCGCGACGGCGCGGACGCCAACCGTTTTCTCGTCGGTGACGTGAAGCAGAGCATTTACCGCTTCCGGCTCGCCGACCCGAAAATCTTCCGCGACTACTCGAAGAACTGGCGCGGCGCAAACGGCCGGGTCATTCCGCTGGCGGAAAATTTCCGCAGCCGCGAAGGCCTGTTGAATTTTGCGAATTCCGTTTTCAGCCTGCTGATGCGCGCAGAAATCGGCGGCGTGGCTTACGATGCGGACGCGCAGTTGAAATTCGGCGCGCCGGAAAGACGTGCGGCGCTTGGCGTCGCCAAAAACCCCGCGCCGCGCGTGGAACTTTTGCTGCGCCCGAAGCAAAAGGCGGGTGAAATTTCCGACGATGACAACAGCGATTTGGCCGACTTGGAAGACTCGGCGAAGGAAGCACGCTTGATTGCGTCGCACTTAAAAAAGCTCATCGCCGGCGGACACGAAATCTGGGATGAAAAATTGAATTCATTTCGCCCCGCGCAGCTTGGCGATGTGGCGGTGCTGCTGCGTTCGCCGCGCGGCAAGGCGGAAATCTACGCGAAGGAATTTGAGCGCGCGGGCATTCCACTGGACGTGGTGCGCGGCGGATTTTTTGGCAGCGTGGAAATCCTCGACCTCTTGAGCCTGTTGCAACTGCTGGACAATCCGCTGCAAGACGTGCCGTGCATCGCGGTGCTGCGTTCGCCGCTGGTCGGCCTGTCGCTGGATGAACTCGCGGAAATCCGGCTCGCGGCGAAGGAGAAGCATTTTTGGACGGCGCTCGTGCGAAGTCAGAATGAAAGCGCGAAGAAAATTTCAAAATTTCTCGAACGGTTTTCGCGCTGGCGGAAATTGGCGAAGTTGAATTCGCTCTCGGAATGTCTGGAAGCGGTGCTGGCGGAAACGCTTTACGCGGACTGGCTGCGGGCGCAGCCGCGCGGCGCGCAGCGGGCCGCCAACATTGAACGCTTCCTGAACCTGGCGCAGTCGTTCGACCAGTTTCAGCGGCAGGGACTTTTTCGTTTTCTCAAATTCATCGAGGCGCAGCAGGAGGCGGAAGTTGAACCGGAAGTTCCCGCCGTTGAAGCTGAAAATGCGGTTCGACTGATGAGCATTCATCAGAGCAAAGGGCTGGAATTTCCCGTCGTGGTGCTGCCCGATCTGGCGAAAAATTTCAACGAGCAGGATCAGCATGCGGAAATCATTTTTGACGAGGAATTCGGGCTTTGTCCGAAAGTGAAGCCGCCGTCGAGCGGACGGCGCTATCCAAGTTTGCCGCACTGGCTCGCCCAGCGGCGGCAGAAGCGCGAACTGCGGGGCGAGGAATTGCGCCTGCTTTACGTCGCAGTGACGCGGGCGCGCGACACGCTGGTTTTGTCCGCGACGATCACGGAGAAAAAATGGGAGACACTTTGGACGCAGCCGGAACCGGCGACGCCGCGAAAAATCGCGGATGCCAGAAGTTTTGCCGACTGGCTGGGAATGTGGTTCGCGCAAAATGCGGGCGAGGTAAATTCTGAAAATGGCGAAACTCCTTTGTTGCGCTGGCGGCGGGTGGCTGACGCGGAATTGGCTGACGGGGGAAAAGCAGCAGGCGGAAAGCGGAAAGCGGAAACGGAATTGCCCGCGCTCGATGACGTGACGGCGGAAAAATTACGCAAGGTTTTAAGCTGGGAATATCCGAACGCAGCGGCGACGAAACGGAAGGCGAAAGCGTCGGTCACCGAACTGCGGCGCGCGGCGGAGGAACCGGACGACGAGGCGGAGCCGGTTTTTGCGCGGCCAAACTTTGCGGGGCAAAAGCGGAAAGCGGAAAGCGGAAAGCGGAAATTGTCGGCGGCTGATTCTGGCACGGCGCACCATAAATTTCTCCAGCACTTCGCGCTGGAAAAAGCAGGCGATCTCGCGGCGGAGGCGGAGCGGCTGGCGCGGGGAAATTATTTGTCGGCGGACGAGCGTGCAGCTTTGGATCTGGACGCGCTGGCGGCGTTTTGGAATTCGGAACTTGGCGAAAAAATCCGGGCGAACGCGGAAAATGTGCGGCGCGAACTGCCGTTCACCGCGCGGTTCAGCCCGGCGGAGATTGCGGCAATCACCGGCGGCAACGCGGACGCGACGCTTGCGGACGAATTCGTCGTCGTGCAAGGCGTCGCCGATCTGGTCGTGCTGTTGCCGGACGAAATCTGGCTGGTGGATTTCAAGACGGACGAAGTTCGCGCGGGCGATTTGCCGGGGAAAATTAAAATTTACTCGCCGCAATTAAAGCTTTACGCGAGCGCGCTGGCGAAAATTTATTCCCGCCCGGTCAACAATTGCTGGCTGCACTTTTTATCGGTGCAGAAGACGTTGAAAATTTAATCCGGCGTCACAGCGGAAGTTCACCGCCCGCATTTTCATGGGCGAGCTGCTGGACGGGCGCGGATTCTGCGACGGGCGCCGGTTTGGCGGCGGGCGCGTTCGCATCGCGCAGGCGCACGAGCGCGGGGCGCAGCAGTTTTCCCTGAAACGTGTAGCCGACGCCGACGGTTTCGGCGATGACCGCGCCGTCCGGCGGTTTTTCCTTGCCGCCCGCGACCTGATGGCGCTCGGCGTTGAATTTTTCATCCGGCTCGGCGACGAACGGCGTCAGGCCGATCCGCCGCGCGGTGCCGCGGCAGGCGTTCTGGAAATTCGCGATCGGCTCGGCGAATTTCGGGTCGCCAGTGCGGACGGCGGCGGTGTGCAGCGCGAAAATGTTGTCGAGGATGCGCACAAGGACTTGCAGCCATTCCGATTCGCCGCGATGCAATTTTTCCACCTCCAGCCGCAGCGTGGCTTTTTCGCTGTCGTTCATCTTTTGCATGAACTCGTTGAACTGCCGGACTTCCTCAACCATCTTGTCGGCGATCTGTTTCGCGGCGGCGGATGTTTTTCCGGCGTCGGCTTGGAGCGCTTCCTGGATGTTTTCCCAGCGGTTGGTGACGGCGTTGATCTGGGCGGAAAGCGTGTCGAGCTTCTGGATTTTTTCCGAGACCGCGCCGAGGGCGTTGGCCTCAAGGGCTTTTCCCATCGCGCGATAGTCGAGATAGAACGGGATCAAACTCAACACCGCGCCGGACGCGACGCACGCGGCGGCGGTCTCCCAGTGATGGACGGATTGCGGCGCGCGCAGGATGAAAAAATACGCGAAGCCGAACAGCAGCGCGTCGGCCAGAAAAAACGGCCACTTCGGGACTTTCCAATTCGTCACGTCATTTGCTTCATTCATCGCGGCGAGTTTTGCGGAAATGCGCGGCAAAGTCCATTCGCTTTCTCCTCGACTAAAAGCGTCCGCGCCAAAATCATGCGCGCGTGCCAACGTGCGTGATTTTCAATCCGGCGGCGCGCGGCGAAAAAGCGCGGCGTTTCCGGCGTCAGCTTGACGCCGTCGGCGCGCAGTTCGCGTTCAAGGCCACGGCCGCGCCGGGCGATGCGCGCCGACTCGCGGCGGAAGCCGTGAACGACGGATTTGATTTGATCGTGGCTGCCGGCGGCGACGGCACGGTCAACGAAGTGCTGAACGGCCTCGGCGACGCGCCGGACGGTTTCACCCGCGCACGGCTGGGCGTGCTGCCGCTCGGCACGGTGAATGTTTTTGCGCGTGAACTGAAAATTCCATTGAAAGCCGGGCGCGCGTGGGAAGTTTTGCAAGGCGGGCGTGAAATTAAAATTGATTTGCCGCGCGTGGAATTTTCCGCCGCCGGCGTTTTGCAGAAAAGATATTTCTGCCAGCTCGCGGGCGCGGGCCTGGACGCGCGTGCGATTGAACTCGTGGACTGGCGGCACAAAAAACAGGTCGGCCCGCTCGCCTACGTCATCGCCGGGCTGAAGGCGTTGCGCGAAAAAAAACCGCAGATCACCGTGCGCGCGGACGGGCGGAGCGCGGCGGGCGAACTCGTGCTGGTCGGCAACGGAAAATTTTACGGCGGGTCGCTCGCGCTGCTGCCGCTGGCGGATTTGCGCGACGGGCGGCTGGACATCTGCGTGCTGCCGCGCGCGGACTGGCGGACGTTGCTGCGCTGCGCGCCGGGTTTGCTGCTGCGCGGAAAATTGCCGGCAAACGCCGCGCAACATTTGAGCGCGGAAAAATTTGAGCTGGCGAGCGATTCGGCGGCGGCGTTTGAACTGGACGGCGAATGGGTGGGAAAACTGCCCGCGACGTTTTCCATCGAGCGCGAAAAGCTGCGCGTGGTGGTGCCGCACGCTTGAATTTTGGTCTGCAGGAAATCTTCGGCGAGCGCTTGCATTTTGTTCAACCGTATTTTTCCCGGCGACGTTGCAATTCAGCCTTTGAATCACGATGGCCGTGCAAAATGGCCAGCACCACAATCGCTTCATCGGCGATGAAATAAAAAATGCCGTGCTTGAAAATCGGAAGGTTCACGCGGCGGATGTCGGCAAACCGGACTGCATACAAAAAAGCATTGGCCGGAAGATCGGCAAAACATTCGTGGGCTTCGGAAAGAAAACGCCCATCAAGGCCGGGCTGCTGGCGTCCATACCATTCGGCGCTGTCGGCGAGATCGGCTTCAACGAGCGGATGAAAGTCGGGCGGCGACATTTTTGCGGACACGGTTGAACATCTGGCCGAGCGATTTTTTATCCATGCGAACGAAGCGTTCCGGGTGTTCGTCGTATTCGCGGCGGCGGTGCAGGATTTCCTTTTTCTGTGAGTCGCTCAATTCAAAATCATCCGTCGCCAGCAACTCATTCCGATGCGCGTCAAACCAGCGGACGAACTTCCGCCGCTCGCTCACGGGCATTGCTTCGATGTTCGCTTCAATTTGTTCCACGCTCATGGCTCAAACCTTACTGCGCCCGGCGCGGATTGCGAATAAAAAAGTGGCCTGCCGACCGACCGCGCTCGTGGCGCAGGGATTGCAGAAAATCTTCGACGAGCGTTTGCATGATTTAATTTGAGCGACGGGTTGCATTGAACTTGAAGATTGGAACAAAATAGAGGACAAATTATTCTGAAGTATGCGAACACGAAGACATGGCAAACCAAA
>Ga0181522_10002118_pt1 | contig 11510 bp, 6 predicted proteins | sample PEATcosm2014_Bin_27_FD_121103 | JGI IMG/M metagenome (GOLD analysis project Ga0181522, IMG submission 121103) | Peatland microbial communities from MTU Mesocosm Facility, Houghton, MI, USA - PEATcosm2014_Bin05_10_metaG | ecosystem: Environmental > Terrestrial > Soil > Wetlands > Peat | place...
AACCCGCACCCGCACGGGCAGATCTGGACCACGGAGCACGTTCCGGATGAGCCGCAGGCGGAGACCGAGGCGCTGGAGGACTATCGCAAGAGCCGCGGGTGTTGTTTGCTCTGCGACTACGCGTCAATCGAGACGCAAGAGGGTGTGAGGGTGGTCGCAGAGAATGACGGATTCCTGGCGGTGGTGCCGTGGTGGGCGGTGTGGCCGTTCGAGACGCTGGTGATTGCGAAGAACCATGTGCGGTCGCTGCTGGATTTTGGGGATCGGAAGAAGGACGCGCTGGCCGACATCCTGAAGCAGGTGACGACGCGCTACGACAATCTGTTCGAGACGAGCTTTCCCTATACGATGGGGTTCCACCAGGCGCCCACGGATGGGAAGGGGCACGAGGAGTGGCACTTTCATGCGCATTTTTATCCGCCGCTGCTGCGCTCGGCGACGGTGCGGAAATATATGGTGGGGTTCGAACTGCTGGGGATGCCGCAGCGGGATATCACGCCGGAGATTGCCGCGGAGAGGCTGAAGGCGCTTCCAGCGCGGCATTTTACGGAGCGGTGAGGGACGGGGTTTTGCGTGAGCGATAGCGATCGGTTCGATGGCTCACAATCGGGCTGAAAATGTGCGATAGTTTTGTGGGCGTGAGCGGAGCGGGAGCCCGCAGTCGAAATCCTGAGCGGAGCGAAGGACCTCGGTCGCACGGGTCTTTTAGGTGTGTGGTGAGCCCGCTGGGATTCGAACCCAGGACCCACGCCTTAAAAGGGCGTTGCTCTACCAACTGAGCTACGAGCTCTCACCTGATTCAAGTTACTTAGACTAAAAGAATTGAAGGTTATTCAATTTTGGCTGCTCGTGGCTCTCCTGGTGCTGGTAGCCAATTTTTAGCCACTTTGCACCGAAACCGACACTTGTTTCCCATGAGCTCCTGCACTGTTTTCAAGTTTACCCCAGTCATCACCAAACGACTAGCAAAGATGTGCCTCAGGGTGTGCAAGACAATGTCCTCGATCTAAGCCTGGCCTGAGGGCTGTTGCCAACGCCTTGCGCTGGTTCTTCATCAGTCCGTCCCACCCAACTGTTCCCCAATCTCCGTCATGCGCATCCCCGGGGTGTGCAGGGCAACGCGGAGCGGAGCGCATGCGCTTTCGCCGATCCGTTTGGCCCGGCCATGGATCTTGTATGCCGAATCACAGAACCAGTATCGTGAGGGCGAATGAAATCCCGAACAAAGCTGGGCGAGAGGCGCGTCGTTTTCGGACCTCTGACTTCGCAATTGAAGCGACGCATTCATGAGAATTGGCGAGCTCAATCACCGATGGCCAGATGGGTATTGATCGCGCTCGTACTGGCCCCGCTTTCCAGCAAACCTCAGCAGATGCCAGAAAGTACTGATCAGCGGACGGGGGGCGTTGCCGCTTTGGAACATCTGGGTACGGAACTGGCGGCTCGCGGCGAGTTCGCCCAAGCGGAGGCTCCGCTGAAGCAGGCGCTGACGCTCGCGCCTGACGATCTCCCTCTGCTGCGCACTCTGGGCAAGGTGGAGGCGCGCCTCGGGCACATGGACGAGAGTGTTGCATTGTTGCGAAATGCGGTCGGAATTGCGCCCGATGATCCCCAGGTCCACGTCGAACTGGGCATCGCACTTGCCGATGCCGAGCAGCGCAGCGATGCACTCCGGGAGTTCACGACCGCGGAACGTCTTCAGCCGGATTCAGGAGCCGCGCACTTAAACCGAGCGCGCATCCTGGATGACATGGGAAGCGCCGCGGAGGCTGAAACCGAATTCTCGACCTCTGTTCGCCTTTCGCCGAAGAATCCGGACGTCTACTACTATTGGGCGCTGTTGGAACGGGAGCGGGGCCAGTTGCCAAGGGAAGCAGAACTGCTTGCGCAACTGACAAAACTGAAGCCACGGGATGATCGAGCGTTTTATCTTCTTGGCCGCAGCCTCGCCGACCAGGGGCGTCATCAGGAAGCAATCTCCGCCTTGCGCACCGCTGTGCGGATCAATCCGCAAGCGAGCAGCGCAGTCTACCTGCTGTCGCGCGAACTGCGCACCACGGATCCCGCCGAGGCCGAATCAATGTCACGACGCTTTCTGGCCCTCCGACAAGAGGGGGCGGAGCAGGAGAGTGCGATCGCATTGGGGAACGAGGCTTTCGCGGCCTCCACACAGCAGGATTGGCCGAAGGCAATCAGCCTCCTGCGTCAGGCGATTGCGCAGTGCAACGGATGCTCCATCGAAGCCGGGCTGCGCAAAGATCTTGGGCTGATGCTCTGCAGCAATGGCCAGGTTGACGAAGGGGCCGTGGAACTGCACAAGTCGCTGAAGCTCAACCCCAACGATCCCGACGTGGTGAAGGCATTGAGCACCATAGGGCGATGAAAGTCCGCGCCCATTCGCAGCGTGGAACAGCCGAATAAGCGGGCGAGTCACTGCGATAGGCGCACGGCCCAAGGGCCCCGGCAGCCGATGCCGCGTCCAACTATCCTGTAATCAATAATATCGTCGATGAGACACCTCGAAGGCTCGGGCTGTCTACTCCTCGCCGGGTCGGCGATACTCGATAACGGCACGGTTTCAGTTAACGTTACGGGCATCGCTAAACACTTGACAATCGAAGTTCCGTCCTCCTATAGTTTCGCCGTTGCACAAATCCATGAACATCAGCGCAGTGAACCTGGAACCGGTGACGATTTTCTCGCCGGCGCATCCCGGTCGCAAATCGGCTTCGGCCAGAATGCCGCCCCGGTTCGACAGAATCCGAGTCGGTGCGGCGGCTGATATCGGGCGGAACACAGAATTCAAGGAGGCTATTGCAATGGCATCGATTCTCAACCCGGAAAGGTCTACATGGTCGCTCGACTCGTTCGGGAAGTCGGTGATGGAAATCCGACATCTTTGGATCTTCGGTCTTCTCCTCGCGGTTGCCGCGGCGTCTCCTTCATTCGCCTACGCCCAGGCTTCGCAGGCCTCCGTCCGCGGTACCGTTCGCGATTCGACTGGCGCCGTTTTACCCGACTCAAGTCTCGACCTCGTTAACGTGGCCACCCATGTCAGGTCCGCTACCACCACGAACGGAGCCGGGGAATATCTCTTTCTGAATATCAATCCCGGCACCTATATCCTGGAAGTATCCAAACCAGGGTTCGCCACCAGGCAACTTGAGCCCTTTGTGCTGCAGGTCAATCAGACCAGCACACTGGACTTCGCCCTGGCCGTTGGTCAGGTTACTCAAATCGCCAGAGTTACCGCCGTGGGAGAGCAGCTGCAGGCGTCGACGGCGGAAGTCAGCATGACCCTCGATACAGAACAGATTGAGAATGTCCCCCTGGATTCGCGGAACTGGTCTGAGCTGTTTATCTCGGCTCCGGGCGTATCGCCCATCGTTGTTCCCGGCAGCCAAACCGGATCCTACACGACGTCGGTCGGACCGATGATAACACCGTCGTTTAACGGCCAGACAAATCGAAGCGACATTTATATTGTCGACGGGATATTGGATTCGGAGACCTTCGGCAACTCTTATGCCGTGCAACCCATCCTTGACGCACTACAGGACGTAAAACTGGAGTCGCATAACGATTCGGCGGAATTCGGAGGCAGTAGCGGGGGGACGATCAACTCCTCGACCAAAAGCGGCACCAATCAGCTGCATGGTTCGGGGTGGGAATATTACAAGAGTCCCGCCCTCCAGGCGATACCTTTTTTCAGTACTTCATCCACTCCATTTAAACAGAACCAGTTTGGCGGCACCGTCGGCGGTCCCGTCGTTCTCCCCAGACTCTATAACGGAAGAAACAAGACTTTCTTTTTCGGGGCCTACGAGGCACTCAGATACAGCGGACCGGGCACTGCCTACGATCTGGTTCCGACCCCGGCGCAGCTTTCCGGCGACTTCACGGCGGACCCGCCCATCTATGATCCGGCATCCACAACCTGCGATGCGGCCGGCAATTGCACGCGAACCCAGTTTCAGTACAACGGTGTGCTGAATATGATTCCTCCCAACCGGCTCAATGCGGGAGCAATCTACTACGCAAGAAACGCGTTGCCCGCCTATACCACTGCTGCTCTGCCCTGTTCCCCGGGCTGCAACTCCTTCCAGAATGCGCCGAATGTGCAGAGCCTTTATCAGTACGATGCACGCATCGACGAAACGCTCGGTGCCCATGACTCGGTGTTTTTCAGGTGGATGGGCATCGGAGGCACGCAGACCGGCGGCCGAGTTCAGGATCCGGGTACGACCGGTACCACCGGTTATTCCTATGTGGGTAGCTATGTTCATATCTTCAGTCCGACGAGCGTGCTGCATCTGCAGGCGGGCAAGACTTACGAGACCAGGCCCTTCAACCTGAAGTGGACCGGCGTGCCCTCAAATCTGGGATCCACGGTCGGCTTTCCTTCCGGACTGACATCCGGCTACTCGACGCTCGGCAACATCACCCCGGGCCTCAGTGTCAGTGGCTATTTCAACGACTACGGGGACGACGCTAACCCGGAGACCACCGCAAACGACGACTCCGTTTCGGGCGACTATTCGAAAGTCATCGGCCGGCACACGCTCAAACTCGGTGGCGACTTTAATGGCATTGGCGAAAGTCAGGACATCGAATGGGCGCAGGAATCCTTTGCCCAGCAGGAAACCAACAGCCTGATACCGGGGGATGCCGCCTCCGGCATCGCCCTGGCCTCGTTTCTCATTGGCGTGCCGGACTCTTTTACCAAACGAAATGTCTCCGAGTCGCTGGGCTTCGGCGGCCTGACTGGAATCTATGCACAGGATCAGTTTCAGGTCACCCCAAAACTAACCCTGAATGCCGGGGTGCGCTACGACATTGCGATGGTTCCCCGCTACGGAAAATATAGTCAGGGAAATGAATACACAGGGAACTTCGATTTCAGCAATGGAACTTATATCGTCTACAAGGTGCCCGGTTCCTGCGCAGCGCTCGGGACCGCGCCGTGTATCCCTACTCCCGACGGCTCACTGCCCGCTCATGTTGTCGCGAGTACAGACGGGAGCCAGGTCCTGCAGACTCAATTCAACAACGTCGAGCCACGTCTGGGAGCTGCGTTTCGACTCACACCTACTATCGTCATCCGAGGGGGTGCTGGCTTGGCGTTCGATAATCTCGCTGGATTGGTCCAGAACGTTCGGGGCGTGAGCGGAAACTGGCCCTCTGTCGGACAGATAGCGCAGTCCAACATTAACGTTCCCAGTAACGCGGCTCCTTTCCCGGGATATACGATTTCGAATCTCCCCGCCCTCACCGCCCTGCCGTCACCCACTCCGTTCAACCAGTTCAACTGGTTTGTCGCTCCCACGCTGAGAGACGCCTACTCCGTCCAATATAACTTCGGAGTGCAGAAACAGCTGGATAGTGCAACCGTCGTCGGAGCCAACTATGTAGGTTCCTTCAACCGCCGGGGTGACGTTGGCGGATTTTATAACACGGCGCTCACTCCTGGGCCAGGTGATGCCACCGTTCTTGCTTCCCGCCGCCCCTATCCCTATATCTCACCAACTTTTTACTCGTGGAGCGGCAACAACGGAAACTATAACGCACTGCAGGTCCAGCTGACCCGCAACTTCTTTAAAGGGTGGGCCACCACGGTCGCTTATACCTGGTCCAAGTCGATCGATGAAGGCTGTTCCGGCTTCTTCGGATCGGAGGGTTGCGAAATTCAGCAGATCTACAATATTCGAGCCGACCGAAGCGTGTCCGCGTTCAATGTTCCACAGGATCTCGACGTAACCTGGACCTACCAGCTTCCCTTTGGGCGTGGAGAGTTCGTCAATATCCAGAATCGGGCTCTCGATCTGATTGTAGGTGGATGGCACTTCAATGGCTTCGCCAAATTCTCCAGCGGGCTCCCCTATGGAGTAAACCTCAATATCGACGTCGCTAACATCGGGAACACCGGGTATGAAAGGCCAAACATCATCGGTAGCACGAAACCGCAGAATCAATCCCGCACAAACTGGCTGAATAAAGCGGCATTTGCGGTTCCCGATCCATACACCTATGGAGGCATGGGCCGCAATAGCCTTCGTGCTCAGTTTTCGCAGGATTATGACATGACCCTGGCCAAGGAGGTCCCGCTGGTCGACCGGCTCCACCTGAAAGTCGGTGCCGATGCCTTTAATGTTTTCAACCATCCTGTGTGGGGGGTGCCCGACTCGACCCTCGAAGACCCCACATTTGGGCAGGTACTTTCTACGGCGAATGAGCAGCGAACCATGCAGATCTACGGCAAACTGACCTTCTGAACCACAGTGAATAAGCATGTCTGGCAAGCTTCACGTGGGATGACTTTCCGGCGCAGGCTTTTGACCTCCATGAGCACGGGGCATCGGGTCACCATTAGATGCCCTAATTTATTGAGGGACAAAACAGCAACGACACTTATGCAGCTTCGGGGTTGCTTATCCTTATGGCCCTCGACTCAGTCGTGCAGGGCCATGTATTCAGCCGGCATCAGGGTCCGCCGGACCGGTCAAATCCATGATCATGCCGACTCGAGAATCAGGTTGGAGTAAGGAATCGTGTCCGCTGTACGTATCAATGCGATCGCGAGGGGAACGCGTTTCTTGAAGTCGATGTGCGGCTCAAATGTGGTTGGGACGCCCGCGGTGGCGCAAGCAAAACGATCGACGACAGCGGGCGGATTATGAACGTGAAATTCCTCGGCCATGTAGAACTTGCCGATGGTGAAGTTAGGCCGGATGGCCAACAAGACGTCCAGCACCCTGGGGATGTCGTCGACCAGCGATAAATCCACGGTCTCGATCGCAGGCCAGTAAGGAAATCCACGGTCGGCGATAACGAGGGTGTTCGTGTGGCGTACTCGGCTCAGGAGCGAATTAAGCTGTGGGTTCAGAATTCCGGATTTCAGCATCGAAGTTACGCCTGGTCGAGAGAGATCATAATTTTTGTGAACCGGCTCGGATCCGTACTCCACGCCGAGAGGATTTCCGGCGCATCTTCGATGGAAGCAACTGTGCTGATTGCGGATTGTACCGGAAAACGATGCTGCTCCAGCATTGTAATTACCTGCCGAAAATCTTCGGGCAAAGCATTGCGTGCTCCTCGAATGTCAAGTTCCTTTTGCACAAACAACCTGGTCTCGTAGGTGACAGGTTCTTTGGCGTAACCGATGTAAATCACTCGTCCGGTATAAGCAACAATTTCCACCGCCGCCCGAAAAGTATCAGGAGTGCCCACGGCTTCGATGACGACATCGGGTCCGTGGCCATCCGTCAAATCCGCAACAATCGCTGCTGTCGGCTGCCGCTGCGAGTGAATGGTATGCTCGGCGCCGGCTTCGCGGGCAACCGCCAACTTGGCATCGTCGATATCGACCCCGATGGTCACGGCTCCCCGAAAGGCTGAAGCCGCGACCGCGCCGAGCCCCACGCCGCCGCATCCAAAGACCAGGACCGTGTCACTGTCCGTAACCTCCGCCCGCGCAACTGCGTGACAGCCAACGGTGAGGGGCTCAACAAGGCAAAGCTCGGTCAGGCTCAGTTCGGCTGTATACAGCTTTTCCACGGGAACAGCGATCCATTCGGCCAGGGCGCCGTCGCGCTGCACGCCAAGAGTCTGGTTGTTCTGGCACGCGTTGCTTCTGCCGTTCCGGCAAGCGGCGCACACTCCGCAACTGGTATAGGGCGAAAGTGTTACATCCATCCCGACCGTGAAATGGGATTGCTGGCCAGAAAGGCTGGCGATGGTAGCAGCAATTTCATGTCCGGGAATTCTGGGATAGGAGACCAGCGGATTGCGTCCGCGGTACGAATTCAGATCGCTCCCGCACAAACCGACGCGGCGAACCCGCAGCAAAGCGTCTCCGGGCCGCGGGTCGGGATCCGGGACCGTCTCCACTGTGACGCTGCCGGGTTGTTGCATGACCAGAGCCTTCATACTTTCCTTTCGAGTGCTTTCTTCCAGGCGATCACCCCGGAAACACACTGTCGATGCGGGTCCCGGCATCAACAGGTGCATCGTGATTCTCCGGACGTCCGGATGGCCACACGTAATTCAGGCCTGGCGCAAGAATCGCTTTCACCTGATCCACCATATGCCTGTCCGCTTGCTCCTCGAAGGCCGACAGATTGCGGCGGACGTGATTCGTGCTGGACATACCCACGAGGGTGCTCGCAACATGCGGGTAATCGAAGGAGTAACGCAGAGCAAGCTCGGAGATATCGAAACCCTGGCTGCGGCAGAATGCGGCGGCTTGCCTCGCCGCTTCACGAACCTGCGCCGGAGCCGGATGCCAGGCGGGCGCTCCACGGTCGGTGAGCACGCCCATGTGCATGCCCGAAGCATTGATCACTCCAATCCCATGTTTCTGCGCGAAGGGTATCAGGATCGCGTCCATATCGTCGATCAGGAGGTTGTAACGGCAATAACTCAGAATGGTATCAACCGCAACCGCGGACGCAATTCTGATAAGTACCTTCAGTGGATAAGCGGTAATTCCGATATAACGGGCTTTGCCTTGTTCCTGCAGGCGGCGCATGGCCGGGATGGTCTCTTCGATGATTTGCTGCGAGTCGCCGAATTCCACGTCATGGGCCTGGAACAAATCCACATAGTCGGTGTGAAGACGCCGGAGCGACTCCTCCAGGCTCTTCGTTATTCGGGCTGCGGAAAAATCGAATTCCGACTCCCCGTAACGACCGCACTTGGTGGCGAGAATAACTTCATTGCGTCTGCCGGCCAGGGCATTTCCCAGTCGCTCTTCGGCCAATGTCAGGCCATAGTAAGGGGAGACGTCGAAGAAATTAATGCCTTCATCGATTGCCAGGTGAACAGCCCGAAATCCTTCGGACGGATCGGTTGTGCCGAAAACGTCTCCCAGTGGAGAAGCACCGAAACCCAGCACAGATACTTTCAAGGAGGTGTGGCCCAGATTCCGGTACTGCATGAGACCGGCAGAGTTCGCGGATTGGCCTGCGGCGGCTCGACCGGGCACACGTCCCTCCTCATCGGATCAGAATAAGCTGCGTCCTGCTTCTGATCGACATAGTATACGATAACTGTATCGATGAACAGAGCGCCCCGTTCAGCCTTCCGAGCCGACCATCAGACTTTATTTTCGCGGCCCGCTCTTCGCGGCGAACCGTTTCGTTTGGCGAGCGGAAGCCCTGGATGTTCCGCCGTCGACCGGCACATCCGGATTTTTCCTGGACGATGCGCGGACTACAAGGGCTGGATCAAGGATGACGCTGACCGGGTTCGGCCGAACCTTTGAATCGAAAAAGTTGAGGAGAATCGCACCCGCTCGCTCTCCCATCATCTGGCTGTGGTGATCGATGCTGGTGAGTGGCACCCGCAGCGAACCGTCGAAGTGCAGGTTGCCGCAGCCCACCAGCGCGATGTCTTCCGGGATGCGCAGACCTTCCTCCAGAATCGCGTTCATCGCCCCGATCGCCAGCGGATCGTTATAGCAGAAAACCGCGTCCGGCCGGGGATGCGCTTTGAGGAGCAGGCGCATGGCCTCAAAACCGTGGCGGTTGCTGTCGATGTCGACGTTGGAGCGCGCGATGACGAGATTCTCCGCATACAGGCCATGTCGGAGCAGCGTCTGTTTGTATCCCGCGAAGCGCAGCGTGCCGGTTGAGTTGTCTCTGCCCCGGATATGAGCGATCCTTCGACATCCCTGGTCAACCAGGTGATCCGTGGCGAGCCGGCCGGCGGCCTCGTCGTCGGATCCAACAAAACTGGCGGGATATCCGCGAAACTCGCGATCGATCAGTACATACGGCTGCTCCATCCGGTCCAGACGCTCGAACGACTCGGTAGTACTCCCGGTGGAGGCTACCACCAGCGCGTCCAGCCTTCGGGCCGCCAGTTGCTGAATTTCCTTGGCCTCCAGCTTCGGATCTTCCTCGGATGAAGAGATGATCAGCGAATAGCCTCGCGCACGTACGACGTTCGACAGACCCTTGGCGACCTCGGCAAAAAACGGATGCAGTAGATCGGGTACGACCAGGCCAACCAGATAGCTACGCCCGGTCACCAGGCTCCGCGCCATGGTGTTGGGCTGGTAATCCAGTTCCTTGACGCGCTGCAGAACGCGCTCCCGGGTTCCCTCAGCAATGTCGGGATGATTGCGAAGCACCTTGGAGACCGTCACCACGGAAACCCCGACGTCTTTCGCAATGTCCTTCATTCGAATCGGCATAGCTGGCACTATACAAGCATCTGAGGGCAAATTGAACGTTTCGCAACCAGGTCGTTTTTCAAGCCGCTGCAAAATTTTGATGTTTGCAGCTACGCGATCAGGCCGCACTCAGTGGCGGTGTTCTCTGCCCGAAAAATGAGTACAACGAAATACAGATGTAGCCGGCCAGGGGAACCAGGTAAGCGTACGCGATGCTGTTCGTCGAATCCGCCACAATTCCCATCAGCGGCGTGAGCACCGCGCCGCCAACAATGGCCATCACAATCAACGAGCCACCAACCTTACTGTCAGCTCCCATTCCCCGCAAGCCCAGCGCGAAGATCGTCGGGTACATCAGGGACATGAAGAAGCTCGTAATGAACAGGGTCCAGACGCCCCCCCAGCCCGGATGCACAACGGCCACGGCAACAAGGAGAATATTGATAAGACAATAGCAACCCATGAGGGTGGCCGGCTGGAGATACTTCATGATCGCCGCAGATGCGAATCTGCCTACCGCAAACATGGCCAGAGTTCCGGTGAGAAGGTATCCGGCTGTTTTGTCGGGCTGGCCGGTGTAGGCCTGGATGTACTGAATGAAGTAACTCCACGTACCGACCTGTGCTCCCACGTAGAAAAACTGGGCAATGATGCTGAAGACCAGGTGCCTGTTCTTCAGCAAGGCCAAAAGTTTTGTTGATGGATGGGCGACCGCGTCTTCCTCATCCCTCATGACCGGAAAGCGAGTTGCCCAGATGATCGCAGCGATGCCCACAGCCACCAGACCCAGAACCACATAGGGGTGAACAACGCGCAGTATCTCGAAGTGCAGATAGGCCTGATATCGGTGGGCCGCCTGCATCCTTTGTACCTCGCTCACGCTGAGTTGGATTCCGGAAAAGATAAACGCTGTTCCTGCCAATGCCCCGGTGATGGAGCCGAGGGGATTGAAGGCCTGGGAGAAATTGAGCCGGCGCTCGGCGGTTTCCGGTGAGCCGGCAAGAACAATAAACGTGTTCGAGGCGGTCTCAAGAAATGCCAGGCCGCTGGCCATCACGAACAAGGCAAAAAGGAAGAAGGAATATCGCCCCACGTTTGCCGCCGGCCAGAACAGAAAGGCGCCCATGCCAAAGAGTCCCAGACCCGTGACAAATCCTGTTTTGTAACCGAATTTGCGCATATAAAGCGCCGACGGAAGCGCCAGCAAAAAATACCCCATGTAAAACGCCGACTGCACCAGTCCGGCCTGAAGCCGCGTGATCGAGAACGACTTCATGAACTGGCGGATCAGCACGTCGTTCAGGTTATTGGGCACCCCCCACAGGAAAAACAAAGA
>Ga0181522_10002120_pt1 | contig 11505 bp, 10 predicted proteins | sample PEATcosm2014_Bin_27_FD_121103 | JGI IMG/M metagenome (GOLD analysis project Ga0181522, IMG submission 121103) | Peatland microbial communities from MTU Mesocosm Facility, Houghton, MI, USA - PEATcosm2014_Bin05_10_metaG | ecosystem: Environmental > Terrestrial > Soil > Wetlands > Peat | place...
CGCAAAGATCCGCGGCCTTCACCGTGCTCTCATTCCTGAATACGCGCAAGTATCCCCCATCCCTGCTTTACTTGCTGATGACGCTCGGCCCGGCTCTGCTTTTGTTGTGGGCCGTCGACAGCCGGACTCCGCGATTCCTTCGTCCCGCGCTCACCATCGGCAAAGTCCCGATGTTTTATTATCTGCTGCACATCCCGCTGATTCACCTGATTGCAGTCGCCGCATGTTATGCGCGTTACGGACAAATTCACTGGATGTTTGAATCCCCAGACCTGGCGAATTTCCCGATCACAAAACCGCCCGGCTGGGGATACTCCTTGCCGATCATTTACTTGGTCTGGATACTGGTTGTATTAGTGTTGTATCCGTTGTGCCGGTGGTACGCGGGACTAAGGCAGCGGCGCCACGATGCGTGGCTCAGTTATTTCTGAAGCGGCGAGACATCCAGAACATTCAAGCCAGGATTTTTTCTTTGACTCTTTTCGGAAGAGTCTCGCACGCAGTTCGCAACACCAGCCGTGGAGCCCGTGCGCGAATTTTCATCAGATACGGAATCGTTCTTGCGGCATCAAACTTTGCCGTTTCCCGCAGCAGCCAGCCCAGTCCCTTCTGCACCATGTCATCTTCATCGGAGAGAAGCTCATCGGAAAGTTTCTTGATCTCAGGAAAAAGCGTCCTGGCACGGGTGCTGCGGATCAGCCCAACACAGGCAGCTCGACGGCGCCAGCGGTTCCGCGACTTGGCCCAGCGGAAAACTGCTTTGGCGCGGGCGGGTTTGTTCACCACCATGGGAGCGATCAAGTCGTGCACCAGACTATCGTGATCCGACCAGCTTCCGATGCGGTCGAGCCAGGACTCAAACAATTTAAATTCGGCGTCACTAAACTCTTCGTCCAGTTTTTCAAGTAAGAAAACAGCAGCAATCTTCTCCTCCAAAACTGAACCCGAGAAAAGTTGGTCGGCCACCAAGATCAAAAAATCAAGCCCGCGCTCTTCTCTGATTTCCCGTCGCATTCGAAACACTGCGCGACGCAAGTCCGCTGTGCGCCATCCATGAGATTTTATTTTCTCTTTGAAAAACCGCTGCACGCCCTTGGCGCGATCGGGTGAGCCATCATCCCTCAGGCCGAGGCGAATCTCAGCCGCCACCTGAGCGGCGCTACCCGACCAATGCTGCGCGTCGGATTTCATTTTGCCGGTTCGGTCTCGACCCTGACATAGCGATCGTAGATCAATAGCAGCAGCGTTGTTACCAATCCCACCCCAACCACGGACCACCAAACGAATTCCGGGCGGTGCATCTGTTCTCCGAAATGATGCATGAGCCATCCACTAAACTTTCCTGCAATAAACGACCCGATGCCTAGCGGTAGAAATGCAAAGCCCATATAGGTCCCCTGCTGTCCCACAGGCGCGAGTCGCGAGATGTAGTCGTAGTAACGGGGCTGCTGCACGATCTCGCCAATCGCCACGACCACCAGCGTAGCAACCGCCATCCACACCGAGGGATGCACAATCAAAAGAATCCACGCCAGGCTCGAAATCAGCGTCCCCACTACGATGGCGTGAAACGCGTGCATGCGTTTGGTGAGAAACCCGATTGCCATCGTGAACAGGATAACCACGATTGGATCGGTCGCCAGGATTCGCGCAGTATCCGCCTTGGGATCGATGTACGCCGAAATGTACAGCGGCAGCGCGATGAACTCCTGCCAGAAAACAACCCAGTATCCGGTGAAGATAAGAAGAAAAAGCATGAACCGCGGATTCGAGAGCACAGTCAGAAAGTTTCTCCCCACTTGACCGAGACTTGCTCTCTCGCCTTCTTCCGCGCGGCGCGGCTCCTTGAAAAGCGACAGCACGAGGAAGAACATGAGAAACACGCTCAACGCCGCGAGCCAAAAAACATTTTCTACGATGCCGTGTTGTTGCGCCCACGAAGCCAGCAACGGGCCGCCCATGCCGCCGATGTTCACCAGCGTGTAATAGATGGAATATCCCACCGAGCGTACATTTTCTTTCGAGGCTCGCGCCGTTGTGCCCACCACGCTGGGCTTCACCAGCGCCACGCCCAGAGCCGGCAAGACCAGGATGAACGCCACCAGCGCCACCAGCGGTACGCGATCGCGAAGCGGAGCGAGCCATGCCGAGCCAATCGAACCCAGCATGAAATAAGCGAATGTCAAAATCAGGTAAGCCAACGACAGCGCACGCCGGAAGCCAAGCCGGTCCGCAAGCGCCCCGCCAATCACCGCGAGAAACCACACCCATCCGCCAAACATGCCAGTCAGGCTGCTGGCTCGTTCCACATCGAAATGCAGACCCTCGTGCAGATAACGCGCCAGCACAGCAAACACCGCATAATAAGAAAGCCGCTCAAAAAGCTCGCTGATGTTGGCGATCCAGAAGGGCCGCTCGAACCCGGTGCGAATTTCCTGCAAGCGTTCGGAAAAGCTCAAAAATGGCTCCCTTGATGCTCGTGTGGCGCGGGCGCCCTCGCCCGTGGTTTCCTGCCCGGCTCACGTCTGCCTGTATCCAGCGCCCATCCCCGCTCCTGACTTCTTCGGCCGAGAGCCCGGATACCTGATCATTTTTCCGCGATTGGCGCGGCGTTCAAGCCTTTGTGCGTTCCCCGAAAATCGCAGTCCCTATCCGCACGCAAGTCGATCCCTCTTCAATCGCCACGTCGAAATCGTGCGACATGCCCATGGAGAGCTCTTCCATCGCGACCGCAGGCAGCTTGCGCGCTGCAATTAAATCGCGCAATTGACGCAGCCCGCTAAAGTGAAGCCGCGCATCTTCCGGATCCTCGACAAAAGGCGGCACGGTCATCAACCCACGGAAGGCCAGCGCTTCGAATCGCGGCGCAGCCAGCAACAATTCTTCCAACTCCCGCGAGTCCGGAGCCAATCCACTTTTTGCCGTCTCACCCCCGACATTAATTTCAATGAGCACGTCTAACTTCTTCCCCATCGAGCGAGCAGCAGCATCCAGCTTTTCAGCCAACTTCATCGAATCGACCGAATCTACGGCACGAAACAACTCAACTGTCTTGGCGGCTTTGTTGGTCTGCAGATGTCCAATCATGTGCCATTCGGCATCCTGCAAATCTCGCAGCGCTTCGAGTTTCCCAGAAAATTCCTGAACCCGATTTTCTCCGAACAACCTCAGCCCAGCCACATAAGCTTCACGAATACTCTTCGCAGAGTGCGTCTTGCTCACCGCCATCAGCGAAATGCTCTCGATATTTCTGCCCGCCCGCCGCGCCGCCGCGAGGATTCGTTCCTGGACCGAAGAAATATTTGCGGCGATAGACATCACGAGTCAGATTAAAAATCACATCATCGCCGTCGGCGGAGCCGGTTCGTTGGGATCGCCTGCCGCCGTCGCAGGTGTGAAGATCATCAAGGCCGCCAAACCCGCCAGCACGATCATTCCTCCTATCAGATAAGAGGGATCGCTGAAGATCTGCGGTGGATGGTTCGGAGCGCCCCACGAAGGTACGAACTGTAATCCTGCCCACACCAAGCCCAGCAAGGCTTCCCCAGCGATCAGCCCGGAAGCCACCAGGACGCCGGCATTTTCTACGCGTGCTTTTTGCGCGCTGTTAAATCCGCGGCGTTCGGCAACCCAATCGCCGATCGACCGAAACACCCCGCCCACAAAGATTGCGAACGTGGTTCCGAACGGCAAATACATTCCGACCGCCACCAGCATCGGACTCTTCACCTGCATCATGATCATGGCGATGCCAAATAAAATTCCCACCACCACCAGCGGCCAGGGCATATCGTGGCCGACAATGCCCATAGCCAGCGTCGCCATAAGGCCGGCCTGCGGCGCAGGAAGCTCGGGACCGCCAAAGCCCACGCCGCCCGCACGAATGTTGCCCTCATGCAGCAGCATCAACGGAAAATACATCACCAAACTTGCCACTACTACCGCAATCAATTCCGCAGCCTGAATTTTCTGGGGCGTGCCCCCCAGGATGTAGCCCACTTTGAAGTCCTGCAAAAGTTCGCCCGCCACTGCCGACGACACGCAGACCACCGCCGCCACGCCCAAAACCGCCGCCACTCCCGACGTTCCGGAAACTCCCAGAGCTACCATCAGCAATGCCGCGATCAAAAGCGTCGAGAGAGTCAAGCCTGAGATTGGATTGTTCGACGAGCCAATAAAACCAACCAGATTCCCGGACACCGTGGCAAAGAAAAATCCCACCAGAATCATCACAACCGCTGCGAGAATGGCCGGCAAGAATAGACCGGAGATCTTGATGTAAAGAACGCACATCAGAACAAACATAACCGCGATCAGACCGAACACTGTTTTGGAACTCATGTATCGTTCGGTACGCGCCAGCTTCGCTTGTTCCGCGGCGGTTTGGCGCACGTCCGCGAGAGCCTTGCCAATTCCCGCGGTCAGACTGGCGCGCATCTTGAACAAAGTGTAAGCAGCACCCACCAGCATTCCGCCGACTGCGATCGGACGCACAATATATCTCCACACCGCGTCCGCCATGGTCGCCCAATTATCCGGAGTGTCCGCGGGAATATATGCCTTCAGTTGAGGGCCCAGAAAAAAAATCATTAAAGGCACCAGCAGTCCCCAGGCCAGCACGCTGCCCGCAAACTGAATCGATGCCAACCGTACGCCGATGATGTAACCGACACCAAGATAAGCCGGACTCACGCTGGGCGCTGCAAAAATCGTAGTGCCCCCAGTAGGCAGAACGTGCGTGCTCCCCGTTGTGCCCAGGCGAACCTGGCTGTGTCCCAGGCTGCCGACGCCAACGTGAAGATCGGTGTCAGCCGAGAACAAGCCGAATTTTCCAAGAATGTAAACCACGCCACCGACGCCGATATTCCAGAAAAGATATTTCGCCGCCTGCGCTCCTCGTTGCCCAGCCTTATGAATCTCCGATGCTGCCAGCGATTCCTGGAAAGGCAACTCCGGGTCCTCCACCATCGCCCGGCGCACCAGTGAAATGAAGAGCACACCCAGGATGCTGCCCACCATAATCAATGAAGTGGATTTCCAGTAGGCGTCGGCAAAGCGAAACGAGGGCCACGCCTTGGCCAGAAGAAACGCGGGAAGCGTGAAGATGGCTCCCGCCGCCACCGACTCCCCAATCGATCCCGCGGTGCGCGCAATGTTTTCTTCCAGCAGCGATCCTTTCCACGCCCGCATGGCCGCCATCGCGATGACCGCTGCCGGATACGTGGCCGCGATCGTAATGCCGGCGCGCAGCCCCAGATAAGCGTTGGCCGCTCCCAGCACAACGGTCATCAAAAGTCCCAGGAGGACGGCGCGCAAAGTAAATTCCTTCATCTCCATATGCTCGGGGACGAAGGGAACGTGTTTCTTCGGGGTGATCCCTGGATCAGGCGGGACGGCACTGCTCATGGGCAAAATCCTTTTCGGCGTGAGATGAAAGCAATGTTGTTCCGCAACTCACCTGCAACACGGGAACGGCGCACGTTAGCACGCGAGTGGCACATTTTACAAGTCGAATGCGGCTTCCACAACAAACCTGGGCCGCAGGAAGTTCGGCCCCTTGCTTGTTGCTTGCCTTCAGGTAAAATGTGAGTAACTGTTTCGCGACCCTTCGTTTTCTTATTTCCAAGAGGTGTGGTTCGATGAAAGACTCCCCAGCCCAGATGTGGTTCCAAGAGTATCTACAATTTCACTGCGACGATTGCGGATGCGACTCCGGATATCGTTCGCGAAGCCGGACTTTCTCCGAGCGTTATCTGCTTCCCATTTTTCTCCTGCAGCCGGTGCGTTGCTCGGAGTGTTTTCGGAGGGACTACCGTTTGATCTTTATGCCGGTGAAGAATCGCGGCGCGCAAGCGCGTTTTTCGGAAGCGCTCGCTCCGCAAGATCTATCGAACCCGCGTATCGGCAAGCCGGTCGCGGCAATTGGCAAGGGCCAGAGCCGAAACGTTGCCTAGCGGGCCCGAAGGCCGTTATACTATCTGGCAAGCAGGCATCGCGCAAGCGTCCCGTTCCTGCGGGTATCGTTTTTGCGGGTATCACGGAGGCCGTCTTCAGCAGTAGTGGAGACCGAATTCGGACTGCCCAGGCCAAAGCCGCAATGGCAAGCCTTTGTATTGCTTCTGAAGACCCTGAATCTTGGGTTGGACGTTTTTCCAGACGGGTTGCCGAAAGTCTTTTTGCGGTTCTGTTTCCCTCTAACTGCCGTCTTTGCGGCGATCCTCTCATCAAGATTTCGCGCCTGCCCGTCTGTCGGGAGTGCCTCGCCGCTATGCACCGCATCGCAGGCGAGGTCTGCGGCGTTTGTGGAGAACGCATCTTTTCTTCGTTGGCTCGGTTGGCGGTCGGGGACGACGGATGCGAGCCACGCTGCGGACTTTGCCGCCGCGTCGAACAGCCTTTTGTTAAGGCCGTGGCTTACGGTAGTTACGATGGCGGCCTGCGCGAGTTGATCCATCTTCTGAAGTACGCTTCAGTTCGTCCATCGGCAAATGTTTTGGGACGCATGCTGGCGGAGGCGATTGCCGGCCTCGACCGTGGCTTTGCTTCCGGCGTCCTCGTGGTCCCCGTGCCGCTCTACCACGCCAAGCTGCGCCGCCTGGAGTTCAACCACGCGGAATTGATTGCCCGGGCTGCGATCCGGCTGAGTTCGACGCCGCATTTGTTGCATCTGTCACCATCCCTCCTCGAGAGGAAACGTGAAACCCTCTCGCAGACGGGCCTCAACCGCCATCAGCGTCGCGAAAACGTGCGCGGGGCATTCCGCGTGGCTCACCCTGAGGCAGTAAAGGGCCGCGACGTCCTGGTGGTAGACGATGTCTATACCACCGGCGCAACCGTATCCGAATGCGCTCGCGTTCTGCGCCGCGCCGGTGCAGCCAGGGTATGGGTCGCAACCGTGGCGCGCACCCTCAAGAATCAAGATCACCATGTGCAGGTTGAAATGCCCGATGAGTCGACGGGAGAAAGCGTCTACGCAGCCGAGTTCCAGCAACCTGTGGCGCGGGCGGCGAGCGGTTAAAAAATAAAAAGTGCCTGCACACGATGAGTTGACATTCCAGCATCGAAGTTGCATTTCAAGTCCGCGGGCAAATGTGCAGACGCGGGTGGTAGGAGACGAAAAGCGCACCATGTCAGCGAGAATCGAAGCCGATTCAGGATTTACCGGACGACACGCTGCCAGCCTGTTTGCGGCCACCGCCGTGCATCGCGACGGCAACGGCCATGCGCTGCACGCGCCCGTGCTCGTCCTGAATGCCTCCTATGAGCCGATCAATGTCTGCGCCGCCCGCCGTGCCCTCGTCTTGGTTCTCAAAGGCGTGGCCATGACCGAAGAGGAAAATGGACACTTCCTCCACGCCGCGCGCATCGCCATGCGTGTGCCCTCGGTCATTCGTCTGCTGGAGTATCGCCGCATCCCGCACCAGAGCCGCGCTCTTTCGCGCAAGAACATTCTGCTGCGCGATCGCAACACCTGCCAGTACTGCGCCACCGTGCTGCCTTCCGGCGAACTGACCCTCGATCACGTCATCCCCCGCTCCCGCGGAGGCTCTTCCACCTGGGAAAATCTCGTCGCCTGCTGCCACACCTGCAACCGCCGCAAAGGCAACCAGTTCCCCCTGGAAGCCGGCATGAAGCTCATGCGCGAACCCCGCGCCTTCAACCTCCACACCAGCCGCCACATCATGCGCCTCATGGGCCGCTCGGATGATAAGTGGAGAAAGTATTTGTTCTACTAAGGGCTGAGGTTCAGCTTGCTCGATCCTGAAAAGATTGGTTCGCTCGATGATGACGAAGCCTTTGTTTCCCTTGAAAAGACAAAGGTTATTTTCAACCCAACTACCGCTGGATGGCGCTCGCGCCTTTCGCCGCAGTCTTATTTGTTGGATTACGCTTTTTCCCGAACTCAAAAGCGTTAGTGCCCCTGGTCTACGTAGCCCTCATCTGGGCGATAGGTGTGGCTGGTTATTCCTTTTTTTTACTCGTCCGATGCTGGCGACATCCTTGTCCTCGCTGCGGCTGGCGCTTTGGCGGCGGAGACTCGTGCGGCTCCTGCAGCCTTCCCAGACACTCAACTCATCCCTTGGAAGCCATTAGCGCCCCTCTTGACTAAGCGCTCATAACCAGCGCAGATCGCCTTCACTGCGGTGGCTGCGAATTCGGTGTCGCATCCGGTTTTTTCTGCTCCGGCGGCGCGGTCTTCTGATCTGCCTTCGGTACTTCCTGCCCGTTATACAGAATTCTCACATTCGATCCGAACCGTTTGTAATCTTCATACTTCACGATCTCGCGGATATGAATGTCGCCGGTATTGAAGTGCAGCGTATCGTCCGCGCGCGTGTAGGTGGGAAACCAATACTGATTGTCGATCTGCTGCCGCCAGGTAGTGAACTTCGGATAAAGATGCTCTTCCTTACCCTTCTTCTTGGTATCCTTGATTTCAGGCACGGCCTGCCCGTAAGTCTTCACGATTTGAAAGTCGTGGTCGTCCACCCAGATGCGCCCTTGAAAGTACCGTTTCTTCCCGACAATTTGCTTGGGAGCGATATCGAAAACGTAGCAATGCAGCTGATCTTCCTGCTGCTGCCCCACATAAAGAATGTTGTACTCGGGAACTTCCTCAGTGGTCAGAACAAAAGGCAGACGGTTGCGAAAATCCTGCACATCGCCTTCATCGAGCGACAGCCCACCCTGTTCCAGCGACGACTGCGGGGCGAACACCACATTCTCGATGCGATGACCCTTGTCGTCGTACAGCACGTCGAACACTTCGTGATACTCCCCGGTCACGGTGTCGCCATCTCGGGTCTGCACCTTAATGTCTTGCCGGTAGGTGTAATGCTCGCGCGCTTCTTTGAATAATTTTTCCTGCGCGGCGAAGTGCGTGATAACTTCCTCCGGCGTCACGCCCTTCGGAGGAACATTCTCGAGAGGACCTTCTTGTGCGACCGCAGACAAACCGGCGGAAACACAAAGAGCGAGGGCGGAGGGAAGCAGGGCGCAGCGCAGCCAATTCATAAAACGTATTTTAACGGATAAGGTGGAATTCAGATGCACAAACGCCGCTAAACCAGCCGGCGTCTCGGGTTTCACCGCGGCGACCCTCCCCCGACCCCTCTCCGCTCAGTGAGGCCGGGGGTAGGGCGCTGCAGTTCTGCCGTACGTAAGATGCCTCTTTGCGCAGAGGGTTGCCGTCCGGCGAGCCACAGCGCCTTTCAGCACGCCGGAAAAGATGTTGAATCGGATATATACGGTAGATACCTGAGTTTAGAGGGGATTTCGCGGAGCGCCTTACCGCTTTGAAGATGGCCGTGGGTTCGGCATCGCGGAACACTGAGGTGCAGTCATTGCCATCAGTGATATCATTGATGGCATGGCTAGCATCACCATCCGAAAACTACCCGAAACGACCAAGCGCCGCCTCCGCTTGCGCGCCGCCCGCAATGGCCGTTCCATGGAACAGGAGGCTCGCGAACTCCTCAAAATGGCGCTCAACCAGCCCGATCCGCAGCCGGAGAATCTAGGCGAGGCGATTCGCAAGCTGTTTGCGCCTTTCGGCGGCGTCGATCTGCAAATCCCCAAGCGTGAACCCATGCCCGAGAGCAGAGTCAGAAAGCTGTTTTCATGATTGTGCTCGACACCAACGTCTTATCGGCGCTGATGTCTTCGTCGCCAGAACCGGCGGTTCGCCATTGGCTGGGTCGGCAAGCGAGCCATCAGTTATTCACCACCAGCATCAGCATGGCCGAGATCTTCCAGGGCATCGAATTGCTCCCCCATGGCAAACGCCGGGACGGCCTGTTCGCCGCAGCGCAAACTATGTTCACCGGGCTTTTCTCCGGCCGCGTCCTTCCCTTCCACGAAGACGCCGCCCGCGCCTTTGCGCCGATCGCCGTTAAGCGGCGCACACGCGGCCGCCCCATCAGCCTTTTCGACGCGCAGATTGCAGCCATCACGCAGGCCCACGGTGCAACGCTTTCCACCCGCGATATCTCCGATTTCGAGCACTGCGGCGTGCAGCTCGTGAATCCCTGGGCGGCCTCGTAGAGCCCCGACAGCCGTGGGAAGCTTCGCGCCATACAAAATCCTGCTAAACTTGCGCGTTTGCCTGCAGAGAGAAAGAGAGTCGCTCATGCGCCGCTTCTTTTTATTATTCATCGCTCTGATTGCTGGTACCGTCTCCGCCTTCGCCCAAGTCAAGCATCCCTTTACCTTCGAGGACATGATGAAACTCAAGCGCGTCGGCGAACCCGAAGTTTCGCCCGACGGCAAGTGGGTGATCTTCAGCGTAGTCGACGTCGATCTGGCTGCGAATACCAAGACCCAGCACATCTGGATCGTGCCCACGGCGGGAGGCCAGGAGAGAGAAATAATTGCTGATCAGGATGCCGACCGTCCGCGCTGGGCGCCGGACGGGAAGAGTTTTGCGTTTCTCTCGACGAAAGAAGGCGGATCTCAGGTTTGGGTTGCGGATTTCGATGGCGCAGCGGGTACGGTGACCCGAAAGTCGAAGCTCACCTCGATCGCGACGGAGGCCAGCGGCGAATTGTGGTCTCCGGATGGCAAGAGCATACTTTTCACCTCTGACGTTTATCCCGAATGCGACGGTGCGCCAGCCGAGGAAAGCGTCTGCAATGCGAAGAGGCTTGAAGCGGCGGAGAAGTCGAAGGTAAAAGCACTGATCTTCGATCGTCTGCTCTACCGTCACTGGAATGCGTACAAAGAAGGTAAGAGAACCCACCTTCTGCTAGTTCAACCCTGTACGTGGGTGGTCCCGCCACGTGTTGACAGCGTTGCGGTCGGCCATTCTGCCTCCGATCCCGCAAGCGCGATGTCCGAGCAACCATGTCTCTCTGCAAAGGCTCCTCTCGATCTCACGCCCGGCGACTACGACGCCCCCGTATTCTCGCTGGGCGGGCAGGACGACTACGCCTTCTCGCCCGACGGCCAAGAGATTTGCTACACCTCGAATCACGACAAGAACCCAGCCGCTTCCACCAACAACGATCTCTGGATCGTCCCGGTCAGCGGAGGCCCGGCCAAGAACATCACCGCCGACAATCCCGCCAGCGACTCGACGCCGCTCTATTCGCCCGATGGCCGCTACATCGCCTACCGCGCCCAGCAGCGTCCGGGATACGAGAGCGACAGATTCCGGTTGATGCTGTACGACCGCAAGACGGGCGAGAGAAAGAATCTGACGGAGAGTTTTGACCGCTGGGTCGGGAGCTTCGTTTTCGCCCCTGACTCAAAATCGCTTCTTTTCTCCGCGGAGGATAAAGGGAGAGCACCCATTTTCAATGTGGCGGTAGCGGACGCGTCGTACACAGCTGGACCGATGCGAGTTGCGCCGGGCACGATCCTAGGTTTTTTCGGAATGTACAACGATGATTTAGCGATGGCACCCGGTAGTCAACAGGTCGTATTTACGCGCATGTCGATCGCCGCGCCAAGCGAAATTTTCCGTATCGACCCCACCCCCTATCGTTGTGCACGGGATCTCGAAAG
>Ga0181522_10002122_pt1 | contig 11500 bp, 9 predicted proteins | sample PEATcosm2014_Bin_27_FD_121103 | JGI IMG/M metagenome (GOLD analysis project Ga0181522, IMG submission 121103) | Peatland microbial communities from MTU Mesocosm Facility, Houghton, MI, USA - PEATcosm2014_Bin05_10_metaG | ecosystem: Environmental > Terrestrial > Soil > Wetlands > Peat | place...
AATCCATCATCGAGGATGAGGCCAAAAAGGCCAACCTACAGGGCATGACCATATACACCGAGGAAACGTGCCCTCCAGATATATTGGTTAAACTCGTGGCGGCATCGGAGGAAGAGAGACTGGCCCTCCCCATCCCCGCAGAAAAAGACAGAAAAAAAGGCGCCCTTATGATCATGGTGGAAGGTCACGACACTCTGGTCAGTTTCTGTTTTGCAGAGTTTGGAAAGGGAAACAAAAAGACTAAGAAGGAGGTGACCAAAACGAAACATGCATGGGTGACCTTTCAGACGGTGTTCACGTTCCAAGGGTACACGGGACAAGGATTCGCAAAAGTCCTGATAAACATAGTGATAAGGGCAGGAAAAGAGAATGGAGCACTGTATTTCTGCGTGAACGCGGGATACGCTCTTGTTGTAAAGGACCAGCTGGTAGAATCCTACAAGAAAATGGGGTTCAAAGAATCTGATCCGATGGAAGGCAATCAGTTCAATCTCACGGCGTTTTTCACGAAACCAAGGAGGAAAGACGAGTCAGTGGAGGACAGGGCAAATTATCTCTTGATATGGAAAGAGAACGTTGGCATACCGAGCATAGAAGAGAGTCTCAGGAAACAGATGGCCATAGACGAAGAGATGAGAAAGAGGAGAGAAGAACTCGAAAAATTGAAAGATATCAGCGTATCGGTATCTCCTATGGACATAACGGACAAGGATCTCGAAACTCAACTCAAAAGGATAGCAGAGGCCGAGGCAAAGAGACTACAGACGATCGAACAGAAAGAAGTAGTAGAAGAGAATCTGGAAAATACCAGAGACAAGAGGAAGAGAAAAGTCACAGAAGAATCTCAAGAATCGACAAAGAAACAAAAGACGGCGGAGAGTTTCGAGGTGGTGAGCTTGGTGAGTTCGAGCGAAGAGGAAGGGGAACAAAAGGTTCAAGAGAAAAAACATAAGAGGACGTTCGAACAGGATCTAGAGGATCTCGCCATAAGAGAAAAGGTAAGAGACACCGTGATGTGCCGTATTCTGACTCTATGCAAGCAAAAAACGCAAGAGGAGAAGGACAACGTATCGATACTCGGTGTCAGATTCTCGAATAATCTAGTGGGCCAGATGATACTGATGGGTGCAAAGAGGATCGTAAATTCAAAGAGCGAATCGATAGAATGGAAAAACTTTGCTTGCGAGTTGTGCGGAGAGAGCATAGCCTCTAGGATAATATATTGGAGAGAGGAAAAGAAGAGAGCAGATATCGACGAACTGAGGGGACTCTTTTCGAATATCAGGTTCCTGAACGGACCCAGAGAATACATAGTAAAGAGCGATACGACACCTTGGGGAGCCCTATCATCAGAGATGGCAGTGTGCGCCTCTTGTGTAGCGGTCATGATGACCACGAGCTATAGGATAGAGGATGGCACGACGGACGACCCGGACGTGGTCTCTGACGATCCTGAAGACGTATTGGGTAACGGTCCAAGTCTCACGAAACCCAGATCTTCGCTCTCGAACAGGGGTCTCTTCAAGGTCACTAAAAACAAGGATGGACAGTGGAGATATTACAATCTGGAAGACCTATCTAAAGAGAACGATAGGGACCTGTTTAACAGAAAAATGAGGGTACAAAATGCTCAGAGGGAGATAAAAGATTGGAACAAGAGGGAGTTGTTCGGTTAGAGATGACAGAGAGGTGATATCATACCCATAAGTGCGCTACGCTCACTCTATAGTTCAGGATTGTACAGCTGATAAGTCTCAAGGAAGAAGAGATCAACATACTCAAAGAGACCGCCTCTAAACAGGCAGAGATCACTCAAAAACTCATGGAGACGGCAGATCTGAACGAGATCATCGATCAGGGATTGACCCTGACGGAGAAGGACGAGAAGAGATACGAAGAAGAACTGAAAGAATCCAAGAAACTTGTGGATTACGCAATGTCTTTTATCTGATCACATATAAACGTCTGCGTTAGGGCCCATATTCGCCACAAAATCGGATATGAAAGGGACGAACAGATCCGATTTAGGATCGGTGAGTTCTCTGGATATCTTCCATACCAATCCCATACTGTTTGCGCGCATCATGGCCGCTTTGCATTTGTTCTGCCATCCTCTTCCTCTTTTACATTCAGCCTTGAGCGTCTTTGCGCTGTAATTTCTAAAAGGTGGCACTACAAAGTAGATCATTATCTTGCAGTTTCCATTTCCATTCTTTGTCTTTGAAGGTCCTCCTTTTTTCAATCCGTTGTATTGTAAGAGTCTGAGGTCAAGGTTCGATGTACAACCGACCCAACAGGCATGAGAAGTCTTTGATTCTGACCTGTTGACTATGACGTATACGAACAACCACCTCGCGGGCATTCTCCATTGTTTGCTCTCTTTGAATATCCTGTCGAAATCCCAGGGATAAAACAGATTCTCGTAATTCCCTTGCGTCAGCTTCTCTTCTATATACCTGTCGAATTTGGTCTTCATCCTATAATCTACTTGAATATAACACTGATAATCGCAGATATATCATATTTATGATATCGTAAAGATAAACCGAGGATGTCTTCTTCTCTGGTAAACGAAGCCAACCCAACCGTGACATGGATCATGACGGGACTGTTGATATTCGCCATGATATTCGGACTCACACTGTTCCTGACGAGGAGAAACATCAAGATAAGACACCAGATACCACCCTGACAGATACGGATTTATTATCCTAGGACACGGTACTTTAATATCAATGCCACGGAGAAGAGGGATACGCCGAACACCACCCAAGCCGGAGTGTTCTCTCTCAAGAATTCTATCCAATAACCCTTCTGATTAGGAGATATCCCGCATACAGAATACAATGTCTCTTCACATCTGTACGAAGCCAATGCATTATCCATGTTCCACTGTTCTATCGCTCGCGCTATCGTCTTTTTATTCGGCATACCAGATAATAATATCAATCTTCTGATAGCCTCTATATTCTTCTTTGAAGCAGCGTCTGTCTTCTCTACCAGCTCTCTCACCCTCCTCGCGCATTCTTGTATATCGCGCGGCCCTGTCGCATCGTCTCTCGCCATCTCCTTTGAGAAATCCCTTCCGAAATCGGCAAAAGATTCGTATTCCACACCTGTTATACGAGCCAGCAGGATGTTTGCGTAAAAGTGGGTAGTATCGAACTGTCTGCTGCATTCTGGACACGTGGCCACGTTCTCGAGCTTGTGCGGGATAAAGTACAGATGTTTCTTGAGACACGGTCCGCAGTAGTTGTGTCCGCAAGGGAGACTCACCGGAGACTTGAACGTATCGTGACATATGGGACAGCTGTAAGTCTCGTCCTCCATCTCTCCTATCGATATATTATGATACCCTCTAAAAATTTCGAAATATATTTTAATAATGTCAAAGAGGGCGACGCGAGGTGTCGTATCTTCTCACTGTCACGTAATTGTCTCTGGCATCCTTCTTTTCTTCTTCATTGTCGTAATCTTCTATGTCTTCTTGAGAACCGACCTTCACCACAGACGGTAGAGTCCGATCTACCCCGATCCTCTCTGCCACAAACTTTGGGAGGGGTATATCGTGTCTAGAATCGTAGCTGCAATTCAACACAGTATGATCGCATCTGACGCATCCTCCTCCCATCGGCACGGGTTTCGGTTTGGATAGTTTTCCACAGCAGGGCCATATCCCACCCACAGAAACAGAGGGGAAATACGGATGTTGAGAACACTTCCATCTACCTATGTTGTCGGATTCCTTATAGCTCATACCGCAGTTTACGCATACGAACTTTTCCTTCGTGTAAGATCTCATCTTTTCTGACCAATAAGAATCGGCTTCGATCTCCTCCATGGCCATATAGACCCGTATGCCATGAGAGTAGACGCGAGTTCATTTAAGGTATATTTTCATTCTATACAATTCATCCTTTCGGCTTCACCAGACACCTATCGAGGATATGCCTCCCGAGAGTAGAATAACATCTCTCGTACGGAGCTCCGTACTTTTCGTAGAGGGCATTTACAAAGATCATGTAATTCGAAATGTCCGATTTGTCGTCAGTCGTATAGTTTCCGTGAGTCGATCTATCCAGTGTCAATAGGTATATAGAATTCGATTTTCTGTTTGCCATCTCTTGTGCCAGTCTGGTAGTAGAAGAATGATCCACCTTGATGTCCTTTTTGGAGGTGACGAAAGCGATGGGTACTCCTTTTGGGAATTTCTTGATGTAAGAAGAAGGAGAAGATATCTCGTCCCTCGAATAATAAGCCAGCAGCGTGCTGGACAGAAGCTTGTACCCCATGCCGTAAGTGTCCCTCTTCGAGTGGTAACAAGATTCAAGTATCACCAGGGCGACGTCATCGTATCTACAGGTAGCCATCGCGACGAAAGTGGTGGGTGCGCCCGATCCCACCCCGTAGAGGACCATCCTGTTCTTTGTCGTGTTTGCACACTTGTCGTGTATCCTCTTGTGCTCTTCCACATCTCCTTCCACGCTGGACACGTCTTCTGTCTTTTGTACTTTTACCGATCTCGTCCTTACGACGCTCCCAAAACAAGAGGCTAGCAGCCCGCAACTGGCAAGATTTCTCTTTTCCTTGCCCACGAAAGGATTCGATACCAGCCTGTTAGAGTCTTGACAGCTCACCGTCTCTCCTGTAGGGGATAAGAAACCTTCTCCTCCCACATACCTCGCCAATGTGATGTTTGAGTTTTGACCCTCTCCGCTGTAGAATAGGGTGAACATCTTTACAAGATCGATCGTCAAATACACAGATATATTTCAAAATAAGGGTTTTTTATTCCGCTTCTAATTGATCTATCATCTTTTGTACATTCTCCAACGCTCCTTCTTTTGTGATAGGATTGACGTTTAGAGACATGAGGCTATTCCTCGTCTGATTGAGGGCTTCCAAGACCATTGTTCCGTTCGTCTCGTGAGAGGCAATGTTGTTAGATATCACGTTTTCGAATTCCCTGTGTATCTTATCGAGGGCCGACCCCACCTCGATGTCGCTCGAAGAGGCCACTAGCTCAGGTAGGACCTCGATGTCGTTTATCAACCGCCTCGATTCGTCTTCTGCCAGAGTTGAGGTCTCTTCTCCTGCACCGATCTCTTCTTCTTCTCCTACCTCTATCGCTTCGTCTTCTGGGATGAGTATGTCTGGTTCTTCTGTCCTCGTCCTCAGATGAGATCCGGTCTTTGGCTGCGCTAGAATCGAGAAGTCGTAATAGGGTATATCCTTCAGAGCATTGGTTTTGTTCGCGACTGTCAATAGGAGCACTTTTATAAAATACTTGAATCTTTCCGGATTCTGCCAGTCGAGAGTTTTCTTCGATCCGATCTTTTCTCCCTTTTTTACCATGCCTGATATGATGTTTCCTATCTTTATTATGCTCTCCTGAGTCGCTTTTGCTTTGGGATCTGTCCTGTAATTATTAGAGGGGCCCTCGGCATACGAAGCCAGGGTCTGCAAGAATGTATCTTGTGACATTCTCGATATCGTTTGGTCTCTATCCTTTGCCAGTACCTTGGCTCCAGCCGTACTGGCGATAACCCCGTTAAATCCATCGTATCCTTCTTTTATGATCGTTAGAAGAACAGCTTTTGGATCCTCGGCTAACGGTTGTTTGGGGTCTATCGCGTCTATGAGCACCCTCATGTCATGATCAAGGACGTCTGGTGAGATCTGAGAAGGAGTCGGTTCTTTTTTGACGTTGAGCAGAGCCTGTTTCGCTTTCTCTTCTTCTGCTTTTCTCTGTTTCTCTTCTTCTGCTTTTCTCTGTTTCTCTTCTTCTGCCTTCCTCTGTTTCTCTTCTTCTGCTTTTCTGATCCTCTCTTTTTCTGCCGCCGACTCTTCTGCCGCTTTCTTCTCGCTAGCCAGTTTAGCTAGCTTTTCTTCAGCCGCCCTTTTGGTAACCTCTTCAAATCTTTTCTGTTTCGCGGCCTCTAGTTCCTGTTGCCTCTTTTTTTCGATAGCTTCTTCTTCTTCCTCTAATCTCTTTTTTTCATCTTGTTCTCTTTTGGTTTTCTCTGCCAGATCTCTTTTTTCTTTCTCTCGTCTCTCGTCTTCCTTTATTTTCTCTTCTGCTTCTCGCTTCTGTTTCTCAAGATCAGCGGTGGGTGCCCCTTTTTGAGCCATTTTCTGTTTAATATCTTCTAGTCTCTTCCTGTCTTCCTCTCTCTTCTTCTTTTCAGCTTCTTCTTCTGCTCTCTTTTTCTTTTCCGCTTCTTCTTTTGCCCGTTTCTGGATCTGTTCTTCCGCGGCTTTTTTTTGTCTCTCTGATTCTTGCCTAGCCGCTTCTTGCTTCTGTTTCTCTGCTTCTTCCTTCTGTTTCTTGTCAATCTCTGCCTGTTTTTTGTCCAGATCCGCCTTGGTCTGTTGTCCAGAGGTGCTGTATATGCTATCGAACATCGTCCCTTGTGACTGTAGCTTCCCGTTAAACAGCGTGTACATGACGTCTACGAATCCTCTCTTTGTCAGTGACATGTCTGTTCCAGGATAAGCCATACTCTCCCTCGCGGCCAGAGAGTCGACGAGTCTTACTTCCAACGGCCCGTAAGGCGTGGTCTTTGTCTTTTCCGTCAGGTACTCTTTCATGTGTTTGAAATCGCGGATGATGTTCTCTTCGTACATCTTGTGTATATCTTCTTTCTTGACCACGAGCAAATAGCTGTAGATATCTCTCTGGTATTTGGAGATCGCTGTAGCCATAAACCGGAAGAGTTCCTTCGGATTTACATAGCGAACGCTCTTCTCTGTACCGTCGGTTCCTATCCCGCGAGCTACCGTGTACGTGGCTCCCTTGACGGGTTCAGGGCCGATATTTGTTTTTCTTCCTGCGATAGTAGAATTCACAAGAAGTTGTACGAAAGCGATCTCGTCCCTATCTGTCACCCCGATCTCTCTACACGACTTTATCACATCGTTGTTTACTGGATAGCGGAGTCAGACACTTTTTAAAATATGTAATTGCGTACCTTTGTCCGCTAGAGATTCAGACGGGGCAGGAGTGGAAGGTGGCGGAGGCTGGGGAGTAGGTATAGGCGGAGGTGGTAACTGTGCGAACGTGGGACCCCGCGGAACGAAAGGCGATGGCACAGTCACCGCAGGAGCGGTCTTTTGAACCTGGTAACTGGGTTTGTTCAGATGCACCGTCGCTTCGGGTTTATCCTCTTCTTCTTTTTCTACCAGGTAAGGTCTCTTGTACAATATCACATCTTCCATCTTGACGTAGAGAGCTGGATCGTCTATCTCCATCTTGACGATATAGCTCCTGTTTCTACTGTCCAGTTTGACGTTTAGTGGTACTACCACGTCTGGGAACTCGGGTCTGGGCCTGTATTGCTCTATCCGAGGTACGGCGATGGATTGGAGAGAGGTGGGCGTAGATGTGATCACGAATGGCCTGGTCGATGTGGTAGTAGATGTGGAGGTCGGAGTAGTGGTGGTAGTAGTGAAAGTCGAAGAAGGGGTGAAAATCGAAGTGGATGCTGAACCCCCAGATGTTTTTGTGCGACTCTTGAGTATAGGAGATAATGCGTACGCATAATCGTTATACATAAAGTACGCAACGATCCTGTTCCGCTCTAACAATGCCACTATATCGTTTCCATGAAGCTCCAATCTCATCATTCCATGCTGAGCCGAATATTTTATCTTGCCGGTCTCTGGGTCCGATTCCACCCTCCTTGGAAGGATATCCACGAGTCTCTTCACGATGTTATTGAAGCTCGCATCTGAAGAGAGGAAGAAACCGTCCGTGAGAGAAGACATGTTCACGGCGTCGTAGATCACGCCATCGATTTCGAACAGTCCGGAAGATTCAGGTCCCTTCTTTTCGTAAAAGTCCACGATGAACTGAGGGACGTACATTGCTTGCGCCATGTTAGAAAAGGCGAGCTCGGATTTTCCGTCGTAATAGGCCGTGCCAGCCGTGATATCTGCCCCAACGTTCGCATCAAAAAACATCTTGTCCGCATGTGTCAAGAAAGGGGTTTGCTTCGCCAGATATTCGGAAAGTAAAAGGGCTGTCGTTCGTTTGTCTTTGTAATAGAATACAGTGATGTTCTTTTCCATGGTGGTTTGGATGAAATATTTGACTATATCCGACCGAGAAGACATACTCTTGCTCGCTTCTTCCAGTCCGTTGATCAATCCAGTGTTGATATTGCGTATTCTTCCTTCTTCCACGATACCTCTGAGGATCTCTCCGATCGACGATTTCATCTTGTTGAAATCGTCGAGTGTGGCGCTGTTTCTTGCGGTCTTCACCAACTCTATCACCTGTCCCGCCAGTGTCTCTGTCGTCTCGTAGAGATAATCGTTTCCTTTTTTTATGATCAACGAGTCTGATCGACTCGCCAACGGTGCTTTCACCTCGTCGACAGCAGCATCGAACACTGTCCTCGATGTAGTGGCATAAGAGACGTATTTTTTGACCTCTTTTTCTTCTTCTTCAGCATTGAGTTGAGCAAATCTGAGGAGGGAATTGTATATCCTCTTTCTTCCGTACAGGTAGATGTTCTTTTTTATGACCTCGTTCGATAACCTATCGAGTACCTTCGGAGGCTCTGGTTCTACCATCGTATCGAAGATCGATACGAGAGCCAAGAGCTTTGATTTTACCGCGAGCGGTGTATAGTCTAGGTCCGCTACAGTTCTCGCTCTTCTGATTATACTCTCCACGTATCCTATCATCTCCTTGGGATTTGTGACTGAACGAGAGAAGGGAAACGGATCGCTCGTTTCCCTCGGTTCCAATAGGATAAGGAGGTCATCTTCGTCACCCTTTATCGTCACGAATGGATACTCATGATACACTAGCTCGCCGTTCTTAAAGATATCCTCCTTCTTGAGCAAGGCGTCGTTGATGTCACCAGGCCAGAACTTTGATTTGATGGAAGATGCGGTAGATGCGATGGATGAGACTGCCGATCCCACCGATGATATCGCCGATCCAACGCTCTTCACTTTGTTAAATGCGCTCTGTAAAGCCATGCTGGCTGCTCCTGGTGGGTTCTTTTATTTGTTAGATTAAAATCATATATGTATCCGCATTCCTTATTTTCGACATTAAAAGAAACTATGCAGATAGATATCGAGCAAGATATCAAATATCATCCACCTTCAAAGCTATCTAGGAGGAAGAAATTGATATCCGATGTGATATGGTGTTTCTCTTTCCTGTTGGTCTCTTTCCTATCGATAGGTGTGATATTCTCCATGGCTTATTATCTGGCCACAGATAGACCCTATTTGGAAAAGAAGATTGCGGATCTGACCCAGAGAGATTCAGTGAGAAAATACAAGGATTGGAACGATTACATGACCTCTACTAGGGATTGCAGAGAAACAACGGAAGAAGAACTATCTAGAGGAGATTTTAGACTCTATTCTGAAGGAGGAAAGGTCTTTTACGTCAACCTACACGACCTGATGGAAGTGCAAAAGAAGATCCTACCAAAGGCCAGGGATGTGACCAATTTCGTCGTATCCAACGCCGTACTGGAGGGGATAAACGCGTCCTGTCCGTGCACGTGTACTTTTCTAGGAGGTTCCGGTGGGGTCTTGTCGATGTTGGATCCGCGCATATTTTACACCTCCAAAGAGAAGGCTTCTGTGGAAGAGACTGTGCCCTTTTTGATATCCGAAGAAGGGCAGACGAGAGAAAAGATCATACACGCTTCTTTGGACCTGGAATACTATTCGGAAGAATCGAGGAGAAAAGAGACGATAAGGATAATGGGAGAGGACGTGAACACGGTATACAATTGTCTGAACTTTCAAAGAAAAAGGAAATAAAACTCAAATTAAAAAATTTATATCATCCACAAGAAAGATCAAAGATGGTATAGAAAAAAAAACAGACATGGCGCCTTACCCTTACTTGGGATTGTATTATGGCCCCGTACAAGCCGGAAAGACGACGTGCATGGTCCAAGAGGTGATAAGGAGGGCCCTGGAAGGATGGAAGTGCCTCGTGATAAAGTTCAGCATAGACGTGAGAAGAGTGCAAGGCAACTCGATAATGACCCACGGGGGGACTCTCCTCACCGAAGAACAACACTCCAACATCAAGATACAGATATGGGATAAGGACAGCATATCAACGGAAGATTTCGCACTGGCATCAAAAGCGCACGACCTGATAGCCATAGACGAGGCTCATTTCATGAGAGAAGGGCTGCTCTCGAAGGCCTACGAAGAGGTGGTGAAGAACAATGGAAAGGCCATGTTGGCTTCGATCATCAACACCTGGCACGATCTCACTCCCGTAAAAGGTCTCTGCGACGTGATAAACTTTGCAGAGAAGGCAAAGATGAAGATGGCTCACTGTCACAGATGCAGAGAGAAGAGGGCTATATACTCTCTCAAGGTGACGAAAGAGGTCGGAGAGGGAAAGATCTTGGTAGGAGGGATAGACGAGTACAAACCGGTATGCAGGGTGTGCCTCGACAGGATCAACAACCCCAATCAAAAGATGATCACATGAAAAAGATTATAGTGAACCGGTTCACGCCATGATTCAGGCGTTGTCTTTATTAATAAAAATCAGAAATTGCACCCATATTCGTCATTATCGTCGTCTTTCTATTATACACTAGTGTTTATCTCCCATCCATTGAGACGATAATGTCATCTATATCAGATTTTCTGATGTCGATCATACAGTTCGTGATGGAACCTATATGCATGTTTACTCGCTTTGAAACTCCTAGACCATTTTCAGAGTTGACCGATCTGATGATATTTCAATTGTGGTTTGCCACGACCCTATATTATTTATATTATATATCTCCGGTGATCTTGGTACTCTATTTGATCAAAAGAGCCTTTGTCTATCTGACCAGAGATAAATCCCCCCAATCGGAAGCTCCTTTGTTCAAAATGCCTGGATAATGAATACTCAGCCATGCGATCATTGATGGTTAGAGAGGTCTCAAGGGAGAAAGTTTATCGTGACATAAATTAGGCTAAATTATCGCGTCTCAATAATAAAAAAGACTTTCTCGTGAACTGGTTGCTCTTGAACGTCTATGCGATGAACATTGCCGATTTTCCAAAGGAGATTATCTTGTGCATATTCCTCTCAGAGAAGTTCTCTCTTAGAGATATCGTATCGATTCATTCTACGTGCAAGGTATTCAATAATGTTTTAAAGAGCAATAAGAAGGCCATCGTAGAGAACAACAGACAGCGGTTCACCGTCTTGAATACCGTTCTGGGAGTGTACAGGTTCTTATCTCACATAAAGACAAAGGCGGACCCTCTCGTCTGTGTCATCGACCCCAGAGACAATAACGCATGCTTCATGGCCATGGGCCAGATATCGAGTCAAACAGCAGAGGTCCCTCAAGACGAGGAAGACAAAAAGCACTTTTCTCCTGTGGCAGACAGCGACACCGATTCGGAATCTGTATCGCCTTCAGACAGCGACGATTGTGAGAAAGAGGATTCGTTGTGGAGCATACCCGAGACTCTTTCAGAGGAAAAGATACGAAAAGAA
>Ga0181522_10002124_pt1 | contig 11491 bp, 7 predicted proteins | sample PEATcosm2014_Bin_27_FD_121103 | JGI IMG/M metagenome (GOLD analysis project Ga0181522, IMG submission 121103) | Peatland microbial communities from MTU Mesocosm Facility, Houghton, MI, USA - PEATcosm2014_Bin05_10_metaG | ecosystem: Environmental > Terrestrial > Soil > Wetlands > Peat | place...
AAACTCTAAAATCAATACCAAGCTGCAGTAAAGCTTCCGGGGTCTTTTCGTCCCGCTGCAGGTATCCCGCGTCTTCACGGGAATCGCATTTTCACCGAGCTCATCGTTGAGACAGTTCTCCGGTCGTTACACCTTTCGTGCGCTTCGGAACTTACCCGAAAAGGAATTGCGCTACCTTAGAACGATTATAGTTATCGCTGACATTGACGAGGGCTTGACTCAGTGAGCAGGCGTATTGCTACGTCCACCCCCAAGCTTGACCTTCTCGCATCGGTCAGGTGTCACCCCCTATACATCCTCTTGCGAGTTGGCAGGGAGCTGTGTTTTTGGTAAACAGTCGCCAGAGATTCTTTAGCTGCGGCCCTCTTGCGAGGGCAGGCCTTATTGCTAACTTACGGCCGCTATTTTGCCTAGTTCCTTAACGATGAATCACTCGTTCCCCTTGGGCTACTCGCCCTATCCACCAGTGTCGGTTTACGGTACGGAGACCTTACGCTCGATTTGGCCAGATTTTTCTCGAAAGGCACTTCACAGATGTCGACTAAGTAAATTCTTAACCTTCTCTCGGTACACGCTTGAACTTAGTACAAAGAATGCCAAACCAATAAGGCACACTTACTTATATCCTTCGTCCTCTGAATATGATCGTACGGTCGGGCTGGAATATTAACCAGCTTCCCATCGACTGCCCCTTTCGGGATTGCCTTAGGACCGCCTAACCCGTGGTTGATTGCCAGTGCCACGGAAACCTTGGATTTTCGGGGTTCCAATTTCTCATTGGGATTGTGGTTACTCATTCCAACATTTTCTCTTCCGGCCGCTCCAGTCACCCTCGCGGGTTGACCTTCTCTGCAGGCCGAAATGCTCTCCTACCACGTACCCATCCCGAGGGACGGATACATTCGTATCTTCGGTACCGTGCTTAGCCCCGATACATTTTCGGCGCCACGACCCGTCGAATAGTGAGTTGTTACACACTCTTTAAAGGATGGCTACCTCTAAGCCAACCTCCTATCTGTCTATGGGTTATGACTACCTTTTACACTTAGCATGGATTTAGGGACCTTAGATGACGATCTGGGCTCTTCCCCTCGCGACCACGGAGCTTAGCCCCCGCAGTCTAACTAGCAAGATCTTGACTCTCGGTATTCGGAGTTTGATTGATCGTTCGGAGTTTCCCCCTGTAACGATCATCCAGTGCTCTACCCCCAAGAGGAACTCTTGCCGCCAGTCCTAAAACTGTTTCGGAGAGAACCAGCTATTACGTTATTCGATTAGCTTTTCACTCCTTACCTCAGCTCATCCGAAGATTTTGAACAATCAACCGGTTCGGGCCTTCCCCCGCCTTTCGGCGGGGTTCACCCTGGCCAAGGCAAGCTCATAACGCTTCGGGTCTATCTTGTGCCGCGATTTCCTTTTAAGGGGAAACGTACGCCCTATTCAGACTCGCTTTCGCTGCGCCTTCGCGCTATTCGCGCTTAGACAAGCGACACAAAATAAGTCGTTGGATCATTCTTCAATAGGCACATAGTCGCTCCGAAGACTCCGCATTCAAAACCCAAATTACAAATAGCAAAAATCCAAATAAATCCCAACTCACAAATTCCAAAGTCTCCTTTGATATTTGGGGTTTGATGTTTATTTGGGATTTTGCTATTTGCGGCTTGGAATTTGAGTGCGAAGTCCTCTTAGAGCTTCTATTCCTTGTAGACAAATGGTTTCAGATTCTATTTCATCGGCCTCACCGGCCTGCTTTTCACCTTTCCCTCACGGTACTTGTTCACTATCGATCTAGAAAAGTATTTAGCCTTACCTGATAGTACAGGCAAATTCCTTCGAGACTGTTTTACCTCGAAGTACTCAAGTTAAAAAACTAAGGAGATCATCGGCTTTCGCCTACGGGGCTATCACCCTCTATGGCGCCACTTTCCAGATGGCTCCGGCTAGCTGACGATTTTTTGACTCCTCCACCCCGCCCACTAGTAGCCAGTTACAAGTAACCGGTTACTAGTACGCAGGAGCGTTCTTTCCTTATTACCCTAAATCCTGATCTTGCGATCAGAACTTAGTTTGGGCTTTTCCCGTTTCTCTCGCCGATACTCAGGGAATATACTGATTTGTTCTTTGTTCCTCCGCTTACTGGAATGTTTTACTTCAGCGGGTACGCGATCGAGCTTGCGCTCGAACCATTGAGGTTTACTCAACGAGGTTTCCCCATTCGGACACCCCCGGATCACAGGTTGCTACGCACCTCCCCGAGGCATTTCGTTGCTACGCCACGTCCTTCATCGCCTTTTCTAGTCTAGGCATCCACCATTCGCCCTTATTTGCCAACCATCCCAATGCTGACTTGCTCGTTGGCTGTTCCGTTCTGAACCGGGTCGCGCGGACGCTAAAGGTCCAGAACGGAACAGCCAACTCGCTACCATCGGAAAAATTCCGACGGCAACGTTCGACTCTGACTTGTCACGAGAAATTGCGCATGGATGCATAACCACGCGGATACAGCGCCCTCTTCACCAATGCAATTAGTGAGAAAAGGACCTCCATACCTAATAGTGACACAGAGTCTCCATATTATTCCTCCGGCTCTACAATCCGGAAGTCCGCCAAACGAGACGGATCAATTGAAAATTGCGCATCGTCGCCCAAGAGGCGACTACGAGGATACGAATCGTTTCAAAAAAATCAGCCGCGCTCGGCGGCCGTTCGCTACGTCAAAGACGCGGCGTCAGCCGGAGCTTGTTGAGAGGTTGAAGGTCTTGAACATTACGTATCCTGGATAAGTATACGCAGGCGCGAAAGGATGTCAAGAAGGATAAAAAAATGGGCTCTTTGCTGCACTATATGAATATGCAAAGGCCCACGGGACTATCTATTTTCGCACAGCAACCATTTATGGCGAAACGCTGCCGGCACCCTGTGCGGCGAGGCAACTTGGGACGTGCGGCGCTTGTAGCCGCATACTCCTCTTTGGACCGCGCTTTCGCGCGGTCATGATCCTGATCCGTTCCAGCAAGTCACCGGGCGCTGTTTTCTTGCTTACCAGGGCATCGGCCTCATGGGACATTCTGAGCGCCCTCAGGGGATCCCCGCGCAACATGATCTGTACAAATGGATTTATCTGCTTCAGCTTTCTCGTGAGTTCTTCGCCGCTCATCTTCGCCATGAAGAGATCGGCGATCACAAGATGAAGTGGGGTGCCCACAAACAAATCTATCGCTTCAAGCGGCTCCGAAGCGGAGATGACGCGGTAGAAGGAGCGGGTCTCAAGCAGATACCGTAAAATTGAAAGTTCCTGGTCATTGTTGCCTACCAAAAGAATGCTTTTTTTGTGTCTCATGCCTGGAACATCCCTTCTACCCGCCAAGCCATCCAAGGTTGAAGCGAGTGCGCAAGGGACAATAGTATCCGCTCCGCACTCGCCTCAAAAGTATTGAATCTACATTGGGAATTGTAAAAGAGCATCTGAATCGTATAACAACACTTGAGACGCGTCAATAAAAGCTAAAGGTGCCCTTTTGCGCCAAAAAACTTGCGTCGCGGAGCATGGCAGGTATAGTAAACGGAGAGCAAGAACTTCATGCTTTGAATAGTGAGGAAAAATACCGCATGGCCCTTGAAACCGCAACGACGAGCATCCTGATACCGCCTCTTCCTGAAAGCGGAGAAACGTATGCTTCCAACGTGAGAGCCGTCCTTTCCGTCGACGCCGACGGCAAAGGCGAAGACGTCAGCATCGGCTGGCCGGAAAGATCACGCTCCAAAATTCACGACCACGGCAAACGAAAACGCAACGAAGAATACCAAGGTTCGCACGGCGTGACCACTGTCCTGTGGGGCAAGCTCTACGAATGGCGCCTTGTCGACGGCGAATGGATCTATCGTGAATTCAGCGTTGGCGCCATACTCACGGAAGATCCGGACACGGTCCACTGCGTCGGTTCGCATACCGGCGCGATAACGCACCATCGCTACGAACCGCCGCTCACCAATCGGCTGACCGTCTTAGAGGAAAACACCTAATCGGACCCACCGCGCACATCGTTCACACGATTGCGCGGATTTTTTTTGATTTTCCTAAACACCCGAACGGGGCTCTCGGAGGCATGAGGCCAAACGAAGAAGCCCCCTTCCTTTTTTGGACTTTTGCGTCTGCGCAGGGCCAGTCCAAAAAAGGAAGGGGGCTTCTGAGTTGTCGGGCTGCAGGGAATCGCCCGCGGCTCTCGCTCGCGCCGCCGCGCTCGCGAGGCCTGGGCACCGCCTCACAAAATTTTTCTCCTGAAAAATTTTGCTCCGGCGTTCGATTCCCATCAATCAAGACAGAAAGATAAAGCAAACACCCGAACGGGGCTCTCGGAGGCACGAAGGTGCCGAGAGCGGAGTGGTCGCGCCACCAGGCGCGAACCACGTACCCGTTCGGGTGTTTGCTTTATCTTTTGTCGGGCTGCAGGGAATCGAACCCTGTCTTTACGCACCCGAAGCGCACGTACTACCGGTATACGACAGCCCGAAGTTGAGGAGGAAATGAACAAATCTTATTTATTCATTTCCGACGAGACGAGGGATGTGGGCTTTTGGCCATACAGCCCGAAGTTTAAACGAGAACTCCCCTATTTAACCGCGTTTCGGGGAAAAATACAATCGCACCAAAAAAAATGGCCTGCCGATAAAATGCATCGGCAAGCCGGTTTGCTTCATCACTCCAGGGTCACATGCGCGAAGAACACCACTGACCAGCGCGGAGGCGCTGCAGGGTTTTCATTCACGACATCGTGGCCCAGTCCCGCAATGCGTCCGGCAGTCAGTATTGCAAACTTCGCGCCGGGAAACGCGAGCACGTTGTCGGGGGTTGCACGATAAGCGATCGGCGCGCCGCTTTCCCCTTCCGGAAATATCCGCAAGCCGGGATGCGATTCGCCAAGCGCGAACGTGAAGAAGTTCCTGTCGACGTGGTACTTCCCCACCGTCAGCGAATCTCCGGGCCCGCGTTCGGCATACCGAAGGATACGAAGAACATTCGCATCGCGGGAACGCGGATCATGGAAGCGTCCCGTGAAATTGTAGCCGGGAAAGTGCGCATCGAGCCACCTCACGAAGTCTGACGCATGGGCCACGCAAAGCTCGTGAAGCTCGGCGCACGTTTCGAGCCAATCTCTCACCAGGCTGCAATCGACGTTTCTCGATTGAAGCAGCTTGATGAGGCGCGGCCGATAGTGGAACGTTTGTTTGATGTCATCGCGGCCGCCACTCACCTTAGCGTCGCCCTTGCGGGGCATATAGCCGTCATCGGGCTTATGGTCCGGATCTTCGTTCGGCAGGACTTCATACGTCCAGCGTTCACGTTGGTCCGGCTGCACGAGTTCGAGGAAGCGGCCGAATCCTTCAGCCACCTTTTCTACGAGCGCATAACTTCCAGGAATCGGAACGATCTCCCGCCCCGTCTGGAGGAATTCGCCGCCCATCATCACTTCCTGCGTTGCGGTAGTACTCATCCCTATTCCTTTCGAATACAAAGATCTGCTGCGCGTACTGGACTGTCCTCATTATCCCGCACCCTTCAATGGGCGCAACTGTGGATATGTCCTAATATATCCCCCTCTAATCCCCAGGTTATTAGACTTTGAATTCCTTTTTGATTTCCTGCTCAAGCTCATCCTCCGCCTCCTTCTTTTTCTCCCGTGCACTCGCCATAAGCTTCTTTAATTGGGCATCGGGCATCTCCTGCAGCTCTTTTGCGCGCGTTGCAAGCGCTTCTTTGGTATTTCTTGAGGGATCGTCCAGAACTTCTTCAAGGAGCGCATTCAAAACCCAGCCGACGCGGGGCCCGGGCTTGAGTTCAAGAAGCTTCATCAGCTCGTCGCCGTTCAGCGCGAGCATCTTTGGCGTGATCGGATCGTGCTTCACCTTTTCAATCATGAAAAGGAAATGGCGCAAGCGATACGGCACCGCCTTCGTGACACCAGAGCCAATGCGGTCCGCTTCGCGGACTTTAAGGAGGTCGTCGATATTCTCCGGACCCACGCGCACAATGAACCGGCGCACGCCCGCGGGCGATACGGCGCCGACGTCATAATAGAACATGTGCCAGCGAACGAGGTGCGCGACGTATTCGGTAAACTCGCGCGAAAAACGCAGCCGGTCGAGCATCTTCACGGCCATCTTCGCGCCGATGTATTCGTGCTGATAAAACGTCGAGTTCAATCCGGTGCCATTTTTCGCCTTCGGCTTGCCGACATCGTGAAGCAACGCCGCCATGCGCACCGCAAGCGGATAGTCCTGCTTCGCGGTGTAATCAAGCGCGCGCACGTTATGATCGAAGACGGTATACACATGATGCTTGTTCTGGCCGACGCCGATTCCGTCGCGAAGTTCGGGCAAAATAAATTGGAGCAGGCCGAGCTCTTCAAGCACCTCTATTCCCTTCGCCGCGCGCGGCGTCATCAAAATTTTCACGAGTTCGTCGCGCACGCGCTCCTTCGCGATCACTTCAAGTTCGCGCGCCTTCAGGACGATCGCGCGACGCGTGTTGAATTCGATCTCAAAATCCAGCTCGACGGCAAAGCGCACCGCCCGCATCAAGCGCAGCGCATCTTCGTCGAAGCGCGTCTCCGCGTCGCCCACCGTGCGGATCGTCTTCTCGCCAAGGTCGAGCTCGCCGCCATACGGATCGATGAGCGCGCCGTCCGGCGAGAGCGCCATCGCGTTCACAGTAAAGTCGCGGCGCGAAAGGTCTTCCTCGATCGTCTTCGCGAACTTCACCTCGTCGGGATGCCGTTTGTCGCTGTATTTGCCTTCGATGCGGTACGTCGTCACTTCGACCACTTTGACCTTCGGATCCTCGGACTCCGTCTTCACGCCGACGGTGCCGAATGAATTCTCATACACGCTGTCGGCAAAAAGATTTTGGATCTCTTCGGGCGTCGCGTTTGTCGCCACGTCCCAGTCCTTCGCCCCGCGGCCGAGCATCATGTCGCGCACGCAGCCGCCGACGAGATATACTTCAAAGCCGGCCTCGAGTAAGGTCTTGCAAACGTCTGCCACGACTTCGGGCGGGGCCGATGGCGTCCCCTTCGATCGTTTCATTACCTTCATTTTACCGCACTTCCGCCCCGAATTCCTTCGCCGTCGCCTCTTCTATCTTCTTATGGAGCACGTCCACTTCGTCGTTGGTTAACGTGCGGTCGCTTGAGCGATAGGTCACGCGGTACGCATAGCTCTTTTTATCGGCGCCGAACTTGGCGTCATTCTCGTACTGATCAATCAACTCAACCTGCTCAACCAAGTCGCCGGCAACGTCGCGCACAAGGTCGAAGTAGTCGTTCGGCGTGAACGTTTTCGAAACGATGAACGAAATGTCGCGAAGCGCGGGCGGATATTTGCTGACCTCGACGAACTTGGCGCCCATGTGGAGCTGCTTCTTTACGCGCTCATCGGCGGACCAGAGCAGGCGGATATCCGGCAGCTCCATGCTGATGATCGCGAGCCGCTCGAGGCCGAAGCCGAACGCCCAGCCGTTGTAGCCTTCGACGCCAAAATTTTTCATCACGCTCTTCTTCGGCATGCCGCCGCCAAGGATCTCCACCCACTGGCCGCCGAGCTCGACTTCAACTTGGAGGGAGGGATCGGTGTACGGAAATGTGTCGTCGAGGAAGCGGTACTTCGCATCGGCGCCGAACAACCCTTTCACGATGGACCGCAATGCGTCCTTCAGATCATCGAGTGAAAGTTTTTTTGTTTCGTCGGGCACCATGTAGAGTCCCCCGAACTGGTGGAAGATGTTCATGTGCTTCCGGTCTATCTCGTCCTTGCGATACACTTTGCCGTAGCACACGACGCCGAACGTGTCGCGCTTCGCGAGCCGCGCCTTCACTTCGGGCAAATTGAAATAGTAATACCACATGACCGTGTCATGCGTGCGCAAAATATCGTTGTCGTTCACGTAGTACGTGTCCGACTTGCTGCGCGCGGGATGATCGGCGGCAAAATCAAAGAGATCAAAACTGATCGATGCGGGCACGACCTCGGGAATGTTTACGTCATCAAAGCCGGCGAGCACGGGCACCTTCTTCGCGCTCTCTATTATTTCGTGGAGTGGGCTGCCCGGCGTGCGCGAAAGGTCCGGCATCGCAAGGTAACGCCTGATGCGCGCCGCCTCGGCGTCGGTGCGCCCGCCAAGGCCGGCAAGGGCTCGCTCCTCGTCATCGCGGGAGATCCGATATTCCATGGAAAAAGTATAAATGGGCTCTACGGCGATGTACAGGCCGCACTACTTCTCCGCGTTATAGATTGTCGTGATCTCCGATGCGGAAAGCGCGCGGTCGTACAGGCGAATGTCGCTCAGATATCCCTTGAAATAGGGGAAGGACTCCGTACTCCCCAAATAGAGGAAGGACGAAGAGGTGGAAACCGAGCCGAGATTATTTCCCATGGAATATCCGGTGCTGTACTGCGTACCGTTCAGGTATCCGTAGAGCGTACCCGCGGCGCGCGCATATACGCACGCAAAGAATACCCATTGGCCCACAGGTGAAGTGCCGTAAAACGAGAAAGTCTGGTCGTAATAGAAAGCACTCGATTCTATCCGGCACGTCGGCTTGTTTGAATTGAGCTCGAAATCCCACCGGGGTCCCACATCGCTCGTGCCGACGAGAGGCGTCGCGACTCCGGGAAGGCTGTTCAGGTAATACCACCCCGCGACCGTGAAGTCGCCCGAGCCGAACTCCACGTTCGTGGAGGTCTGGATGGTTACATAATCCGTAGCGCCGTCGAAGTCGCCTGCCCATTGCCAGATATGGCCGGGCGTATAATAGGTCCCGTTCGTCCCCGTAGGCGTGCCGGTCCATGTGCCAACGTCGCCATCCCCTGACCAGTCGAGCGTGCTCGAACCCTGTCCTTCGTTGAGCGGCCAATATCCTACGAGCCCCCTTCCCGCGTCGGGCAGGTTCGAGACGCCCGATCCCTCCTCGAGAAGCGCAGGGTCATTGGTGCCCTGGAATCCCGCCTTTGCGTATTTCTGCGACTCGGCCAGCGCGCTCACTTCGTAGACGCTTCCGTTCGTCGTGTATGAATAATAGAGGCCGGAACTTGTCTGGTTTGTGGGATCGACGGGAACGCTGCCGAAGGGAGATCCTGCGCTTATGAGGTTGAAATTTATGGGGAGCCATCCGTTCGAGGACGCAAGGCGATAGTTGGCGTTCGTGCTGCAGTTATAGCCATAGGCAGACGTCGCGAGATTGAGCGTGGCGCAGGAAGAAGACGGCGAAGGAAGGGAAAGGTAGGCGGTGCTCGCGCTCCCGAGGGAATATCCGAGGGACCCTCCCTGGTCGGTGTTGTAAAGGCCGACCGCAGAATTGATCGTCGCCAAATCGGCAAGCCTCTGGGTATCCCTGCTTTGGGCGAGAAGCTGGGAAGGATTCAGCACGAGGATTACCGTCACCGCAAGGATTGCGATGATCGCGATCACGACCAGGAGTTCTATAATGGTGAATGCCCTGTTAGAGGAATCCATATTGGATAATCATACCATAACCGGGGCCGGCCGATTCCCGGAGTATGCGTTTATTATATCCCGCATTCCCGGCGCAGGGAAACCATCTTATCCCCATGGGAATTATAGAGGGAAATTAGGCCACTTGCGCCCCGCGCGCCTTTCAGCTTCACGACGATCTTTTCGATTTTCTTCTTGCCGTCCGACCGGAGCTCGCCGCAGCGCGGATCGCGGAATCCTTTTTGCGGAGCGAGAGGCGGATGTGGTCGCGCGCGATCGCGGTCTTCACGAAGCGGAGCCAGTCCTCCGACGGCTTCTTCCCCTTCTGCGTGATGACTTCGACGACATCGCCGGACCGGAGCTTGTGGTCAAGCGGCGCGACGCTGCCGTTCACGCGCGCGCCGATCGCGGAGTTGCCGATCTCGGAATGGACGTGGTACGCGAAGTCGATCGGCGTGGAACCGGCGGGCAGGTCGATCACGTCGCCGCGCGGCGTGACGGCGAAGATGCGGTCCTGGAAAAAGTCGATCTTCATCGACTGTAAAAATTCCTCGGGGTCGCTCGAGGTCTGGCCGGAAAACTGTTCCTGCCAGTTCTTGAGCTGCTGCACCCACTTGAGCTCCGCGGCGAGCTTCTGGCCCGACGGCGGCGTTGCACCGCCCTTCCTGGTGCCTCCGGCTTGGCGCTGCTTGTAGAGCCAATGCGCGGCGACGCCGTATTCGTTCTCGTCGTGCATCTCCTTGGTGCGGATCTGGAACTCGATCGTTTTGTCGTGAGGACCGATCACCGTCGTATGCAGGCTGCGGTACGCGTTCGGCTTCGGCATCGCGATGTAGTCCTTCATGCGGCGCGGAAGCGGCGGCCACATCTCGTGGATCACGCCGAGCGCCGCGTAGCACTCCGGCAGCGTATCGACGACGACGCGCATCGCGACAAGGTCGTAGATGCGGCCCATGTCCATGTCGCGCTTCAACAGCTTTTTATAAAGCGAACTGTAGCGCTTGGCGCGGATCTCGATGTCGAGCGGCTTGATGCCATGATCGGCGAGAAGTTTTTCCACTTGTGGCTTCATCTCCTCGAGATACTTCATCCTCTCCGCATACTGCTCTTTGGACGCCGAAAGCAGCCAGCGGTATTCCTGCGGGTAAAGATACGGGAACGCCAGGTCCTGCAGCTCGCCGCTCAAGTTATGCATGCCGAGCCGGTACGCGAGCGGCGCGTAGATCTCGTCCGTCTCGAGCGCGATGCGCTTCTGCTTCGCCGCCGGCAGCGCCGCCAAGGTCTGCATGTTATGCAAACGATCGGCGAGCTTGATGAAAACCACGCGCAGGTCTTCGCTGAGCGCCAAAACCATCTTGCGCAAGTTCTCGGCTTTGTGCTGCGTCTCGCCGCCCGGATCGCGATATTTAATGTGACCGAGCTTCGTCACGCCGTCCACGAGGAACGCGACCTCGTCGCCGAACTCTTTTTTGATCGCCTCGAGCGGCACGCCGGTGTCCTCGACCGTGTCGTGGAGCAATCCCGCCGCGATCGTCGCATCGTCCAGATGCCACTCGTGCAAAATCTCCGCCGCCGCGCGCAGATGGTTGAAGTACGGCTCGCCGCTCTTGCGCACCTGGCCCTTGTGCGACCGCTCCGCGAACGCATACGCGCGCGCGATGAGGCCGTTCGGTTCTTTTTTGATGATGTCCTTGATGGTGTCCATGGGGATGTATCTCCATTAAACACCAAAAAAGGCGAAACGCCCAAGGCGATTGACCATCACGCGACCGCCGTGTTAAAAGGTAATCAGCAGTATAGAAAAGAAAGGCGGTTCGTATGGTTAACTTGCCGCGGATTGCAAAAATAGTGAGCGATCCCGTCTACGGGCTCGTTGAAATCGCTCCCGTGCTCCCCATGGTAGGGACAAGGGAATTCCAAGCGTTGCGCGGGAAATACCAGATGAGTTTGAGCTATCTCGCATTTCCGTCGGCAACCCATCCACGATTCGCACACTGCATC
>Ga0181522_10002125_pt1 | contig 11486 bp, 14 predicted proteins | sample PEATcosm2014_Bin_27_FD_121103 | JGI IMG/M metagenome (GOLD analysis project Ga0181522, IMG submission 121103) | Peatland microbial communities from MTU Mesocosm Facility, Houghton, MI, USA - PEATcosm2014_Bin05_10_metaG | ecosystem: Environmental > Terrestrial > Soil > Wetlands > Peat | place...
AGAAAGCCATGAAACCATTGGAGTTGCTTGACTGTTTCACACAGTTGAACACTCCAACATCCGTGTTGCCCAGGTTGCTGTTGCTTGTGACACCTCGGTCAAGTTGGCCTCCAAAAAAGTTGCCCGACGCCGATGATGCAATGTTAATGCCATTGGATGAAGCGCCGTTCTTGCTCACAACGTTCCAGAACTGGTTGTAGCGTGTCGGAGGGCCTCCAGATAGCCCACCCATGTTGAATGCATAGCCAGTAGCCCCGAGCGTCATGATGTTGTTGCCAACAATGTTGCGTGTCCCAGTGGCAGCCCAGACGCCGCCAGTGTTGATACCGCCCGAGTCACAGTCCGTGATCATAACGTCCATCACAGTGCACTCGAATGACTGTAGCAATGCCAACCCGGCGTTCTTCATGCCATGTGCCTGGAGGTTGGTGACTGTGCTGAAGACTGTGTTGTACAGCACCAGCCCGTACATGGACGTTGTGCCGCCATTGGCTGTTAGACGGATGTTGTCAAACGTCAGGCCTGTGCCAATGAAGCATGTGAATGCCAGGTTCGTAGCCAGTGTGTTGTCCACCGACAGGTCCATGAAGTCGCTGTCCATGACGCGCTGCGTGCGCACAACAGTGGTGGATGAAGAATAGGCTGCCGACATCCGGATATTGCGCATTGTGAATCGAGTAGCGCCATCAACATAGACGAGTTGTGATGCAGTGCACGTGCCGCTGAGAGTGATGACACCGTTTTGCAACCCCGAGTTGACAGTCACTGTGTTGGGGTCATAGCAGGTCATGGTGCCAGTGTAGGTGGGGTTGGCAGCCGTACCCCAGGCGCCAATCAGTGGATGGGAGATGTTAATGGCTCCGGTCGAGTTGGCAAAGGCCGTGATCATGATCCATTGAGATCCCAGTGCCTGAGCTCCTGTGCCCAGAGTGTTGGAAGGCTGGCCATCGAGGTAGATGTTGTTGAGCGCACAGTAGACGCCTGCAGCCAGACCATAGGTGATACCCGAGTTGGGAGCGACAAACAGCACAGTTGCGCCCATAGATGAGTTGGCGGCAGCTGACAGACCGCCCAGACCAGCCAGTTGCTGAGGTCCTGTCAGGCTGTTGGTCTTGTATGTGCCAACCACAAGTCCCGTTCCTGGTGGGCACGAAGAACTGGGCGCCGCTAGCGCGTTGCCGCCCAGATCCAGCACGGTGTTGCTCGGGATGTAGAGGCTGGCTGTGTCGACTGTGATAGTCTGTAGGCCCGACAAGCATGTTCCACTGCCGCAATTCGTCCCAATGTATACAGTGCCACCAGCGCCAGTAGAGCTTGCACCGCACGTCGAGCAGTCCGTGGAGCCGCAACCCACAACACACAGCGCTGTTGAGATGCCTGCCGCGTTGTAGGTGTAGCCTCCTTGGACTCCATCAATGGTCACGGTCTGAGGCAACACGCTGCCAGCTGCGCCTGTAACACCCTGGGCGCCGTTAATCCCGTTCAGTCCTGCACATTATGAACCGTCAGTAATAACAACACTAAGAGCACAAGGTTACCTTGGATGCCTTGAATGCCTTGAATACCTTGCTGGCCCTGTTGCCCAGTTGTGGCATTGCATAGCGGCGTGGAGCCATTGGCAACAATCGCAACACAGCCTGGTGCTTGGCCTGCCGTTGTGATCAGCGGCAAATAGTTGTTGCCTTGTGCACCGGCTGGTCCTGTAGCACCTTGAGCACCTTGGGTGCCGACCGTGCCGTTGCACACGTTGTTGCCTGCAGTGGATCCGAATTGCGCACAGCCCAGGTTGATGCCTGTCAGCAGCGTGATGGAAGTTGACTGTCCTGCCAGCCCATTAGTGCCGTTGCACAGCTTGCTGACCAGGACGCCATCAATCGTCTCGTAGTAGCAGCCTAGGCTGTCCGTTGTGATGACAATCTCCAGATCTGCTCCATTTGTGCCAGGCGCGCCCGTGACACAGGTTTGGGCAGCCGCCGTGCTTAGCAGCCACAGCAGAATCAGTAGCATTGACAATTCGAATTCACACACCTTGCCTCTCTCTCTTGTGACAAAGCGACAAGAGCATCGAAAAACACACACATGGGTTTGATTTCTAAAACTGGAACAAACAGGTAAGATCCCACGCAGTGTTGTTCATGTCCGCAGTCAATGCCTGTTTGTCCGGTCTCTCGGTCTCATAGCGCATCTTGGAGACCACAGCACGAAGGAAGAGGCTGACTTCGGAGATTAACCACAAGTTCGATGTGAGCTTCGGATCGTAGAGACGTTCCCGGAAATGTATCGCATCGGTCTTGAGTATTTTGTCCATGATTCCCCAGTTTGTTGCTTTCCTTGCGGCGTCCTCGAATATCAAAAGACACTGGACCCGGATGAGCTTTGGGAAGTCGATTCCACTGCTGCAGTAGTATTTGGCCACAAGGCGCGCTCGCTTGATGTCACACGGATCGACAAACGTTAAGATCAGCGTGTGAATGTCTCGTGAAAGCGTTTTTTGTCCGTCTTGTGATACGATGAGTCCCGGGACGCGCTTCTCTCGTTCCTCACTCATGGAGCGTTTGGACTGAGACATCTGATCTATTCAGACACGCAATAAAGTGGGTTCCCGAGAATTAGACAATTCTGTAATGGAATCTAGTATCCAGTTGCACGTACGTCGCTGGCGGTTCACATAAAATGGAAAATCCGCGCGATATTGAAAAAGCACAACACTTAAGCGCGAGTTTACTAAGTCTGGCAGACAGGGTGGACAATCGAGCACATCTCGACGATGTCAGACGACTCGAAGACCGCGTACGCTATCTTGAACTTGGAATGGCACTATTGATGTCGTTCATTAGCGTCGCTGGTTCTGCCTACCTGGTCTACACTTCAATGTCGCATGGTGCAGAATAAGCCATGCAACCAAAGAGCTGGAGGTCGAAGTACACCGACTGCGCCGCCAAGTCAACAACCTATCTCTAGAGGTGGACAAACACGCGGAGTGGATTGCTCGTCTTGAGTGCATTGTTGCTGGTGTGCATCTGGCATGTTTGCAGTTTCGCGCGAAATTTGCTGACCGTGTGAACCCGCATTACTGTCAGACGGAGCGCACGGCAAGCGAGTATGCCCACGCAATGTCCGAATTGCACACCCTGCTCACCGAACTGAAGGCCAAGACGCGCCAACAAGAGGGTCACATCGCATGGTTAAACAAACAGGTTCGGCTCAAAGTACCGATCAAGACACGAGAGGAAATGTACAGAGAGTCGGAAGAGTCCATCCAACGCGCAACCTTCTGGACCACCGTTCTTTTATTCCTTGCTGGAGGGTTTTTCGTTCTCAGTGAGTTACTCAAGCGAACGTAATTACACTGAACCCGCTAATTTGCGGAATCACGACATAGCCTGCAAGATCTTGCGCACCACACCATCAGCGCCAATCATCTGCAACACAATGTTGCTGCCGACACCACTGCCGCTGAACGAGAAGCCCAGCATGCGGTTCTGCACAAAGTCTGTTGAGGCCATTGTCGTGTTGTGGACAATGGTGCGACTGAATCCATCAGCGTTCAGCGGCGCTCGGAACGCGTTCAGCGCATAGTAGTCAATGGGTCCCGATGTGGCGGCATTGCCATTGCTTGCGGGTGAGGCGTCAATGTCACCATCAAAGTAGTTGCCAATCGAGCCTGCGGCGATGCATGGCCCTTGGTTGTTGTTGTTGTGTAGACTCAGACCCCGGAACTGATTGTAGCTATCTCCAGAAGAGCCCAGATCAATGGGACACTCACTGCCGCCACTGACTGTGAGTCCATCAAAGACGTTGCTGCGGGCCCTGCTCATAGTCTGCACGGCACCCGTTGATGCAGACGTCGGTGTGTGGGTGATCACGACGTCTCGGAAGATGCAATACGTGGCGGGCATTGCAGCCAACGCAGCTGAGCTGTCGACCGACGTCAGGCCATCGATGGTGCTGTGGTGCAGGTTGCGCATGTACATTCCGTAGGTTAGTACGGATGACTCGAACCGGATTTCTTGGAACAGCGAGTTGCCCACAGTTTTTGGGGTAATTCCAAACCCGGCAGAGCCCGAGAGACCAACTGCCGAGATCCGACGGACGGTGCTGTCCAAGCCATTGAGCAGTACAATGCCGTAGCCCGATGGGACAGCTCCTCCCCAGGTGCCCGACATTTGGATGTCAGAGATCAAGAGGTTGGTGAAGCCCTGTGCATAGACCAGAGCGCTCTGCGTGGCTTGACAGTTGCCGCCGGCCATGATTCCGCCATTGATCAGGCCGGCATTGCTGACAATAGACGCTGCGGTGTAGCAGGAGATGGTGCCAACGTAGGTGGGGTTGGCTGGATTGCCCCAGGCTCCGATCAGTGGAGGCCTGAACGTGATGACTCCGGAGCTGTTCGTGAAGGTCAGGACCTTGATCATCTGTGCGCCTGTCCCATCGGCTCCACTGTTGTAGTTGACAGAGGGTGCACCATCAACGTACATGTTGTTCAGTTGGCACAGCTGGCCTGCTGCCAGTCCTGTGCTCACAAACGAGTTGGCAGCAATCGTGATGGACGAAGAGCCTTCAGTGCTGTTGGCGACTGCGAGCACGCCCGTGATGCTGGGCACTGGACCACCAGTCGGGGACAGCATCTGGATCATGGGCGCAAACCCGTTGATGCTTGGAGGGCATGATGTGCCTGACGACTCAAACTCAAGGATGTTGCCACCAAGATCCAACACCGTGTTGCTTGGGATGTAGATCTTGTCGTTCTGGCCTAGCTGGATGACCTGTTGACCAGTAGTGCAGGGCTTCGTGTTACAGTTCTGGCCCAGACGCACTACACCGCCATTGTTGGTGGCACACGTGCTGCAATCGCTTGAGCCACAACCCATGTTGCACAGCGCGATCTTGATGGCAGCTGTGCTGTAGCCCAGTGTGCCATCCACGACCACATAGTTGGGGTAGACACTGCCTTGTGTACCAGTGACACCAACTGCACCTTGCGTGCCGTTAATGCCTCTACATCACAGCAAAACTGACTGATCGCAGCAGTAGCAACAAAAGAGAGATTTACATTGGTCCGGCAATGCCTTGAGTGCCATTGATGCCGATGGAGCCAGTCGTGCCATTGCACAGCACTGCCGAGCCATTGCCAGTGACAACAGTGCATCCACTGGCTTGTGGGTCGGGAGTAAAGACTGGCAGGTAGCTGATGCCTGGTACACCTTGCGGCCCTACGTTACCCTGGATTCCAGCCAATGCTTGCCCAAAGTAAGTGCCATTGCAGAAGAGTGCCGAGCCGCCACCCATACTGGCAGTGAATTGTGCACAGCCGGTCAATGATCCATTGAGCATCTGGATCGTCGGTGGCGTACCGGCCTGGCCGTTGAGACCATTGCACACAGTCATGGTCTCAGTTGGAGCCAGACTGAACTGCTTCGTGTAACAGCGCCCATGATTGACCACTGTGATGGTGCCTCCCGTTCCATCTGTACCATCCGTTCCAGGCTGGCACAGAGCGTTTGCCAGAGGTACCAAAAACAGGAATAGCAAGAAAACGACAGCCATCTCCTGCTCCTAGGTCTAGCTCCCTGGCTCAAGTGTTAGAGAGGTGCGATTCCCAATGTACATTATAGAAAATGGTCCACGATTCACGCCTTACACAGGAGCGGCAGCAGCAGGAGGAGCAGGAACAGGACCAGACGCAGCTGCAGCCATGAGTGAATCACGCAGTGCCTTGAGTCGGTCCTGGTACTGCATGGCGACTTGATCATCAGGCTTGAGCCAGAAGAGACTGGGAGGCTCAGCAAGTGCTTGCTTCATGATGTTGACGCGACGTGTCTCGTCCTGCAGGAGCTTGAGTTTGGCTTCTTCTTCATCGCGTGCCTTCTTCTCTTCGGCCTTGCGAAGTAACCAATTGTAGATGGCCCAGAAAATACGAATCACCTTGCGCGCCCTGGCCTCTTGAGCCTTCTTTTCGGCTTCTGCGAGCTCTGCTGCTGCCTTCTCTTCCTTGGCCGCCATGTCCTCCAGGAACTTTTGGAAGCTGCGGGCTTGGTCTTTGGCCTTGACGACTTCATCAGCGACTTCCTTGCTCTGGGCTTTCTTGGCCTTGAGTTCCTTCTCCCACGGCTCCTCGTCCGACACTGCCTCCCATGGCGCCCGCGGTGTATCGGCGAGGGCCGGCACTGCGTCAACACCAACGACTCCAGCTGCAGCAGGCTTGGTCTTGGGTTTGGCCTTGACTTTGACTTTGGTCTTGAGACGTTTCGCGGGATTCTGAAAACAGGCATGGATTCAAATCAGACACTGGAATCCTGAATACCCAACATACCTTGGGCTCGGCGCTCTTCTCGTCTCGCTCTCGCTGAGCAAGGTGGTGCTCGAGACAAAATCCGCCACAGTCGGACAGGCCCTCGCTGTCGCACCCGGCTGGCCATGGACAGGCATCTCGCTTGCGCTTCTGACCCTTGGGTTTAGGGGCCCATTCGGGGTCGTCTTCCCACGTCACCAGCTTCTTGGTCGCCGGCTTGCTCAATTTCTCCTTCTTGACGCGATTCAGGTCCTCGAGCTCCTTGAGACACCGGCGGCCAAAAGTGTTGTCGATTGTGGCCATCACCGCGAGAAGAGAGTTCTTCTGGAGGTATTCATGCCGCCCTTCCTTGACTAGGAGCTTCTGGATCTCCGGGTTGTCGACCTTGTAGTTGCGGAACCAATCGTAGGCTTCCTCGATCACATCGGCCGCGAAACGCCGAATCGCGTCTGTGACGTGGATCCAGCCACCGTTGATGGTGTTACACTGCTCCCACAGCTCGGTGCTCGGTGGATGTGCCATTTTAATGCAGAATTTCGTAAAGTCGATAAATCTTGTGTATTTTGAGTTCCAAATGACGTACACCGTCGCAATTGTGCACAAGGACGACAAGTCCCTGAACAGATTTCTTAATTTCGATCAAAAACCGGATGATGACGCAATCGCCGCTGCTTACCGCAAAGCAATTGGCACCGACAAGCAGGGTGAACACCGTTTGACGCCGCTGGCTTCAGACGACGAATGCTGGTTCTATCAAGCGCGATTTTCGCGCCTTGAGGATCCCGAGTCCAAATTCGTGCAAAAGGTGCTCGAAAAGAAGCGCAAAGAGCAGCAGTTCAAGGATGCTCAACTGGGCTTCACTCCCTATCACCAACTGGGCGACTGGAAGGATTTGTACCGTTCGCGGCATTCCTACTACTTCGTTGTCAGGTACTTTCTTAACGTGTGCAATGCTTATGATGTTAATAGGCCTTCGATAGAGAAGGAGAAGGAACATGTCATTTGGTTCTGCTCGATGCGCAAAGTCCCAGACAAGGAAACTGGCGAGATGCAAGTGCTGTACCACATCTGGAGTGACAGGCTTCAAGAGTTCCGGCCGGCGGACAAGTGGCTTGCTGTCAACGACCGTTCTGTCTACGGAACAGTGACGCGGCTGCCCAAGACAGAGTACGAGCTTGTGCAGTTCAGGGCGTGGATCAAGCGTACGTTGTGGGAACGCAAGTAGCATGGCTGCTGCTTCTCAACCACGACCAATTGGCGATTGCAAGCGACAACCACTGTTTGGTCCTTCTCCTATCACATTGGGACCGGCACAAAAATGGACAGCCAAGGACACAAACAACCAAGATCTGATACCAAAGAACCCGGATGAGGCCGAACGCGCAGTCATCGTTGTGAACAGGACGCAAGAGACGCTGGAGCCCGGGGAAGGCATTATGATTGCTGGAGGGTATGCATTTGTGGTAAAACTTGTGAGTGATCGCGTGGGCTGAATCACGATCCACACATACATCCTCAATTCATGAAATGACCCACGCCACTGAACACGTTGGCCCTCTGCGGCTCGGGCTTTTGCTGCTTCCGGCTTTGCATGTACCAGGCCAAGGCCGCTGACATGCCCGCCATGATCAGCCAGTTGACGATGTTGTTGATGATGATGATAATGGCGCGCACCACGGCTTCGCGTAGCAGACGGAAGGGCAGAACCAACGAAGTGACAAGCCCAGAACTAGACAACACTCAATGAAAGTGGCGAAAGCGGACAGCGGACTGGCGGTTCTTGTTTTCATGCTTTGCGTGGTCGCGTTAGTGCAGTTTGCCAAGATTCTGTTCCCTTCAATTTGAAAATTTCAATCACTTGCCGGCGCAATCCAATACTTCACTAACTGCAACGCATACCCGGAAGAGCCAGAGTTCTTTGTCCTTGCTTGTCCTTGAAGAGAATGGTAGCCCGCCGAGAGAGAACCGAGAGAGGCGGAAAGATGAACATTGGTTACAGGCATTGCACCCGAAGAATAGAGATCAATTGTTGCCAGAGGTGCACCATTGCCGTCAATGGACCACGTGACCATCCCATTGCTGTTGGCAGTTTGCGCAAGCATGTTAATGTTGTATGTCCCGGCCTGGCAACTGAAGCTGTGTGAGAAGGTATCGTTGAGTGATGGAGTAGCCTGAGCCCAGTACCCGTTGTACGCATTCGCAGCGCCTTGAGTAAACGTGATTGCCCCACCCTTGATCACAGTCGCTTCGTCGTGCCACATGGTATTGCGTTTGCGGAGCTGCGATTGCATTGTAAACGTGTCCGAGACTCCCGTGTCGGCAATCGTGTAAGTCCTGGCAGCAGAAAATGTGCCACTGACAATTGTTAGACTTGTGCCGAGCATCAGCTGGTTGCCCGTCAGCGCCAAGGTCAGGAACGTCACTGTGGCTCCAGAGTGGATATTTTGCGGCGTTGACAAAGTAATGCTACCCGCAGCTGGTGTCACAGTCACTTGATGGTTTGTCCCCGTCAAGGTCGTTGCAACTGGCGACATCCCCGTTGATCCAATCAAGATTTGGCCACTCGTCAGTGCTTGGGTAGTCAGCCCTGAGCTAGACGTTGTTAACACCACGGACTCAGCTGTGAGGCCTGTAAACGTCGCTCCAACGAATGTCGGAGATGCCGTGGCGTCAATGTTCTGAGGCGTGCTCAAGGTAATGCTGCCAGCTCCATTGGCTACATTGACCTGGTTCGCTGTACCTGTCAGTGTTGTTGCAACAGGCGCATTGCCACTGGATCCAATTGCTAGTTGGCCGTTGGTCAGCGCGGAGGTACTGTGGACCTCTCCGTCTGCTCCAATGTACGCCAATCCATCAGTGCTTGTGCCTACCAAGATAGTCGTATTGCACAACGTCCCAGTACCAAGGCCTGTGATTTGCAAACAGCCTTTGCCATTGCTGGTGACAGTTGGCGCCGGCCCTGTTGGCCCAATCGAGCCCTGAGCCCCAGTAGGGCCTTGGGGTCCTGTTCCTCCGACCAAGCCGGTCACACCCATCGGGCCTTGCTCGCCCTGCACGCCCTGTGGTCCTCTGCATCAAAAACCCCTAATTTTAGCAGCGGCAGCGGAAAGATGGAGGTTTTGTTTACACTGGGCCAGCTGGACCTTCCGGGCCTTGCAAACCTTGCACGCCTTGTAAGCCTTGAGTGCCCTGCAAGCCGGTTGTCGGGCAGAGGATGCCTTCGCCATTGCCAATAACGTGAAGACATCCCTGGTCGTCAACAGTGACGTTTGGAGCCGGGCCTGTCTGTCCGAGGAATTGGCCAATGGAGCCCCATTGTTTGTTCACGCAAAAATACACAACGAGGCTGCGTGTAAGGTCCATGACAGGCACCGGGGCGCCATTGAGAGAGCCTTGCCGGAACAGAGGCTGTAGTCGGTTTCCACGCAAGTCTTGTGTGACGACCAGATTGAAGGTCAGATTGCCAGGTGAACCGCACCATTCCTCGACCAAGGGGTTGTTGCTGGCAATAAAAAAGGCGTCACTGACGGTACCAATGTACTCGATGTGGAACAGTGGCCCAGGCAAGCCTTGGATTCCGTTGCAGACAACACTGCTTTGTTCTCCACATGTCCAGGCCGTGCCACCAGCTGCGCAAACTGGGTCACCGGGCTCGATCACGGTTGGTGCAGGACAGACTCCAATGCACAGCCCAGATGCTGACCTCCACCAACAAACCAGCAGCAACGAAAGCTTTATAAGCGTCTGCATGGTGTTTTGGTGTTACATTTTCATGTGATTTGGCACCAAACGGTTCAACCGGTTTAATTCACTCAACTGCCATGCACTTCGCGCACGTTCACTTGATTACGACGACGACGCGCGATGGCAATCTCATTCGCGAATTGCCTCAGCGGCACAACTGGTTCCTGGGCCTCTCCGACGATGGGGCCAGTCAAACCCGGGAAGAAAAATTTAAAATGTCGGCCGTCTTGGATCACGGTAGTCGCACCCCGTGGCATCATCGCATGAAGAGTGTTGTGGTCCGGGGTCATCCAAATCCAAGCATCGAGATCCGGCGAGTACCCAAATTGTGCTGGCGCTGGAATGCGCAATGCGCAACGCTGCTCGTAACATGGTTTAGATTTCCAGCAACCCATCACTGTGGACGGCGAGATGGAAACACACTAAGGCCTCCTCCTTCGTTGTACCAAACTTCCGCAAGTGGGTCGAGTGCGTAGACCCGTAGTTTATCACTGTGGACTTTGGTGCACGGCAGACCCTTTGCACAGTCCCCAACGCCAGTTCTCCTGCAGTACGACACAATCGCCGGAGAATTCCAGAACTTCAGTCTGTGGTTTGAAGGGCGGCAAGCGTCGAATGAAATAACCGGCACAAAAGCCAGCCGATGCAAATTGGAGTGGTTTTATCCAGCGCTGCATTTGCACCGAGTTCAATGTCTCAAGGCAAATGCGATGCCGCACACGAAAGCGCACCAAAACACATCTGCTAAAGTCACTTCGGCAGCCGACGTTGCAGTAGTTGGCGATACTTCAGCAGTGAGCATAAGTTCCGGGAAAATAACGCCAGTTGCATTGGGCCGACCTCCATGTACATAGCTCTCAATCCCAACCTCGTCGGTGCCTTGCAAAATGCGTACATAGCCTAATTCGCCCCAGCTGCTACTCCATTGGTTTTCGGCAATCCAGTACGGAATACCATCCTCTGTGCCCCACCCAATTAGCGTAATAGCATGTGCTCCCACCACTTGGTCTGTTGTCTGGTAATAAATGCCTTCTGAGTAGGTCAAGAAGTCCGTGAAGACCTCAAGGCCAGCAGTCACAGGCCCGTATTCCAGAATCTCGCGTTGGATATCCGTTACATTTCCTGGCGCAATTGTGTACAAGTCCAGGGCTCGGAATCGTTCACATCCATTGGAACTGTTACAAGCCGCCTGAGATGCCTGGTCTCGGTACGGACTGCATTGATCGAGCACTGTGCCATTGCTGTATAGAAAATACCAGGCCAAGTCCAAGTACCCGCCTTGGCATCCTGATTCACATGCGTCTTGTTCTGGCGCCGGAAAGCATCCCGTGTCGCAGTCAAGCATCAGTTGTGGTGACAAGACCACATCGGTTGCATTTCGTGCAAATATACAGAAGCGCCAGGCAAGTGGACGTACAGTTGCAAATGCCCAGCAGCTGCCACACTGTTG
>Ga0181522_10002126_pt1 | contig 11482 bp, 11 predicted proteins | sample PEATcosm2014_Bin_27_FD_121103 | JGI IMG/M metagenome (GOLD analysis project Ga0181522, IMG submission 121103) | Peatland microbial communities from MTU Mesocosm Facility, Houghton, MI, USA - PEATcosm2014_Bin05_10_metaG | ecosystem: Environmental > Terrestrial > Soil > Wetlands > Peat | place...
AGCGTGTCGCGGATCAGGTCGTTGACCACGTCCGGCCCGTAGTACTGCGCGGTGTCGATATGGTCGACGCCGAGCTCGATCGCCCGCTTGAGCACGGCGCGCGCGGCGTCGGGGTCGCGCGGTGGCCCGAACACGCCGGGGCCGGCGAGCTGCATCGCGCCGAAGCCAATGCGGTTGATCGGCTTGTCGCCCAGGTAGGTCGTCTTGTTCATGCCTTCCAGTGTGACCTAGTCGAGTCTTCGGGGCCTCCCACCGCTACGTGCCGATCCCGACGTATTTCAGCGACAGGTACTCGTCGATTCCCTCGGCTCCTCCCTCGCGGCCAAAGCCCGACTGCTTGACCCCGCCGAACGGTGCGGCGGCATTGGAGGCGACGCCTTGGTTCAGGCCGACCATGCCGGTGTCGAGGGCTTCGGCGACTCTCAGCGCGCGGTTGAGATCGCGGGTGAAGACGTAGCCAATCAAGCCGTATTCGCTTGCATTGGCTTTCGTGACTGCCTCCTCCTCGGTGGCGAAGCTGACAATCGGCGCGACGGGACCAAAGATCTCCTCGGCCAGAAGGCGGCTGGCGGCCGGCACGTGCGTCAGCACCGTCGGGCGGTAGAAGTAGCCGGGGCCCGCGAGCGGCTCGCCGCCGGTTACGACGGTGGCTCCGCGCTCAACGGCGTCAGTGACCAGGTCGTGGACCTTGTCGCGCTGCACCGCGTCGATCAGCGGCCCGAGGTCGGTGTCGGGCTCGACTCCCCGACCGAGCCGCAACTGCTCCATGCGTGCAGCCATTCGACGGGCGAACTCGTCGACGACCCCAGCCTGTACATAGAGACGGTTGGCGGCGGTACACGCCTCGCCGATGTTGCGCAGCTTGGCCATCATCGCCTGATCAACCGCGAGCTCGAGGTCGGCGTCGTCGAAGACCAGAAGCGCCGCGTTGCCACCAAGTTCAAGCGAAACTCGCAGCACACGCCCCATCGCGCGTGTCGCCAGCGCCCGGCCCACCTCGGTGGAGCCGGTGAACGAGAGCTTGCGCAGCCGCGGATCGTCAAACAGCGGGTCGGTGACCGGTCCCGGGCGGGTGGCCGTCACGATGTTGAGCACGCCGGCCGGGAGGCCGGCCTCCGCAAAGATCGCCCCCAGGGCGAGCATCGAAAGCGGCGTTTGCTCAGCCGGCTTGACGACCATCGTGCAGCCGGCCGCGATCGCCGGGCCGATTTTTCGCGTCCCCATCGCGAGTGGAAAGTTCCACGGCGTGATCAGCAGGCACGGCCCGACCGGCTGGCGCATCGTCAGCAGCCGCGCCTGCCCGTTGGGGCTGATGGAGTAGCTCCCATGGATACGCACCGCCTCCTCGCTGAACCAGCGTAGGAAGTCGTTGGCGTAGGCGACCTCACCGCGAGCTTCGACGAGCGCCTTGCCCATCTCGAGCGACATCAGCATCGCCAGCTCATCCGTCCGCTCGGCGATCAGCGCGAACGCCCGCCGCAGGATGTCGCTGCGCTCGCGCGGCGGACACTTCGCCCAGCCGGCCTGCGCCTCGTCGGCTGCGGTCAGCGCCGCGAGTGCGTCGGCCTCTGTGCCGTCAGCGATCTCGCACAGCGGCTCCCCTGTCGCCGGGTCCTCGACCGCGAAGCGGGCACCGTTCTCGCCGGACCGCCATGACCCGGCGATGAACAGCTCCTTCGGTGCGCTACTCAGCACTTGCGACTCGTTCATCGGCTCCCTCGAATGTGACGTGTTATCGCAGATCGGACCATTCAGCGCAGAGCTCTCGGGTGACTGGGGCAAGGCGCCGGCACTGGCTGGCGCTGGGACCAGCATGTATCGTGGCGCCGGTGACTGTGGAGGTGCCTGGTCCGACATACCCAATCGAGTCGGTCGATCGCGCGCTCACGTTGATCCTCGCGTTCGAGGAGACGGACTCGATTTCGGTGACGGAAACGTCCAAGCTGCTCGACGTTTCACGCTCGACGGCCTACCGCCTGCTGAGCGTTCTCGAGTACCGCGGGTTTGTGCGGCAGGACCCCCGGACCAAGATGTACCACACGGGCTCAGCACTCTTGCGCGTGGCGCTCGCGGCGAATCACCGGTCCGACATACGCGCGGCGCTTCACCCGCTACTCGAGCAGGTGGTGGCAGAGGTGGACGAGACCGCGCATCTTGTACTGCTGGAGCGCAACGAAGCCTTTTTTCTCGACTGTGTCGAGGGCTCAAAGATGATTCGGGCCACGCCGCGCGTAGGCACGATCCTGCCAGCTCACCTCGTGGCTGGCGGCAAGGCGCTGCTGGCGACGCTGCCGGACTCGGAGCTGGAGCAGATGCTCGCGGGCGAGCTGCAGGCCCTGACTCCGCGTTCAATAACCTCGCCCGAGCGCCTTCGCCGCGAGATTGCAGGAATACGCGAGGCCGGTTGGGCGATCAATGACGGCGAGAGCGAGACAGGTCTTCGCGCGGTCGCCGCCCATGTCCCCGCCTCAGCGGAAAGAGGCGGACTCGATACCGCCATCTCGGTGTCCGGACCCGCGGTACGCCTCGACGATGCGCGGCTGGATGAGATCGCCGAGTTCCTCGTGGGCCGCATCGCGCAGTTCATCGACAGCGGCTTCTGACGTCGCGCTGCCGCGCGCCCTACCCAGGCCGGCGCGCCCAAAACAGCTCGATGCCGCGCCATTCGAAGGTGCCGATGTCGGTGGCGATGGCGTCGAAAGCCGCCCGCAGGTCATCCGGGCCGTAGTAGGGGAAGTCCTCATAGCTCCAGCCCACTCGCGAAAACAGCTTGTCAAATATGTACTCGAGGTGAACGTCCTGGCGGAGGCGGTGCAGGAACGGCGGCCCGAACGCGATTTCGCCCATTGCGAGGTTCCGTCCCGGGCGCAGTACGCGGAGCAAATCGGCACCGGTCTGGGTCCAGTTCTCGGCATGCTGCACGCCCTGAAAGACCAGCACGCCATCGAACGACCCGTCCGGATAGGCGTCTGCATACGGGTAGCGCCAGGTGGCCAGCTGCCCACCAGATCCGATGACGCCCGCAGCGTATTTCTGGCGCGCTTCTTCGATGAAGTCGACGACTACGACCTCGCCGCCATCGCCGACGATGTCCTTGATCTCGGCGTCGATCCCAGACACGGCGATCGCCTCGCCCAGCACGAGAACCCGCTCTCCCGTACTCACAGCGAGATGGTCGAGCATCACGCGCCGGGGAACCTCGGCTTTGCGCCACATATAGGGCAGTCCGCCGAGGAACAGAGCACGGCACCAGCGTTCCTGCTCGGCGCGGTCAAAGATCACCGCTCCAAACCGGTCGCCTTCGGCAGGGTCCATCGCCTCCCATGGTGAGAGCGCCGACGCGCTCGCGTCCTCGCTCGTAGGTCTGCGCGTCATCACGTGGCGCTCCCGAGCTTGTCGCGTGCACCGGCCTGCTCAAGGACGGCCTTCGCAATCTCGCCGCGCGTCGCGATCCAAACGTCGTCGAAGCCCTTCGCGTAACGCATCGCATCCCGAAATGCCCACCGGCCAAAGGCACGGCCGTAAACGTGCGCGTGGACGGAGGCGCGAACCATGCCGACGCGACCCGTGACCTCGTACTCCTCACGCAGGTAGTCGAGCGTGCGCGAGAACTGCTCCACGTAGTCGCTCGGAAACCCGCCCTGGATCACGCCCGTCTCGTAGTCGTTTACGCCAGGCGTTGCGGAATACGGCACCGATACGAGTACTCGGCCGTCGTCGGCTTCGAGCAGGTAAGGCAGCTCATCGTCGGGATAGTCGCCAAACCACTCGTAGCCCTCATCCATCAGCAGTTCCGCCGTGAACTCACTGGGCGTGGCGCGCGGACTGATCCAGCCTGTCGCCGTCACGCCGGTCACGTCCCGAATGATCTCCGTCGTCTTGCGGATGTTTTCGCGCTCTGCTTCGGGAGTTGCGAAGCGATACGTCGAGATGTCCTGGGCAAAGGAGTGTCCGACCATCTCGTGACCGGCCTCGGCCATCTCCCGCACCACGTCCGGATACTCCTCGACCGCACGGCCGTTGAGCAGCACCGAACCCCGCAGCCCCTCGCGCTCGAGGACCTCGGACAGGCGAGTCGCTCCCACGTTGCCGCCGAACTCGATCATCTTCTCGGCACGCAGGTCGCGCACATCACTGACGGTCACGCCGCCGCCGATGAATCCCCCTGGGGCGTTCGTGCCTGGAGCAACGCCCTTCGACCAAGTCTCAAACACGATCGACGGGGTGACGCAGACTTTTGCGCCGCCCGGCCACTTGAGCTCAGAAATGGTGCGCCGAGTTATGTTCATTTGAGAATCTCCACCGTTCCGTTGGTTCCATCGATCCGAATGATCCGCCCATGCTGGATGTCGAGCGTCGCACGTTGCGTGCCAAGCACGGCGGGAATGCGGTACTCGCGCGCGACCACCGCTGCGTGAGACAGGCTGCCCCCCTGGTCCGTGACGATGCCGGCAATCCGTACGAAGGCGTGCATCCACGCGGGATTTGTTGCGGGCACGACAAGGATTGCGCCGGGCGCCAGCCCCTCGAGGTCTTCGAGCGAGAGCGCGACGTGGGCGGGTCCTTCGACGAGCCCGTCTGACGCTCCGATGCCCTTGAGCTGCCCGCCGGGAATCGGCGCGTCATCGGTGCCTACCGGCATCCCCCAGAACTTGTTGAGCATGAAGTTGTCGACCTGAGCCGGAACTTCGCCGATCCTGGGCGGGGGCGCCGCGGAGCGCTGAAGCTCGCGTTCGTGCCGGCGGGCGGCGACAAGCGGGCGAAGATCAGGCGTCGGCGTGCGTGCCGGCAGGTCTTTGACGGCCTGCTCCATCTCCTCGGAGCGAAGGTAGAACACGTCGTCAACGCTTTCGAATCTTCCGGCTGAGGCGAGCGCCTCCCCGATCGCGAGCGCCACACGCCGAACGATCACCCCGGCCGGAAGCAGGTACACGTTGTCGTCCTCCGTCGCGACCTGCATCCGTTCTGCGTCGTCTGCCTGCTCGCGAAGTTCCGCTCGGTCGGATTCGTCTTCGAGCGATGCCAGTGCGGCCGTCAATGCGCGGTCACGATCGGCTGCGCGAAGAGATGCCCGCATCGCGGCGGTGTGACCCTCGCCGAGCCCGGCGTAGGTGCGAACCTGCTCAAGGACCGGTTCCGGACGCTCCGAGAGCGCAGGGCTCGAGATCTCCTTCGGGACGGTCAGCTTGTCGTAGCGATCGACGGCTGCGCGGAACTGCTCCCACCAGGACGCGCCGCCGGGCGCCGCCTTGATCTTCTCCGGCAGCTCCTCGGCGGTGTGCTCCAGGAGCAGGTTGAACAGGTCGGTTCCCTGCGTTGCCTCGACCAGTTGCCACAGCCGCTCCTCGAAAAGATCGCGCTGTGTCACGCGGGCCGACTGGCAGATGCGGCCGAGATCGGTCGGGCCCGGAATCGCTCCGGTGGTCCGTCCGAACCGCTCCAGACGATCTGTTACGGCGTGACGTGGAAAGGCGATCAGGAAGTGCCAGCGGTGCGCCTGGGCGAGGTCGAGCACCGCCGCTCGCCAGTGAGCCAAGAGGTCGATTGCTCCCATGCCTGCAAGCTCAGTCGCCCGCCAACGCGCGGTGATCGCCTCCTGCTGGGCGCGCGTGTCCCGCACCTGCTCGTCGAACCCCTCCACAAGCGCGCGGACGCGCGCCAAAAACACCTCCGTTCGCGACTCGATCTCGCTCTGGTCGGTGACCTCGAGCGGCCCAAGATACGTGTACCCGCCGACGGTGCGCACGTTGAAGCCTCGCGAAGTGGGAAACGACAGACGCTCAGCGATCCACAGCGACGACTCATCCCAGATCGTGTTGTACACAGCGGCGCTCAGCGGCGTGCGCGGCTCAGCCGTGTACATGTCTTCCCGCACCCACCATCGCTCGCGGTCCTCCGCGCGCTCGAGCTCGAATACGACCTGTTTGCGCCTCGACTGCGGCATCTATCTCACGCTCGGCGCTCTGGTCGTGATCGGGCGGGCCTGCAACAGGTGAACCGCCCCAGCGCCGTCGAGCGCCCATTCGATGTCGCATTCGCCACCGCGGACGTCTTCCACACGCTGCGCCAGGGCTGCGACGTCGCGCACGTTCGCCGCCGAGAGGCACGGCAGCGTGCGGCGCGCCGCGGGTACATCAACGACCGCGGTTCCCGCCCCGTCGAGCACCGTCATCGTTCTCTTGTCGGAGATCTCGATGCGGCGGCGCTCGCCGGAGACCTTGTCAACGAAGAAGCGGTCCGGGGTGACGGATCCGTCGACGACCGATTCCCCAAGCCCCCACGCCGCTTCGATCAGGAGGGTGCCTGAATCGCCGCCCTGGATGTCCGTCGTGAACACGACTCCGGCGCTGCGCGCGTCGACCATGCGTTGCACGATCACGGCGATGCCGCGCGTGGGCGAGCCGATCGCGTGCCGCTCGCGGTAGGCGCTAGCGCGCCCAGAATGGAGGCTCGCCCGCACGGAGGCGATCGCGGCGAGCAGCGCCTCCGGCCCACGAACCCCGAGAACGGTCTCGTGCTGGCCGGCGAAGCTGACGTCGAGTCCGTCCTCGTCGATCGCGCTGGAGCGGACCGCCACGACTGCGTCCGCGTCGCCGAGCTGACGGTAGGAATGCAGTATCTCGTCGTCGAAGGCCTGCGCAAGCGCGCCGGCGGGGACGCTCGTGGGGGAGATTGCGCCGAGCGCAGATGCGGTTACAACGAATCCCGCCGGCACGGGCAAATTGGCCGCGGCCAGCACGCCGAGGGCGGAGGCTTTTCCTCCGACCTCGAGGAGATCGTCGCCGCTGACCTCGCCGAGGGTCAGGGTGGAGCGCGCGCTTCTCATTCTGTCTCGGCGGGACGCGCCGCGGAGAGGATCTTGGCCGCCGCTCGCTCGACCGAGTCTCGCAGCTCCAGAAAGATCTCCCGGAGGGCTGTGGGCGCCATGAGCGCGGTGTCCGCGACCTTCGCGTCGGAGTCGCCGGCCGTCAATTCGTGGAGGGTCACGCACTTCTCATCGCGGTAGGCCGTCCGCATCACGGTGCGCTGCCAGGGCTCCATCGCGATCACAAGATCGGCTTCGCCGTACATGTTGGGGTTCAGGGCGGTGACGCGGTGGGCGCTGATGTCGATGCCTTCGGCGGCGAGAAGCTCCACCACCGGCTCGTCAGCGCCCAAGCCGACCTTGCCGATCTCATAGGCGCACAAACCAGCGGACGCGACCTCGAGGCGTCTGCCGTCGGCGGCTTGCCCTAAAGCCTGGCGGAGTAGCGCAGCAACCATCGGGCTCCGTCCACGATTCGCAGTGCACACGACGAGGACTCGATACGGTGCCGACTCGGGCATCGTCACCGAGCGAGCCCGCATTGAAGGTCCGCAACCGTCGACGATGGTCGATGCAGAAGACCGCGGTCGGGCCCAGCGTGTCTGCTCGAACGGAACATAGCCAACTCACCTCCGGATGGGTCCGACATCGATCCTCTCCCTCGTGTGATTCACGGGATCCGCGGTCCGTGCACCCCACGAGCCGACGCGAGCAGAGCTCGGTGTTTGGCCGACCTGCAGAATACTATTCCAGTCGTAGGAATAGTATTCCGTTCTCCGCACGGCGCGCCGGCTAGATGACGCGGCTGGCGCGCAACTCGCTGATGTCCGCTGCGCTGTAGCCGAGTTCGGCCAGAACCTCGTCGGTGTGCTCGCCCAGACCCGGGACATCGAGCCGGGTCGGCTCCGAGAGCGGGAAGCGGATCTGGCGAAGCGGGCCGACCGGCGAGTCACCCTCGACGAAAACCCCCCGGTCGATCAGCTGCGGATGGTCGACGACCTCGGCTATCGTGCGCACCGTTCCGTGGGCCAGCCCGGCCTGGGCGAGGCGCTCGGCCCAGTGCTCCAGCGGCGCCTCGCCGATGACTTCCTCGACCATCGCGTCGAGTTGGCGGCGGCGCTGCGAGCGGTCCGCAACCGTTGCAAATGCCGGGTCAGAGGCCCAATCGGCTCGCTGCAGCGCGTCGCAGAAACGCTGCCAGTCGACCTCCGACGCAACGACCACGCTCACGTACTTGCCGTCAGCGGCGCGGAACGGGCCGTATGGGCTCAGGTACTGATGGCGCATCCCGGTCCGCGGTGGCTCTGTCGCACCGTGCCACCAGTGATGCGGGTAGTAGGCGAGCCAGTAGGCCGCCGACTCGAGCATTGCGAGGTCGAGGTAGGCGCCGTCGCCGGTGGCCGCGCGACGGTTCAGCGCAGCGAGGATCCCGATCGTGGCGTGGGCGCCCGCGATCTGGTCGGTGATCGGGATTCCCACCTTCGCGGGGGCGTCCTCCGTGCCGTTTGACAGCAGGATTCCCGACTCCCCCTGGACCAGCAGGTCGTAGGCCTTGACGTCTCGGTACGGGCCGGTCTGCCCGTAGCCCGAGAGGCTGCAATAGATGAGGCGGGAGTCGGCGCCGCACAACTCGTCCGGCCCGAGACCGAGCCGCGCTGCAACGCCGGGCGAGAAGTTCTCGACGAACACGTCCGCCGAGGCGGCGAGACGCCGCAGGATCTCGCGTCCTTCCGGCGCTTTCGCATCTACCGTCACGTCCCGCTTGCCGACATTGAAGGCGACAAAGCCGGTTGACAGCCCCTCGACAGCGCCGTCCCAGCCGCGAATGACGTCGCCGCGCCCCGGCGCTTCGATCTTGACCACGTCGGCACCCAGCGCGGCCAGGATCTGTGTGCAGAACGGCATCGACACGGCCTGCTCGAGCGCCACCACGAGGATGCCCGCGATGGCGTCCGACAGCGAGTCTCCCATCAAGTTTTGATCGTCGGAAAGAGCTCGAGAGCAGGCGCGTGCCCGCGCTTGTAAACCATGACGGAGCGTCGGTAGCGGATCACGAGCACGCCGTCCTGGTTGTACCCGCGCGTCTGGACCTTGATGACGCCCTGAGTTGGACGCGACCGCGATTCACGCGTCTCGAGAACTTCGGTTTCGGAGTACAGCGTGTCGCCGGGAAAGACCGGATGTGGCAGCTCGATCTCGTCCCAGCCGAGCGCGAAGCCATGCTCGCTGAGATCCGCGACACCCATTCCGGCGACGATCGAAAGCGTCAGTGCGCTGTTGACGAGCGTGTTGCCGAACTCCGTCTTGGCGCCGTAGTCGCGGTTGAAGTGAATCTGGTTGGTGTTGTTGGTGATCAGCGTGAACTGGATGTTGTCGGTCTCGGTCACGGTGCGGCCATAGCGGCAGCGGTAGATGTCGCCGACCTCGAAGTCCTCGAAATACCGACCCTCCCATCCCGGCTTGATCTCACCCATCAGGCGCCGACCGCCGGGATCTCGAGGCCGAGTTGCTTGGCAAGGTCGAGCAGGCTGTGGGCGCGCTCCACGATCGGCAGGTCGACAAGCTGGCCACCGACAGCGACGGACGCGTCACCGCGTGCGCGCGCCTGGGCAAAGCCATCGGCTACGCGAGCCGCGTAAAGGAGCTCATCCTGTGTCGGGCTGAAGCGCTCGTTGATCAACTCGACCTGGCGTGGATTGAACGTCGACTTGCCGCTGAAGCCCAGCTGACGCGACTGCAATATATCCGCGTGCAGGCCATCGGGATCGTCGAGGTCCGGGAACACGCCGTCGATCGAGAGGACCCGCGCGGCGGCCGCCGCCAAGACGATTGCCGAGCGCGCGTAGATCAGCTCGGCGGCCTCGCCTTCGCGCCTTGTGCTCAGGCCGAGATCGAGCGCATAGTCCTCGGTGCCGAACATGATCGCGAGCACCCGCGGGTGTGCAGCGGCGATCTCACGCGCGCCGAGGACAGCTGCGGCGCTCTCGATCGCCGCGATGATCCGCACCTCGCCGTCGGGGTCTTCACGGTCGAGCAGCTCGACGACTGGGTCCAGGCCGGCGGCGCTTTCGACCTTCGGTACGCACACGGCCTCGAGACCGGGCCCGAGAATGCTCGCCATGTCCTCCTCAAACCAATCCGTGTTGACCGCGTTGATGCGCACGGTGCGCAGCGGTCCCGGAGCAGCGCGACGGAGGACTTCGCCGACCAACTCGCGGGCCTCCGCCTTGCCATCCGGAAGCACGCCGTCCTCGAGGTCGAAGAACGCGACGTCGGGCGGTGTCTCGAGCTCATAGATCTTGTCCAGAAACCTCTGGCGGTTGCCGGGCACGAACATCCACGAACGCAGCGGCCTCGCCGGCCGTCCCGCGGGACTCATCAGTAGCTCCTCGGCATACCGAGGACACGGTGTCCGAGGAAAGCCAGGATCATGTTGGCGCTGACCGGTGCGATTTCGAGCAATTTCGCCTCTCTGTATTTGCGTTCGACGTCGTACTCGCTGGCAAAGCCGTAACCGCCATGCGTCACTAGGCATGCCTCGGCGGCGCGGCCGGACGCCGCGCCGGCGAGCAGCTTTGCCATGTTGGCCTCGGCTCCGCACGACAGGCCTTGATCGAACAGAGACGCTGCCTGGAAGCGGACAAGGCTCGCAGCGCAGACCTGCGCGTAGGCTTGCGCGAGCGGGAATTGAATCCCCTGGTTGGCGCCGATCTTGCGCCCGAAGACCTCGCGCTCTGACGCGTAGCGCGAGCCGCGCTCGACGAACCATCGCCCGTCTCCGATGGCCTCGGAAGCGACCAGCACCCGCTCGGCATTCATGCCGTCGAGGATGTAGCGGAATCCCTTGCCCTCCTCACCGATCAGGCTATCGAGCGGCAGCTCGAGATCGTTGATGAAGAGCTCATTGGTGTGGTGATTGAGCATCACGTCGATCGGGCGGACATCAATCGCGCCGCCTGCCTCACGCAGATCCACAAGAAACACCGAAAGGCCGGCCGTGCGATCCTCGGCTCGATCGGCCGGCGCCGTCCGGGCCAGCAGAAGCATCAGATCGGACTGGGCGACGCGCGAGATGAAGACCTTCTGTCCGTTGACGACGTAGCGAGACCCTTCGCGCTTTGCGAACGTCGTCAGCCTCGTGGTGTCCGACCCGGAGGTGGGCTCGGTCACCGCGAACGCTTGAAGCCGCAGCTTGCCGGCGGCGATCTCGGGCAGGTAGCGCTGCTTCTGCGCCTCGGAGCCGTGTCGCACGAGCGTCCCCATCGTGTACATCTGCGCGTGACAGGCTGCCCCGTGAGCCCCCGAGCGGTTGATCTCCTCGAGCACGATCGAAGCCTCGGTGACACCGAGGCCGGCCCCCCCGTACTCCTCCGGGATCAGGATCGAGAGCCAGCCGCCCTCTGTCAGGGCGGCGACGAACTCATCCGGAAAGGCATTGTCAGCGTCGATTCGACGCCAGTATGTATCGGGGAAATCGGCGCAGATCGCGGCGACCGCTTCACGAATCGCCTTCTGCTCTTCGGTCAGGGAAAAGTCCATTCAGACCCCGGCGCCGACGAAGTCGGCGAGTCCGACGAAGCGCTCGATCTCGCCGATGACATCCTCTCCGGACGGAACGAACGCCACGTTCATGCGTGTCGCACCGGCCTCCTCGTACGGGCGAAGCCGCTCGGGAAG
>Ga0181522_10002128_pt1 | contig 11481 bp, 10 predicted proteins | sample PEATcosm2014_Bin_27_FD_121103 | JGI IMG/M metagenome (GOLD analysis project Ga0181522, IMG submission 121103) | Peatland microbial communities from MTU Mesocosm Facility, Houghton, MI, USA - PEATcosm2014_Bin05_10_metaG | ecosystem: Environmental > Terrestrial > Soil > Wetlands > Peat | place...
CCGTCTGCCCGAACTCGGCCCGCTCGGCGCCAACGGCCTTGCCAACCCGCGCGACTTCGAGGCGCCGGTCGCGGCATTCGAAGCAACGGAAGCGCCGTGCACACTGGTGGCGAAATTCCAGGGCAATCTGTGGTCGGCGGAGATGGACCATTCGCCGCTCAACGTCGTCGCCTGGCACGGCAATTTCGCGCCCTACAAATACGAGCTGGCGCGCTTCATGGTGATCGGCACGGTGAGCTTTGATCATCCCGATCCGTCGATCTACAGCGTGCTCACCGCGCCGTCCGACGTGCCCGGCACCGCCAATATCGACTTCGTGATTTTTCCGCCGCGCTGGCTGGTCGGCGAAAATACGTTCCGTCCGCCCTGGTATCACCGCAACGTCATGACCGAATTCATGGGTTTGCTGCACGGCGCCTACGACGCCAAGGCGGAAGGCTTTTTGCCCGGTGGCGCCAGCCTGCACAATTGTATGACCGCGCACGGCCCTGACGCCGAGACCTGGGAGCGCGCCACGCGGGCCGAGCTCAAGCCGCACAAGATCGAAGACACGATGGCCTTCATGTTCGAGAGCCGCTACGCCATGCGGCTGACGCGCTACGCGGTCGAGTCATCGGAATTGCAGCACGATTATTTCGAGGGCTGGCAGGGGCTGGAGAAGCATTTTTCGGGGCATTAGCCGTTACCGCCGCTCGGCCGGGCACATCGCGTTTTTTATCGCTCGCCCTTGTCTAGAATATGCTATCTCATCTAAATTATGAGACGGCCGGACGAAGCGCGATGACGGAGCTGGGCGAAATCGGGCGGCGCCTGAAGGCCCACCGGATCGGGCGCGGCCAGACAGCGGACGAAATTGCCGAGAAGCTCGGTATCTCGCGCGCCGCGGTCTACCGCATCGAGAGCGGTGAGGTCGTAAAGATCGAGACCCTGGAGCGGCTCGCCGCGGAGTTGCGCACGTCGCTGGCTTCCCTTCTCGGCGTCAGCATCGAATATCATCCGGGCGCCATCAGCTATTTCGAACGCATGCGGCAGATCGAGGAGGCCTCCGATCAGGTGGTCGCGCATTTCCCGCCGATTTCGTACCTGCTCACGTCTGACGACTATCCGCTGCATCTCAAGACCATGCTGGTGGAATCGCTGCCGTCCTACATGACGGACAGGGCCACGGCGATCCGTGAGATCGATACTGTCATTTCAATTCTCGACGAACGCAAGACGGCGCGAAGGTTGCGGCGGTTGAGCGTCGTGAATTTTGTCACGCTTCCGGAAATCGAGCGTTGGCTGAAACTCGGTGTCGTGGGCCGCTTCGATCTGCCGGCGCACGAGGTCGCGATCCGGCGCGCCGTCGCGCGCGTCGAGGTCGAGCATCTGACTGGTCTGATCGAGGGCGAGCCGATGGGAATCCAGATCGCGCTTCTCGAAGACACGTTGCCGAATATCACGTTCCAGCTGTTCCGCGGCAAGGATCAGACGCTCCTGGGCTTAAGTCCGTTCCGGCTCGGCGGCGAGCTGCCGAATATCCGGCTCGGCCTTGCCATGGTGACCTCCGACGAACAGGCCGTCGGGCTTTATGAGAAACTTGCAGACGATTTGTGGCGGCGCGCCCACAAAGGGCGCGATGCGGTCAAACTGTTGCAAGCGGTTCTCGATCGGTCGGGGATCGAGCGCGAGGCGCGAATCTCGCCAGCGCGTCGCCATGCGAAAGCGCCGGGCCGGGCGCGCCGGCGCGCCCGCTAACTAACCGCTGGCGTCACTCCGTGGTGCGATCTGGCCGCGCAGAGATCGCGCAGCGCGTCCACCGTGGTGGGTCGACCAGGCGACTGGATCGGTCAGGAAATGCTCGATCGCGGCGCGGTCTTCGGTCGCCAAATGCTCGCTTGCCGGGCCCTGCAAAACGTCAGCCCAGGTCGCCAGTGCGTGCAGTTCAAGGTCGGCTTCCTTCAAGCGCTCCAGGGCGCCGGGGAAGGCATTGTTGTAAAATATCGTCAGCGCGTGCGCGACGATGGCGCCGGCGGAGCGTAATCCGCGGACGAAGCCGAGCTTGCTGGTTCCGTCCGTGGTCAAGTCGTCCATCAGAAGCACGCGCAATCCGTCGACGGAACCGCCTTCGACCTGGGCATTGCGGCCGATGCCGAGCGGGCGCTTGCGGACATAACGCATCGCCAGGCCGGATCGCTCCGCGAGCCAGGCCGCGAACGGGATGCCCGCCGTTTCGGCGCCGGCGATGGCGTCGAATGAATGCGCCGGAACGGCCGAGGACAGAAATTCGAGCGCAAGGTCCGTGATGGCGCGGCGCACCTGCGGCGCGCCGATGAGAACGCGACAATCGACATAGACCGGGCTCGCCCAGCCGGCGGCGAGGATAAACGGCTGCTGACGGCTGACGTGGATCGCGCCGGCCTTGACCAGCAGCAGCGCGACGCGTTGGCCGATTTCCTCTTTGGTCATGGCCGGACTTCTCCGATCGACCAAGACAGACTTTCACCGCCGCGAAAGACCACGACTTCGTCGTTATCGACGGCAACCGCGGCGATGGCGCGGCCCGGCTGCCGTTTCAGCACGATCGTCCCGCGATTGGGTTTTAGCCCATAGAACCGGGCGCCGTTAAGCGAGGCAAAGGACTCGAAGCGGTCGAGCGCGTTCTCTTCGTCGAAAACCTGGACATACGTCTGCAAAGCGGTGGCGCCGACAAAGATGCCGGCGCATCCGCATGCGGCTTCCTTCGCCGTCTTCACGTGCGGGGCGGTGTCGGTGCCAATGAAGAAACAGCCTGCGCCGGACGTCGCGGCCTTGCGCAGCGCCAGACGATGGCGCTCGCGCTTGGCGACCGGCAGGCAGTAGAAATGCGGACGCAAGCCGCCCTGAAAAAGCGATGTGCGATTGATGAGGAGATGGTGCGGGGTGATTGTTCCGGCGACGCGCGGGGCATGCGCGCGAACGAGGTCGGCAGTCTCGGCCGTGGTGACGTGCTCGACGACGACTTTCAGCCCGGCGTGGCGTTTGAGCAAGGGCAGAAGCATCTCTTTCATGAAAACAGCCTCGCGGTCGAAAATATCGATCGCCGGGTCGGTCGCCTCGCCATGGATGAGCACCGGCATGCCGATCTTCTCCATGCGCTCGAACACACGAGCGAGGCCAGGAATATCAGTGACGCCGTGATGGGCGTTCGTGGTCGCGCCGGCGGGATATAATTTGGCCGCGACCCAGACGCCCGCGGCATGGCCGCTTTCGATCTCGTCAGCCGACGTCGCGTCGGTGAGATAACAGGTCATCAGCGGCTCGAAATCCGAGCCGGCGGGCCGCGCGGCGAGGACGCGCTCCCGGTAAGCGGCGGCCGCCGCGACGCTGGTCACTGGCGGCACCAGATTAGGCATGATAATGCCGCGCGCGAATTGAGCGGCGGTGTAAGGCAGCACCGCCGTGAGCATGGCGCCGTCGCGCAGGTGGACGTGCCAATCGTCCGGACGGCGGATCGTGATGGAAACCTCGCCGGCGTCTGTTTTTGCGGCGTCGAACAGTTCGTCGATCATCATGCAGCCGCCTCCCGCAACGCCGCCGACATGACGGCGACGCCCGCCGCAAAATCCTCAAGCGTCATGGACTCGTCCGGATTGTGCGAGCCGTGTTCGTTGCGAACGAAAATCATGGCGCTTGGAATACCCTCATTAGCGAACACTGCGGCATCGTGTCCGGCGCCGCTCGGCATTTCCTCGTCCGGCAGCCCGAGCGCCCGCGCGGCGGCCCGGAGCCTGCCGACCCAGCCCGGATCCATGACAGCGGGGGCTGATTCCAGCCTGCGGTCAAGCTTGAACTCGACACCACGCTCCTCGCCGACCAGGCGACATTCGGAGAGGAACAGGTCGTAGAAGGCTTCGAGAGTTTCCTTGCTCTGGCTGCGCAATTCAAAACTGAAACGCAACCGGCCGGGTATGCGGGCAATGGCGTGCTCGCGCGGGTCGGTGGCGACGACGCCGGTTGTGATGACGAGGTCGCGGCCACGTTCGAGCAGTGTGCGCCAATGATGATCGAGGTGCGAGATGAGCTCCGAAGTGGCGAACATGGCGTCGTGGCGAAGCCAGCGCGGCACCGCGCCCGAATGGCCTGCCGTGCCGATACATTCGACGTTGCGGTGACGGATATTGCCGCGGATTCCGGTGACGATGCCAATCGGCAGGTCCCGCGCCGCGAGGACCGGACCCTGCTCGATATGCAGCTCAATCCAGGCTGCAATGTCCTTGGCATCGACGAGGGGCTGCCCCTTTTCGACCCGATCGACGTCGACGCCGACCGCACGCATGCATTCGCCGAGCGTGAACCTCGAATCGGTGTCCTTTGCGGCAAGGTCCGCCGCGGTCAGCCGGCCGAACAGCGCGCTGGAGCCCATATAGGCCTTGCCGAAACGGGCGCTTTCCTCGCCGCGCAGGCCAAAAAGCTTCAGCGTCCGGCGCGGCCGGAAGCCGCTTACCTTCAGGCCGGCAAGCACGATCAAACCGGCGACCACGCCGGCGCCGCCGTCAAAATTGCCGCCCTGGGGGACGGAATCGAGGTGAGAGCCGCAGGCCAGATAGGGCAATCCGGGTTCCGAGCCCTCAAGCGTCACGACCAGGTTTGCGCCCGCGTCGCGCCCGGTGCGCAGGCCGAGCGCGCGCGCCTTGGCGTCGATGATGTCCAGCGCCGCGCTCTCGCCGTCGCCGTAACTTGCGCGCGTGATGCCGACGCCGTCGCCGGTCGACATGCGCAGTGCGTCGAACAGCTCGCCGGCAAGCTCCCGCACACGCGCCGCTTCCCGCGAAGATGCGGCGTCACCAACTGCCGCGCCGACCGTCATGTCGGCGGATTGAGCCAGGCGAGATCGGGCTCGTCGGCCTCCTCGATGATCACGCCCCCGGTCAATTCAGAAACGCGCGCAATGTCACGGTGCAGGCAAAAGGCTTCGAGGCCGTCGATCATGGTCGTCATCGCGGCGGGCTGTACGAACGTCGCGGTGCCGACTTGCACCGCGTTGGCGCCGGCCAGCATGTATTCCACCGCATCGTCCGAGGTCGAAATGCCGCCGCATCCGATGATCGGGATGCGCACCGCTTTGGCACATTGGAAGACGTGGCGCAGGATAATCGGCTTGATCGCCGGTCCCGATAAACCGCCCATGATGTTGCCGAGGCAAGGCTTGAACGTCTTCAGATCGATCGCCATCGACAGGATTGTGTTCGCCACCACCACGGCGTCCGCGCCGGCCGCCTCCGCCGCGCGCGCGACTTCGGGCATGTCTGCCGTATTCGGCGTGAGCTTGACCCAGAGCGGCAGCGCGGTGGCAGCGCGCAGCTGCCGCGTGACTTTTTCCGTTGCCTCGGCATGCATGGCAAACGCCTTGCCGTCTTCCTCGATGTTCGGACAAGAAATATTGGCCTCGATGGCCGCGACCCCGGGCAACGACAATTCCGCGGCGAGGCTGGCGAAGCCATCGGCGGTCGGCGCCGAGATGCTGACTACCAAGGGTGTGTCGTAGCGCGCGTAATAGGGCAACGTCTCCTCGACAAAGTGCGCCACGCCTTTCGATGGAATGCCGATCGCGTTGATCAGGCTGCCGGGACGTTCGACGACGCGCGGCAATGGATTGCCGGTGCGCAGCTCCCGCGTGATCGTCTTGGTCACGAAAGCGCCAAGGCGCTTGAAATCCATCGCCCGGTCGAGGCCTTCGGCGAATGTCCCGGAGGCGGGCATGATGGGATTGCGGAGTCTTAAGCCTCCGACCGTCACCGACAGGTCGACGACGGTCGTGCTCACGGCAGCGCCTCCATCAAATCGAACACCGGTCCATCCCAGCACACGCGGCGCTGGATAATCTCGCCCTGAACGTTGAAATCGCGCACGCAACAAAAGCACATGCCGATGCCGCATGCCATTTGCTGCTCCATGGCGACCTGTCCCGGCAGGCCGAATTCATGGGCAAGCCGTTGCTGCACCCGAAGGAGCCGGCTTGACCCGCAGGTGAAGAACGCATCGCATCGGTGTTCCGCGATCAGGCGGCGCAGGATACGTTCGACATTCGCCGGCCCGCTGGTCGATTCCGAATCCGTCACCACGATGACATCGGCGCCGTGGCTGCGAAAAAGATCGACGGAGACCACTAGTTCTGGACGCCGCGCGCTGAACACGGCGGTAACGCCGATGCCGCCGTCGCGCGCGGTTTGCGCGAGCGGCGCCAAAGTGGCGAGGCCCGCGCCGCGCCCAACGGCGACGACGTTACGCCGGGCCGGATCGAGCGCAAAGCCATTGCCGAGCGGACCCATGATGTCGAGGCGGTCGCCGGCGTTGAGCATATTGAGTCCGCGCGTGCCGGCGCCGGTGACTTTGTAGAGAAACTCCACCCGCCGGTTGGCGCTGTGCACGCCGTAAATGCTCATCGGACGCCGCAGGAACGGTTGCTCGCCGGCCGGCTGCGGACAGAGCAACTGAAAGAATTGGCCCGGGCTTCCCCTGGCGGCGGCCTCGCTGCAGCCGACAATCAGATGCCGGTATTCCGCATTGACCGGGTCATTGGCGATGACCTCCGCCAACTCGGCAACCACGGTCGGCTGCCATGGTGTGGGCGCGTTATCGGTCGGCCGGTCTCGCGCGAGAGAGTCGGCCTTAGGATCACGCGCCACAGGGACCGCTCCAGGTCAGGACAGCGCGGCGCCGCGCCGCTCGGGGATCAACAGCCAGAGCGCAACGATGTCGAGGATGTACAGGGCCGCCAGGAGCGCAATGGCCAACTCGAAACTGTACATGCTGGCTATCGCGCCGACCACGACCGGACCAAAGCCGCCGATAGCACGCCCGACATTGAAGAGGACGTTTTGCGCGGTGGCGCGCGCCGATGTCGGGAACAGTTCGCTGATGAGCGCGCCGTAGCCGCCGAGCATGCCGTTGACGAAAAAGCCCATCACCGCGCCGGCGACCAGAAGATATATCGGATCGGTCAGGCGGGAATAAACCACGACCATAATCGCAGCCCCGAGCATATAGGCGAAGAAAGCCGGGCGCCGTCCGATGCGGTCGGCGATATGGCCGAACATGAAAATGCCGACCGCCATGCCGGCGATCGTCACTATCGTCCACACCGCCGATTGGGTCAGCGCAAAGCCAAAACGGCTGGACAAGTAGCTCGGCAGCCAGATCATGACGCCGTAATAGCCGAAGTTCTGCACCGAGCAGAGGATGATCATGCCGATACTGAGCTTGGTCGTTTCGACACTGTCCACGAGCTGATACAGAGCGGATTCCTTCGGATGATCATGCGATTTTTTCACGAAGACTTCCGGCTCATGGAGCGATTGGCGGATGAAGTAGGCGGCAACCGCTGGGAAGATGCCGAGCATGAACATTCCGCGCCAACCGATGACCGGCAGCAGGATCGGCGTGACAATAGCGGCGGCAAGCACGCCAAGCTGCCAGCCGAGACCGACATAGGAGGAAGCCCGCGCGCGCATGGACGCCGGCCAGGCTTCGGCGACCAGCGCCATGCCAATGCCGAATTCCCCGCCGAGCCCAACGCCGGCGAGCGTTCGGTAGAACAGAAGGTCGTAATAGCCCCGGGCGAAACCGCACAGGCCGGTGAAGACGGCGAAGACGACGATCGTATAGGTGAGCACGCGAACCCGTCCGATCCGGTCGGACAACATGCCGAATCCGATGCCGCCGATCACCGCGCCGATGAGCGTCGCGGTGACGAGCGAGGCGCCTTCCGCCGGCGTCAACGAAAGATCGGTCGAGATGATTTTGAGCATGAAGCCCAAAATCAGCAGATCGAACCCATCCATCGCGTAACCGAGCGCGGATCCGATAAGGGCTTTGATGGCGTCGCGGTCTACAGTGGTCGGCCCGACCGCATCGACAGCGTCGGCGGTCGCAGCATGTGGATTGATCATGGCTCGTGTCCCCTCGTGAGCTGCATGTCCCCGGGAGACGCGATAACGCAGCCGGCACGATGCGGCTGGTCAGGGTGTCCCCGATCAGGACGTACTTTCTTCCGAAGACACTTGTCGTCTGCCGTCGCGCCACTGAGCGGCGGTAACGGCAAATCCCGGCGCGGCAAGCTGATATCCGGACGGCCCAATGGGGCCGAGCTTTCATCGTTTCATGGCTTAATATAGAAATCAAGACTAATCTCAATTATGAGATTTGTCGCGGATATCAGTCCACTATGTCTCCAGCGCGCCGCCGCGGCTGGTGCCAAGCCCCTTCATGAAGCGGCTGCGGATTAACGGGGGGTCGCGCGGCGTTTGCGCGTTGCCTGGCTCGTCGTCGATCTTCACCGCCAGCAGTATCGGTCCGCCGTCGTCAAAGCGCCGATCGATGAGCCTGTCGAAATGCGCCTCGTCGCGCACCCATTCGCTTGCGGCGATGCCGGCACCGCGCGCGACCGCGACGATGTCGGTCATGCCGCTGGTCGCCGCCTGCTGCTTCCCGGTGATCTGGTACATGCCGTTGTCCCAGATGATGACGGTGAGGTTGCGCGGCTTCATGTTGGCGATGGTGGCAAGGCAGCCGAGCCCCATCAGGATCGAGCCGTCGCCTTCGAGCGCGACGACACCGCGCTCCGGCTGCGCCAGCGCGACGCCGAGCGCGATCGGGCAGGCCAGCCCCATGCTGCCGAGCATGTAAAAGTTCTGCGGCCGATGGCCGGCGGCGAACAGATCGAAATTGGCATTGCCGATGCCGCCGATCACCGCCTCCTGGCGCGTGAGCTTTCGCACCAGGCGCTTGGTGAGCGCGGTGCGGTTGAGTGTTTTTATGGCGGCGCGTTCGTTGCTCACGACAATGCCATCAGACTTTCAACTTGGCCAGCGCTGCCGGATTACCGCCGGTCAGAAGCGGCGACAGGATGAAGGCAACCGGCGCTTGCGTGGCGAAGGCCTGCTTGATCGAACTGTCGATGACGAACCGCATTCTGGTTTCGTCGTCCAGCGTGTGATGCACGATGCCGAGCGTATCAAGGACAGGGCGCATGGTGCGCGCAACCAGCGCTTGGCCGATATTGAATTCGCCGAGCGTGCCGCGCTCCGAAATCACCATGATCGCTGGAATATTATAGGGCATGACCAGCGAGGCGAGCGCATTGGCGAGAAGCGCAAAGCCCGACGTTTGCATCATCACCGCGCCGCGCAGCCCCGCCATATAGGCGCCGGTCACCGTGCCGATCGCCTCGTCCTCGCGCGTCGCGCCGACCGAGAGGAAATAATTATCGGTGGTGACGCTTTTGAGCAGCGGCGTCAGAACATTGTCAGGGACGTAACTGACGAGCCTTACGTCGTTGTCTTTCAATACGCCGAGGAAGGTGTCGGACCAGGTCATGCACTTGTCTCGGAGGCGGAACGTGGCTTTGGGTTGGGCCAGCGGGTAGGCTGAAGGCAATGCGGGACTATTGGCCGGCACCGGCCAGTGCCGCAATGGAAAAATGGAGGCGGCCTTGCGGAGGCTGACGGCGCTTGGTGTGGCGCTTGCGATTGCCGGCTTTGGCGCATCCTGCCCGGTCGCGGCGGGCGATTACCCAAGCCGGCCGATCGTGCTGGTCATTCCGCTGCCGCCCGGCGGCAGCAACGACATCATGGCGCGATCGGTCTCCGACAAGATGAGCGCCGCCCTCGGCCAGCAGATCGTGATCGAGAACCGCAATATGGGCGGCAGCGGCACGGCCGGCACCCGCCAGGTCGCGCATGCCGCGCCCGACGGCTATACGATCATGCTCGGCTATACGTCCACGCTGGCCACCGGGCCGAATCTTTACCGCAATGTCGGCTATGACCCGCGCAAGGATTTTGCCCCGATCGGGTTGATCGCGTCGGCGCCGGCATTGCTGCTGGTCTACAAGGACTTGCCGGTGCACAGCGTCGGCGAATTGATCGCACTGATGAAAGGCTCGAGAGAACCTTTCCAGGTCGGCACGCCGGGCATCGGCACGGTCAATTATCTCGCCTCGATCCTGTTCGCCCAGCAAGCCGGCGTCACGGTCCAGCAAATTCCTGCAAAGGGCTCAAACCCGCTGGTCACCGATCTCATGGGCGGCTTCGTCAAAGTCGGCTTCAATCCTATTCCAGCGTCGCGCGCCGCGCTCGACGGCGGCTATATCCGGGCGCTCGCCGTGACATCGGCCAAACACTCGACGCTGATGCCGCAACTGCCGACGCTCGCGGAATCCGGCCTGCCGGGTTTTGACGCGACCTTAAGTTATGGTCTCGTCGCGCCCGCCGGCACGCCCAAGCCGATCATCGAGCGATTGAACAAAGAATTGAATGCGGCGCTCGCTACCGAAGAGGTGCGCAAGCGCATCATCTTTGAGGGTGGCGAGCCGGAGCCGACAACGCCGGAACAGCACGCCGCCGTTATCGACCGCGAGGAGGCCAAGTGGTCGGCGGTGGTTCGCGCGGCCGGCATCAAGCCGGAGTGAAATGTTCGTTCCCGCAACGCGCCTTAGCCGTTGAAGAAGGATCGTCGGCGCGCTGGTTAAGACGTCGGCAACCCAGCCTTCTCGAGGCCTTCGGTCAGCCGCCTCACGTCCTCTTGTCTCTTGAACGGCTGCCGGCCGATATGCTCGGCGAACGAGTAATTCGGATTGATCTCCTTGAGCTCGGCCCAGGCGCTGCGGGCTTCATCGATCTCGCCAAGATGACCGAGCGCGGACGCAAGTATGGAGCGCGAGAAATCCGTTCCGGGCGTCATCACGATCCGCTGCCGGAGCAAAACGGCCGCCGTCTCGTATTTGCCGGCCAGCAGATAGGCCAGGCCGAGGAAGTGGAGGAATTGCGCACTTAAGGCGGGATCGAGGCGCATGGCCTGCTCGATCTCCGGGATCGCTTCCAGCGGCTCGCCGGAATAGGCGCGGAACGTGCCGCGCAGGTTATGGGCGATGGCCAAATTGGGGTTCAGCGACAACGCGATTTCGATTTCGGCCTTCGCCCGGTCAAGATCCTTCTCGAATGACGCGGCCAATGCCGCGACACAGCGCGCCAGCGGTTCGTTCGGGTCTTTTTCGATGGCCTGCCGGGCGTATTGCTTGGCGAGCGGCAGCGAGGCGTCGGGATCGTCGCTCCAGCGATTCTGGTAGTCGAACATGTAGCCGAAACCGAGACAGGCATAGGCTTGCGAATAGTTCGGATCGATTTCCAGTGCTTTTTTGAAATACATGATCGCTTGTGCGAACGTGTCGCGGTTCTTGTCTTTGCCCAGCATGAATTCACGGCCGCGAAGAACGCAATCGTAGGCGGCGATGCTTGATGTCTCGGCGTCGGCAAGCCGTTCCTTGTCCGCCGGGCTCAACGTGACTTTGAGCGCGTCGACGATCCGGTGGGTGACGTCGTCCTGGACCTCGAAGATATCGGTCAGATCGCGGTCATAGCGTTCGGCCCACAGGTGCCCGCCGGTCGCGGCGTCGATCAGCTGGGCGGTGATGCGTACGCGATTGCCGGCGCGCCGGATCGAGCCTTCGAGCACCGACCGCAC
>Ga0181522_10002129_pt1 | contig 11477 bp, 9 predicted proteins | sample PEATcosm2014_Bin_27_FD_121103 | JGI IMG/M metagenome (GOLD analysis project Ga0181522, IMG submission 121103) | Peatland microbial communities from MTU Mesocosm Facility, Houghton, MI, USA - PEATcosm2014_Bin05_10_metaG | ecosystem: Environmental > Terrestrial > Soil > Wetlands > Peat | place...
ACCGACGCAGAGGGGGAATCTCCCAAGATCACGCTCGAGATACTGGACTCTTCGGGGAAAGTCATCCGGAAGTTTCCCAGGAAGAAAGAGGAGGGCGGTGGGGGTGACGAGGAAGACTTCTTTCACCGGGACGACAGCGCGGGCCGTCTGCCGGCTGAGGCAGGACTGAACCGGTTCGTGTGGGATCTGCGGTACGAGGGAGCGACGAAGGTTCCAAAAGCTCCGCTTTGGGGCGGTAGCACCGACGGTCCAGAAGCGCTGCCTGGAACCTATGAGGTACGGTTAACGGTGTTGGGAAAGAGTTATACCGTGCCATTGGAGATTACGGCTGATCAGCGGCTCAAGGTTAGTCGGGAGGATCTGACGAAACAATTCGATCTGCTGCTTAAGATCCGCGACAAGGTCACGGAAACCGATGACGCCATAATTCAAATTCGCAATCTTCGCGATCAGATCAATGCTGTCAATGTGCAACTGCAAGGTGACCCTCGCTCCAGGGTTATTGCAGATGCGGGTAAGTCGCTCAATACGAAGATGACGGTTGTGGAGGAAGCGCTCATCCAGACCAAGGCCAAGAGCGGGCAGGATGTGCTCAATTTTCCGGTCCGACTGAACAATGATCTGGTCGCCTTGGGAGGGGTCGTGGGCAGCGCCGATGCAGCTCCTACGAGGCAGTCTTACGAAGTGTTCGACATGGTCGGCAAAGCGGTCGATGAACAATTGGCGAAGTGGAAATCGATTGTAGCGATCGACGTGGCGTCTTACAACGATCTCGTTAGAGCGCAGGCGGTTCCCGCGCTCGTGTTGCTACCGCCAAAGGTCGACAAATGAACGAAGGCCGCGCTTCTCAGTCCGACTTGATCTGTTAACGATTACGTTAATACATGGAAGCCTGTATTGCCGCCTGATGCAGATGTTCTACATTGGTCGAGGACAGCTCGAGCCGAGCCTGGATTCGTGTTTAGGTCCGGAGTGACGGCGAATTCTTGAGCAGCGCGCGAAACCTTTCCCCATACAGCGGTAATTGGCAACTCTCACCACTTCGGTGGTGGCGCCGCAGTGGCCAGGCTTTGCTGTCCTTGCAACAAGGGTTTTCTTTTTGCGGCAACCGTCACCGATAGACGAGCAGGCTTTTTGAATCGAAACCGAGGTGTGGATGACCATGAACGCAAAGCCAGTGAGACCTCAATCCGTGAAGCTCTCGGAAGTGTTGGCGAGACATGAGGATAAAATCCTCGCCCGGTGGATGCAGGAGATGAGTGGCTCCGTACGGCGCAGCGATTTGATTAAGGACGCCGATTTGCGCGCTCAATGTTCGCAGCTCCTTCGACTGATGAAACAGGCAACGGAGGCGGCTGGCGCCAATTTCCAGTCACCCGCGTTCGACGCGATGCGCGAAATGCTCGACGAGGTTTCGCGGAGCCGCGGTCAACAGGGATTCAGACCGGCAGAAACTGCGACCTTTATCTTCTCGCTCAAACCGCCATTGTTTACCGAGATTCAGGCCGAGCATAACGGAGATACCGTCACAACCATCGCCGAATTGTGGTCTGCTACCGAACTGTTGGACGCCATGGGACTCTACACCATGGAAGCAGTTCAGAAGTTGCGGGAGGACACGATTCGGCGCCAGCAGGAAGAGTTGCTTGAGCTCTCGACGCCGGTCGTAAAGCTTTGGGACGGAATCCTCGCTCTTCCTATCATTGGCACACTCGACAGTGCGCGAACCCAGGTGGTGATGGAGTCCTTGCTGCAGGCGATTGTGCAGAGCAATTCGCGCGTAGCGATCATCGATATCACGGGCGTGCCTACGGTTGATACGATCGTGGCCCAACACTTGCTGAAGACGGTGACGGCGGCGCGTTTGATGGGAGCCGACTGCATCATCAGCGGGGTGCGACCGCAGATTGCGCAAACCATCGTTCATTTAGGGATCAACCTTCTTGACGTCACGACCAAAGCAACGCTCGCGGCCGCTTTCGCGGTTGCACTTCAACGGCTTGGAATTACCTTCACTCGCGAGGCGCAGAACAACCGAGTGCAGAGAAACTAGGAGCTTCAATTGGAAAAGATTCCGATCTTGAAGATGGGCGAATTTCTCCTGGTCACCATCCAGGTGGATATGCATGACCGCCTGGCCATGGCCTTGCAGGACGATCTGACCCGAATGATCAGCCAAACCGAAGCGCGCGGAGTCTTGATCGATATTTCTTCTCTGGAGATTGTCGATTCCTTTATCGGACGCATGCTGAGCAACATCGCGGGCATGTCGCGCATCCTTGATGCGGAGACGGTCGTCGTGGGGATGCAGCCAGCTGTCGCGATCACGTTAGTGGAACTCGGATTGTCCCTGCCAGGTGTACGTACTGCGCTGAACGTGGACGCGGGCATGGATCTGTTACGACAATCGGTCGACGGGGCGTCGGAAGCGTATGGCCATCGTCTCCACTGAGACCGTCCCGGTAAGAACCGAACCTGACGTGGTTGCGGTAAGACGACGCGTCCGCGAAGTGGCAGCGCAGCTCGGTCTTAGCCTGGTTGACCAGACAAAAATCATTACCGCGGCGAGCGAACTGGCTCGCAATACGATTATTTATGGCGGCGGCGGTTCGATGCTGGTGGAGACGTTGAATGGGCCTCGCACCGGCTTGCGCTTAACCTTTGAAGATAAGGGCCCTGGCATTCCCGACATTGAGCTCGCACTTCGCGATGGCTTTACGACCGGGTCGGGATTGGGACTAGGGCTCGGAGGCTCCAAACGCTTGGTCAATCAATTCGAAATCTTTTCCCGTCCTGGCGAAGGCACGAGAATCACAATCACGCGTTGGAAATAGTGTCTCAATAGAGTGTCTCCATGATCATCCCGGTAAACGAGTCCAGCCAAACGGGGGAAACACGCCGCAAGGCGTTGCAGTATGCGGAGGGACTGGGGTTCGGTGAAACGCGCTGCGGCGCCGTGGCGCTCGCCGCGACCGAAATGGCTACGAACCTGGTGAAGCATGCCGGTCGGGGAAAGATGTTGATTCAGCAGGTACGCGAGAACGGCGGCTCCGGGCTGCGGCTTATTTCGGTAGATAAAGGGCCCGGGATCGCCGATATGAGTAGGGCGCTGCAGGATGGACATTCGACCGCCGGATCGATTGGCGCGGGATTGGGCGCCATTCGAAGGGTCTCCGATGTCTTTGAGGTTTACTCTGCGTCAGGTTCGGGAACCCTCGTGCGAGCCGAATTTTGGAAGAGTAAGGCCGAGCAGGCGCCCGAGTCGGGAAGCCTCGAGACGGCCGCAGTATCGGAACCGATTCAGGGCGAAGATTCCTGCGGCGATGGCTGGGGAATCCGACGCTTTGCCGATTCTCTGATGCTTATGGTGGTGGATGGACTGGGGCACGGAATCCTTGCCGCTGAGGCGGCGCAAGAGGCCCAGCGGGTACTATCGCTTGCCGAGGACGTTTCGCCGCAGGATATTCTGCAGGATGTGCATGACGCTCTTCGAAAGACGCGCGGCGCCGCGGTTGCAATCGCCAAAATTCAGCCGGAAAAAGGTCTCCTGTCGTTTGCTGGCGTCGGCAATATTTCGGCGTCGATTGTCTCAGCCGGTGTGAGCCGAAGCCTCGCTTCAAACAATGGCACCGTGGGCCACCAAATTCCGAGAGTTCAGGAATTTACCTATCCCTGGAACGCGGACAGCATTCTGGTTATGCATTCGGACGGACTCGGTTCTCGCTGGGATTTGGAACGCTATCCTGGGATCTGGAGCAAGCATCCGAGTATTGTCGCGGCGATTTTGCATCGCGATTTCTGCCGGGGACGAGACGATGTGACGGTTCTGGTGGCAAAGACTGTGTGAGCTTTGGGGTAGTTCCATGACCTTAAGTCTTTTTACGATCGATATCCAGCTGGAGAATGACGTGGTGCTCGCGCGGCAGAAAGCGCGGACCATTGCTGCCAACCTGAAATTTGACCTGCAAGATCAAACCCGTATAGCCACTGCCGTCTCCGAGATTGCCAGGAATACGTTTCAGTATGGTGGCGGGGGCCGGGCGGAGTTCAGCATCATCGAGACGAGCAGCGACGGTATCCCCGAAAAGATGCTTTTGATCACCCTTCGCGACAAGGGCAAAGGCATACCGAATCTCGATGAGATCATGGACGGCAAATATGTTTCTCAAACCGGGATGGGACTTGGGGTGATTGGCGCCAAGCGCCTGATGGACCACTTCCAGATCGAAAGCAATGCCCGTCAAGGGACCACCGTCGTGCTGGGAAAAAAGATCCCCCACCGGTTTTCGCATTTCAAGCCGGGGGAACTGGACCAGGTTCTTTCCAGCATCGAGCGCGCGTCCGAGGACCCTTACGAAGAGCTGAAACTGCAGAACAAGGAGTTGCTCAACACGTTGCAGGAGTTGAGGGCGCGACAGGAAGAGCTGGCGCAACTCAACCGCGAGCTCGATGAAACGAATCGCGGAGTGGTTGCGCTCTATGCTGAACTGAACGACAAGGCCGATTTCCTGCAACGCGCCTCGGAGTTAAAGAGCCACTTTTTGTCGAACATGAGCCATGAGTTCAGGACACCTCTGAACTCCATCGCGGCTCTGAGCCAGATCCTGCTGGATCGCCTTGACGGGGATCTCAGCGTCGAGCAGGAAAAACAAGTGAGCTTTATCCGCAGTTCGGCGGAAGACCTGACGGAACTGGTCAATGACTTGCTCGATTTGGCCAAAGTTGAGGCAGGAAAAGTCACGATACGAACTTCCCACTTCAGGGTTGATGGTTTGTTCGCTGCGTTACGCGGAATGTTACGGCCTCTTTTGAGTCAGAATTCTTCCGTGAACCTGGTTTTCGAGGATGCCACGGATATGCCCGAACTCTACAGCGACGAGGCGAAGGTTTCGCAGATTCTCCGGAACTTTATCTCCAATGCATTGAAGTTTACTGAACGCGGCGAAGTACGGGTTTCGGTCACACGCGGCCATGACGAGACGGTGGTATTTTCCGTAGCCGACACGGGGATTGGCATCGCCGCGGAAGATCAGGACCGTATCTTCCAAGAGTGGACGCAAATCGACGGTCATCGACAGAAAGGCGTAAAGGGCACCGGGCTCGGATTACCTTTATCTCGAAAGTACGCACAACTGTTGGGTGGAAATGTGTATCTTAAGAGCGATGCCGGTATAGGCTCGACATTTTTTGTGGCCCTACCGGTCAACTTCAAGGGTGAAACCGAGGTGGTCTATGTACCGGACGTGAAGCGTGAATTGGATGCCGACAAGCGTCCCGTGCTGGTCATAGAGGACAACCGCGAAGCGCTGTTTATCTACGATAAATACCTGAAAAATACCCGGTTTCAGGTAATACCGGCGAAGGATTTGAAAGAAGCCCGCCATGCGCTGCGTGAGTTTCGGCCCACCGCCGTAGTATTGGATGTTTTGCTGCAAGGAGAGCACTCGTGGGAACTTCTTCAGGAGCTTAAGCAAGATCCCGCCACCCGGACCATCCCGATTTTTGTTGTAACCGTCGTAGACAACAAGGAGAAAGCTTTGGCTTTGGGGGCTGACGGATTTCACAGCAAGCCGGTGGATCGAAACTGGTTGATCCAGCAATTGGAGGAGGTTGTCCGGCGCGAGTCTCGGCGCCAGGTGCTGATCATCGATGACGATGAAGCATCGCGATACGTCGTGAAGTCCGTATTGGGGCCGGCGGAATTCTCTTGCACTGAAGCTGCTGGCGGCAATGAGGGTTTGCGAAGAGCCACCGAGCGCATGCCGGACCTTGTGATTCTCGATCTGGCGATGCCCGACTTATCAGGATTTGAGGTGCTGAAGAAGCTGAAACAGGATCCACGGACCGCCAACATTCCGGTGATCATCCACACTTCCAGGATCCTGGATTCTCATGACCAATCATTGCTCAGCCAGGCTGTCGCTGTCGTTCCGAAGGAAATGAGGTCGCGCGAACTTTCCCTGGCACGCTTTTCGGATGCTTTCAGCAAAGCGGGTTTTTCCCTCAATATTCCGCTTCACGACCGACCGAAGCGCGAGGTGAAACATGTCTGAATCGACTCCATTGAATGGCCCAGCAAGGTGGGAGGCTTTTGGAGCCGATCGCAGGGGAAATCACGACATCAAGATTCTGACGGTCGACGATAACGAAGCTCTGCGGTATTCGCTGGTCCGATCGCTTCGCGACGCCGGTTACCAGGTAAGGGAAGCGAGAACGGGCGCGGAAGCCCTCGCCTTGGCGGCTGAACTCCCGGATCTGATCACCCTGGACGTCAACCTTCCTGACATTAACGGCTTCCAGGTTTGCAGGCGACTGAAAGCCGATCCCGTCACCACTCACATACCCATTCTTCACGTGTCTTCCACCTTCGTGGGGCCGGAGTCCCGGGTTCAAGGCCTGGCGGGAGGGGCCGATGCCTATCTTGCCGAACCAATCGACCGCTCGGAACTGGTAGCCACGGTTGCTGCGCTACTTCGTCTCAAGCAAGCGGAGACGCGCGCCCGGCAGGAAGCCGAGGCGGCAGAAGCGGCGCGGCGGGAACTGGCTCAGCTGAACGCCACGTTGGAAGTTCGAGTCAACGAGAGGACTGACGAACTTAAAGAAGCGAATGACAGCCTTCGCGAATTGTCGGCGCGCATCCTCCAGATGCAGGATGAAGAAAGACGGCGCATTGCTCGTGAGTTGCACGACAGCGTGGGCCAGCTTTTGGCAGCGATCGCTATGAACCAGGCAGTGGTGGAAAAAGAGATAGGGAAGTTGAGTCCGCAAGCGAACAAGGCGTTCTTCGACAACCGTTCTTTCATACAGCAGATTCTGCGGGATATCCGCATTATTTCGCACTTGCTGCATCCGCCTCTTCTCGACGAGGTGGGTCTTCCTTCCGCCCTGCAGTGGTATGTGGAGGAATTCAGCCAACGTAGCGGAACCAAGGTCACGCTCGACTGCTCCGCCTCATTCGGACGTTTTTCTTCGGCGGTGGAGACGGCAATCTTCAGAATCGTGCAAGAGTGCCTGGGAAACATTCATCGCCACTCCCACAGCCTTACGGCAAGCATTCGCCTGGATGTGAACGATGACAAGGCCAAGCTTGTAATCAGCGACCAGGGGCGAGGCATCCCTCCTGAACAACAGCAAAAGTTAAAATCGGGTGTTCGTACCGGGGTGGGGCTCCGCGGAATGCGGGAGCGAGTTGCGCAACTGGGCGGTGAATTTCAGGTGGAATCTGACAGCAACGGCACGACCGTCAGAGCCAGTCTGCCTTGCACGATGCGAGAAGCCAGCGCCGGTGAAGAAGTTGCTTGACGGTTTCGAGCCGGGTTAGAGCGGCGAGAGTTCGTCCTCGTTCTCTTCGGTTTTTCCCCGCCGGATTCTTTTTTCCAGAAAACGACGGGCCAGGTCTCGCCCTCCCATGCCAAATGCGATGGAGAGGCCGAGCATGAGTGCTCCAAAGGCAATTCCGAAGGCCAGCAACATGGTCTGTTCCGCCAGGCCCAATTCCTCGAAAACAATAGACAGCACGAAGATAATGATGACGCTCCGGACGGCAACGCTCAAAACCCGGCCGGATGGCATATTCGCGTTTACCGCGGCCAGGAGAACCGCGCGGGAGAAAAAGCTGGCGGCCAGTAGTCCGAAAAACAGGACGAACATGGCTACGAAGAGACGCGGCAAGAAAAGAAAGAACCGTGCGATCTGCTCCTGCAGGCCGAGAATCCCGAGCACACTGATACCGAGCAGAATGAAGCCCAACCAGGCAACCCAGAAGACGAATCGGCTTACCACTTCCGTTGCCGAAGGCAGCGCGGCCTTGTTGAGCAATTGAGACGCGCCGGCGTTTTCTGAAAGTTTGTCAAACTTGATAAGTCTCAAAATGCTGCGCAGAAGAGCTCTTACGACATACGCGATTATCCAGCCGACGAGGGCCAGCACCAACATCACGATGAGACGAGGAAGGAAGTGTGCGAAACTTCTGGCAATATCCTGCAACGCTTGACCAAGTTCGCTGACAATCATTTCCCGCATAGTTACCTCACTCTCTTGTTTTCCACAGTTGCAGCAGATAGGGTTTTAATTGCTCGAACTCAAGGCATAAGGCTTCAGTATTTTGCTCGATCGTTTCCTCCGAGGCGTTGCGGTTCTCCCTCAGAACGGTGAGAACTCGGCCCCGAAACAGCGGGGCCAGAGCCTGGATAATGTGATCGCGGTTGATGGCAGAATTCTTGTAGGACGCGGCGAACTCGTAAACCGTCCTGACCCACAGTTCCGAGGAATAATTGAACTCTTCTTCCGGCAGCCCGCCGATTCGCTGCAGTTCCGCCAAGGTTTCGGGCGACAGAATTGACTGAAAGATAGACTCCAATTCTGCAACTCCGGTCGCGAACATCTCATGCAGACGCTTGCGATTTACCCGAAGTGGATCCATCAGTACTTCGTGGTCGGGGCCGGTGGTAGGGACTGGCTTCGAACCGTCTACCATACTCCAGAGGGGGAAGTCTATTTCTAGTCCCGCGAACAGGGCACCGACGGTTTGTCGCAACGCCGCTACCAGATCAGCGGCACGTCGCTCGATCGGAACCTTTTCCCCGAGAAAGGACTGGCTGACACGATATTTTCCCGTAATCGCAGCCATTGTGAAGCGGAGTTCTACGCCGGCGCCGTCAGTGCCATCATTCCAGACGTAGTGTTCGAGAAATTGGGATCCCAGACGGGGGGAGAATCCGAATTCCGTCGAATACGCCTCTCTGATCCTTAACCCGTAAAGTGCACGAGTCATCGGATAGAGCAAATTCGTTATCAGAATCCCTTCAAACTTATGTCTGCGATACGTGGGAGTCACAAGGTCGAACTCGTTGCGATAAACAGGACTCAGAAGCTTGGAGAGCCAGTCGGGTTCAATGTTCCCGGAATCAGGCGACAGCATCACACAAGCCTTGGCGCGGAGCAATTCGGCGGCGGAGAGAATGGTCCGGAATGCGACTCCGCTGGCCGGGCTCGTCCCGTACCTGGTGCTGATTGAGTGCAACGTGCGTAGGGCGAGCAGATTGGCGGTTGGCCGCATGTCGTCAATGGAGACTCCGGTAACGAGTTCCGGTGTTCCATCGCGTGAACCTCCGTCTACGTTAACGATTACGGCGCGCTCTCGTGGAAACCCACGCAGGATGCCGCTCTGGATTGTTTGGACGATCGCCCCAACCGTTTTGGAATTGTTGTGAGTGGGCAGACCCACCAGAATGTCTACTTCGCCAACGTTGATCAGCTGGCGAAGAAAATCATCTGTAAGAAAGCTCTCTTCTGCCAAATTCGTCTCCGTTCGAAGTGTTCCGCCACGCCATTATCGAGTTATCTACACGTCTCTGCGACCTAAATCGCCTAGATTCGTCGCAACCGAAACCAGAAAAATTGGTAAGGCCCCATCGTCAACAGGTAGGGAACGTCACCCACGCGCGGAAACATGTTCCTGCCCGACATCTCGATCGGAATGTTTCCCTTGTAGCTCCGCAGATCCAATTCGACGGCCTGCGCGGTGCTTGAAAGATTGTTGACTACGAGCACCGTCTCGTTGCCGAGCCGGCGGACGTAGGCCAATATTCTGTGGTTGGCTGGATACAGGAACTCGATCGATCCCCTGCCGAAGACCGCGGTTGATCTGCGCACGGTTATGATCAGTTGCATCCAGTTCAAAAGGGAATGTTCGCTTGCTCTCTGCCTCAGCACGTTCACCGCGGGATAACCGTATACCGGATCCTGAATCAGGGGGGCGTACAGACGTTCCGGCGGCGCAGTGGAAAAGCCGGCATTTGTCTCGCCGGTCCACTGCATCGGGGTCCGGACTCCATTGCGATCGCCCAAATTGATGTTGTCGCCCATCCCGATTTCATCGCCGTAATAGATGATGGGAGTTCCGGGCAATGACATCAGCATTCCGTTCATCAACTCGATGCGCCTTCGGTCGTTGTTTAGCAGTGGAGCGAGGCGTCTTCGAATTCCAAGGTTCAGGCGCATCGTCTTGCTTTCCGCATACGAGTCGTACATGTAATCGCGTTCCAGGTCCGTGACCATTTCGAGAGTTAACTCATCATGGTTGCGGAGGAAGAGCGACCATTGGCACGAGGGCGGAATTTCCGGGGTCTGCTGCAGGATCTCAGTGATGGGCTTGCGGTCTTCCAGCTTTAGACCCATAAACATCCGGGGCATCAACGGAAAATGAAACGCCATGTGAAATTCATCCCCGTCACCGAAGTAGGGGCGCAGATCGGCGGGCCATTGATTGGCCTCTGCGAGAAGCATTCTGCCGGGAAAGTTTTCATCCAGTTTCCGACGAAACTCTTTCAGAACGGCGTGAGTTTCCGGAAGATTCTCGCAACTTGTGCCTTCGCGTTCGACGAGGTAGGGTATGGCATCGAGCCGGAAGGCGTCAACACCCATCTCCAGCCAGAACTTCATCACATTCCACATCTCCTCGCGGACGGCTGGATTGTCGTAGTTTAGATCGGGCTGGTGATTAAAGAAGCGATGCCAGTAAAAGGCTTTCGAAATCGGGTCCCACGCCCAGTTGGACTTTTCCGTATCAAGAAAGATAATGCGCGTGCCCTTGTAGCGGGTGTCGGTATCACTCCAGACATACCAATCGCGGCGTGGATTGTCCGGCGAACTTCGCGATTCCTTAAACCACGGATGCTGATCGGAGGTGTGATTGGCTACAAATTCGATAATGACCCTGATCCCCCGCTCGTGGGCTGACTCCAGAAACTTCCGGAAATCCTCCAATGTTCCATAGCTCGGATGGACCGCGTTGTAATCCGCGATGTCGTAGCCGTCGTCGCGCAGAGGAGACGGAAAGAATGGCATGAGCCATATCGCGTTAATCCCCAGTTCCTGAAGATAATCAAGCTTCGTTTCAAGCCCTTCAAAATCCCCGATTCCATCGCCATTGCTGTCATGGAAAGTGCGGACGTGGATTTGATAGATGACCGCATCTTTGTACCAAAGGACATCCCGGGTTAGTGGCATTCAGTTTTCCTATTAATCAATCTGCGAAAGGCAGCCTGGTTGTCCAATAGCAGGACCCCGTTCGAAGATTCTGGCTAGCGATCGTAGAGTTTTACCAAAGATAGAAGTCTCGCGCTTAAATCGCTGTTTAATGCACCTGGACGATAACGCCATCTCCAGTTTCCGCTAACCGTGCCGGGAAGGTTCATGCGGGCAGAGCTACCGAGGCCCAGCACATCCTGCAACGGGACAACCGCCACATCAGCGACCGAGGCCATTACCGCTCTGATCATGACCCAGTTGATCTCGGAGTCATCGTGGAGGTCGAGATACGCTCGAGCGAAATCGTGTTCCTTGCGAACATCTTCCGGAGTTCGCGTGCTGTCTCCCGCTCCCGAACTGGACCACCAGCCGACCGTCGTGTCGTTGTCGTGCCCGCCGGTATATGCGACGAGATCGCGATTGTAATTATGCGGACGAAACGACGG
>Ga0181522_10002133_pt1 | contig 11468 bp, 10 predicted proteins | sample PEATcosm2014_Bin_27_FD_121103 | JGI IMG/M metagenome (GOLD analysis project Ga0181522, IMG submission 121103) | Peatland microbial communities from MTU Mesocosm Facility, Houghton, MI, USA - PEATcosm2014_Bin05_10_metaG | ecosystem: Environmental > Terrestrial > Soil > Wetlands > Peat | place...
CCTGCTGCCGGCCAACGCCGAAGGCGTGAAAGTCGAAGAGTATTTGTGGACCTTTAACATGCCGACGGATCATCCCCTGGTGAGCTTCACGGATGTATTCGTTGCCGAGGATGCGCTATTCGGCAAGGTCGGCGATGGCCTCGCATTGGCGCAATGCTTCGTGCACCAGAACCGCATTCGCCAGGCGGCGAGCTCGCTCGGTGCGGCGGTCTATTGCATCAATGCGAGCGTGGAATACGCGCGGCAGCGCAAACCGTTCGGACGGTCGCTCGCCGAGAACCAGGCCATCCAATGGCCGTTGGTCGAACTCGCTACCCAAGCCGAGATGCTGCGGCTTCTGATCCGCAAAACCGCTTGGGAAATGGGTCAAATGACGCCAAGCGAGATCGAGCAGCAGCTCTCGGACAAGGTGTCGATGTGCAATTACTGGGCGAATAGATTCTGCTGCGAGGCTGCCGATCGCGCCATGCAGGTGCACGGTGGCGTCGGCTACTCCCGCCATAAGCCGTTCGAACACATCTACCGCCATCACCGGCGCTATCGGATCACCGAGGGCTCGGAGGAGATCCAGATGCGTAAGGTTGCTGGATTTTTGTTTGGCTTCATGGGGCCGCGGCGCAGACCCGCGCAGCCAAGCGTGGCCTGATCGCGGCAGTCAGCGAAGGCAGTGGTGGCGCCCGCAAGACAATGAGGGTTCCCCAAAACGAAGAGCCCCGGCGAGTGCGCGCGGGGCTCCTGGACGGGGATTGGGGGGCTGAGGCGGGAAGGACCCCGTCCGTAATGGCAACGCGGGCCGCGGCCGTTCGTTCCCTAAAATTAGCTTTGGGGCCGCTAGGCCGCTTGACTGGTCAGGCGGTGCATCTCGCGCTGCACAAGCCTTTGGTAGAATCCCTCCCTGCCCATCAGCAGATCGGGTGGACCGTCCTGGATCACTTGGCCCAGTTGGAGCACGACGATCCGGTCGAAACTTCGCACCGTGGACAGGCGATGGGCGATGGCGATCACCGTGCGCCCGTTCATCAGCCGGCCCAAGGCTTCGCGGATCGCTTCTTCGGACTCGCCGTCCAGCGCGGACGTCGCTTCGTCGAGCAGCAAAAGCGGCGCGTTCTTGAGGAAGGCGCGGGCAATGGCGATACGCTGGCGCTGTCCCCCCGACAATTTCACGCCGCGATCCCCGACGATCGTGCGGATGCCCGCCGGAAAGTCTTCGATAAAATCGCACCGCGCCGCGATTGCAGCTTCGAGAACTTCGTCGTCCGAGGCAGTTGGCCTGCCGTAACGGATATTCTCTGCGACGGAGCGGTGAAATAGCGAGATATCTTGCGGCACCACGCCAATATATTCGCGTAGGCTTTGCTGCGTGACCCGGGCGATGTCCTGGTGGTCGATCAGAATCCGCCCCCGCTGAACGTCATAGAAGCGCTGCAATAGGGTCAACAACGTCGATTTGCCACCGCCCGACGGCCCTACCAGCCCGACCCGCTCGCCCGGCATCAAACTGAGATTGAGATCCTGGAAGATGGGGCGACCGTCGTAGCGAAAATGAACGTGCTCGAACCTCACGCTGGCGCCGCGGCGAACCAGCGCCGTTGCCTCAGGGTGGTCGCGCAATTCGTGTGGCACCAGTAAGGTCAGTAGCGCCTCCGACAGGCGAGCGATGTGCTGAATGATGTCGACGAGCGCAACCGCCAAGTCACGCGTAGCATGCAGGACCGACATGCCGAGCGTGCAGACCAGTACGACATCGCCGGTCGTGACGTTGCCCTGTTGCCACAGCACGATTGCCCAGGCCAAGAGCGCCAGCGTCAGCGCGATAGTCACGAACGCATGGAGGATGCGCAGTCTCTCCAGATAATAGAGGCTGCGGCGCCGAGCCTCCATTTCACGTTCGACTGTCGCATCGAAGCGGCGGTGTTCGCGCAGGAGTCCGCTGAAAGCGCGGACCAGCGGCATATTGCCGACTACGTCGGCCATTTCTCCATCGACCGCGGCGGCCTTGTCGGCGAAATCGTGGTGCAGCGGACGCCCGCGCGCGGCCAAGCGAAACATCATGCACACCATGATGCCGGCAACAACGCCTAGGCTGGCGGCGATCGGAAGGCTTATCGTGCCGACAAGCGCGATGGCGGCGACCGTCGCCGCGCACGGCGGCAACACATTCCAGATGAACATGTTTTCAGCGGTGAAGATCGCATTCGACGTTGCCGTTACGCGGGCGACCAGGGTTCCCGGCAGGCGGTCGGCGAAATAGCTGGGCGAATGACCGGTGAGGTGACGGAACAAATCGCGCCGCAAGTCACCCGTCACGCCGACGAAAGCGAAATTGGCGATCCAACTCGCTACCCGCCAGAGCAAATTGTCGGCGGCTACCAGCGCTCCAAGAAGGCAAAAGGCAATCCACACGTCGGTGTTGTTATGGTTCGACAGGATGTCGACCAAAAACTTCACGCCATACTGCGTGCCGACCGAGCAGGCCACGGCGGACAGCACCGCCGCAAGAATGATTGCATGAGACATCGGCCGCAGCCGAACGTAATGGAAGACAAATGCGAGGGGACGGCTGGCATAACCACAAAGATCGGCCATAGGCGCGGCACCTGCTGCCATCAATAATTCGTCCCTCGCGCGGGCTGGTTCCCGGCAAGCCCGACGCTCAGTTTGCTCAACCAGTCAGTGTCGACGCCGCAAAGTGCGGAAAGTTCCCAGCGTCACGGAAAAATAAGTTCCGCCCCGCAATGAAAATATTTTCGCAGTTTTGCGTTGTTCCCTCTGACCGGGGTGGGTTCACGTTGACGACGTCAGCCCCAAAAGCCGAAAGGAAAATCCGCAATGCACATTGCGCAGGTCGCCCCGCTTACCGAGGCCATTCCCCCGAAGCTCTATGGCGGCACGGAGAGAGTGGTATCTTGGCTGACCGAGGAACTCATCGCGCTCGGTCACGACCTGACCCTCTTCGCGAGTGGCGACTCGCGGACGTCGGCTCGACTGGCTAAGGTTTGGCCGCGGGCGCTTCGCCTCGACGGCGCGGTCCGCGACCCTAATGCGCTTCATATGATGATGTTGGAGCAGGTATATCGCCGCGCCGGCGATTTCGATTTTCTGCACTTTCACCTCGATTATTATCCTTTCTCGCTGTTCTCGCGGCAGGCGACGCCGTTCATCACCACCCTGCACGGCCGGCTTGATCTGCCCGAGCACCAACCGGTGTTCGAAGTGTTTTCGTCGCTTCCGGTGGTCTCGATCTCGAATTCGCAGCGGCGGCCGCTGCCACAGGCCAATTGGGTGCGCACCGTTCACCATGGCCTGCCGGCGGACCTGCTGGAGCCCAGACCGATCAAGCCTTCCTATTTCGCCTTTTTGGGCCGCGTCGCACCGGAGAAGGGCCTCGACCGCGCGATCCGCATTGCCGAGCACTGCGGCGTGCCGCTCAAGGTTGCCGCGAAGATCGACCCCGTCGATCAGACGTATTACGAAGAGCAAATCCGGCCGATGATCCAATCGGCACGCGTGGAGTATATCGGCGAGATCAACGACCGCGAGAAGTCCGCGTTCCTGAGCGGCGCGGTCGCGCTCCTGGTTCCCATCAATTGGCCCGAACCATTCGGCTTGGTGATGATCGAAGCCATGGCCTGCGGTACGCCGGTCATTGCGTTTAACCGCGGGTCTGCGTCCGAAATTATCGAAGACGGCCTGACCGGTTTCGTCGTCGAAGACGAAACCGGGGCCATCGGCGCCGTCGATCGCCTTAGCCAGCTTTCGCGTGACAATATCCGCAGGCGTTTCGAGGAGCGCTTTACCGCGCGACGCATGGCGCAGGATTATCTTGCGGTTTATCGCGGGCTGCTGCGGGCATCCGCGCCGCAGCTCCGCCTCGTGGCCGAGGAAGCGCAAGTGCCGCAGCGCGCTTTATGAATCCGCCGCCAGCTCGGGACGGGTCTCTGGCATAAAAAGCCAAACCGCGATCAAGCCGAGAAACGCGATCGCCGCCAGTCCGGCGAACGCCGCGGGACCGCCGAAATGATCGCTGCAGTAACCGGCAAGCGTGGCGCTCAGCGAAGCGCCGACGCCGACAAAGGTGCCGACGATCCCCTGCCCGAGATTGAAGTGGCCGGTCCCGCGCGTGAGATCGGCGACAACAAGCGGCACCAGGACGGCGAAGACGGCCGCGGTTACGCCGTCCAACACTTGCACGGCGACGATTAGGGAGGGGCTCGCGACCGTCGCGAACAGAATGCCGCGAATTGGCAAGGCCGCGAACCCGATCAGCAGCAATGGCCGCCGGCCCCAAGTCTGTGCGCGCGCACCGATCCACGGCGAAGACGTCGCGACGACGAGTTGCGGTACGACGATGCAGGCCGCGATCAGTACCGTCGCCCAGCGACTCGACCGCATCGTGAGCAGACTGCCCATTAAGGGCAGCATCGCCGCGTTGGCCAAATGGAACAGCAACAGGCAGCCGCCAAAAATAAGCAGCGGCCGACTGCCTCGCAGCATCGAGACCATGGTGGGTGGTTTGGCGCGGTGGGTCGGCGGCGCGCCATGCGCGCGCTCAGGATCGATCTCGCTTTCGGCGATCGTCCTCAGCACCAATAGTGCGGGCGCGAGCAGAAGAACGGTGACAACAAAGACCGCGCGCGCGGACAAGAGATAACCGCACGCGCCCATCGCCGCCGCGGCAAGCCCGCTGCCGACGGACGCGAAGCGCGCGTTGCGACCGAGACGCGCACCGATGGCGGCATGGCCGACGAGGCCAAGACTGATGGCGGCAATGGCCGGCCCGAGCACGCAACTCGCCAGTGCCTGCAAGACCGCGGCAGAAAGCACCGTCGGAAAAACCGGCAGCGTCGCGTATGCCAGCGCGCTAATGCAGATGGCGCCGAGCGCAAGACCGGCGACCAGACGCTCCGAACGGGCGGCATCGACCAAGGCGCCCCCAGGCATCTGCCCCAACAGCGACACGAGGCCCGCCGCCGATAGAACAAGGCCGATGTCGACTTGCGTCCATTTCTGCGTGGTCAAATAAACCGAAACGAACGGCCCAAACCCGGTTTGCACGTCGGCAACGAAAAACACGAACCAATCGAGGCCGCGTAAGCTGCGAGACGATGGCGCCGACGGCGGCTCGTCGGCGTCCGGCGGCTGTAGCGCCGGCGCCGGGTCATGCGTCGTGGTGCCGTCGGGCCCAAAATCGCCTCCAGGATCGGCACCAAGATCGGGGCTTTCACGAGCGCGGCGCCATGGTTCCGCTGACAGGACAGTCTCCCCCGCTTTGCTCTATTCTGGTAACGGTTCAAGCTTGCCCAACGCACCCAGAACCACGACCGGCTTACCCTCCTGGTAAGCAGGCGCCGCGTTCACTTGGTCGCGATTGAGTTCAAGCGTGACCCGCGCCCCGGGCTTGCCGGGCGGAGGAAAGTGCAGCGCGGTCCAGTCGACTGCGATTTTTCGACTGCCGACGCCAAGGAATCCACCAAAGTCGATGATCGCCGCGCGGACCTGTCCGGCATGATCAACGAGAACATCGACCACATGCCCCATATTTTCGTCGGCGGCACTACGAACCTCGCGCCCGAGGATACCTTCCACTTCGTGTGAGGCCAGAACCGTAACTTCAGGAACCGGCGTGGCGCCAGGAACCGGCGTGACGCCGTTAGTCGCAGCGCTGTTTGCCGGTGCGGCGTCCTCCTGGGCAAGCGTCGCGGACATCGCGATGACGAAGGCCAGCAACATCGCGCCCGCTAGCGCCGGCAGCCGGTCCACACGCAGCAGCCGTTCCATACGCATCCGCCTCTTGGTGCAATGGCCTTAACCGGGATAAAGCGGCGGCGCTGCATCGAGTTCCTTCGTTTTGTGTTGGCGGCGCGGGACCGACACGCGCAGGCAAAGCAAAAATCCGAAAAATCGGATCGTTCGCCCAACACACGAGGTCGTGATGAAACGAAAAGAAGGAACTCGCGTGAACCACCAGGACCTTGAAGGCGGGGTCCAAAGCGGATGGAGGACACAATGAGAATCTTCGCCAGTTCTGTCGCGCTAGGCTGTGCCTTTTTGGCAGGGCCGTCGATTGCGAATGCCCAGGAGACAGTTATCGTGCAACAACCGTCGCCGACGGTCGTCCAGACTGATCAAACGACCACGACCACGCGGACAACGCGCCCAGCCGCACGACCCGTCGCACGTGGCGCTGTTGTGGCGCGCGAACCAGCCCGGCGCCGTGTCGTGACCAATACGGTCGTTACCAAAACGTACGAGCGGCCACTCTATGACGCCATTCCGGCGCCACAGGTTCAAGTCGTTGCTCCGGCCGCGCCGGCTATCGCCCTCGCGCCCGGGCAGGTCCTCAATGTTTCCGGACAATTTCAATGCGTCGCCGGCTGCACCGTGGGCCTTGGACCCGCATTCGTCACGCAAAATGGATGGGACCTCAACGTCGTGAACGAACTTGGCCAATCCTCACGCGCATGGATCGACCGCCCGGGCCACATTTGGGTCGCGAGTTGGAATGAGGGCGCCATTTATGCCCCGGATGGGATGACGATTCAATTCGATAACGGCGCGGTGTGGCGGCGTGACGTCGCTGTGCTTGTCGTTCCCTCTGGCCAGCCGGTCGAATAGCTCGCTGCAACTGCAAAAGCCCCGACCTCCGCGTCGGGGCTTCTTTCAATTCATGACGAGTGCACGATTGAGACCATGGCATTTCCGGTGTTGCGAAGGATGTCGAGCGACACGGTTTCATCGTGGCGTCTAATTCTCAGATCGACGCGCGAAGAGCCGAGGCGGAGTTGCCGCAAGATCACCTCATCAAGAAACTGCGGCAGCCGCGGATTCAACAGCTTGATCGCGCCGCCGAACGGATCGAATTGCAGCCCGAGCGCGGCTTCGATCGGCGTAAAAGGCCTCGCACTGGCCCAGGCCTGGGGAGAGCAGGCGACGGGATAGAGCGTTGGGCCATGGCCGCGCTTGCGCTCAAATCCGCAGAACAACTCGGGCAGCCGCCGCAGCTCCATATAAGTTGCAGCGTCGAACAGTCCGCCGATGAGTTTGTCGAGCGATCGCTTGTGATTGAAACGCGCAAGTCCCAGCGCGATGAGCGCGTTGTCATGCGGCCAAATCGATCCGTCATGGTAAGACATCGGATTATAACGCGACTCGCCTTTGGCGATGGTGCGGATTCCCCAGCCGGAAAAAAAGCGCGGCTGCAGCAAGCCTTCAGTGACCAGGCCGGCGCGCTCGGCGCCGGCTATCCCGGTGAATAAGACCTGTCCGGCGTTCGAGCTGCGAACGCGGCACGGCTCCTTGGCCCCGTCCAGCGCTAGCGCATAGGTATCGATTTCGGGGCACCAGAGCGCCGCCTCGAACCGTTCCGCGAGTTTGGCGGCGTCGGTTTCAAGCTTAGCAGCCGCCTCGCTTTGTCCGAGCCGCCGCGCGCAGCGCGCGATCACGCGTTTGGCGGCGTAGACGTAGCCTTGCACTTCGGCGAGCGCGATGGCGCCCTGCGCCAAGTGTCCGTCGGCGTGGAAGATTGCATCGTGCGAGTCCTTCCAGCCTTGATTGGCGAGGCCGAGATCGCCGGCGCGGCGGTACTCGACGAAGCCATCGCCATCGGCGTCGCCGGCGCCGTCGATCCAATTGACGGCCGCCACGATCGCGGGCCACAACGCGGTCACGGTCGCCATGTCGCCGGTGCGCTCGGCATATAGACCCGCCAGAAGAACAAACAGCGGCGTGGCGTCGACGCTGCCGTAGTATAGTCCGAATGGCACTTCGCCCAGCGCCGCCATTTCGCCGCCGCGCATTTCGTGCAGTATTTTTCCGGGTTCGGCGTCGGCAAACGGATCGGTTGTTTGGGCTTGATAGGCGGCAAGACGACGAAGCACGCCCCGCGCTACGTCGGGTGACCACCACAGCATCTGCAGCGCCGTGATAAGGCCGTCGCGGCCAAAGGTCGTCGAATACCAGGGGATTCCTGCGTAAGGATGCGGCCCTGCGGCGTGTCGGTCAGCAGTATCATCAGATCGGCCGTCGCTCGGCACAGCATTTCGTTAATCGTTGAAAGTCTCGACCGACGTCATGCCGCGCGTTGAGGCTCGCATGTCCCGGCGCGCCGCGATCAGACCGCGGGCAAACGTCGGCGGTCGCTCTTCGTTGGAATCGCAACTCACGGCAACGAAAATAGGTCGCATTTCACCGGGACTGAGCTGGAGGTCGTAGGCCGCGCCGCCGGCGGTGATCCATTGCGGCAACGGATCGAAGGTGAGCATTGTCTGCCGCAGCCTTAAGTCGAGACCATCATAAGCAAGCACCACCTGATCGCGGCCGCGAAGCTCTGCCGTAACGCGGCCGCGCCGCTCGCGCCGCGAGCCGCGCACCTCGAACAAATCGGCAAAATCGCTTTCAAAAAGCAGCGAAAGCCGCAAGTCGATGCGTCGATCGCCGTAATTGCGCAGAGCAAGCCGCTGGTAGGCGATATCGCGCCACAAAAAAAAGGTGCGCAAGATGTGGACGGTATCCTTCTCCATTGCTATCTGCGGCCCGGAGACAAAATCGGGATTCGTCAAATCGACGACGAGCGCCGAGTTGTCATCGCGTAAGTTGGAGCCGAGCAGCAGCGGCGCCGTATCGTTTATCAGCAGGACGAAACGAGACAGGTAGCGCGTGTCGCAATGAAAAAGGCCGGCTGAACCGCCGAGCAAGCCCGGCATATCGCCGCGGCTGTCCAAAACCGCAAACGTATCGCCGCACTTGAGCGCGAACGGAGTTGGGGTCGACTGCGACGCAGTTACGGCAAATGCCGCTTCCGGCGAGGGTGCTGAAAGGCGGTCCGCAACGGCACCCGCTGCCGCCTCGTGCGGAATAACACTGCGTTTGGCCGGAACTTTCATCGCCGCGATGCTGCCGGATCAATGTTGCGGAAATTCGATCACGACTTTCGGGCGCCCTCGATCGTGGCCGACGCGGTCGGTGCCGCGGCACCGGACGGCATCGTTTGCCTCACCGGCGTTTCCGATTGCGGCCATGTGCTGTTACCCCTCAACGTCTATCGTTGCTCGCGCGCGAGCACCCCGCCGCGCCACCGATGGCTCCGTGAAAGAGTGACGCGTGAGCGCGAGCAAAAGTTCCGCAAATGCAATTAAGGGAACCGCACCGCCCGTGGCGCGTTTGGCTCGGAAGGCTAAATCCTGCCAATGGCTGCCATCGGACGAACGCGCTGGGCGATCGCGGAGGGTTACATTCCCTCTGAAAGCAAACATGCGGATCGCGCGTTGGAGTCGCACGAGACCGCGTGCATCCTCAATGCTGGCGACCGCGACGCCAAAGTCGTGATCACAATCTATTTCGCGGACCGCGAGCCGGTGGGACCGTATCTTGTGACGGTCGCGGCGCGCCGAACCTTGCATCTGCGGTTCAACGATCTGACCGACCCGCAGCCGATGCCTCGCGATACCGATTATGCCTCGGTATTCGAATCGGACATGCCCATTGTCGTGCAGCATACGAGGCTCGATTCCCGCCGCGCCGAGCTCGCGCTTCTCTCCACGGTTGCCTTCGCTGCGAGTTAATCGGCGGGCGCGACGTGGTGCGAGCTGCGCCCTCGGAACTTGCGTGGAACTTTTCCGGTGGCGGCGCGTTGAGGTGTTGGTCGCTAGACCCTCCACCACGGCCCCACGGTGACGAAATTTGCCCCAACAAAGTTGTCGTCATGCGCCGCCGCTTGATGTATTCCCGCCGCCGCAATCGATGGACCTTTCATCGATCGCATTATTGCTGGATGTCGACGGCACAATATTGGACACGGCGGCCACCCCGAGAAGCGTGGTTGTGCCGGACTCGCTGCTTAGCTCGCTTGAACGATTGTACGTCAAGAGCGGCGGCGCCGTCGCTTTCGTAAGCGGACGCGTCATCGCGAATGTCGACCGCCTGTTTGCGCCGCTGAGGCTTCCCGCGATCGGCGGTCATGGAGCTCAAATTCGGTTCGCCGGCAACGGACGCACGCGTTCGCGCCATGCCGAACTGATCGGGCAAGACTGTCGCCGACAAGTGGCCGCGGTGGCGTCTGCCGATCCACGGATATTCGTCGAGAACAAAGGCGCGTCGCTGGCGATTCACTATCGGCTGGCGCCGGAAATGGAGAAGCCGCTCAAGTCCAAAATCGCCACGATCGTCAGTCAAACTGAAGATCTCGAGCTTATGGAGGGCAAAGCGGTGATCGAGATCAAGTCGAGTCGCTTTTCCAAGGGCACCGCCGTGCGCGAGTTGATGACCAATCCGCCTTTCGCTAGTCGCAAGCCGATTTTCATCGGCGACGACGTCACCGACGAGACGGTGTTTGCGGCATTACCGGCCTATGGCGGCATCGGCTATTCGGTGGAACGGTTCATGACGGGCGCGACCGGCATGTTCGGTTCTCCGGCCGAAGTACGCGAATGGCTGGCCGCGCTGGATGCAGATGAATGAAGCATCAAGCCAAGAACGATTTCGGGCTCGATCTCGCTCTCATTGGTAACGGGCGCACCGCAGCTCTGCTGGAGCCGTCTTCGCGAATCGTCTGGTGGTGTTTTCAGCGCTTCGACAACGATCCGGTTTTTTCCCGCCTGCTGGCAGGCGACGAAGAAAAAGGATTCTGCGACGTCGTATTGGACGGCATGGTCGACTTTTCGTCCGATTATGAGCGCAATACCGCGGTCGTTTCGACGACGCTCGTCGACGGCAAATCAGCCGCCGTCAAAATCACCGACTTCGCGCCGCGCTTTCGCATCTACGATCGCGTATTCCGTCCGCCGCAGCTGGTTCGCATCATCGAGCCGGTCGCTGGAACGCCACGAATAACGATACGCTTTCGACCGACGAATCGTTACGGGGTGCCAATTCGATCCAAGTCGATTGGCAGTAATCACGTTACCTTCCGCGGCCCCAATCTCGTCGTCCGTCTGACCACTGACGCGCCATTGTCCTACATCGACCGCGAGGCGCCATTCGTGCTCACGCGGCCGGTTTATCTGGTGATCGGGCCCGACGAGCCTTTCCCTGCCGATCTGGCGACGACCTGCCGGGAATTCGCCGACCGCACGCGCAATTACTGGACCGAATGGGTGCGCCGCCTGTCGATCGCCTACGATTGGCAGGACGTTATCATCCGCGCGGCAATCACGCTCAAGCTTAGCAACTTCGAGGAAACCGGCGCGGTTATAGCCGCGCACACGACCTCGATTCCAGAATCTCCGCGCTCCGGGCGCACCTGGGACTATCGCTTTTGTTGGCTGCGTGACGCGTATTTTGTCGTCAAGGCGCTTAATAGACTCGGCGCCACGCAGACGATGGAAGACTTCATCTCCTTCATCCTTGGCATCGCCACCGAAGATCCGGTGCGTCCGGTGTATTCTATCGTCCCGACGGACGACATGAACGAAGAGATCGCTCTAAAGCTCAAAGGATATCGCGGCGACGGTCCGGTGCGTGTCGGCAACGCG
>Ga0181522_10002134_pt1 | contig 11448 bp, 8 predicted proteins | sample PEATcosm2014_Bin_27_FD_121103 | JGI IMG/M metagenome (GOLD analysis project Ga0181522, IMG submission 121103) | Peatland microbial communities from MTU Mesocosm Facility, Houghton, MI, USA - PEATcosm2014_Bin05_10_metaG | ecosystem: Environmental > Terrestrial > Soil > Wetlands > Peat | place...
AAAGTCGGACCGTAATCACGGTCATCCGCCATCACCAAATGAAGCCCATCCGAAGTCATTTGAACCGTCAGCCCCCCATGGGTGTGGGAAGGGCCTATGGAAAGGGGAGCCGAATCAGCCTGGCGGATCGCCCAGTTGGTGACCCTGTCCACCGGAATGAAGCCCTGGTTGTCGTTGAAATCAAAAGGGTCGCCCTGCCAATCCAGATAAGGAAAGCGGGCATAGACCTCAACGCAGCTGACTTCTACCGATTGCCGCGGCACCAGGAGGTAATGGATGCGCAGGCCGGATTCCAGAGGTTCGACACTGTACTGGAGGTCTATCGGAGCCCCCTTTATCTGGGCGACAGGGTTCAAGCCATTTTCTTTTCCAGCCGTGGCCGGCGAGTGAAACTCGAAATATCCTTCCCAATGTTTTTCAACAAAATTTCCCGTGAACATGAGCGGTTCAATATGGACGACCTCCCGAGCGCCATCCATGACGACGACCGAGCCATTATCCAGCGCCCGGTAACTCAAGGGAGCACCGCTTGAATCCGCTGCGGATGCCGCCGGAAGGCAGGAGCTTAGGGTCAGTAATCCCAGAAATGAAAGGTTTTTAATTAGGCTTTTCATGTAAGGATTCTAACAGGCCTTATCCCTAGTCGAGATAGTGGTCCTCAATTTTTACCTTCTCATGAACTGTGGCCCCATAGTCTCGGGCCGTAGTAAACTGGCCGCCTGACCTTAAGGATTGGGAAACTTATGAGAGTGCCGCAACGTCAAAAGTAGCAAGAGAAGTTTAACTTTATTTGAAGGAGCGAATGATGAAAAAGCTAGCTTTGCTTTCCATGACACTGCTTTTCATAGGAACCGTTTCGTTGGCATTGGCACAAACGACTATGGCTACGGCCGATCAGCCCCATCCCAGAATCAAGGAAATCCATACCCGTATGCATGATCAAATGCTTAGGATCCGCGAGGGGGTGAAGTCCGGCAAACTCACCAAGGAACAGGCCGAAGCCTTATTGACCAACTTGAAAGCGGTCAGGGAACAAATGAAAACCGATTTCACCACGAATGGCAAGAAAGAACTCACCGACGACCAGCTGGCGCAGTTGAACCAAATGCTGGACGCGAATTCCAAAACCATTTATGGCGAGAAACACGACACCGCCGCCGCCGCTCCCTCTGGTAGCTCCCCTACAACGGCCAACTCGTCAATGGGTTCACCGGGAGCAGCGCCGAGCAATTAATAATAAAGTTCTTTTTCAGGAGAAAGCCGGATGGCACCTAAGCCAACCGGCTTTTTGTTTTTATCCCAACGTTTTTGACCGATTCCTCTTAAAAAATGAAGATGACACTTCCGGCCTGAATTTGTCGTCCAAACCTTGAAGTTTTATCCATCCGTGGGAATATTGATTCATATCGAATTGCTCTTAAGGCAGGGTTCATGTTCGTTCCCCTTGGCTTATTTTTTTTCACCCTTTTCTTCTACCTGCGCACCCTCTGCGCCACCTTCAACATCAACGATTCGGGCGAAACTATCATGGACTGCGACCTTTTGGCCCTGGCCCATTCGCCCGGCTACCCCCTGCATACCCTTTGGGGGCGGTTGAGCTGCCTGCTTCCCCTAGGCCAGCCCATGTTCCGGTTGAGTTTTTGTTCCGCCGTGATGGGGGCTTTTTCGGTCATGATGGTTTATGGCATCCTGCGCCTTATTTTTAAAACAACGCTCGAACCTTCCGAAAGAACCGGGTTAGATAAAGAAAGCTGGATGCTAGAAGCGCCCTCTCTTTTTGGCGCCCTGGTTTTCGCTTTTTCCTACCAACAGTGGTTTCAAGCCTGTGGGGCGAAGGGAAGCATCTACACCCTGAATACTTTATTGGCGACCGTTATGCTTTTTCTCCTCCTGAAGATGCGGGAGCCGGGCCGGTTCACGCGCCATTTTTTATTGGCCGGGTTGGTCCTGGGGTTGAGCCTTTCCGTCCATTGGGAAACCCAGGCCGTGCTCTTACCGGCCTATCTTTGGTTTTTAATCACCGCCCAAAACCGGGTGCCGGTAGGGGATTTGTTCCGCAATCTTCTGAGGCCTTTCGACCTGTTGGAAAGGCTTCAAAAACTAGCCGGTGCTTTTGGTGGCAAGACCGGGCTGGTTCGCGCCGGGACCTTCCTGCTTTTACCCCTTTCCACCTATCTTTACCTGCCTATCCGGGCTCACGGCAATCCGGTCATCAACTGGTGGAATCCGGGAAGCTTCAGCCGTTTTCTCACGGTCGTCCTGCGCAGGAATTACGCGGGTACGGGCGACCCCCGTTCTCTGGACACCATCCACCGCAACCTGGCCCGCTTTTGGGTTCATGCCCACAACCAATATGGCGACGGTTTCACAGTGGTTGTCTTCCTATTGGCTTTGGCCGGAGGGGTTTGGCTTTACCGCAGCCGGAAGGATTTAGCCTTGGGTTTCCTGTTGTTTGGGGGAGGGGTCGGGGCTGGGGTGATTTTTTACAACGCTCCCAAGGCGGGATACGAATGGACGCTGGATAATTTCTTTACGCCTCTTTTCCTGGCCTTCGCCTGCTTCGCGGCGGCGGGGGTGGCGGCCCTTTGCCGATGGTTCTCAAAACAAGAGTTGTCCAACCTGGCCTGCCTCAGCCTGGGAGCCTCCTGCCTGGGCTTGGCCCTGATGCCCTTAGCATTGAATTACGGCGCGAATGACCAAAGCGCCTACACCGTTTCTTACGCCGAGGGGCTCAACATGCTCAAGACTGCCAGCCGGAACGGCGTCATCCTCTGCAACGGGGATATCGACATTCTCCCCCTTTGGTACCTACAGTTCGTGGAAGGGAAGCGGCCAGAGGTGGCCAGCTTCACTACCCAGTTGGTGGGCCAGCAGTGGTACCGAGACGACATCTTCCGCAATTGGCCCTCCCTCCAGACGGCTCTTCAAGGCGATGGGCCGCCCGACGTGGCGGTGGAGAATATGATCCAGGCCCACGGCTCCGAGCGGCCCTTTTACGTTACCAATATCTTTCTCCAGGGCGCGGCTTGGCTGGGGAAGGACCATCCCATGGTCCCCGACGGCATGTTGTGGCGCCTGGCCGACACCCAAGGCCAGAATTTCGCCTTCAACTCGGCTCGGCTCAACCAGCTTTGGTCCAACTACGACCTGCGCAACCTCGGCCCCCCGAAGGGCAAATACTGGGACGATTACACCGATGTCATGAAGGATTCCTACGGCCAAGCCTGTTCCTTTACCGGGGCCATGGCCATGAACACCCAAAGCCCCCAACTGGCCCAGTGGAGCTACGCCAAAGCGCTGGAGTATCACCAGCCCCAGCAAAGGGGAGTCACCTACTTAAGCTTGGCGGACGCTGAAATGGCGATGGGCCGCCCGGTAGATGCGGTTTCCGACTATCAGATGGCTTTCCGTTCAACCCTTCCCCAGGCTTACGCCCCTTATACCTACGCCCGATTGGGGGACGCTTTTCTGATGGAGAAGGATTACGTGAACGCGGAGGACGCCTTTCATTTATCCCTGCGGTTCAACCCCCAACAGAAAGAAGCCCTGGATGGTTTGCGGCAATTGGACAGCCTGCGAAGCGAACCCGATCACCGTTCATAATTCATAAACAGAAATCTGTCAGGATAAAACTGGAAAACGGTTCGGTTTTTGATATAGTCGTTCCCGTTCCCACACCTTTCCACACTCCAAGCCTGCGACATTCCCACATCCCAGGAGTTTTCATGCGCAAGTTCGCCAAAACCCATGAATGGTACGAAGACCTCGGCGGCGGCAAGACCAAAATCGGAATTTCCAAACACGCGGCCCACGAACTTTCCGACGTCGTTTTCATCGAACTACCTGACGTGGGAAAAAAACTGGCGGACAAGCAAAGCCTCTGCGTTTTGGAATCGGTGAAGGCCGTGGCCGACGCTTATTCTCCCGCTGGAACCGTCGTGGAAGTGAACACCAAGCTGAAAGACCAGGCCGGACTTGTGAATCAGGATCCGGAAGGGGCCGGTTGGATCGCCATCGTGCAGTTGGACAACCCTAAGGCGCTTGACGAATATTTAACCGAAGAACAATATCTCGCTACGCTTGCTCACTAAACGGAGATTTTCTTGGCGTATATTCCTATAACTCCCGAAGATGAAAAGGAAATGTTGAAAGTTATCGGCGTGAAAGCGCTGGATGACCTTTTTGCCGACGTTCCCCCGTCCCAGATTCTCAAGCAGGGTTTGAACCTTCCCCACGGCATGACCGAGCCCGAGCTGAAACGCTGGTTTAATCTTATCGGCAAGAACAACCAGCCGGTTTCCGACCGGCCCTGTTTCCTTGGCGCGGGGCTTTATTACCACGAGGTGCCAGCGGCGGTGAAGGCCGTGGTCACCCGGCCCGAATTCCTGACTTCCTATACCCCTTACCAACCGGAAATAGCCCAGGGTACCCTGCAGGTACTTTTTGATTTCCAAACTTACATGGTCGAACTGACGGGGTTGGAAGTTTCCAACGCCTCCCTTTACGACGGTGCTTCCGCCGTGGCCGAGGCCGCGCTTCTGGCCCTTCGCATCAAGAAGGCCGAATCTTTTGTTTATGTTTCGGATGGGGTTCATCCCGAATACCGCCAGACCATCCAAACCTACTTGAATCCCCAGGGGCATAAGATCCGCGAGATCGGCTTAAAAGGAACCGAGACTGATATAGAACAGCTCAAGACGGACCTTTGGCCCAATTCGGTAGTCGTGGTCCAATATCCCAATTTCCTCGGAACCATTGAGGACTTGGCGGCGATTTCTAAAATCTGCAAAGAAAAGAACTCCTATCTGGTGGTAGCCGTGGCCGAGGCCATGAACTTGGCCTTATTGCCCACGCCCGCTTCCCTGGGAGCGGATATTTGCGCCGGAAGCGCCCAATCCTTCGGTAATATCCTTGAATTTGGCGGGCCCCATGCGGGTTTCCTCACCGCCCGGTTTGAGGATATCCGGCAAATGCCGGGGCGCATTGTGGGTGAAACCGTGGACCGCAACGGCAAGCCCGCTTTAGTACTTACCTTTCAGGCCCGTGAACAGCATATCCGCCGGGAGCGGGCGGCCTCCAACGTCTGCACTACCCAGTCCCTCATGGCTAATTTCGCCTCCGCCTGGCTCTACTTCAAGGGCGGTAAGGGCGCCCAACAGGTGGCCAAAGACGGGGCGGCCACGGCCCACTTCTTGGCCACGGAAATTCAAAAGATACCGGGCTTTAAAGTGGAAACCATCCGTTACGCCAATGAGTTCGTGGTTCGGCCTCCCTCTTCCGGCTTTGCCGATTTCATGGCCGAGTGGGGGCTGGTGGCTCCATACGATTTGTCTAAAGACTATCCCGAGTTCAAGGATTGCGTGCTGGTGGCCTGCACCGAACTGACGTCGTTGGAAGATATGGAATCCTTCATTTCCGCTTGCGAGGAATTTTCAACCAAGGGGCACGCGGGCAAAGTCCATCAAAAGCCTACCGAGCTTCCCAACTGGATCAAAGCGCGTATCCCCGCCGCTATCCAGGAACACCCCGAAGTGGATTTAGTGCGATATTACACGGACCTGGCCCGGAAGAATTTCTGCATCGACAACGGTTTTTATCCTTTGGGTTCCTGCACCATGAAATACAACCCCAAGGTGCACGAGGAAATCGCCTTCGCCGACGCTTGGGCCAACCTTCATCCCGCCCAGCGGGAGGACGAGGTTCAAGGAGCCCTGCAAGTGATGTTCGACCTGGAACATTGGCTCCAAGAAATCACGGGATGCCACACCTTGACGCTGCAGCCCGCCGCGGGCGCCCATGGGGAACTGACCGCCCTTTTGATGGCCAAGCGCTATTTCGCCGACCGGGGCGAGCACCAGAGGGTGAACGTGATCGTGCCGGATTCGGCCCACGGCACCAACCCGGCTTCCGCCACCATGGCGGGATGGAAGACGGTCTCCATCCCGACCGACAGCCGGGGCAACATGGATATTCCGGCTTTGAAGGCAAAACTGGGGAAAGACACGGCGGTTTTGATGCTGACGAACCCGAGCACGCTCGGGTTGTTCGAGGAGCATATCCTCGAGGTTGCCAAGCTGGTTCATGACGCGGGGGGACTTCTTTATTATGACGGCGCCAATATGAACGCCATTGTGGGGATCTGCCGACCGGCGGATATGGGGTTCGACCTGGTGCATCTGAATTTACATAAGACCTTTTCCACGCCGCACGGCGGCGGGGGTCCTGGATCGGGGCCGGTGGGCTGCACGAAAGCCCTTGAGCCTTATCTGCCTGAGCCCCGGGTGGCGAAGGAGGGGAACCGCTATTACTTGAAGTTTGGTTCGCCCCAATCCATCGGCCGCATGAAGGGAAATGTCGGCAATTTTGGCGTGCTCCTGCGGGCGCTGGCCTACTGCAAGCGTAACGGAAAAGAGGGTTTGGAAAGGGTGGGCCGCATCGCCACTTTGAACGCCAATTACCTTTTGGCCCGCTTGAAGAACCACTATCCGGTGGCCTACGACCGGCTCTGCAAGCACGAGTTCGTCTTGACCGCCGAGCCCTTGAAGAAGAAATATGGCATCTCAGCGCTGGATATCGCCAAGCGCATCATCGACTTCAACTACCATCCGCCCACCATTTATTTTCCGCTGGTGGTGCCGGAGTCCATCATGGTGGAGCCCACGGAAACCGAGACCAAGAAGACCCTGGACGAGTTCGTGGACGCGATGCTGAAGATCCGCACCGAAATGGAAACCAACCCGGACGTCTTCAAGAACGCCCCTTATTCGACGCCAGTTTCGAGGTTGGATGAGGTGAAGGCGGTTAAGGAACCCAAGTTGGTGAAGAAGTAATTTTCAGTCAGTCTCATCTATCAAAACATCGCATATGAAATCAAAATGGAGAAGGTGACCGAATGAAAAAATTCGTTCAAACTGCCTTGCGGGTTTTCATTTTCGCGGCCATTTTTACTGTTGTGGGAGCGGGGCTGGCTGCCACTTCCAAAGACTACTACCAGGCTGGGTTGAGGCTGTACAACCAGCATCAGTATGCGGATGCGGAACGCTATTTCCAGGCCGCTATCCAGGAAGATTCCAACAACTGGCAGGCCTATCAGGGCTTGGGGTTATGCCAATATGCCCAGGGTGATAAATCCGGAGCAAAAGCTTCCTTTCAACAAAGCCTTTCGCTTCATCCGGATAATCCTTCCCTGAAGAGTTTTTCGGACGGGTTGGATTCTTCCGGTGTTTCGTCCGGTGGGGCCGGGAGTTCGAACGGAGAAAATTCACCCATTGTGGGTGGAGGAAACTTTGGGATCGGGCTGGATTTCGGGGGACCGGGCACCTGGGGCGCTACGGGTAAATATTGGATGGACGATAAGAACGCCTTCCAAGGGGCCATCAAACTAGATGGCGGTACGATATTACAGCTTGAATATCTCTGGCATGACTATGACCTAATCCATCCCTCACAAGGCGCATTTCCTTTCTACATCGGTGTGGGGGGCGATTTGGGGCTCGGGGGCGGAAACGTGGCCGTAGGGGCCTGTGCGCCTATCGGCATCACTTACCTTTTCCAGAAAAAAAACGTTCCCATCGATCTCTTCGTCGAAGTGGTGCCGACCATCTGGATTACGGGAGGAATCAACTTCCAATTTTACGCCAACATCGGTTCCCGTTTTTATTTCTGATCCAAAGTTTCCTTAGGCCGACATGGTTCCTTCTACAAGATCCTCGATCTCGTTTTCTAATTGAATGCGGGCCGCTTCCAAACGCTTTTTGCGGTCCGTGGTGATTTTTGGAAATTCCAAACCCAAAGAACAGATGGTACTGGTCAGGATGTCCGCGATTAGGGTACGCGATGCCCATTTGTGGTTGGAGGGGATGACGTACCAGGGCGCCCATTCGGTGGAGGTGGCGGCCAGCGCGTCCTCGTAAGCCTTCATGTAATCGTCCCAATAGGCCCGCTCGGGCAGGTCCGAATCCGAAAATTTCCAGTGCTTGGCGGGATTGTTCAACCGTTCCAAGAGCCGCTTGCGTTGTTCATCCTTCGACATATGCAGGTAGAACTTCAACACGATGATGCCGTTCCGGGTCAGGTGTTTCTCAAAATGGTTGATGTCGCTATAACGGTGTTTCCAGATGTTTTCGCTCTTTACGCCTGGCGGCAGTTTCTGGGTGTCCAAATACTCGGGATGTACCTTCACCACCAGCACATCCTCGTAATAAGAGCGGTTGAAGATACCGATGCGCCCCCGTTGGGGGATGTTTTTCATATAACGCCAGAGAAAGTTATGGTCCAACTCGTCGTTGGTGGGCTTCTTGAAGTTGTGCACCTGGCAGGCCTGGGGGTTTAGGCCCGACATGACGTGGCGGATGATGCCGTCCTTGCCCGCGGCGTCCATAGCCTGGAGGATGATCAGGATGCCATAGGTATCGGAAGCCCATAAGAGATTCTGGGCCTCGGCCAGGTTTTCCAAGTTGCGCTTGAGGATCTTCTTGGCCAGCTTCATGACCCGCTCCTCGCCGAACTTGTCCAGCAGGTCCTTATGGGAGGCCCAACCCGGATCCAAGTCATTGAAAAAAACACGCTTGCCGGGCTTTACGACGAACTTGTTCAGGAAACTTTTCTGCATCATGGAGGTTCTCCTCGGGGGATTCGGTTGAAGGCAGACTATTATGCAAAGGACCCGGCCTGAGGTGGTCCTGGACCCGGGTTTTTAACCTAAAAGTAACAAGAACCTTTATTCATGTATTTTCCGCGTCAAATCCCGCCCTTTTTTGGAGTATGGGGGGACCGAACCCGCTAAAATCGGTGTCCATGAAAAATACCGACCATCCCAATCTCCTCCTCACCATCGCCGTAAAGGCTATGGTGGACAAAGGTTTTGAGCCTGATTTCCCATCCGACGCCTTGAAGCAATTGGCAACCCTAAACGAAACCTCAGGTAAGGGGGAAGGTGGGTTGAAAGACATGACTCAACTTCTTTGGTGTTCTATCGACAATGACGATTCCCGGGACTTGGACCAGCTGACAGCGGGGGAAAACCTTCCGGAAAACCGCCTGAAAATTTATGTGGCCGTGGCGGACGTGGACCAACTGGTGAAATTGGGGACGCCGTTGGACCTTCACGCGAAAAAGAACACCACCTCTGTTTATACGGGCGTCAAAATCTTTCCCATGCTGCCCGAAAGGCTTTCCAACGACCTGACTTCCCTCAATGAAAACGAAAAGCGCGTGGCCTTGGTTATTGAAATGACGCTAGATGCTGAGGGCCATGTGGCCGTTTCCCTGGTCTACCGGGCCTGGGTTCTCAACAAGGCGAAGCTCACTTATAACGGTGTGGGAGATTGGCTTGAAGGCAAGGGCCCTCTTCCCGCCGCCGCGGCCAAGGTGCCGGGTCTTGCCGAGAACTTGAAATTGCAAGACGAAGCCGCCCAGAGATTGAAAAACCTTCGCCATCAGCAGGGAGCCTTAGAACTGGAAACCCTCCAGCCTCGGCCGGTGACCCTGGACGGGGAAGTGGTGGATTTGGCGCTGGAGTCGAAGAACCGCGCGGGGGAACTCATCGAGGATTTTATGATCGCCGCCAACGGCGTCACCGCCCGGTTCCTGACGACCGCTGGTTTTCCTACCTTGCGCCGGGTGGTCAAGATACCGGAGCGATGGGACCGCATCGTTTGCGTGGCGGAAGAACACGGTGAAAAATTGCCTCCTGAACCGGATTCCAAGGCGCTCAACGAATTCCTCTTGCGGCAAAAACAAAAAGACCCACTACGTTTCCCGGACCTGTCCTTGACCGTCATCAAGCTCATGGGCCGTGGCGAATACGTGACGGAGATGCCGGGCCAGGCGCCCCTGGGCCACTTCGGCCTGGCGGTACGGGATTACAACCACTCCACCGCTCCCAACCGGCGTTACCCGGACCTAATCACCCATCGGCTCTTGAAAGCCGCGCTGGCCAAGGGGGAGCCGCCTTATAGCCGGGAGGACTTGAACTCACTGGCTTTCCATTGTACCGAACAGGAAAACGCCGCCGATAAGGTGGAACGGCAGGTTCGGAAATCCGCCAGCGCCTCATTTCTTTCCAAGCGAGTCGGCGAGCATTTCGAGGCCCTGGTCACCGGCGCCTCAGGCAAGGGAACCTGGATCAGACTGTTGAAGCCGGTAGTCGAAGGGAAACTGGTGCAAAACGCCCGGGGGCTGGACGTGGGCGACCGCGTCCGGGTCAAGCTGATCAGCGTGAACATCGAGCAAGGTTGGATCGATTTCGCCAATACGGGCCGCATAGGGAAATAGGCTATGAAGAAATGCCATGCCTGCGGTGAAGCTTGGGAGGGTTCGCCTGGAACCCAACCAGGGCGCAATGAAACCTGCGCCAAGTGTGGAGCTGATCTTCATTGCTGTTTCAACTGCGGACTCCATGACCCATCAGCCCACAACCAATGTTCCAGCCGAACTACCGAGCATGTGAAAGATAAGGAAAAGCGCAACTTTTGCGATGAGTTTGAATTCACCTCGAAAGGCGGCGGAAAGAATCCTGGAAGCAACGACAAGGGCGGGATGGAAGAAAAGTGGAAGGATTTATTCAAATAAAAGGCTAAAAGAATGCTGAAAAAGTCCTCCTTGTGTCGGATTTTTCGGAAAACATTCAATGTAATCCCCAAATTCCTCCGGAATTTTTGGGATAGGCAGGTCGCTTTGTGGTCCTATTTTAGTTTTTCAGCAACCTGCTAGAATCTTCGAACTTTGAATGGAGGCTTCACATGAAAAACGTCGAAATGAAAATAGAAGGCAACATCCTGACCCTCAAGATCGATCTCTCCAAGGAATTCGGGCCGTCCGCTTCCGGTAAGACCACTATCATCGCTTCCACCGAAGGCAACATTTCGGTTCCCGACCGCGATGAGAAGGTTGGGCTGAACGTTTACAAAAAGAAATAATCCCACCAAGGAGACCGCGTGCGTAAAACCCTTTGGCTTACCGCCGTGATGATGACATTGTTTCAATCGCCTGTCCTTTCAGCGCAATTCAGTTCCATCACCGATAACGGGCCCGTGGGAAAGTTTGAGAAATTTGAGGCCACTTACAATTTGGGCCAGACTTATCACAATCCTTTCGACCCGGCCCAAATCGACGTGACGGCGGTTTTTACTTCCCCTTCCGGATTGACCCATCCAGTAAAAGGATTCATTTACCAGGACTTCGCCCGAACCGGTGATTCCCAATCGGAAGTTCTCACGCCCTCCGGTCCCCCGGTTTGGAAAGTTAGGTTCGCGCCCGACGAGACCGGTACCTGGTCCTATAGCCTTCAGGCTACCGACGCATCGGGCACCGCCCGTGTGCCCGCGCGTTCCTTTACGGTGACGGCTTGCCCCAATCCAGGCTTCGTCCGTGTTTCCTCCAAGGACCCGGATTATTTCGCTTTCGACAACGGCCAACCCTATTTTCCCTTAGGCGAGAATATGGGAT
>Ga0181522_10002135_pt1 | contig 11446 bp, 8 predicted proteins | sample PEATcosm2014_Bin_27_FD_121103 | JGI IMG/M metagenome (GOLD analysis project Ga0181522, IMG submission 121103) | Peatland microbial communities from MTU Mesocosm Facility, Houghton, MI, USA - PEATcosm2014_Bin05_10_metaG | ecosystem: Environmental > Terrestrial > Soil > Wetlands > Peat | place...
AGGCCGCGGTTGATCGAGTAGGCGGCACCGAAGGGCGGAATCGGCAGTTTGCGCTGCTGCAGATATTCGAGCTCCTCGGCCCGGCGCAGGGCGCCGTCGCGCACCGGCGCAAGCACCGTGAGGTCCGGCGCCAGCGTGCGCAGCGCGACTTCGAAGCGCACCTGGTCGTTACCGGCCGCCGTGCAGCCGTGCGCGATGGTGCCGGTCTTGAGCTGCCGCGCCATGCGGGCGATGGTCTGCGCCTGCATCACGCGCTCGGCGCCGACACACAGCGGGTAGAGCTGGCCGCGCCGCACATTGCCCATGATCAGGAATCGTAAGACCTGCTCGAAGTAATCCGCGCGCGCATCGACCTGGTGATGCTCGATGGCGCCGAGCGCTTTGGAGCGTTCGCGCAGCGTCTGCGCGGTGGCCGCATCGATGCCGCCGGTGTCGACCGTGACGGTGATGATCGGGCGCCGATTGTTCTCGCTGAGCCACGGCACCAGGAAGGAGGTGTCGAGGCCGCCGGAATAGGCGAGCAGAATGGGTGTGGCGTCGCGCGCGACGTCGGGTGTTGGCTGCATGGAATATTCTCAGCTGCGGAACAGGGCGTTCAGTCGATCGATGAGCCGGTGCTGTGCGCGGCTGTCGGCCGTCGCCAGGAAGATGGTGTCGTCGCCGGAGATGGTGCCGACCACTTCCGGCCACTCGGCCTTGTCGAGCGCCACGGCCACGCTGGCCGCGGCCCCGATGGTGGTGCGGATCACGGTGATGGAGTTGCCGGCCGCGCGCACCGTGCGCACGAACTGCGACAGCGCGCCGAAGTCGCCGTTGGCGCGCGAGATTTCATCCGGCGGCACCAGGTAGCGGCCGCTGGCCTTGAGCACGCCCAGTTCGCGCAGATCGCGGCTCACCGAGGATTGCGTGACCTCGAAACCCTCGCGCTTCAGCAGCAACGCCAGGTCGCTTTGCCGGCGCACGACACCGCTGCGCAGGATGCGCAGGATGGCATTGCGGCGGTCGATCTGCAGCCGGTCGGTCAGCATGTTGGCGTGTGCATAAAGTCTCACGAGTATGCATAAAAATGCACGGGCATGCAAGCGCCGCGGCCGGCCGTCGTTGCGAGCCGGCTTCGATGTCACAGGCCTGACACGGAAAACACGACGTACTACCGACCCGCGATGGCTTCGGTTATCTTCTGCGGCAGCGCTCCTTCCCGTTAAAGATGCACCAAAAAACCTAAGGGGAATCTCATGGCACAGCCCAGCGTTCAGGGACGTTTTATCTGGGAGGGACTCACGGCCGAGAACGCCGCCGGCTCGGCTGCGTTCTATTCCAAGCTGCTGGGCTGGCGAACCGAACCGTGGGGAGTCGATTCCTCATACACCATTTTCAGCGCGGGCCGCGGCCCGGTCGCGGGCGTGTCCCAGGGGACACCCGGCCACTGGCAGAGCTTCATCGGCGCCGACGATGTCGATGCGACGGTGGCCGCCGCCGAGAAACTCGGCGCCAAAGTCCAGCGACCGGCCCACGATATTCCGCAGACGGGACGCATCAGCGTCCTCACCGACCCGCAGGGCGGCAGCTTTGCCGTCTTCAAGCCGCTGCCGTCCGATGCCCCCGCGCGACCCGGCGAGCCGCAGCTCGGGGAGATCGTCTGGCACGAACTGATGACCAGCGATCCCGAGGCGGCCCTGAAGTTCTACCAGGCCCTGTTCGGCTGGCAGCTGATCACCAAGCTGGAGATGGGAGCCATTGGTGGATATTGGATTTTTGGCATTGGCGGCGTGCAGATGGGCGGCATATTCAAGTCCCCGATGCCGGGGGTCGCCTGGCTGGCCTATACCTCGGTGGCCGATGCCGACAAGACCGCCGCCGCCATCGTGCAGGCGGGTGGCCGTGTCTACAACGGTCCGATGGACGTCCCGGGCGGCGGCCGCATAGCGCAGGTCGCCGACCCCTCCGGTGTCATGTTTGCCGTGCACTCCATGAAGAAGGCGGCCGCGGCGCCCCCGGCTGCCAGCGCCCCGCCCGCGCCAAAGCCGGCGCCAAAGCCGGCGCCGGCGCCGGCACCCAAGCCAGCTCCTAAACCGGCGGCCGCAGCGCCGAAGCCCCAGGCTCCAGCGCCAGCACCGAAACCAGCGGCACCGGCGGCCGCACCTCCAGCGGCAGCGTCAAAACCCGCGACGCCCAAGCCGGCCGCCAAGCCGGCCGCCAAGCCGGCACCTGCGCCCGCGCCAGCACCCAAGCCCGCGGCGAAGAAGAAAGCCGCCGCCAAGAAAAAGGCCGCGCCGAAGAAGAAAAAAGTCGCCGCCAAGAAGAGGGCTGCGCCCAAGAAGAAAAAGGCTGCTGCCAAGAAGAAGAGCGCTGCCAAGCGCGCGCCGGCCGCTCGCAAGGTTGCCAAGCCCGCCAAGAAGAAAAAGGACAAGAAGAAGGACAAAAAGAAGTCGAAGAAGGACCGCAAGCGCGAGAAGAAGAAGAAGAACAAGAAGGGGCGCCGGAAGAAATAACCGGTAGCCCATGCCAGCCAATGACATCGCGTTTGATGACCATAAAATCGCCTTTGTGGTGAAACACTGTAAGGGTCGCGACGTGCTTGACGTGGGGTGCATCGGCGGGGGACGGGACCCCGCGGGCAGCCCGTACTGGCTGCACAAGGCGATAGTGGCGGTGGCCAAGAGCGCGATAGGGCTTGATAACAATGCCGCGGCCGCGGGTGCTCTGCAGGCACGCGGCTACGGCATAGTCATTGCCGATGCCGAGTCTTTTCAGCTCGAACAGACCTTCGATGTCATCGTTGCCAGCGATGTCCTGGATCTGCTGCAGAATCTGCGTGGGTTCATCGAAAGCAGCAAGCGTCACCTGCGACCGGGCGGTCGGCTGTTGATTTCAGGCAAGAATCCCTGGTACTGGCGCAACACGATCAAGGCGGGTTTGCGACGGGAAGTGAAAACTGATCCCAGGCGCGTCTGCTGGGTATGCCCGCGCACGCTGCGGCAACTGCTGGCGCCGCACGGGCTGCAAGTGCGCGAGCTCGTCTTTGGATCCCGCTCTTTTCCTGATCGGGGACTTCCTTTGCCCGCGGCCTGGAAGCACGGCGATTATCACGCGGAAATCGTTGCGAGCGCCTGACAGCCATCGTCCATGAGCGGCTGAACCTCAGCGCTCGATGGTGTACACGAGGTCCGCGCTGCGCTGCGTGCCGGCCTCGGTCTTGACGGTCCAGTGATCGCCGATGGTGTAGCGCATTTTCAGGGTGTTGATGGCCTCGGCCAGACCGACGCCGTAGCTGACATACAGTCGCGGCGACAGATACCGTCCAAGCACCAGCGAGGTCTCGTTGTCGAGGTCCTGTTCGACGCCGGCTTCGATGTCGTAGCGGCCGCCGATCTGCTGCGCCAGGATGGCGCCGCCCTGCATGAGGTCGGCGCGCGAGGCGCTGCTGCGCGCGGTGGGGTCGGTGGTGGTGCTGGTGTTCTGCACGCTTTCGAGCGAGCCGCCCGCCAGCAGCAGCGACACGATCTGTGATTGCGCGACTTGGGGATCGGAGAAGAAAGTCATGCGCGGCTGGCGCAGGGTGCCGCGCACGTTGACGCCGGCCGTGATGTCGGGAAATTTCTTGACGGCGCGCAGGTCGAGGCCCGGATCGCCCATGAGGCCGTTGCTGAACAGCAGTCGACCGCGTTGTATGTCGAGATTGCGGCCGTAGGCCAGGTATTTGCCTTCCTCGACCTTGAGTTCGCCGCTGCCGCGACTGATCCCGGTGTCGTCGGTCGCCACGCGGATGCTGCCGCTGAGGCGGCCTGAGAGTCCTGCGGTGTTGACCGTGACGCGCTCGCCGAGCTGCAGCGTGATGTCGCTGTAGACCTTGAATACGGTGGTGTGCGCGGGGGCGCTCTCACCAACGATCACCTCGTCGCTGGAGGGCAGTACCGCGTTGGTCAGGTTCGCGGGTTCGATGCGAGCATAAGGCAGACCGACCGATCCCTTCACATCGATGCGCTGGCCCTGCAGATCCAGTGCGACATCGGGCGAGGCGTCGACGCGCGCCTCGGGAATGTTGATCACGCGCAGATCGGTGCCCTTGATCGAGAGGTTGCCCCACGGCAGTCCCTGCTGCCAGCGAATCGTTCCTTTGACCTGCGCGTGACCATCAGGTCCGCAATTGGCGGCGCCGTCGAGGTCGAGGGTGGTGCCGGTCAGGCGGGCATGAAAATTCAGATCGCGCAGTGAGAGCGCGATCTGATAGGCGTCGAGCTGCGCACCCGTGACATCCAGTTCGCCGCCGATGATCGGCGCATCCACGGAGCCGGACAGCGCCAGGGCCGCCTTGAGCCGTCCGCTGGCGCGATCGATCTGCGATACATAAGCCTCGAGAAAACCCACCGCATCGGTCTCGATTGACAGATCGCCGCTCAGCGGCCAGGCGCGCCAGGAGGCATCGTTGCCGTGCGCGGTCAGATGGCCCTCGATCAGTCCGGCGTTGCCGGCATCGAGTCCGAGCCCTGCCGACAGATCGTGTTCGGTCAGTTCGGCGCGCACCAGGCCGTCGCCGAGGTTCAGAGTTTCGATGCGACCGCTGGCGAAGTGGCGGCGAACCGCGGCCTGTGCCAGCTGCGCGTTGAGCGTGCCGCGCCACGCTGTATCGGCGCTGTCGGTGGCTTCGATCTGCACACCGAGCGTGCCCTCGTAGTCGGTCGCCACCGTCAGGCCGGCGGTCAATGCGCGCATCGGCATGTTGGAGGCGTGGATCGATAGTTTGCGCAGCGTCGGATCAAACGAGGCGCTGGCGCAGAGCCGCGCCGGTTGATCGTGCATGCAGATCGATTCGAAGTGCAGACGGTCCAGCGCCACCTCGAGCGGCGCGGGCGCATCGAGTTCGAGTTGCAGCTTGCGGCCGTCAGTGATCTGCGCGTGTTCGATCTGCTCGAGCCACTGACCGCCCGCATAGCGACCCGCGCCGCGCACGGCCATGTCCCATCCTTCCGCGCGCGCATCGAATGTGAGCGTGTGACGCGCGGTGGTGCCTTCGGTGCGCAGCTTCAGGGATTCGAGCCGTCGGCCGCCGAAGGTCAGTCCCGCCAGATCGATGCGCGCATCGTTGCGGCCGGTGCCATGCGGATCGAAGGTGATGATGGCTTCGAGCGAATCGAGGCCCATTCCCTCCCATTGAACGGCCGAGAGCTTGGCGGTGGTCAGCAGGGTCAAGTCCGTCCGGTCGCCGCGCAGCGACCCGTGCGCCTCGAGTTTGCCGTGGGCGCCTGGGTGCAGCAACGCCAGATCCTCGGCATCGACGGTGAAGTTGAGGTTCACGGCAGTGGCAGTGGCGGCGGCGGGAGTGCCGGGGATGGAGGTGCCGCCGATGCGGCCGTCGATCGCGATGTGCGTCGCGCCAAGGCCGACGTGGACATCGCGGAACTGCCATTCGCCGCCGCGATGAGCGATGTCGCCGTGCCCCTCGGCGGGCTGGCCGCGGACACTGCCGGACAGATCACCCAATCGCGCCTCAAGATCGCCCTGTGGATCAAGCCGGTTGCCGGCGGCAGTGAGCGAAAAATTGATATGTCCCGCAACGCCCGGACGCAGTGTTGCGACATCGAGCTCCTGCACGCGCGCCTGCACCTGCCAGTGCTGCGAGGCGCCCCAGTGCATCTGGCCGGAGAGCTGCGCGCGCGCGCCCGCAACGGTGAGTTCGGCCGCATCCGCGTGCAATCCGTCGGCGCTGAGCTGGCCGTGCAGGTGCGCGACCGAGATGGTGGGGATCGAACCCAGCTGCAGTTCGCCGTCGGCGTCGGTATCGTAAATGTGCGCGCCTTTGAGGTGATAGTGACCGTGATCGCTCAGTGTGCGCGCGTCGGAGGCAGCCAGCGGCCAGCGAAGATGAGTCCAATCGCCCGCAAGATCGAGCACGGGCCCGCCGGGCTGCCAGCTGATGGTCCCGGCGGCCTGCGCTGCGGCTCCGGAGGCGGCATGGCGCACATGGAACAGGGTCACGGCCAGAGTGGGCGCGGTGAAGGAGCCTTCGAATTCGGTCTGCAGCGGGCCGGCTTTCCAGGCCTGGGGGGTGAGGGCGCCCTGCGCGCGAAAGCCGTCGCGGTCGCCCGACACTTCCAGCGGTCCGCTGATCAGCCCCAGGTTGTTGCTCAGGTGCCAGGCGGTCAGATCGAGGCGTCGCAGTTGGGCGTGGCCCTGCCAGTGCCAGCGATTGGTCAGGTCATCGGCGGCGCCGTGGAAGTCGGCGGCAAAGGGCTCGCTGATGCGCAGGTCCAGCCCCAGGTGCGCCAGCGAGCCGTCGAAACGGCCGTTGACGGTCCAGGCCGGCTGGCCTTCGGGTGCCGCGTCGGCGTGCAAGTCCCCCGTCATTCCCAGCGACAGCGCCGCGCGCAACTCGCCGCTGGTTCGCAGATGCACGGCGCGATAGTCGAGCGAGGCGGTGTAGATGCGAATGCTCTCGGGATAGATGACCCCCGAGATGCTGAGTGCGCTCGCGTCGTACTCGGTGCCGTTGGTGGCGATCAGGTGCCAGCGATCCACGAGGATACGGTTGGCGAGCACGCGCATCAGCGGCGACAGGAAGTGCGGCGGCTGCGGTTGCGGATCGGGGGGCACATGCAGGGCATGGATCAGCAGGTGCCCGGCGTGCAGCTCGGGCACCCGGATGGTCTGCCAGGCGAGCGGCAGCACCGAGACGCGCCCCGAGACATCATCGAGCTCGATGTGCGCGCGGCGGTGATCGATCACCAGGTGCTCGACGTGGAAACCGCGGGCGAGAGTGCCGCTGGCGCCCTGGATGCCGATGGTGACGGCACCGAGCCGGCCGTTCAGTTTCTGCGCGATGATGGCCAGCCCGCGCGGGGTATAGGCCAGCCCGTAGAGCGCCGCCAGCGCCACGGCGATGGCCAGCGGGATCCAGAGCAGGTGCAGGAGGTGACTCCGTCGCATGGTGGGCCGGAATCTAAACCGCCCGGCGCCCGGATCTCAAAGTTTCGGTGAAATATTCAGGTGCAGGCGCGGGCCGGGGATGCCGTCAAAGCCGGGGGCCCGCAGTGCCTGGGCGATATCCAGCCCCACCGTGACCACCGGCAGGCGCAGCCGGAAGCCGACGCCCGCCGAGTAGGCCAGCGGGTCACGGAAGTGGTCCACGGCGTTGCCGCCGTCGACGAACACGGCGACGCCGAAGCTGTGCGGCAGGTCGTGCTCGAGCTCGACGGTGCCGGTCAGCAGGTCGCGGCCGCCGGGCTTTACGGGCTGGCGCGTCAGTGGCGATGCGCCCGGCGCGGCCGGCGCCAGCACCACGGGGGACAGATCATCGTAGGCGAAGCCGCGCACGCTGCGGTCGCCGCCGGCGAAGAAGCGGTACTCACCTGGCAGGTTCTCGACATTATTAATAGAGCTGGCGCCGAACTCCGAGCGCAGCAGCAGGTGCCAGAGGCGGCTCAGGTCGATGACGCGCTCGGCCTGCAGGTCCAGTCGCAGGAAGTTCTCTCGCGCGCCCAGCGTCGTCGTGGATCCCAGCAGCTGCGCGTACAGGCCGCGACTGAACAGCGCCTCGCCCAGGTAACCCTCCGGCACCGAGGCGAACACCAGGCTCGGCACGATCAGGTTGTCGACCTGGCGGCGGATGATCGGATCGTCGGTGACCGTGTGCACGCCGTTGATCGCGATGATGCGCTGCCAGGAGCCGAGGATCTGCGTGACGCTCGGGCCGAGCTGGATCGCGTTGGTCGTGACATTGTTCCCCAGCAACGATTCCTGGCCGTTGAGCTCGAGCGAGAACTTCTCCAGCGCCGGGTCGCGGATCGGCACGTCGTAGCGCGCATCGAAGGTCTGCTGGATCTGCGAGAGCTGCATCTGCACGCGGAAGCGGTGGCCGTAGCTGTTCAGACGCGGCACCGTGAGGCTGGCCGTGCCCCTGAATCCGGTGTCGGTGCCGTAGCCGCCGCCAAGCGAGTAGCCGATACGCGAGTTGCTGGCGCGAATCGTGATGGGCACCGTGTGGTGTTCGCGGTCGCGCTCGCCGGCCACGACTTCAACGGTGGAGTAATACTGGCTGTCATCGAGCGCAAACTGCGTGCGCAGCAGCACCAGCGCGTTGTAGGGGTCGCCCGGGCGGTAGCGCAGGAAGCGGCGCACGTGATCGTCGCGCACCGCGGTCTGCTCGATGGTGGTCTCACCGAAGGCATAGCGCTCGCCGGTGTCGAGCTGCAGATAGATGGCCGCTGTGCGCGTCTCGCGGTTCACCTGCAGCTCGCTGCGCAGCATGCGGGCATCCAGATAGCCGTAGGTGGCGGCGGCGTGCTCGAGACTGTTCTTGAGTTGATCGTAGCCGGCGTGGCTCAGGCGATCGCCGTCGTGAATGGGCAGCGCCAAGGTGATGCGGGTGAAGACCGGATCGGAGGCGCCGGGGCCCTGCACCTGCACGCTGACCGTGCCGACCAGCACCGGCGGTCCCGGGTCGATCGTGATCCCGACGTGCCAGTGATGATCCTTGTCGGGACCATCGATCGATGAGCTGATGTGGGGGTCGTAGTAGCCGAACGGCCGCAGCGCCTCGCGCACTTCATCGTCGATGCGGTTGTAGAGCCGCTGCACGGCGGCCGGTTCGATGCGATCGTGATCCTTGTAGCGCTCCAGGCTCAGCAGCGCGAGGATGTTGCCGCGCACCGCGCCATCGACGCCATCGATGTCGATGCGGATGTCGGCGCGCGCAGTCCCGGCGAGCAGCATCCCGGCGGCGAGCAGCAGCCACGCCGAGGGATGGCTTAAGTGTCGAACCACGCCTCGAGCAGGCGGCGCGCGATGGTGTGTGCGGGCGGCAGCAGGATGCTCGGGGAGGCCTGCAGTTCGCGCCGTTCGAACCAGCGCGCATCCTCGAGCTCGCCATCGAGGCGGATCTGACCGACGCGCGCGTGGGCATGGAAGCCCAGCATCAGTGAGGCCGGGAAGGGCCAGGGCTGGGAGGCAAAGTAGCGCGGCGGACCGATGTGGACGCCGGTTTCCTCCTCGACTTCGCGCGCCACGGCCTCTTCGAGGCTCTCGCCGGGTTCGACGAAACCGGCCAGCGCCGAATATCGGCCCGGCGGCCAGGAGGCCTGCCGTCCCAGCAGTGCCTGCGAGCCGTCGGTGACCAGCACGATGATGGCCGGATCGATTCGCGGGAAAAACTGGGTCTGGCAGGTCTCGTTAGTGCACAGGAGCATGTGACCGGCATTGCGCGGCACGGTCGGCGCGCCGCAGACCCCGCAATGGCGCTGGCGGCTGCGCCAGACCAGCAGCGCGCGCGCATAGGTGAGCAGCTGGGCCTCATCGGCGGACTGCAATGGCAGCAGCGGCCGCAGCTCCTCGTACCCGGTGCCCGGCGGCATCAGCGACAGGTCCGGCGGCAGATCCACCAGCACGCAGCGCTCGCCGCGGAACCAGCCGAGCAGGATGAAGCGCGAGGCATCGATGGCGCCGATGGCCTCGTCGTCATTGCCGAGGAAGGCGATCGAGGGTGTGGGTTCGCGGCGTACGAGGTGGGCCGTGCCCTTGCAGATCACATAGCGCGTGCCCGGATCCGCGCGCGCCACCCCCACCCAGTCCTCCTGCAGCCTAAGGTCGGCATGGCGCAGTACGCTGGGAGTGGGCGCGGTAATCATGCCGTGCAGTGTTGCAGACCGGCCGTTGCAGCGGCAACCCCGGCGCCGCCGATCTGCTAGCTTGAGAGGATGGCGCTCAGCGCCGATGAGATCGAGATCAATACCTTTGATCGCGAGTTGATTGCATCACTGTGCTCCAAGGCCTTCAGCAGGGGCCGCTCCGCCCTCGTTCTCCCAGGCATCGACGGCCTCTTCTTCCTCAATCCTTTGCGTTCGGCGATCACGGCTGGCGACGACGATGTAAGCCACCGCGCCGGCGACTGCAATTGCCAACATCAGGCGGCGCAGCTTCATAGTGCGGTGAGTATGCAGCAGCTGATCTGCAGCGAATAGCGGGAGACGGCTCAGCTCAACGTAGGACTGTGCCGCTCACGACCCCGCCAGGGGGCGGTTTCTCAAGGAGACGGCGACAAGCCACGCAGCGGCAGCCAACACCAGGTTCACGACCAGTTCTGACCATTGATTCTGGGGAGGCGTTGCCCACTCAGGCCGGGGTTGGGCAAAGAAACTCGGCACCCAGACCAGAAGGGCAAACAAGCTCATCATGATCGCTTCGAGCGTGGCCGCCAGTCGCGGGAGAATCCAGATCACAAGGCCGATGCCGGCGGCAATGTGACCAAGGCCCGTGAAGTAAGCGAACGCCAGCCGTGCGGGCAGCCAGGCCGGCACCATGGCGGCGGTGTAATCGGCGAAGGCAAAGTGGGACCAGCCATAGAAGATGCAGGTGAGGCCAAACAGTATCTGTGCCACTCGCACGACGCGTCCGCCAGATTGCCATCGCAACAGGGCGTAAAGGATCCAGGCACCAATCAGCGGCGCAAGAGCCTCGCAAAAGCCATACCACGCGCCAACACCGAGTGGCTTCGAGAACAGCGGAAATGCACAAATCAGGGCCCAGATGGCCTCATATACGCAGATCGTCAAAGCACTCGGCAACGCAGTGCGCCAAAAGCAAAGACCGGCGCTGGCGGCCAGGAGCACTAGCGCGGATGTGTACACCCAGGTTTCACGCCACGGAAGCCAGCCGGCAACGGATTGCCCAATAGGCACGAAGTCGCCGTAAGAGAGCGTCAGGACGGCCACGCTTGCCAGTGCGATGGCGAACAGGGTCTGAACTATTCTAAGAATGGGCATGAGCACTTCCTTAGTGAGACCCACCCCTCAGATTCAGATCCATCCTCGTGCGCAGACTAACGAGGGTGCACTGCAGCGCATAAAGTTGTCGCTAAAGAGATTATAAAAGTCCTGCTCACCGACCGAGTGCGACATTCACTGTACGCTACCACACAATAAAGGGCGCATGATGCTGGCAATGCAGCGCTCGAGGGTATAGCCGAATGACGGCTGACCATACCTATCGACAGAATCACTTGTTTGCCGCGCTCCCAGCTGCAGATTTGGCACGGCTGCAGCCGCATCTCAAGCTGGTGTCAATGCCGCTCGGTACGGTCCTGTGCGAGTCCGGCGTCACGTTGAAACATGTCTATTTTCCAACAACGTCGATCGTTTCGCTGCTATTCGTCATGGCTGATGGAGCCTCCGCGGAAATTGCCGTCGTTGGCAATGACGGGGTGGTCGGCGTGTCCTTGTTCATGGGCGGGGAGAGCACGCCCAGCAGGGCGGTGGTGCAGAGTGCCGGTTACGCCTACCGGCTGCCGGGTGCGCTGCTGAAAGAGGAATTCGGCCGCGCAGCGGCTATGCAGCATCTGCTGTTGCGCTACACGCAAGGACTGATAACGCAGATGGCACAAACGGCGGTATGCAATCGCTATCACTCGCTGGACCAGCAGCTATGTCGTTGGCTGCTACTGAGCCTCGATCGGCTG
>Ga0181522_10002136_pt1 | contig 11444 bp, 6 predicted proteins | sample PEATcosm2014_Bin_27_FD_121103 | JGI IMG/M metagenome (GOLD analysis project Ga0181522, IMG submission 121103) | Peatland microbial communities from MTU Mesocosm Facility, Houghton, MI, USA - PEATcosm2014_Bin05_10_metaG | ecosystem: Environmental > Terrestrial > Soil > Wetlands > Peat | place...
GGTATCGGACTGACAATGGCCTTGCCCAACCGATAAATACGATCGGCGGGCTGACCTATACAATGTATGGAGCCAACGATGTGGTTGCCACGTACCAAAATGCCCAGTTAAGCATCCAGATTGAGTACGTTCTTTCAGGCGGCGGCGTCGGTTCTGGAAATGCCGATATAACCGAGACCATAGCGGCCAAGAATCTCTCTGCTTCAAGTTCACTCAACTTGAACTTCTACGAATACTCAAATTTCAATCTCCTGCAATCCGGAAACAACACTGTACAGGTTTATGGCAGTCCGGGGGCTTACTCATATGTTACGCAAACGAGTGGCTCGACAGCCCTTACGGAAGCAATCGTTTCACCAAACGCCAATTACGCCGAAGCTGCGACTTTCAACCAGACGCTGAACGAGCTCAACACCCAGGCGGGGTTGGTGTTAAACGGCAATGCGTCGGCGGGGCCAGGCAATGTGACTTGGGCGTTCCAATGGGCTCAAACCGTTGCTGCGAACAGTGAACTCGACATATTCAAAGATAAAAGCTTGTCCATTGCAACGATTCCAGAGCCATCAACCGTGGCGTTCATCGCCTTGGGGGCTGGTGTGCTGGGATTGACATTCCGACGTAACAGGTTGACCTGAGGAGATTGATCGGATGTAGATTGGCAGACGCAGGGCCGGTCAGTGACCGGCCCTTTTTGCTTTGTTGGCAATAACAAGAATTCGGTTATATTAAGGCTTTGCGCTTGGCGGCAGGAGCGTACTGTCCGTCGGAACTGTATGAATTTATGGACGGCAGTCTTCTGCGTAGAGTGTTAGGATTAGTTGTGGCGGGCAGTTCCTTGGTCTGCAAGCTGCACGCTGGCGGCAGCGGGCTGAACACGGTTGTCGTCGTCAATCAAACCAGTTCCAATTCCTGCGAGCTGGGCAATTACTACTGCCAGCAGCGCCAGGTACCGCCTCAAAACGTTTTATTCATCAATTGGTCGGGCGGCAACACCCTCTGGACCAGTAATGACTTTCAAACCAACCTGGTGGTGCCCCTGCTGAATATGCTGGGAACCCAACAGTTGACAAACCAGATTGATTACGTGGTCCTCTCGATGGATATTCCGTTCCAAACCAGCTTTGGTTCCACCCTCAACAGCACGACCACGGCCTTGTTTTACGGGTTAAGGCTGGGCAATGGGAGCGATCCGCTTGGGACCACCAACAGCTATGCCGCCAGCGAGTCGGTCTTCCACGGGACGCCCCCGGTCGGCGCACCCGGCTACTCCTTCCTGACCACGATGATCACGGCCAATTCGCTTGCCCAGGCGGAGCAGTTGGTGAATCAAGGCGTCGCCAGCGATGGGACTTTTCCTCAACAACCGGTGGTTTTGGCAAAGAGCTCAGACCCTTATCGCAACATTCGGTACTCGTTTTTTGACAACACCATTTTCAACGTAAACATTCTGGGCGTGTCCTCGATTTTGCGCACCAATAGCGATTGGGTTATGTGGTCCGATGGCTGTCAGGGTTATCAAACAGGTCTGGCTCAATTCAGCGTTCCGCAAGACATGTTCGTTCCCGGTGCCGTCGCGGACAGCCTGACTTCCTTCGGTGGCATCATTTTCGGGAGCAACAGCCAGACCAACCTGCTGGCATTCATCAATGCCGGAGCGACGGGCAGCTATGGCACCGTGGCGGAGCCGGACAACGATACGCAGAAGTTTCCCAATCCCCAAGTTTACTTTTACCAGGCCCGCGGCTTCAGTCTGGCCGAGAGCTATTATCAAAGCGTCAACGTCCCGTACCTCGGGCTCATGGTGGCCGAGCCGCTGGCGGCGCCCTTCGCCCGCCCCGGATTTGGTCGATGGGGCACCAACCTCCCCAACGCCGTGTTGCGCGGCACCACCAACCTGTCCGTAAGTTTCAGCTCCCGATTTGGGAACCAGCCCCTGCAACAAGTTGATTTGTTCGTGGATGGCGTGTATTTCAGCACGCTGACCAACCTGGCTCCGTGTCCCGGCAATCTGTTGACCGCCACCCTGAACGGATATCCGATCGCTTACACCGTCCCCACGAATTCAACCTTGAGCACGGTCGCAGCCGGGCTGGCGACACTCATCAACGCCGCGACCAACGCCACCCTGGTGAAAGCCCTGGTTCAGGGCGACCGCATCGAACTGCAATCCATCGCCAACAATCCCCTGGCTGTCCCTTTCTACGCCGCCGACAGCACCCCAGCGAATACCCCCGGCCTTGCATATAGCGTCAATTACCTGCCTGATTCATTTCCGCCACAGATGACGCCCGGTCGTCCTGATAAAAGCGGGGCCTACAACATGGTGGTGGAAATTCCCAGTGCGTTGCCATACGTCATCCTGGCTTCAACCAATTTCGTGAACTGGCAACCCATCCTGACGAACGGTGTGCCGGGACTGCTGAATTTTACGGACTATGACTCCACGAACTATCCCATGCGCTTTTATCGGATGGCTTGGCCGGTGCCGGACCAACCCCTTCAATTGTCTTCACCTGGAATCGTTGGTCCCGGGACGTTTCAGATGCACGTTGACAACACACCCGGGCAGCCTTGGGCCGTTCAAATATCCACCAATCTCGTCAATTGGGTGTCCATCTTCACCAATCAGCTTGGTGGGGCCATGGATTTTGTTGATGTTAACGCCACGAATTCGGACCGGTTTTACCGGGCCTGGCTCGTACCTCCGGCGCCGCCCGGCTTCGCGGTGCTGAACGTGGCGACGAACCTTACCTTGGTTCAGGTTAACGGTGCCGAGCGGCCTTACACGGTTGGGGTCTCCACCAACCAAGGCCAGTGGACGGCGCTGGAAACCAATTTCGCCCTCGGCGAAATCCTAACCACAGCCGCAAGTGCAATTGGCAGCGGCAACAGCCTTTCGACTTATTTAAGCGCCAGCCAACCCACGTTTATGGCCTCGCAAGCGTTTGGTTTGCAGGGATACTCGGTGATCAGCAATGCGCCCCCCACCAACGCCTGGATCAAATTCACTTTTACCAAAACCAATGGGCAGGCGGTGGTTGTGGCAGTCACGAATCAATCGGGTGGCAATTCGGTCGCACTCGCCGGCCAGATGTTTAACGCGATTAATGCAAATCCCAGCCTGCAGGGGAGTGACGGGGTTTTGGCCGACGATTTGATGTTGAACCCGGGCTCGGTCGCTTTCAATCTGTACGCGCGGAGCCCCGGTTACCAGGCCGCAGCAATCCAAGTGCTCCCCCAGGCATACATGGCCATCATGTCATCCCCACAAGGCACCCTCACGCAAAACCTGTCCAATCTCCAGCCCCGCAACCATCTTTACGTCACGGCCGGCGCATCCAACCTAGGTCTGACTTTCCCCTTGGATACCACGACCCTGTCCGACGGCTATCACAATTTGACTGCCGTCGCTTACGAAGGCAGTGACGTGCGAACGGAAACCCAGGTGACCGTGCCCGTCCAGATCCAGAACAGTTCCTTGAGCGCAATCCTGACGCTGCTCGATCTGACCAATTCAGCTCCAGTACAAGGCACTTACCACATTCAAGTCGCCGCCAACACCAACAATGTAAGCCTGATCACTTTGTTCAGCACCGGCGGGGCGCTGGGCACGGTTACCAACAAATCCGCGGCGACTTTCCAGGTGGCTGGAACAAATTTGTGGGCCGGATTGCATCCTTTCTATGCCGTGGTCAGGACTTCCGGCGGGCTTCAGTACCGCACGGGAACCCAATGGGTCCAGCTGAACTAGCCTCCACGCCATAACGGGGAGTTGCCTTCGCAACACCCGCCGGACTATCGCCATCTGGGCAAAAAAGGGGCCTCGACCCCAGGCAAAGCTGTTCTCCGGCCGGGTTGCGCGGTTCCGATTTGACAGCGTGCAATTTGTCCGCAAACTGTGGTACTGCTTTCGGTTGCCAGAGTAGCTCAGGGGTAGAGCAGAGGACTCATAAGCCTTTGGTCGGGGGTTCAATTCCCTCCTCTGGCACCACTTGTTAATCGCTGCTTGACCTTTGGGGACGTAATGGATTAACTGTGCCGCGTTAGGCAAATTCATGTTTGCGCAATTCAAAAGCCTGTTCTCCAACGATATTGGAATAGACTTGGGCACTGCCAACTCCCTCGTCTACGTGCGGGATCGCGGAATCGTCCTGCGCGAACCTTCGGTGGTGGCCATTCAAGCGGGCACGACCAACGTACTGGCCGTCGGTGATGAAGCCAAACGCATGCTGGGCCGCACGCCCGGCAACATCGTGGCCATACGGCCCATGAAGGACGGCGTGATCGCCGACTTCGAAATCACCGAGGCCATGCTCCGCCACTTCATCCAAAAGGTCCATCATCGCAAATTGATTGCCCCACGGGTGGTGGTGGCAGTGCCTTCGGGCATCACAGAAGTGGAAAAACGGGCTGTCAAGGATTCCGCCACCCACGCTGGCGCGCGGGAGGTGTATTTGATTGAGCAACCGATGGCTTCAGCCATCGGCGTCGGTTTGCCGGTGCATGAACCGGCGGGCAACATGATCGTGGACATCGGCGGCGGGACTTGCGAAATCGCAATCATTTCCCTCGCCGGTATCGTCTTCAGCCGCAGCCTGCGGGTGGGCGGGGACGAATTTGACGAAACGATCACTGCGCACATGAAACGGGCCTACAACATGATGATAGGTGAACGTACTGCGGAAGAAATCAAGATACGCATCGGCTCCGCGTTTCCGTTGGAACAGGAATTAACCATGGATGTCAAAGGCCGCGACCTGGGTTCCGGCCTGCCCAAAACCCTGACCATCCGTTCCGAGGAAGTCCGCGAGGCGCTGCAAGAACCGTTGACGAGCATTTTGGAGTCCATCCGCCTCACGCTGGAACGCTGTCCGCCCGAACTCGCCGCCGACCTAGTGGATCGCGGCCTGGTCATGGCCGGCGGCGGCTCGCTGTTGCGCGGCATAGACCGGCTGGTGGCGGAGGAAACAGGCCTGCCGGTCCATCTGGCCGACGACCCCATGAGTGCGGTCGCCGAAGGCACCGGCCGCGTCTTGCAGGAAATCGAGTTCCTCAAGCGCGTCGCGACCAACGCCAAATATTGATTTCCCGCCTTCGCGTTCACCTGCAAACCCCGGCCCGCGGGTCGGAGCGGTTGCAGGATGTTTAGAAAAAGACAATATATCGCGCTCGGCGTGGTGACGCTGCTGGTATTGCTGATTCTCAGCCTGCCGCCGCGCGTGGCCAGTCATCTCAAGCTCGCCGTCGGCAGTTTGTTTTTGCCACTGTTCGGGCTGGCGGGCACCACCCAGCAACTCCCCGCCGACCTGGCCGACAGCGTTCTGCCCCGGCGTGAATTGCTCCAGCAAATTGACCGGCTCCGCCACACCAACGAGGCATTCCAGGTCCAAACCCTCCAGGCTGCAGCCCTTGCCCGGGAGAACGACCAGCTTCACTCGCTGCTCAACTGGCAGCAACAGGCACCATGGAAACTCAGGCTCGCCAACGTCATCATGCGTGACCCGGCCAACTGGTGGCAGACCGTCCAAATCAACCTCGGCAGCCGTGACGGCATCCAAACCAATCTGCCGGTGCTGACCGCCGAAGGCCTGGTCGGGCGCGTCTCCGCTGTGGGTTACACCCGGTCGCAGGTCGTGTTGATTGGCGATCCGAATTGCCGCATTTCCGTGATTGTTGAAAATCCGGCGCACGACATGGGGATCATCGGCGCAAGCGGCCCGCTGGACACTTCGCTCGTGGATTTGACCTACCTTTCCGGCCGCGCGAGCTTGAAGTCCGGCCAAAACGTCTTCACCAGCGGACTCGGCGGCGTTTTTCCCAAGGGTATTCCCGTAGGCCAGGTGGTGGATTCGCGGCCGGTTGAATTTGGACTTTATACCGAGGCGCGGGTAAAACTTTCCGTCGATCTCGGGGCGCTTGACCAGGTCTGGGTGCTGCTTAATCCGCAACTCAACTGATGGACATCCTCCAGACCATCCTGATTCTGACCGCCGCGTTTCTCGCGGTGTTCGGCGAAGCGACGTTTCCCGTGCTGCCCCGCTGGCTTGGGGCGCAGGTGGACTTGCTGCCGGTGTTGATGGTGTATGCGGCCTTGAATCTGGACTTCATCGCGGTTTCGCTGCTCGCCGTGCTGGGCGGTTTGTGGTTCGATGCCCTCTCGGCCAATCCGCTCGGAATCAGCATCCTGCCGCTCTATGTCGTCGGGTTTCTGATTCATCTTCGACGTGACCTGATTTTGCGCGAACTGTCATTCGCGCAGCTAGTCCTGGGCACCGTGGCCAGCGCCGTCGTGCCGGTGCTGTCCGTTTTACTCCTCCTGACCGCCGGGAAACAACCGCTGCTGGGTTGGGGTTCGATCTGGCAATGGATCGTGATGACGGCGGGCGGGGCGGCGGCGACTCCCTTGGTGTTTGCGCTGTTCAACTGGTGCAATCACGCGCTCGGCTATCAGCCTAGGACCGAAACCAGTTTCCGTCCCGACCGGGAAATCCGGCGCGGACGCTTGTAATGCCATGTTGATTTTCGACGAACTGAAACGCAACGACCCGCAGCTCCGCCTCCTGGCGATGACGCTCGTGGGCGGCCTGTTTATTTTGCTGGCCGGCTTGTGGTGGGTCCAGGTCGTTTCCGCGCGGAAATATGAAAGCCATCTCCAGACCCAATCCTACCGCACGGTCCGCATTCCAGCCGTGCGCGGCAAAATTCTCGATCGTGACGGCCGCGTGCTGGCTGAAAACCGCCCCCGTTACAGCCTGAGTCTTTATCTCGATGATTTGCGTTTGCGCCGGCAATTCGATGCCGCTTACGGCGCGGCGATCATCCAGGCACGTGTTGCCCAGAAACAACGCATTGCCACGCAGGAGAAAATACTGGGCCGTTCGTTGACCAAGGCCGAATTGAAGCAATTCGCGCTCTCGCCCGATCAATTAAAACAGCTGCGTGAACAAACGCGTTTCCAGGTGGCGGAAAGCTTGGTGGAACAGGTGGGCCAGCGGCTCGGCCAGCCCCTGTCGCTGGATCCGGCGACGTTCAAACGTCACTACGATACGCGGCTGGCGCTGCCATTTCCGTTGTTGCCGGATCTCAGCGACGCGCAGATTGCGCGCTTTGAGGAGCAGTACCCTGGTGGTCTCGGCGCGGAATTGGACATGCAGCCTGTTCGCAGCTATCCGCTGGGCACGACGGCGTCGCATTTGCTGGGTTATGTGCTGCGCGATGACCGGTCCCAGGAAGGCGAAGACCCCGATTTTAACTATCGCCTGCCCGATTATCGCGGCCAGGCCGGCGTCGAGGCCGGGTTTGACGCGGAACTGCGCGGACGGGCGGGCGCCGAAGCCGTGCTCGTCAATAATCTGGGCTATCGCCAGACCGAAAACGTGTGGAGCCAGCCGGAACCGGGTGATAACGTCGTGCTGACCATAGACCTCGATATCCAGGAAGCGGCCGAACGCTCGCTGGTCGCGCATCGGGGTGCGGACGCGCGCGCCGCGATCGTGGTGATGGATGTGCACACGGGAGACGTGCTGGCGATGGTGTCGTCTCCGGCGATCAATCCCGATTATCTTTCCAACAGCCCGGCGTATCTGGCCGATCCGAAATTACGTCCGCAATCCAATCGCGCGACTTATGAAAATTACGCGCCCGGCTCGATATTCAAACCCATCGTTGGTCTGGCCGCGCTCGAAGCTGGCCTGGATCCGGACGCTCTGGTTGACAATCCGGGTTATGTCTATGTCGGCCGCCGGCATATCACGGATTTGGCGCCGCCGGGCCAGTACAATTTCCGGCGGGCCATCATTTTCTCCAGCAATACCTATTTCATCACCGTCGGCCTGCGCGCGGGGATTGAGAATGTGGTTCGCATGGCCGAGAAATTTCATTTTGGCGAACGCGCCGGCCTGCCGACGCGGCAAGAGACGAAGGGTGTTTTCCCGGTCTTGAAGCAGGTGCAAAGCCCCGACTGGCATGATGGCGACTCGGCAAACATTTGTATCGGACAGGGTGAAATGGCCGTGACGCCGATGCAAATGGCCGTCGCGTATGCGGCCATCGCCAACGGCGGCAAGGTGTTGGCACCGCGGCTCGTTGAGCGCATTGAACCCCCGGACTCAGGCACAGGTGAAGCGCCGACGATTTTTCCCTCGGGAGTCGTGCGCGACACCCTGGGGGTGCATCCGCGCAGTCTGAAAATTTTGCGCGACGCGATGCTGGCGGAAACCGTGGAAGGCACCGGGCAGCCCGCACAAGTGCCCGGTCTGCAGATTTGCGGCAAGACCGGTACGGCGGAAGTGATGAACGAGCATAACGTGAAAATTGACCGTACCACCTGGTTTGCCTCATTTGCGCCGTATGAAAATCCGCGCTACGCGGTCGTGGTCATGGTCGAAAGCGGCACTTTTGGCGGCCCGACCTGCGCGCCCATAGCGCACGATATTTACGAGGCGATTTTGAAAGCGGAAAAGCCGGACGCACCCGCCCTGGCGACGGCGCGGCGCGGGGATTCCGGAAACTAAAATGATCAACGTGCCCATCAACGAACCGCACCGCAAGATCGACCGGCTGCAACTGGTCGTGCTGGCCGGTTTGATGTTTATCGGCACCATGTTCGTTTACAGCGCCACCATGGCGAATGCGGCGGAGGCGCTCAAGCCCTGGTACAGCCAGACCTGGGCCCATCAAATTGTCTGGTATGCGCTGGGCCTGGCCGCGGCCGCGGTGCTGTGCCTGCCGGATTATCACACGCTGACGCGTTGGTCATTCGTGGTGTATTGGGCGATGATTTTCTGCCTGCTCGCGGTGCTGATCCCACACGTCGGTTCGATGCGTTTCGGCGCGCGCCGCTGGGTGGACCTGGGATTTTTCCAGTTTCAGCCCAGTGAATTTGCCAAGCTGGCGTTCATTCTGGCGATGGCGCATTTTCTGAGCCGGCCGGAGGATGAATTGCGCCAGCCGGCCATTTTTTGGAAAGGCATTGGCCTTTTGCTCCTGCCATTCCTGCTGATTTTAAAGGAACCGGACCTGGGTTCGGCACTTGTGTTGCTGCCCACCGGACTGGTGATGATGTTCGTTGCCGGCACCCCCAGGCATTATCTGGTCCAATTAATCGGCGCTGTGGGTTTGCTGGCCACGTTGTTTCTGGTGGATGCGGTGTTTTTGCCACCGGGTTGGTGGCAGGTTTCGATGCAGGACTACCAGCGCGACCGCCTGCTCGTTTTCTTTGGTCGTGACTACACCCATTTTGCTCCACGGAATGCCTCTCCGGAGGACCTGAAGCGCATGAGACAAAAACAGATCGATGACGAATACAATGTTCGTCAGGCGCTGATTTCCGTCGGCTCCGGCGGACTGGCCGGCAAAGGCTGGCGGCAGGGCACCCAAAACGCTCTCGGATATTTGCCGCGAGCGGTGGCTCACAACGACTTCATCTTCTCCGTGATTGCGGAGGAGGAAGGATTCGTCGGCAGCGTGGTCGTGATCACGCTCTATGCGGTGATTCTCTTTACCGGACTGAGAATCGCCGGCCAGGCGCGCGATCGCCTGGGCAAACTCGTGGCGGTGGGCGTGGTGACGCTCATCTTCAGCCACGTCTTTATTAACATCGGTATGAACATTCGCATCATGCCCGTGACGGGCGTCCCACTGCCGCTGCTTTCCTACGGCGGGTCTTCGGTGCTGTGCTCGTTGATCGCACTGGGCTTGATGCAAAACGTATACATCCATCGAAAAGGATACTGACTATGAGTGATAAAAATTTTTCGCGGCGTCGCCGCGGAATGCGTTTCCGCCCCAAAGGCGGCCTCGGCCCCAACCCGCAAAAACCCGACCGCGAAGCCGTCCAGGCCCGCGCGGACGTGGTAACAGAGCAGGGAGGCGCGGAGCGCGTGTTTGAAAAACGGCACACGAACGAAATTGAGCGCGCCGAAAACATCGCCGCCGGCCTGCCGCCGCAAGGGGCGACCGAACTCGAAACCCCGGATGCCGGCGCGGTTCCGAAGGAATTCCGCGAGGCCAAGCCCGAGGTTCCGGCCAAAGTGGAGGAGGAAAAACCCTTCAAACCGGTGCCCGTGGCCGAACAGCCCAAAGGCATTTTGGACAGCATCAAGGTTGCGGCGACCAATCTGGTAAAAAGAGTCCAGCGGCTCATCCGGCCGGAGAAAAAGGTTCACAAGGAAGTCGTCATCAACGCCGAAACGCTCGAAACGCGCGTTGCCGTGCTCGAAGACGGCCGGCTGGAGGAATTCAACATCGAGCGCACCACCGAGGAACGGCTCGTGGGGAGCATCTTCAAGGGCAAGGTGCGCAATCTTGAAGACGGCCTCAAGGCCGCGTTCGTGGACATCGGCTTCGAGAAGAACGCCTTTCTGCATTATTGGGACATCGTGCCGAACCAGTTCGACAGCGGAGTGGAAATCGTCGAACGCGAAGGCCGCAAACGCGACCGGCCGAAGATCACCCAGAAGGACATTCCCCGGCTTTATCCGCCGGGCAGCGAAATCATCGTGCAGGTGACCAAGGGCCCGATCGGCACCAAGGGCCCGCGCATCACCACCAACCTCGTGTTGCCGGGACGTTACCTGGTGTTGCTCCCGAATTCGGACCAGAGCGGTATCTCCCGTAAAATCGAGAACCAGGAGGAGCGCAAACGGTTGAAGAAAATCCTGCGCGAACTGGCGATTCCCGACGGCATGGGCGTCATCATGCGCACCGCCGGCGAAGGCCAGCAGAAGCGTTACTTTGTGCGCGACCTGGCGTTGCTCCTCGAGGAATGGAACGGCGTGCAGGAGCGCATGAAGAAACAGCCGCCGGCCACCTGTGTGTTTCAGGAGCCGGATTTGATTGAACGCACCGTGCGCGACTTTTTGACCGAAGACGTCGAACGCATTGTCGTGGACAATCAAAAGGCGCATGACCGGATGCGCGAAATGGTCACCAAGATTTCCAAGCGCGCCGCCGACAAGGTGAAACTCTACGCCGATGCGCAACCGATTTTTGACCGGTTCAACATCAGCAAGCAACTGGAGAACGCGTTTTCGCGCCAGGTGCATCTGAAGAGCGGCGGATACATCGTCATCGACGAAACGGAGGCCCTGGTGGCGATTGACGTCAACACGGGCCGGCACAAGGGCAATCGCGACCAGGAAACCACCATTCTGAAAGTGAACCTGGAGGCCGCCGAGGAAATCTGCCGCCAGCTCCGGTTGCGCAACATGGGCGGCCTGATCGTGCTCGATTTCATCGACATGAAGTCGCGCCGCGATCAGCAATCCGTGTATCAACGCGTCAAGGAAGGGCTGCGCCGCGACAAGGCCAAGACGCACATCCTGCCCATCTCGCAGCTCGGCCTGATGGAAATGACGCGCCAGCGCGTGCAGGAAAGCATCAGCCGCGCGGTCTACATGGAATGCCCCTCGTGCAAGGGCAAGGGGATCATCAAGAGCCCCGAA
>Ga0181522_10002138_pt1 | contig 11444 bp, 10 predicted proteins | sample PEATcosm2014_Bin_27_FD_121103 | JGI IMG/M metagenome (GOLD analysis project Ga0181522, IMG submission 121103) | Peatland microbial communities from MTU Mesocosm Facility, Houghton, MI, USA - PEATcosm2014_Bin05_10_metaG | ecosystem: Environmental > Terrestrial > Soil > Wetlands > Peat | place...
AAACGCTCGCATTCTCGGCTGCGTTCCTGCTTTTTGTTTTCAACGTCTCGACTCACGCCCAGACCGACGTAAAGTATCAGCTGCCTCCGAAGGCGATCGTCGACCTCGTCGATACTCGCCCGACTCCGATGGTCGATGTCTCTCCCAAAGACAAAGAAGGCCGGCATTGGCTCCTGATCGAAGAAATCTCCGGCCTGCCGCCAATCACCGACCTGGCGCAACCAGAGCTGCGTTTGGCCGGCCTGCGTTTCAATCCCAAGACCAACGGACCGAGCCGCGGGCGCTACAGGACCGCGCTCGAGGTGAAGATGCTGCCGGACGGCGCGGAGAAAACGATCGCGGGACTGCCGGAAAACGCGAAGATCCGATTCGCGGCGTGGTCGCCCGATGCGCGCCACGTGGCCTTCGTCGACGCCAGCGACAACTCGGCGGATGCTGGATTGAGTTTGTGGATCGCGGATGTCGCGTCGGCGAGCGCGAGGCGTCTTGCCGGAGTCCGGCTTAACGGAATCTTCGGCCCTCCCTGTGAATGGCTGGGCGACAGCGCCAGCCTGATCTGCAAGACCGTGCCACAATCGCAAGAAAAACGTGGCGAGGCGCCGATGCGGGCCGAAGTCCCGACCGGACCGGTAGTGCAGGAAAATCTCGGACGCGTCACGCCCGGCCCAACCTATGAAGATTTGCTGAAGAGTCCCGAGGACGAACGGATCTTCGATTATTACGCAACTTCGCAAGTCGAACTGATTCACCTTGACGGCAACCGCAAACAAGTCGGCGAGGCGGCGGTCATCGAGAGCGCATCGCCCTCGCCCGATGGACACTACGTGCTCATCGACGAGCGCCATCATCCATATTCGTATTTGCTGCCCTACTCGTTTTTTCCCGAGCGAGTGCTCGCCATCAACCTCGCGACCGGCGCAAGCAAGCAACTGGCCGACAAGCCGCTTCAAGACACAATCCCGAATATTCACGATGCGGTCGCGGCGGGCCCGCGCGAATTCGAGTGGCGAAGCGACGCCCCCGCCACAGTATTTTGGGTCGAAGCTGGCGATGGCGGCAATCCGCGCAAAGACGTTGCCGTGCGCGACACGTTTTATTTGCAGGACGCGCCTTTCGATGCGCAACCGCGCAAGCTGTCCGACGCGCCGGTACGATTCGAAAGCGTCGTGTGGGGAAGCGGACATCTCGCACTCGTCGAAGAGCGGCGATGGAAGGACCGCAAGCGCGTGATGCTGGCAGTCGCGCCGGATGGTGGCGCCGCAGCCGCGACTTTGTTTGAAGGCTCGTTCGAGGATCGCTATCACGATCCGGGCGAACCGTTCACGGAGATGAACGCGGCCGGCAAAGACGTGTTGCAAAGGTCCTCCGACGGCGGCATTTACCTGCACGCGCGGGGCGCGTCGCCCGAAGGCGATCGTCCTTTCGTCGCCGTCATGAGCGCAGCCACTGGCGAGAGCAAACGGCTCTGGCAATCGGAGTCGCAGTTCTTCGAGCTTCCGCAGGCCGTGCTCGATCCAGCAAGCGCGAGCATCCTCATCCGCAAAGAGTCGCAGGAGGTCAGCCCGAATTACTACGTGACCATCGCCGGGAACGCGGCTGGGAAAAACGCGGTCGGAAAAGACGAACTGAAGCAGGTAACATTTTTCCCGAGTCCATACGGCAACGCGCCGCTGCCGAAGAAGCAGGTGCTCAAATACAAGCGCGCCGACGGCGTCGATCTGAGCGCGAATCTTTATCTGCCTCCGGGCTACAAACCAAGCGACGGTCCATTGCCCACGCTGATGGAAGCCTATCCGACCGAGTACAAAACAAAATCTGCTGCCGGGCAGATGCAGGGCTCGCCGAATGCATTTCCGATTCTGAGTTGGGGATCACCAATTCCATTTACCGCCGTGGGCTACGCCGTGCTGGAGAACGCGACGATTCCAATTGTCGGCGAAGGCGACTCTGAGCCGAACGACACCTATGTCGAGCAGCTTGTCGCGAGCGCGCAGGCCACCATCGACGAAGGTGCGCGCCTCGGAGTGGTCGATCGCAATCGGGTCGCGGTCATGGGCCATTCCTATGGTGCGTTCATGACCGCAAATCTGCTGGCGCACAGCGATCTGTTCAAGGCCGGCATAGCGCGCAGCGGGGCTTACAACCGCACGCTCACGCCCTTCGGCTTCCAGAATGAAGAGCGCACGTACTGGCAGGCACCCGAGATCTATTACAAAATATCGCCGTTCTCGTACGCCGACAAAATCAAAACTCCGCTTCTGCTGATTCACGGCGAAGCCGACAACAATACCGGTACGTTCCCGATCCAGAGTGAGCGCCTCTTTAGCGCGATCAAGGGCCAGGGCGGCACGGTGCGCTTCGTGCTGCTGCCGCTCGAATCGCACGGCTACGCGGGCCGCGAGTCGGTGCTGCACATGTTCTGGGAAATGGACACCTGGATGGATAAATACGTAAAGAACGCGCCGGCGAAGGCCGCGATCGCAGGGAGTGGAGCCGCTTCTCCAAAATAGAGCGGCCGCCAATTTTTCGGAATCCAGATCTCGAAAATCTGGCTCGCCAGAATTTAGCTTTCCAGAATTTGGCTCTCCGGAATCTAGTTCTCCAAAATAACGTGCGCCAGCGCCTGCTCGGAAGTATGTGTGAGCGAGAGTGCGATATTTTTTGACCCGAGTTTGGCGGCGATCGACGCCGCCTGCCCGTGCAATTGGAGCGTCGGACGCTGCCCCTTAGGCCGCACAACTTCGATATCGCGCCAGCGCACGCCGTGATTCCAGCCCGTTCCGAGCGCCTTCATACCGGCTTCCTTCGCGGCGAAGCGCGCAGCATAGCTTTCAAAGCGGCTGGCCTTCGCCTCGCAGTAACGAATCTCGCCTTCGGTAAAAATGCGGTGCAGAAAACGGTCGCCATAGCGCTCGATCGATTCGCGAATGCGGGGAACTTCGGCGATGTCCACGCCCGTGCCAATAATCATGCAGACATGGTAATTGCTGATCGCGAAATTTGTAATTCGTATTTGCGGCCGCCGACGGCCTGGAGCCTCTAAAAGAGCTGATCTCCGCGATAAACCATCTGGCCGTCGATCATGCGCGCCTCTTCCATCAGCTTGTGCGGACGCACCGGACCCTCAGCATCAATATGCAGAACTTCGTGCCCATGCGCGGCGAGCCAGTCGGAGACGATCATCCGGTGACAGTGAAAATAGACGCGCTCGGCGCACATATAAGCCGTGCGAGACTGCTCGGCGATCTTTAGTAGCTCGCCAATCGCCCGCTCGAACTCAGGCGTGAGCGTGTAGTCCGCGTAATTCCGAAAACTTGCATTGCGCAACGCAATATGCGGTGAGTCCGTACGCGTGGCCTTGCGGTAGCCGCCCAACGCTTTCATCCAGACGTAGCGAATCCCGTGCTTCGCCAGTTCGCTCTCCAGCGCCTCGCGATTGAAGTGCGGCAGCCGGCGCGACATCGGGAACGCGCGAATGTCGACCAGCGTCTCGATGCCGTGAGCCTTGAGCGCGGACACCAGTTCATCGAGCGTGCGCGTGGAGTGTCCGATGGTGTAGAGCGTGGCCACTTGTTCATTTCACCACAGAGTGACGGAGACTCAGACGCGCAACCCAGCACGTACGCGCGTAAATGAGCGAAAAGAATGCCTGCCTCCGTGCCTCTGCGTCTCCGTGGTAAATCAGGTCAGGGAAACTAAACTCCCCGCGATACCGAAGTCCTGCTCAGGAAAAACAGTCCGCAGATCAAGCAACACCCGGCCCTCTTCGACGCGCGCAATCACCGGCGGATCGCTCTTCCGCAGACGGCCGCAAAGCTCGTCTGCGCTGTGCTCCTGATGTGTGAGGGCAATCAGCCGCGAGGGCAGAACGGCGGTGGGAGCCGCGCCGCCGCCAATGACAGATTCGCCGTCGATTACTTCGAGCTTGAGCTTGGCGGGCGTCTTTGCAGCCGAACTCACTCGCGAAATGAGCGCCTCGGCCCGCGCGCCAATCTCATCCTTCGACAAATGCATCATGCGCAGCACCGGCACGGCGTCATGGTCGTGCTTGACGTAGGCCAGCAGCGTGGCCTCAAGCGCCGCATAAGTGAGCTTGTCGACGCGCAGCGCACGAAATAGCGAATTCGCTCGCATCCGCGCGACGAGATCGCTGCGCCCCGTAATGAACCCCGCTTGCGGCCCCCCCAGCAGCTTGTCTCCGCTATACGTCACAGCATCAACGCCCGCGCGCAGGCTGTCAAAAACGCCGGATTCGTTGCCAATGCCGATCTCGCGCAGATCAAAGAGAGCTCCGCTGCCGAGGTCTTCCACCAGAGGTATCTTGCGCCGGCGGGCCAATGCGACCAGATCGGCGAGCGCGGGCTGTTCGGTAAATCCAGTAATCGCGAAGTTGGAGCGATGGACGCGTAGCAACAGCCGCGTGCGCTCGGTGATGGCCTGCTCGTAATCGTTAATGCGCGTGCGGTTGGTCGTCCCAACCTCGCGCAGCGTGGCCTGCGATTTCGACATCACGTCGGGTATGCGGAACGAGCCGCCGATCTCGACGAGCTCGCCACGCGAAACAATGACCTCTCCGCCTTCAGCAATCGAGTTGAGCGCGAGCAGGACAGCAGCCGCGTTGTTGTTGACGACGATAGTTGAGAGGGTGGACCCACGTTCCGCCTGAACGGGCAAGTCGCCCGTGCCTCCACGTTCCTGGAAAAGCTTCTTGAACAGTCGATCGACGTGAGCGTCGCGCTTGCCGCGTTCGCCGCTTTCCAGATTGAATTCCAGATTCGAGTAAGCACCTGCCGTCTCGCGAATGTGCTCGAGCGCGTCCATTGCAAGCGGAGCGCGTCCGAGATTGGTGTGCAAGATCACGCCAGTGGCATTGATGACCGTTCGCAGCGAGTAGCGAAGCGCCCGGCAAAGCTCACGCTCAACAGCTCCGGGCAGGCCGGTAAGAGCCAACTCGAGAGAATCTTCGTCGAGGTGGTTGTCGGCGATCTCCGCACGCAGGCGTTCGAGGACAGCGCGAATCGCGTCCCCAACAGCGGCGGCCCCTTCACGTTCGGTCAAAATGCGGATCGCAGGCAGACGCAGAAGCTCGTCGGTCGATGGGAGCTTCCGATACAGGGCGTTTGGAATCGAGGACATCGACGGGATTATGACACGGAGGGCCCGAGAGTGTCCGCCCCACCGGGCTACAGCGTGTGCAGGTACGCCAGCAGATCTTTGACCTGCTGATCGGTCATGACCTGGCCGAACCCCTCCATCTTCGCGCGCCCGTACTTGACGATGTCAGTCACGCGATCGTCGTTGGCAGGAAGACCACTGAGCTCCAGATACTGCCGCTTGAAAACACCTTTCAAACTGGGCCCCTTCTTGCCGCGCGACGAATATGGCTCGTGGCAGCGGTCGCAGTAGTTGTCGTAGAGCTTGCGCCCCGCGGCCTGCTGCGGGTTCAGGCCGAGTTCCGCATCGGACTTGCGTCGCTCCACATCGCAACCGCCGAGGCCGAAAACAACCACTATTGCCGCCGAGACAATAATACAAAATAAAAGACGACGCCGGGTTTTCGATCGCAGATTGCGAAATTGAAAGCTCAAGATGAGGACCGTGTGATCACAAACTATTCGGAGCAACCGCGTTTGATCGTTACCAACGCTCCAAAGCGCAAAGTAGGATAATAATACGTGACGCGATGGCGATTGCTATCAAACGCGTGTACGAGGCGCCCGGGGCAGCGGATGGCGTGCGAGTGCTGGTCGATCGTCTGTGGCCGCGCGGACTTACCAAAGCCGACGCGGCAGTCAAACTCTGGCTGCGCGAGGTCGCGCCCTCCAATGACTTGCGGCAGTGGTACCACGCCAATCCCGAGGCCTGGGCGCTCTTCCGCAAACGCTATCTAAAGGAGCTGACGAGCGCAGAGGCGACCGCCGCCGTCGAAAAGCTCCACGATTTGGCCGAAGGGAAAAGGAAATTGACGCTGCTCTATGCCTCGCGCAACGAAGAGCACAATAATGCGACGGTGCTGAAAGAATTGCTGGAGGGTGGCCGAAAACCGCCATCCAGCGTGGGCCGCGCAGTGCCCGGACGCGACCGCATTCGGAAAACTAAAAAACAGTAGGTGGGCACCAGAAGCTACTTGAGCGTTCCCCATACGAAGTCCACTGGCAACTGGGAACTGGCAACCGGCAACTGAACTTCTATAATCTTCCCGTCATGTCTCCGGCACCTGTCGAAAAGAAAATCGAATCCCTGCGTGAAAAAATCCGTCACCACGAGTATCTCTACTACGTCCTCGATAAGCCCGAACTAACCGACCCCGACTTCGACAAGCTGATGAATGAGTTGAAGCGGCTGGAGGCGGAGCATCCCGAGCTGATCACGCCGGATTCTCCGACACAGCGCGTTGGCGGCAAGCCGCGCGAGGGATTCGTAAAAGCAAAGCATTCGTCGCCGATGCTCTCGCTCGATAACGCATACAGCGAAGAGGAGCTGCACGACTGGGAACGCCGCGTGCACGAACTCAGCGGCCGCGATGACGTCGAATACATGTGCGAGCTCAAGCTCGATGGCATGTCGCTCGCGCTAGTCTACGCCGACGGGCGCCTCGAACGCGGCATCACGCGCGGCGATGGCACAGTCGGCGAAGATGTCACGTTGAACGTCCGCACGGTGCGCTCGATTCCTCTGTCCGTCTCGAAAGACAAATTAAAAAAGGCCGGCATCCCCGCCGATTTCGAAACCCGCGGCGAAATGCTGATGCCCATCGCAGCTTTCCGCAAGTTGAATGAGGAGCGGCAAAAGCAGGGACTGGCAACCTTCGCCAATCCGCGCAACTTCACCGCGGGCACAGTCAGGCAATTGGAGCCCAGCATCACCGCGCAACGCCGCATGGACTACTTCGCCTACATGCTGTTGAAAGACGGCCGCACCTATCTCGATCGCCAATCGAAAACCATGGACGCGCTCGAAGAGGCCGGCTTCAAAGTCAATCCGCATCGCAAGCTGGCGAAGAATCTCGATGAGGTCTGGAAGTTCATCGAGAGCTGGCAGGGCAAACGCGAGTCGCTGCCCTACGAAATCGACGGCATCGTTGTGAAGGTCGACCGCACCGCGCTCCAGCGCGAATTGGGGTTCACGGGCAAAGCTCCGCGCTGGGCAATTGCATACAAATTTGCCGCGCATGGCGCTGTCACCCAGGTCGAAGACATCGTGCCGCAGGTTGGCCGCACCGGCAAACTCACGCCCGTGGCGTGGCTAAAGCCCGTGCCCATTGGAGGCACAACCGTTTCGCGCGCCACTCTGCACAATATGGATTTCGTCGACGAACTCGGCGTCAAGATCGGCGACTGGGTTGAGGTTGAGCGCGGCGGCGACGTGATTCCGAAAGTGGTAAAGGTCGTCGAGGACGCCGATCGTCCCCGCGGCCACAAGACATTCAAGATGCCCGAGCATTGCCCGGTCTGCGGCGGCAACGTCGTGCGTACCGAAGGCGAGGCCGATCACCGCTGCGTGAATGCAAATTGTCCGGCGAAGCTCCAGGGCACGGTTCTGCATTTTGCGTCGCGCCACGTGATGGATATCGACGGCCTCGGCGAAGCGTTAGTCAATCAGCTCACCGAGCGCGGCCTGGTGAAAAACGTCGCCGATCTCTACCGCCTGACGAAAGACGATCTGCTGACGCTCGAACGCATGGGCGAAAAATCGGCCGACAACGTCCTCAAAGAAATCGCCGACTCGAAAAAACTGCCGCTCGAACGAGTGATCTATGGCCTCGGAATCCGCTTCGTGGGCGAGCGCACAGCGCAGTTCCTGGCCGAGCACTTCGGCTCGCTCGACGCGATTATGGACGCGAGCGCGGAAGAACTCGAAGAGGTAAACGAAGTGGGCCCGCGGATAGCGGAGAGCATCGTCGAGTTCTTCGGCGACAAACATAATCGCAAACTCGTCGAAGACTTGCGAGAGGCAAAACTTCGGTTCACCGGCCAGAAAAGAGAGAAAGGCACGAAGCTCGCGGGCAAAACGTTCGTGCTCACCGGCACGCTCGCCCGTCACACGCGCGACGAAGCCAAGAAGATGATCGAAGACGCCGGCGGCCGCGTGTCCGGCTCGGTTAGCAAGAAGACCGATTACGTCGTGGCCGGAGCGGAGGCAGGATCGAAGCTCGACAAGGCGCGCGAGCTGGGGGTGGCCGTCATCGACGAAGAGGAAATGGAAGCTTTGATTTCTTAGCGCCGCAGGGCGTTTTTCAAAAATAGAGCGACATCTAGACATCCTCACGCCGACGCTTCCGCAGCCTTCTCCTCCACCTCCGGCCCACGCGGCCGATGCACCAAAGAAACCAGAATAAAACTGATAATCATCAGCAGCAGCCACGAGCCATACTTACCGAAGCGCACAAGTTGCCAGCCATTTCTCTGATGGGGATAAACCCAGACGGTGGCGAACGTCCCGACATTTTCCGCCGCCCAGATAAACAGCGCGACCAGTCCAAAACCCACCAGCAACGGCATGCGCCGGAATTTCTGATATGGACGGTAGTAAACCCACGTCCGCCCAAACACGGCCACCACCGCGGCGAACAGCACAATGCGCAGATCGGGAATAAAGTGATGCGAAAAGAAATTGGCGTAAATCAGAATTGCCAGCGCCACCGTTGCGTAGGTATTCGGGTACAGCGTGTATCGCATGTCGAAGATGCGGGTCGCGCGCGCCAGGTAACTGCCCACCGACGAGTACATGAATCCTGAAAAAAGCGGCACATGGCCAATCCGGAAGAAGTTGTTTTCGGGATAGGTCCACGATCCGACGCTCGTCTTGAAAAGTTCCATCAGCGTCCCAACGATGTGGAAAATCAGGATGACCTTGGCTTCGCGCAGCGTCTCCATGCGTAGCGCCAGCAGCAAAACCTGTATGCCGAGGGCCGCCAGAAACAGAAAGTCATAGCGCGCCAGCCAGAAATGCTGCGGCCAGAACCATTTCGTAAGCAGCACCAGAGCCAAAATCGTCGCGCCAAAAAGACAAGCCCATGCCTGCTTGAATCCGAAAAGAAACAACTCCCATAGAAATCCATTGAGCGGGCTCGTCGAGACATGCTCTTCGAGCCGGAGGCGGATTCCGTGAAAGCGCGTCTTGGTGTAGCTCAGCACGGAATGGGTGGGGGTGGGAGCATCATTGTAGCGCCGGAGATTTATCCGGCCGGTCGTGTAACATTGGCCTTGGCGAAATCAGATAGCAATCCAGTCCTCCATGTCTCTCTTCTACACAGATTCAATCGTTCTTTCCTACTCTGACGTCGAAGGCGCCAAGCGTTGGTGGATCGACGCATTCGATTGCAAAGTGGCAAAAGTGCCTCCCGATTGGGACTGCCCATTACCTTCCGACGTGGCTCTACAGCTTCCAGATCACAGTTCTCCTACCATTCTTCTGAACGCGCGCGCGGAGATCGAACGAGCTGGCTACGAAAGACCCTTGCCCCTAGCCTCGGTTATCTTCTGCCGGAAGCTGCAGAAGGGTCATGAGCGACTCGTAAGTCGCGGCGTGGCGGCCGGTCCCATCCAGGAGGGGGGCGACATGCAGTTCTTCGAAATCCGCGACTCGGAGAACAACACGATCCAAGTTTGCAAGGAGCCTTAAGAAACAACCCCTGTCCGCGCACACCGGCCCGGCTCTCTAACATCACTTCTTCGCCGTCGGCGGCAATATCCCATTCAGCCGCAGATACATCGCGGCCTCGGCATAGTGGTCGGCCCAATTGCTCGCGATGCCGAGCGCATATCGCGCGCGTGTCAACTGCTGGCCCTCGTGTCCCGTCACCGTTTCGCCAAGCTTCGCATCGTCCATTTTGCCGAGCGCGTCGCCGCAGAAATCGAACGACGCCTTCAGCGCGGCCACTAGCTTGTCTTTCGTGTCCGTGTCTTTCACCTCGTCAACTTTGGGAGCCGGAACGGCCGTCGCACCGGCGCACAGCCCGTAATTCGCTTCGATCATGTGCGCTACGAGATGCCCGAAGGTCATCTGGTCGGCGCTCGGCTTGTAGCTGAATTTATCGGCCGGCATGGCTTCGACCGCGGCAATGGTGTTCTTCTGTCGATTCGGAAAAGTGTCTTTGAGCGCGGTTGCAATCGGGTTCTTAACTTGAGCGGTTGCGGACGCGGCGAGCAAAACGACGGGCAGAGCGAAAGTAAGCTTCATAGGGCCATCCTCCGAGGCGCTGCCAGCATAACGCGGAGAGGACTGTCCGCGCTACACGCGCTACCGGGCTTCCCTCGGCTGGACCGCCGGGGTCCGCCGTCCCTATGCGTTCCGCGCTACACTTATTACATGCACGCGCATGAACACGCCCACGGGGGACACTCTCACGGCGCACATTTGCATGGCACCGGCCGCGTGCTCCAGATTTCACTGGTTGTCACGGCGCTCTACATTGCGCTGCTGGTGGTCGCGGGCGTCCGCGCGCATTCTCTCGCATTGCTCTCGGAGGCGGGACACAATCTCTCCGACCTCCTGGCCCTCTTGCTGTCTCTAGCCGCCGTCTACCTCGAAGGCCGCCCGCCGAGTGTGACCAAAACTTACGGCTATCGCCGCGCGGGAGTGCTGGCCGCGCTGGTCAATTCGCTCTCGCTGGTGGTGGTGTCGTTTCTTATCTTCTACGAAGCCTTCCGGCGAGTGCAGCATCCCGAGCATGTCCGTGCCGGTCTCATGATCTGGGTAGCCGCGGCGGGCGTGGTGATGAACGGCGCGATTGCGCTGCTCTTGTGGCGATCCGGCCGCGACGTGAACGTGCGCAGCGCGCTGCTGCACGAGGTGGGTGACACGGTTTCAACCGCGGCGGTCATCGTCGGCGGCTGGGTCATCCTCTGGACCGGACAATCCTGGATCGATTCTGCATTGTCCTTCGGAATTGGCGTTTTGATTCTGTGGTCAAGCTTCGGCATTGTGCGTGAGACGCTCAACATTCTTCTCGAAGGCACGCCGCGCGGCATGAGCGTGGAGGAAGTGGAATCGGTGGTGCGCGCGATCACCGGCGTCAGCGATGTGCACGATCTGCACGTCTGGAGCATCGGGTCGGAGAACCACGCGCTCTCCGCGCACGTCAAGATTGCCGACATGCCGACGTCGGAGAGCGATATGATCCTGCGCGAGATCAACGAAAAGCTCGGGCAGACCTTTGGCATCCATCACACCACCATCCAGCTGGAACACGTCATCTGCGAGACGGCGCATGCCTGCGTAATAGCGGTCCGCGATGAGCGCGAATCAGAGCACGTTCATTCCGAACACGGTCACGGCGAGCGTCGCCATTAAAGCCATCGCCAAAGCGGTCGCCAGCTAATCACTGCTGCTGGAGTTCAAAAATCTCTTTGACCGTCTCGATCGTATCCGCGTCCTCGGGAAGTTTGTCGGGACGTAGCCGCACGATCCTCGGGAAGCGCAGCGCGTAGCCGCTCTCGTGG
>Ga0181522_10002139_pt1 | contig 11441 bp, 7 predicted proteins | sample PEATcosm2014_Bin_27_FD_121103 | JGI IMG/M metagenome (GOLD analysis project Ga0181522, IMG submission 121103) | Peatland microbial communities from MTU Mesocosm Facility, Houghton, MI, USA - PEATcosm2014_Bin05_10_metaG | ecosystem: Environmental > Terrestrial > Soil > Wetlands > Peat | place...
CGATGCAGGGTCGTTTCTCGCTGCCCTCATACCTCGGCGGCAGCGGATCTACATGCCTGCTCGCGTCGAGCCGCGATTCCCAGAGCACGATGTCGAGCTGTGCCGCTGTCGTCTCGCCCGTGATGACCGCAGCCACCTGCTGCCTCGGTTGCGACAGATCCCTGCACATGGACTCGCCGGGGTGGCAGGCCAGGCACCGGCCCGTGCGTGTGCCGACGAGGGCTGAACCGCACGACGGGCAGGCATGGGGCGGTAGCTCCGCGCATTCTCTGATCGCCACGTCGCTGCGCAGCTCGGCCGGCAGGTTCTCGATTGCCCTGCGAACCGCATGCGCCCAGTTGTTGCGGCTTATTGGTCTCTCCCACGGCTGTTCGGGCCACTGGGGCGCCGGTTGCGAAGGCGCTTTCAGGGCCTCAGCTTGTTCGAGGACTACGGCGTCGTCTTCGATGGCGTGGACCCTGTATCTGCCCGAGAGCGCCCTCCAATCCGCCCCGTCGCGCGGTACCCTTACGAGTGTGGCCGCTGCCACTGGCTCGTGAGCCGCATCGTCACTCTCCGGTTCGTGTGTGCCCTCATCCTGGCCGAGGTCGCCGTCCAACGCTTCCTGCCGCTCTTCGCTGAGCTTGGCCTGAGCCTCTTCGGCCTCCCTTCGGAGCGCTTCGTAGTACACTTTCAGCTTCGCTCGCGCCTGCCTCTCACACCCCTTCGTGTTGGCCAGCGTCCCAATCTCAGACTGCTGGTCGTCAGGTAGCTGGGAGACCTTGGCCAAGTCCCCCATGTGCTCTTCGAGGTATGTGCCACGGATGATGTCGTAGGCTTCAGCGCTGAGGCTGAGTCCGATCTTAATGCGCTGATAGATGACAGATTTTTTCCACGGAAGAGTGGCCGTCGCCATCGTTACGAACGGACCAAGTTCCGATTTTCGGAACTTGCTCCCACGGTCGCCACCCCACCTTGCAACCTCCGGGTGTTCGTCCTCATAGGCGAGCTTTGCCGCAGCAAGCTGCACGCATTTCGTCGCCTCACTTGGCGCGGTCTTGAGGTCGTTGAGAAGCGCTTGGCAGGTCTTTCGCGACTTGACCAGGACTGACCGTGCGGCCGTACTGTCGAGCGCAGGGACGACAGGCTCAGGCTCGGGCTCGGACGCAGGAGCGGCGTCCGTGGCGGGAGCTGCGGGCTCCGCTTGATGGGTGGTGGCGGCGGTGACATCGGCGCATGCGAACATGCCCGAGTCGGCGGTGATGATGGCGTTAGCAGCGGCCGTGATGTCGGCGGTGGCGATGACGTTGGTGCCGCCGGTGATGTCAGCGGCACCGTCGGCGGCGCCGGTGTCCTTGGCGCGAGTGGACGCCTCACCGTTCAGCGCCGCGCGGGCCCTGTACAGCTTGCCCGCATCCTTGAATTTGCGCTCATCCACCCCATTCACGATGCTCATCGGACACCGCCTTCGCGTTCGGTGCGAACTGCGATGTTGGCCTCAACGACAAGTTCTGCGGGATCTTCGGCCAATTGCCGAAGTCCCCGGCGCATGCCCAGTTGAACGATTCGGTGATCCCTCACCAGCGGGTGTGCTCGACGAATGGCCTGCAGGTTGGCCTCGTCGGCGGCGGACATGATGATGGTTCGGCTTCCCATGACGACAATCTCCTGTGGGGGTGCTTTACATCCGCATCCACATTCGATTTGTCGGGCGTGCCGAGTGGCGCTGCCGTACCCGCTCCCGTCGGGAGCACCGCATAAGCTGTGTCCAATACGGAAAACGTCAAGAAGAAATGTTCTGCATCCTGACGGTGCTTTCGTTCGCCTGGTTGGCCCCAGCGCCCGATGGCGCGGACGATGAGCGTGGGGCGTACGCTCCGGTGTAGTCGCGCTCGACGCGCTCACGCTCGTCGGCGACCTGCACTCCACAGCTCGCGTGTGGTCCCATCCGGCGACCCAAAGCTCGAAGTTCCTCACGCAGTAAACGAGCACGTAAGCGACGACGAGATCGACGAGCCTTGCCAGCGGACCGTTCACACGGGTGTTCACACGGCGGGCGCTACTTCCAGCATCCTCCAGCAACCCCCGGCAACCAAGAAACACTTGTTTTCTAGGGGTCCGACAAAAGACCGAATCTTTTCGAGCGCGTTCCAGCGGGTTCGAATCCCACGCTCTCCGCCGAGGATCTGCTTTTCGCTCGCCGCTCGACATGCCCGAAGTCACGCTCGTACCCATCGGTGTCGTTCATTCCGAGCGCAAGTCGGTCGAGGACGACCACTGGGACGCGGTCCGATGTCACGTTCGGCTCGACGAGGCCCAATTCTCGCCGGAGGCGCTCGTCGGTCTCGATGCTTTCTCTCACGTGGAGGTCGTCTTCCTGATGGATCGAGTCGCCGTCGGTCGGATCGAGACCGGCAGCCGGCACCCGCGGAAGAACCCGCAATGGCCCAAGGTCGGCATCTTCGCGCAGCGCGCCAAGAACCGACCCAACCGGATCGGGACGACCATCTGCCGCATCGACCGCATGGAGGGATTGACCGTGCACGTCACCGGTCTCGACGCCGTCGACGGGAGCCCCGTGCTCGACCTGAAGCCATGGGTTCGCCAGCTCGGGCCCCGCGGCGCGGTCTCGCAGCCGGCGTGGGTGGACGAGCTGATGGTCAATTACTGGTGAGCGGTTTCGGGGTAGGCGATCGCCGCCCGCGAGTGAGAGGGACGGGCCATTGAGCGCCGCTCGCGCAAACAGTTTCTACGTCATGACTCGCGGATCCGGTCGTGGCACACGGTGGCCCGTGTTCGGGCTGCTGATCGGCGCCGCATTCCAGTCGCTAGGCGGGAATGCGAGCGGCACGGCTCGTGCTTGACTCTTCCATCATGAAAACCCCGCCCCGTCGTTCGCGCGCCTCGCTCGGTCTCCTAGCGCTTTCGGAGTTTCGGCGGACGGTGTGGGCTTCGGCGGCGTTGAGCGCTCTAACGTTGCTGCGATGCGGGGGCACCGCGTTCACGATCGCGGGAGGTCCGGGTGGAAGTGGGACAGAGTCGGGCAGTGGATCTTCCAGCGGCACCCCGTCGAGCGGTGTGGGCGTCGGGTCCGGCGCCTCGGGCGGAAGCTCTCAGAGCGGCGCCGCGACCGGCTCATCGAGCGGACAGCCCGGTGGATCCGGGGCTGGGACCGGTGCCTCGAGCGGCTCCGGCACCGGGTCGATGAGCGGCGCTTCGACGGGCTCGAGCACCGGTTCGATGAGCGGGGCCTCGGGTGGTTCCTCCGGCTCGGCAAGCGGCTCGACCAGCGGCAGCGCCTCCACCGGGGGGGCCAGTGGTGCCTCCGGCGGGTCGGACGGGGGCGTCACACCGGCGTGTCCGGCGAAGATTCCCTCCGCGGGCTCCAAGTGCGAGAAGGTCGGGCTCGAGTGCGAGTACGGATCGAGCCCGGAGCTCGCCTGCAACCAGCTGGTGGAATGCGAGGCTTCCGGATGGACCTCCCTTGCCTCCGGCACATGCACGGCCGGGTATTGTCCTCTCACCTATGAAGCCATTACCCCCGGAGCCCACTGCGCCGTTGCCGGGTCCGTCTGCGCCTACCAGCGCGGGACCTGCGATTGTTCGGCGGGGTCGGGCGTCGTCGTGTTCATCGACGGCGGTCCCGATGTGACCTGGCAGTGCTTTCCCGCGACATTGGCTTGCGCCAGCCCCCGGCCGGATATTGGGACGCCCTGCTCGGAGGAAGGCCAAACGTGCAACTACGGCGGCTGCAGCGGCGGCGTCGCGATCCAGTGCAAGCAAGGCACGTGGCAGCAGGCCTTCTTGCCTTGCCCCCTCTGAGCGTTCGGCCGGGCATCACTCGGCGCGCCGATACGTGAGGGTGTAGGTGACCGGGACGGACAGCTTCGGACTGCTGAGCGTGGCCTTCATCGTGAGGACCGTGCCGTCGGGGCTCAGCGTAAGGTCGTTTCTCCGCGCGCCGTCGTCGGACCGAAACGTCTGCACGAGGCCTGCGCCCTCGAATCGCTGTGAGAGGACGATGGGCTCGTCGTCGACGCGGTAGGGGGCGGGGGTACCGTTCTCTGGGCTGACCGCGACGGCACGACCGGGGATGGTCGCCCGTATGGCTCCTCCGCTGAATTCCAGCTTGTACGTGGGCGCGATCCGCGTTCGCGCCGCCACCTTTGCGCGCGCCATGGCGCGAAGCGCGAAGAAAAAAGTCTCCACGCTTCGATCGATCGCCTCGTCGTGCGCCTTCTGCTCCCGGGCATCCCCCGCGTAGCGATAGAGGCCAGCATACCGGCTACGGAGCTCCTCGGCGGTCGGGAGGGTCGCGACCGCGACTCCACCGTCCGGCGGTTCCGGTCGGCCCACGCGGGTCGCCAACCAGGCGCCGGTGAGCGCGCCCGCGACGACCAGGATCCTCATGGGCGGTCGACGTCTTCGGGCTCGCAAGATCAGGATGGGCCTGGCGCGCATGGTGTTGCTGATGGTCTAGCGCGCGCTCGGTTTGCGACGCACCTTCCGATGATTACGCTATTGCGATGAGCACGACCGCACCCGACATTCGCTCGCAGCCCGATTCCGGCCACGCGGACCTTCGGTCGGTCGAAGGCGTCTACCGGAGCACCACTTTCCACTGGGTCGGAGACGGCTTCTTCGTCTCTACGTATTTTCCGAGCGTCCGGCTTCCTGCGAAGCGGGTAAGCCCGTTCGTTCTGATGGACTACGGGCCGCCGAAAGAGTTCGAGGGCATGGCACGCGGTAGGCGCGGCGTGGGCTGGCATCCGCACCGCGGATTCGAGACGGTGACTCTCGCGTGGGAGGGCGCCGTGGCTCACCGAGACAACGCCGGTCATGCGGGGGTCATCGGGCCGGGCGACGTGCAGTGGATGACCGCCGCCGCGGGCATCTTCCACGAGGAATACCACGAGGAGGCGTTCTCGCGACGCGGTGGCCGCATGCACATGATGCAGCTCTGGGTGAACCTGCCCAAGAGGCACAAGACGGCCCCGCCGGCATATCAGCCGATCACGTCGGAGAGCATTCCGACCGTGGCCGTCCCCTCGGGAGGCCAAGTGCGAGTGATCGCCGGCGAATTCGAAGGCGTGCGGGGTCCCGCCCACACCTTCACGCCCATTACGATGATCGACGCAAGGCTCTCGAAGGGTGCGCGTCTGCCCGTGGCCCTTCCGGCGAGCTACAACGCGCTCGCCGTCGTGGCAAGCGGGCGCGTTCGTGCGGGAGCGTCCACGGCAAGCGCAGGGGAGCTCGTGCTCTTCGCGAACGACGCTCCGCGCCTTCAGCTCGCGGCGGAAGAGGACGCGCATGTCATCCTTCTCTCGGGCGAGCCGCTGAACGAGCCCATCGTCCAGTACGGGCCCTTCGTCATGAACACCGCGGCCGAGATCGAGCAAGCGATCCGGGACGTAAACAGCGGGAAATTCGGACCTGTCCCGAGCTGAGAGCTCGCGGGGGGCATCCCCCTTATTCCTCTCCCTCTTTGCCTCTTCCCCACCGGGAGAGCGCCGCCCTCGTGTGATCGTCCAGGGTTGGCCTGAGGCGCGGGGCAGTCCTCGCACCCTTGGGTGTGATGGCGTCGACGGCGTATCTTCGAAGCGACTCGAGCGCGAGGGGTGACGTCCCGCGAACGTCCGCGACGCACGCCGGGTCGAGCGAGAGGTCGCACATGCGCGTTTCATGCTCGTGCGATCCGGTCAGCACGTACGTTCCCCACCGGAGCGAGAACCGATCGGCCCGCGTGGCCAAGAGCGGACGCTGTCCGGGGAGGATGGCGGACTGCGCGAGAGCAGCAAGATCGACGCCCTGAAAGGCCGCCGGCGGAGCGAGGCCGAGAGCGCCAAGCACCGTGCGCGCGACATCCACCGCGCTGGTCGCGGTCTCGATGCGGCGCTGCGCGAGAGGGCTGCCGCGAGGCCAGCGGACGGCGAGAGGGGTTGCAAGAAGGGGCTCGTCCAGCGTGTCTGGTTCGGAAAATGGGACACCCGAGGCTTCGTTGGCGGCGACGTCGCCCGTGACAATCGTGGTGGTGTCCGCTTCGTGTCCGAGCGTCTGCATGGTCTCGAGCAGGTGGCCCAGAGCCTGGTCGTGCTCGTCGATGGCGTGGTCGTAGAGCGCCCAGGCGCGTGCCCGATCGTCCTCCTTGAAGCGAGCCGGATGCCGGCGGACCTTCGCGAGCGCCTCGCCTGCCCGACGCGGGTCGATGATGCCGACGTAGCCTTGGGGTGGCATCTCTCTCAGGTCCTCGGGGGTCGCGTCCCAGGGCGGGTGCCCACCGCGGGCGTGGACGACGACGAAGAAACGGTCGCTCCCGTGCGCGCCGATCCAGGCGCCGGCTTCCTCGAAGACCCGGGTGCCTGGTGCGTCCTCGAGAGGATCGTGGGCGACGAAGGTGTCCCAGCCGCGGGCGAAGCCGAACGCCGCCCCGGTGGTCGGGTCTGCCGTGAACATGGCCGTAGCTACGCCGCCCTGGCGACAGGCCTGCTGCAAGGTCGTCACGGTCTCTACCAGGGATCGTTCGGTGTCATCGAGGCCGTGCGCAGACGGTGGCAAACCCGTCAGCATGGATGCCACGACGGCGCTACCGAGCGAGCTCGGCGCGCGGTTGGCCATGCCTAGCGAGCCGCCAGCCGCGAGTCGCGAGAGCTCCGGGACCGCGTGGGGTCCTCCCCAGGGCGCGAGGGCTTTGGCCGATGTGCTTCCCAGCACCACGAGCAGGACGCCCCTTGCGCGCGGCGACGGCACGGTGGGGAGCGCGGCGGCACCGACGATCCTTGGCTGGCCGAAGAGCACTCGCGTTCCCTTGGGCGCGCGCTTGACGACGAGCTCGACGGACGCGAGCGCGCCGTAGCCATCCAGACCCGCTACGGGGAGCGACCAGGACGCCCACTCCCCGCCTCCCCCCGCCACGTGCGCCGTCCCGAGCAAGACCGGAGGATGCCGGTCCCGGACGATCCGCGCCTCGACCTCGGCGTCGCCGCCGCCGACGGTGGCGAGCGAGGTCTCCAACGTCGCGTCCGCCGGGACGAAGCAGGAACATCTCGCGAACCCGGGCGCCCGAAGGGAGAGCGCACGCAGCGAGCGTCCCCCTACCGAAGCGTCCGTGAGCACGTCGGCCCGAGTCGGGGCGGCGTACGGCTCTACCGGCTGTCCCGTGCCCACGTGCGCCCACTCGACGTCCGCGAGCGGCTCGCCGCTACCGTGTGCACCGCTCGCGAATCGCATCGTGAGCTCGTGTCCACCGGTCGCCAGCGTGAGGGCCATGCTCGGACGCGCGACGACCAGCCGCGCCTCACCCTTGTTCAGCGAAAAGGTTCCGACGGATCGTCCGTCGATCGCGACCGAAGCCGAGCGAGCCGTCACTCCCATGACGCGGGCCTGGACGTAGACGCCCGCCTCGGGCCCGTCGCTGGGCAAACCTGGCCAATAAAAGGAGGTCGAAAGGACTCGCGAGCGGACACGGAGCCAGCTCACGCCCTGCCGCTCCACCCACTCTTCGGGCCCCGGTCGCAACGACCCGGGGTGGAGGCTCGCGCTCTTGGACGGGTCGCCGACGTCGATGAGGACGCCATCGTGGCCGAACGAGCAGCCTTCGCCCGGGCGCGTCATGTCGACGACGACGGGTCGCTGCGTCGCTCCGCCCGCAACCGGCGGCTCGGCTGTACCCGTGGTGATTGCCGGGCTCGACGACGGTTGTGGCGCACGCTGGCAGGAGAAGGCGGGCGCGAGCCAGAGCAAGAAAACGGGTGCCCAGCCGAGCCGGCTCACGGGCCCGCCGGCCTGGCGGCGGGGCTCCAGGAGGGCAACGTGTCGCCTCCTGCGAGATAAAGGGCCGCGGCCACGGCGAGGCAGAGGAGGAAGAACCCGAGGCACGCGAGCACGAGGTTGCGCCCCGACGCCCGCTTAGCGACGTGCAGAGGCGCGCCCACCGAGGGCGCTTCTGCAAGGGAGAGCGAGCTCGCCTTCGAATCGATCCAAGCGGGGGCGGGCGGAGCCACTGGAGCGTCCCGAGCAGTCTCCCCCTGCGTTCTTTGCAGGTCGGCGAGCATCGGCAGGAGTGGCGTCTGCGGGCCGTCGGTGCCGTCGGTCCCGAAGTCGAGCTCTTCCTCGTCCGGTCCCCGAGCGTCCGGAACGATGGCGTCCGGGGGAATCGACGGAAGAGGCATGGCGTCGAGCGAATCGACCTCGGCGGGCGGGTTGGACGAACGGGGGCGTAGCTCGCTCGGCTCGACGATGGGAGGAAGCTCGGGCGAGCTCGGCTGGGCGGTGCCCGGGAAGGGGGAGCGATCGCTGATCTCGCGCATCACCGCGTCCTCGAGCGATGATGGAGTCCCCGTCTCCTCGCTGGCCATGCCGTCCCCGGTGGGCTCGGTCCCGATCGAGCGCTCGGGTGGCCACCGCTCGATTGCCGGGGCGGGGTCGAGCCTCGACGGTCGGGCGGCGTCGGGCGAAGCCGGAGCGGGCGGCGCCACCGACGAGCGCGGCGGCGGAGCCGCGCTGGAGGACGCGAAGGCGGCTTGGACTCTCGGGGACAGGAGGTCGGCGCCGCTCGCGCTTTCGACGCTCCGGATGACGCTGCGCGCCGCGAGGTCCGCGAGAACGTCTTCGAGAAGGCTCGGGGACACCTCGCCGTCGAGAAGCATCCGTCGGGGCGAGGCCCCCGCAGCGAGCTGCCGGATCAAGGTGCGCGCCGGGTCGGGAGTCGCGCGAAGGTATTCCTCGAGCCCGTCGGAGTCGAGGCCGATGCGCTCGACGAGCATGGTCGCGGCGCCGGTCGTGGCGGCCAGTGCGCCTCGGGCCGCGGCGATCGGGCGTGCGAGCTGCGCGGCGAGTGTGCCGGTCAGATCCGCTCGGACAGGCTCGCTCACCGGGGAGACCGAAAAACGCCCCGCGCCAACCCCCAGCAGGCTCGCGAGGATGCGCTCGCCGCTCTGATAGCTGCCGTCGCTAGCGGTTCGCGTCGCCTTGCGCGGAGCCCCCTGCCGAACCTCGATCTCATAGAGAAAAGACGCGTCGCGTACGTCGATCCGGGCGTCGCGACGTATCGAGCAAACGAGCTCGAGGAGAAGGCGTGGATACAGCCCGTCGAGCCTGCCGCGCACTTCTCCGCCGGCGCGCAGGCGAGCCTCGATCCTCGCGCGGGATCGCAAGACCTCGCGGACGCGCGCCAGGATCGCGCGCGAGTCGGTCTCCTTGCGCATGTAGGCAGCCGCGCTCGCGCCAAGCTCCCGGACTCGCTGGAGCAAGTCCTCCTTCCACGAGAGCAAGATGACCGGCGTGTCGCGCAACGCGACGTCGCGCCGCAGAGCGCGGCAGAGCGCGAATCCGTCCAGGCCGGGCATCAGGATGTCGCTCACGACCAGATCGGGCGAGGTCCGAAACGCCAGCTCGAGCGCCGTGAGCCCGTCGAGCGCTTCGAACACCTCGCAGCCGGCGGTTCGGAGCAAGTCCGCGATGAACCATGTCACCCCCGGATCGTCGTCGGCCACGACGGCGCGGCGACCCTTCATGGAGACGCTCGCGTCGGCGCCGCGCGCGCTCGAGCTTCGATCCGACGCGGGGAGGTCGCGAGGCAGCCAGGGCGCGAGCGCGATGGCCCCCTCGGGGGCGCCGCCGCTGAACCGGATCGTACCGGCGGTCTTCTGTGCGACGATTTCCTGGACCCGCGCGATCGTGCCCCAGAGCGCCCCGAGGACTTCGCTCCCTTCACCGAGAGGGATCCGGCTCGCGCGCGAAGTCGGGTCGACCGTGTCGAGCAGCGCTCCTCTGAGCTCGTCCGCCAGCCGGTCGGCCAATTGTTCGAGCGTGGGCTCGCCGAGCGTCATCCGCTGGGTGTGGCCCTCGCGTCCGTCGAGAACCTCCTCGCAGGTGCCGCGGACGACCTCGGACGCCACCGGCTTCGCGAGCGTCCTCGCGACGCCGACGGCAGCGAAGCGGGAGGCCTCGTCCGAGGTCCGGAACGTTCCGAGCACGACGATTGGGACGGGCTCGGTGAGCGGGTCCTCGAGCAGGGCCGTGACCAGAGGCGGCGCGCCGCGCAGGTCGACGTCGATGACCACCAGATCCGGTGCGTACGCGCGAGCCAGCTGGAGCGCCGAGCCGACCTCCTCTGTACGCTCGCACTCGAAGGAGCGGCTCGAGGCGATTGCATCGCCAAAGGCTCTTTCGAGCTGCGCCCCACCGATCAATAGAACGGTGGCGGGGAGCTGGACGGGCGGCTCGATCGCCCCAGGTCCGGAGCCGGCATCGCGGGCCGTGGCATCCCAGGCCAGCGCGGGCAGCTCTCCCAGGGCCTGGGCGGCGAACGCGATGTCGGACTGCTGGACCTCGCCAACCTCGATGGCTCGGTCGAGCACCGCGAGCGTCTCCTGGAGGCAGCGGGACATGGCGTCGAACCGCAGGAGGCGGGCGCCGGAGCTGAGCGCGTGAAGCCGCCGTCGAAGCTCCTCGCGTAGGGCCTTGGAGGACGGATCCTCCTCGAGGGCGGAAAGAAGCTCGCGTGCTCCTGCGACCTTCCTGCCGAGCGAGGCCACGAAGTCCGCTCTCGCGCCCCCGAGCCTTTCGCCCTCGCCGTCGCTGAAGCCGGACGCGCTGGACATGATCCGATCGCCCCGTAGCACGACGCGCGCGCGATAGGCCAGAAGCGTCGAAGGGTTGCTAGAGTTCCTCCCCCCCCTTCATGCAAGCTTCCGTGCCGCCGTCCACTCCCCCAAAGCCTGGCGGCGCCGCGATCCGGACGGCCACCGCGCTCGGCTTTGCGGCCGCCGGCGCGCTCGCCTGCACGCTTCCAGCGACGCTGAGGGCGTCCGCGGGCGCCGCGTCTCCGAGCGCGCTTTCCGTCTGGCTCGCCCTTGCTGCGAGCGCCCTTGTCCCGATGGCGTGTGCCATCCTGGTGCTCCGGCGGGCTCGGGATGGCCTGCGCGCCTTCGCGGGTCCAGGGACCGCGGTTCGCGTCTTCGTCGCCGCCGTGGGGCTCTCCACGCTGCTGGCGGCCTTCTCCGTCTTCGGAAGCGTCCTGCGGGCCGCCACTCATCACCGGGCCCTGGCGGGGGTGACTTTCGCGATGGGAGGGCTCGGCCTGGCCGTCGCCGCGGCGGTGGTGTGCCGACGCCTGGTCGCTCTGATTGACGGTGCCTCGCCGGCGCGCAGGACCCTCGTCGGGGCCATGCTGGGCCTGGTGGTGGCGGCGACGCTGTCCTGGGTGGGGCTGCGCTTTGCAGCCGCCGCTTCGCGAGACCTCCCTTCGGCGTCGGCCGCCGGGATCGTGGTCGACGTCATCGCCTTCGCGCTCGCGGCTTTCTTCGGAGCACGCCCATCCTTCGCCGAACGGGGAGGTGCGGCGGTCGTCGCGGGTCCGGTCGCCGCGCTGCTCGTTGCGACCCTCGGCTTTTCGATGCTCCGCCACCGTCCCATCCGCACGGCCATCGAAGAAAAGGCCCCGGCGTTTGCTCCCCTGGCAG
>Ga0181522_10002140_pt1 | contig 11440 bp, 9 predicted proteins | sample PEATcosm2014_Bin_27_FD_121103 | JGI IMG/M metagenome (GOLD analysis project Ga0181522, IMG submission 121103) | Peatland microbial communities from MTU Mesocosm Facility, Houghton, MI, USA - PEATcosm2014_Bin05_10_metaG | ecosystem: Environmental > Terrestrial > Soil > Wetlands > Peat | place...
CGGCCCCTGGCTACCGTTTGAGGTCAATGTGCCGACATACAATGCGGAAAAAGGGCTCCTCAAGCAGGGCATGCATGGCCTGAATTGGCTTTTATTTGGGCGCGGTCCCGCGACTTCTCCTGGTTGTCAGGCCACAGCGCGCATAAGGACTCGACCGGGAGAAGTCCTTCCGGACGCGCAGCTGTATTTCACGCCGGTCGGATTTGAGTTCACGCCCACAACGGTCCGACTGTATGACAAGTGGGCGTGCGGCGTGATCGCACACGTTTCTCGGCCGCGAAGTCGAGGCAGAATTCGACTCAAAGCTTTGGATCCTCTCGAACAACCGCGCATTATGCCCATGTTGCTATCGGATGCAGACGACGTACAGCGGCTGGTTGATGCATGCGCTGTCGCTAGACGCATCGTGCTCAAGTCAAAGAGCTTCGGCCCCTTGGTTGTGCGTGAGCTCTCATCGTTGACGGAAGCGACCACCGATGCAGACTTGCGCGAGTTTCTCAAAGATCAGGCCGTGGCGATCTACCATTGCGTGGGTACATGCAAAATGGGCAACGATAAGCAGGCAGTGGTTGATGAGCGCCTACGGGTGAGGGGCCTTGATGGACTTCGCGTCGTGGACGCCTCCATCATTCCGGCGCAAGTAACCGGTTGTACCTTCGCCGCGTCGATGATGATCGGCGAGAAGGGCGCGGCAATGATAAGAGAGGATCGAGCGCGCGCATAGTAAGGGCGGCGCTGTCTTCGTCACACCGCAGCGCGCCAGATTGAGCCCATCCCTTCCCACGAGCTCCTCCCGGTCGATGTTGGCTGGCTAGCCCGAAAATAGTGGCCGGATCCCACCTCGTATGCCGATTACGACCTCGCAATCATAACGGACTCTCGACGGTCGCGATGGCGTGTTAAAAAATGCGAGAGATTCTGGCCTCAGAGGGAGTCATCTATGTCGGTGCAGGCAGCGAATTTCACAAGCGATAATACTGCGCCGGTCGCCGCGCCTATCCTGAAAGAGATTCAGGCGGCGAACTCCGGCACCGCTCCTTCCTATGGCGCGGACTCTTACACCGAACAATTGAACCGCACCGCCCGGGAGCTCTTCGAGTGTGATGTGTGGTTCTATGCGGTCGCGACCGGGACGGCCGCCAATGCATTGGCACTCGCGCAAGTGTCGCCGCCCTACGGGGCCGTGTATTGTCACGAATTTGCCCACATCGCGAAAGATGAATGCGGCGCCCCTGAGTTCTATACAGGCGGCGCACAGCTCATTCACCTACCCTCGACGGATGGCAAGATATACCCGGAGGCAGTCACGGATGCGGTGGCGTATGCTCAAGAGATGGGGGTGCATCATGTGCTGCCCGCGTGTGTGAGTCTTTCACAGGCGACGGAGTGGGGCACGGTCTATGCCCCTTCGGAAGTAGCCGCACTGAGCGAGGCAGCCAGATCCGCAGGCCTCGCGATGCATATGGACGGGGCGCGGTTCGCCAATGCCATCGCGCACCTCGGGTGTACCCCCGCAGAGGTTACTTCGAAGGTGGGAATCGACGTTTTATCGTTCGGTGCCAGCAAGAATGGTGCGCTCTGCGCCGAGGCGGTGGTGATATTCAATCCGGTGCATGCTCAACGATTCGAGCGGCGCCGCAAACAGGGGGGTCACTTGTGGTCGAAGCACCGATTTCTCAGTGCGCAGTGGGTCGCATACCTGCGAGAAGGTTTGTGGCTCGATAACGCGCGTCACTCGAATTCTGTGGCGAGCCGGTTAGCTCAAGGGCTCCGCGGGATGCCCGACGTCGAAATCCTGTTTCCCGTGCAGGCGAACGAGGTATTCGTGGCCATGCCTGAATTCACGGTGTCGGGTCTCGAGTCTCTGGGATTCCAATTTTATCGATGGCCGGCGTGCAGGCCAAAGCAAGGAATCACCATTCGTCTAGTCACCTCCTACGTGACCACCGTCGAAGAGGTAGACGCGCTCCTGCGGGCTACCCGCGGGCTGCTCGAGGAATCGCGACGAGCATAGGTGCTTTGGAGTCGAGCGGCAGGTTACAATTCGTCACGTGAAAAAGAACTCCGGGCGCAAACAGGGGCGAAACTCGTCCGTATCGGCCGGAAACGAGAGTCCAGATTCGCCAAGACTGACGCGCTCTGCCACCGCGCGGCGGGCTGAGAGGGAACACGAAAAGGCAGAATCGCGCATCCGCAAGACCATGGCGGAGGCGATACTTCGGGCTGCCACCAATGAACTGATAGAGCACGGCTACGCTCAGTTCAGCCTGCGTGGGGTGGCCGCTGCCGCGGGTATGAGCCTAAGCACGCTGCAGTACCATTTCAAGTCCTTCGACGAATTGCTCGCCGCCACGATGAAATGTCTGCTCGACAGCTATCTGGACGGCGCCGAGGCTGCCATCAAGCAATCATCCAAACGCCCCCAAGATCCGCTGGGAAATCTCATCGCTTACTCGTTGCAGCAAGTCAAATCACCTCGGCTGACCGTCGCCACGACGGAGTCTTGGGCACTGGCACATCGGAATGCCTTGGCCCGAGAAACGATGCAGGCCGGTTACGAGCGCTATCTGGCCTTGTTCATGGCAGCTATAAAGCCTCTCAACCCGCGTTTGCCCGAGGCTCAATTGAGGTCGCGGGCGGCACTCATTGGCGCGCAAATTGATGGCTTGCTGCTCTACACGTTTGAGGGTGCGCCACCGCTTCTTGACTGGGAAATACTGGAACGCACCTGCATCGAATCCGCAATCCGACTCAGCGCTGGTTAGCTGCGCGCTGGATCGTGCCATCTGACGGCGACTGATTGCTATCGCCGCGGTTTATCCGATCACCTCGCCGAGCCGAGTCACGAGCGAGACCGACTCGCGCCGGTTTGGCTTCTTGAAAAACGAACATCGCACCTCCCCCACCGGCCCCTTGCGCTGCCTGTCGGACGGCATAGTTGACACGGCATCAAGGTGTGACGCATATTTGGGTCACCTGACCGAAAACGACTAACGGGACATGGGGCATGACGCTTTGCCAGGGGAGCGACGACACAACACCTGCGCTGATACGGGCGCTACAGGCTTTGGTCTTCGATCATGATCGTGGACCTGCATCACTCGGCGACATCGCAAATCGACTGGCGCTTTCGGAGAGAACGCTGCGGCGCCGCCTTCGCGCACTCGGAACGTCCTACAACGAGATATTGCAGGACGCTCGCTCTTCATCGGCAAAAGAATGGCTCCGCGACAGGAATCTCACCATGGAGTCGATCGCGTGGCGCCTGGGATATACCGAGACCGCCAATTTCCGACACGCCTTTAAACGTTGGACGGGGCAATCGCCACAGGCTTTTCGACGTCAGTTGCATGGTACGAGGCAAGCTGCTGACGCGAGGAATCCGCGGCAGAGTCATTTCCGCGATTCGTTTGCGCTAATGGGAGGCTAGAGGCATGAACGCGGCCAAAAGGTTGGCCTGCGAAAGGCCCGAGTCGATCAGCAAGGGTGTGTCCGTTATCGTGGTGGAGGGTTTGCGTCCTGGCTCAGACGCGCCCGTGGCGGTCCTCGAATTCAACGTCGAGCCCAACGCCAGCTCTGAGGTCGGTGCAAATCCAGTCACAGAAGTCATTCGGATCCTGTCCGGCGCGGGCATCGTGCTAGCGGGCAACCAAGAACTCCCTTTGCAATCCGGCGATTGGGTCCTCATCGAGCCCAACGTCAAACATCAAGTGCGCAACAGGGGTGCCGAAGTCCTAAGGGCTCTATCGGTCAGTTGGGTTGAGCGGCCTGGCTAGGTTCGCCTCGCGACGAAGGTCGCCGGTCAGTCGACACTGACCACCTGCGTTGACGAAGGTTGGCCATAGCATCCGCGGTAGGAACCCGAGAGGAGCCGATTCGCGCCATGCGAGAACGGTATGAAGCGCACGGAGCCGTGGATGCTCGACATCCCACGCGACATTCACGCGTCGCCCGGGCTCGGCTCCGACACCACGAGGCGCGCGCCTAATGCAGCGGATATTGGCCGATCTGCACCTCTTTTGACGCAGTTCTTGAATATACATTCATGTCATCGAGCGAGTTGTATCGAACCAAATTGGGGTCGCAACAAGCGCTCAAATGGTCTCGTTGGCAACGAGAAATTATGTGCACGCGCGGGGTGCCCGCGCAAAAGGGATGCCATATGCAGTTACGCTCACCGACAACCATCTCGCTTCCGGTAGATCAACTCATACAGGTGGTTCTGATCAGAGGCGCCGACTCTGAGCATGGCAATTCGATGCGTCGATGGCTCGCGCTCAGTATCTTTGCTGTCGCTATGGTTGTCGCTAGAGCAGGTCAAGCGGATACGGCAACTTCGCCTGCGAGTCCAAGCGACACCCTAAAAGAGATTGTCGTCACCGCGGAAAAGCGGAATTCTACGGTCCAGGACACTCCGATCAGCCTGACTGCGATTACTGGCGATCAGCTACAAGCCGAGGGCGTCAGCGATATGAAAGGAGTGATCGCAGAGGTTCCCGGCATCTCCATGCGGACATCAGGCCCCGGACAGACTGAATTGGAGATGCGCGGTCTGGCCTCCTCGGGTGGCTCATCCCCGACCGTTGGCTTCTACCTCGACGATACTCCCTTGACCGCCCCTCCCTTCACTCCCACGGGCAAGGTAGTCATAGACCCCGACCTATTTGATCTAAACCGTGTCGAAGTCCTGCGGGGTCCGCAGGGGACACTTTACGGTTCTGGGTCGATGGGCGGCACCATCAGGCTCATCCCCAACGAGCCGGATTTACAGAAGGTGGAGGGAAATGTCGATACGCTCATCTCTGGAACGCAAGGTGGCGGCGCTAATCCGGGCATCAACGCGATGTTCAACGTTCCGCTCGTTGACAATGTCTTGGCGCTACGCATCGTAGTCACCGAAAAATACACCAGCGGTTGGATTGATCGGGATGTCGTGGGCAATTTTCCGTTTCCGGTCAATCCCTGCCCGGGATGGGGCACCGGCTGTACGCGCGGAAACGTATTGGCCCACCCCATCACCCAGTCCTTTAGCGACGTAAATTGGGAAAACCTCACGGGCGGGCGGGCTGCCCTCCTTTTCAAGCCGAACGACGCCTTGTCTGTTGATCTAACCGGGCTGTATCAGAAGATTCGAACGGGCGGTCCGAGCTATTACGATCAGTCTCCCGGCGCTTCCTATGAAACGCATTATCAGCCTGCGAATGTGGCAGAGCCTTTTTCCGACTCGGTCTGGTTGACCTCGCTCAGCGTCAATTACGACTTTGGTCTTGCAAAGCTGACCTCGGCGAGTTCCTATTGGCGACGAAACGCGGCTATCTCGCAGGATTCGACTGAAGGGGTGGAAGGCCTGATCGCCACGGTATTCGGCATCCAGGAGTACGTTCCCAACGTCTTCACGGAAAGGGATACAACATACCAGTTTAGCCAAGAGGTGCGCCTGGCCTCGTCAGGGTCGTCGCGATTTCAATGGCTCGTTGGCGGTTTCTATAGCAATCTCAAGCAGCTCTATGATACCTATAACGCTGCCCCCGGCTTTGCCCCGCTATCGTTGGGCGGCGCGGCCGCCAATTCGGATGGAATCCTATTTCAGTCCGACGACCCGTATTTCATTAAGCAATTTGCGGTCTTTGGCGAGATTTCTTACGCGCTTTCCGATGCCTGGAAAGCAACTGTCGGATTGCGGCATTACGACTTTCATGTCAACGCTGGAGAGTACCAGAGTGGCGTGTTTGCCAGCGGTAACACACAACCCATTGTGGCGGCCTTTGGCGCTTCATTTACCGGAACCGTACCCAAGTTCAATTTGGAATATCAGCCAACGAAGGATCTGACGGTATACGCCACCGCGGCCAAGGGCTTTCGACCCGGTGCTGCGAATGCTCCAATTCCAACCAACATTGGCTGCGCGGTGACTAATGCGAGTTACAGTCCGGATTCCATTTGGAATTATGAAATCGGTGAGAAGGCGCAGCTGGTAGATCGACGTCTGAGCATCAACAGTGACTTCTTCTACATTAAGTGGTCGGGAGTTCAGCAACAGATCACGCAAGCATGCGGCTATGGCGTGAACGCCAACGCGGGTGACGCTCGTTCGTATGGACCGGAGTTGGAAATCAGCGCGCGTTTGACGGATCGCTGGTCCCTGAGTGCTGCGGGTACCTATACCAATTCAGAAATAACGCGCGTGAATCCAGCCATCGCTGCCGCCGACCCCGCTTTGGTCCCAGGGTTACCTATTCTCAATATTCCAAAATATACGGCTAACGCGGCGCTGACCTATGTCCATCCCCTCACCGCCGACTATGACTTCACCGCCAGGTTGGCGGACTCCTATGTGGGCAGCTCTACAGATGTCGCATTTAGCTATCAGGAGCTGTCCGCTTACGACATTGTGAACCTGCGACTTGGGGCCGTAAGCAGAGGGCTCGCCGGCTATCTCTTTGTCGACAATTTGACAAACGAGAGAGCAGCCCTGAGCGTGAACACGACGTCGTTGTCGTGGGTCAGTCCATCAACCACACGTGTGTCCACCAACCAGCCGCGAACAATCGGAATCGAAGGCAGTTACCGATTTTGAATTATTGCCCACAAACTCCGACGTCACGCACGAAGCCAATGGGCCGACTTACGCTTTCATCAGATTCTACGCAGTCAAAATGTCGAAGGACGTCTTACCGGTGGCGGCATATTGAGTCATGAGTGTCGGACCAAGGTGGCTGGCAGCCGCCCCTGGCCGTGTAGCTTTTGAGCGCGAGGCGCGCGGGCATTGAGGAAGGTCTCCGGCAAGAAAACGCTCACGGGAAGCTCCAGCGCAGTTGGCAGTCGAGTCGGCTACGGCATTGCCTCTTTGCAGGTTGGAGTGATGATATCGCTCCTTACCATCGGTCCTCTCGCTCTTGCGATGATGCCGGTGCTGATGATCGGTCTCTCGGAACGGTTCCACTGGAGCGAGGCTAAGTCCGGTCTTATAGCCACGATCGAGCTGGGCGCCCTTGCACTTGCATCGATCAGCGGCCTTTTGTGGCAAAGGCGCTGGAACTGGCGTTGGCTAGCGATTGTAGCCACGCTTGTGATCGTCGTGGCGAACTTGGCCGCGACCCAAGTATCAGGATTTGCTGGCCTCTCCTGCGCGCGCTTGGTCGCCGGTGGCGGATCCGGAATACTTGTGGCGCTATATTTTGCCTTTCTCCCGGGTACTCGTAGCCCTGATCGCATCGGGTCGATCGCCACTTTCGCTCAGGTGATTACGCAGGTGGGGGGTTATTACGCCTCGTCCTGGCTTCTTCAATGGTGGGGTCTGAGCGGGTTGTACGTACTCATCGCCATAGTCGCGACACTATTGCTACCCTTTGTAAAGTGGATTCCCACTGGGCCAGGGCCCTTAGAGGAGCCCCCGCCCGATCGCGGGAATGACCCCAAACGGACCATTGGCAATAGGCTTCCCGGAATCGCCGGACTGCTAGCCAATGCCTTTTTGTTTGCTGCTCTGACTGGGGTATATGCTTTCTTTGGTGAATTCGGCCAGGACCTTGCGCGACTGAGTGACGAGCACACGGTCCATGCAATTGCGCTCGCCGCCGCGCTTGCGTTGTTAGGGCCCGTGGCCAGCTACCTGATCAGCAGGCGATTTGGATTTCTCTGGCCAATATTGGGATCCGCTGTTGGAGTGATGGTGGTATTTGCTTTGCTTGCTCACGGCGGGTACGGCTATGTTGGATTCTTAGTGCTTATCTCTTTGCTGCTGATTCTCTGGAATTTCGCTCAACCCTACAGTTGGGCGATTATGGTTGTAGTTGATGAGCGACTCACTGTTGCCGTGCCAGGCGCCCAATTCGCAGGCATTGCGGTTGGCCCGGCAATTATAGGACTCGCGATTCAGAGGACAGGAATCGGCGGGGGCGCTTGGCTTGCCCTGAGCATGATGATTGCCTACCTCTTACTGATCATGCCGCTTTGCGCATTGAGCCGAGGCGTCGCACGCACCACGACACGTGAAGCCGGATAGCATTTCCGATGGGTGTCGAGGTTCTTTGAGAGCGGCTTACCATTCAAGCAAAACCCCTTGAGAGAGCAATGACAATGAAGCGCTGTGCCTCGATTCGGAGTCGCTTAACCCGGCGTAACGTACTTTCGTACGGCCTGTGCGCTGGAGTTGCTTGCTTCGCAGGAACTCAGCCGCGGCAGCTATTCGCCGCGAGTAGCGATCAGTTTCCCGTCGTCGGGACAACCAGTGGCAGGGTGCGGGGAAGAATTTCTGAAGACGGCGTTGGGGTGTTCAAAGGCCTACATTATGGTGCGGACACCGGCGGGGAAAATCGCTTTCTTCCTCCTAAGCCGCCCGCACCATGGAAGGGGGTCCGAGATGCCCTAACTCTCGGGAGCCCCTGTCCGCAAATTAACGTACATCTGTATGAATTTTGGCAGGATCCGCAGGTTCCTAGCGAGGACTGCTTGGTTCTCAACATCTGGGCTCCGGGATTTATGAAGCAACATTCGTCACTGCCAGTAATGGTCTACTTTCACGGCGGTGGCTTCGTCGGAGAGTCAGCGGGCTCTCCAGCATATGATGGTTATGACCTTGCCTATACGGGGAATGTCATAGTCGTCTCGGTCAATCATCGACTGAACATTTTCGGTTACACATACCTAGGCGAACGTACGGACGGGCGCTTTGCAAGCTCTGGCAACGTCGCGCAACTTGATCTCGTTGCCGCGCTTGAGTGGGTGCGGGATAACATCGAGCGCTTTGGTGGCAATCGTAGCAACATAACTATCTTTGGAGAGTCGGGCGGCGGCGGTAAGGTAAGCACGATTATTGCGATGCCTTCCGCGATGGATCTATTCCATAAGGCTATCGTCCAAAGTGGATCATTCTTAAACGTGGGTGATATCGGTGATGCTACTCATACAGCCCATCGCATTTATGAGCTTTGTGGCATCAAGCGGGGGGACGCCACGGGGCTACAACGCGTGCCCGCTGAGAAGTTGCTTGCTGCCTACCAAAAGATCGCTAAGGAGGGCGCTCGCTCCCGGGCGTTCGGACCCGTCCTTGATGGGATTGTAATTCCACAGCAGACCTGGACACCGCACGCACCAGAGAAGGCAGCACGCATTCCTATGATGATCGGCAATACGCTGCAGGAGACCGCGTTTTTCTGCAGCGACAGGCTGGAGCGTTCAATTCCCGACGACGAAGCGTTGGCGTCCGAGATTGGTCAGTGCACCGTCTTGGCAGATTTAGCGGTGGACAAGTATCGGCAGCTGGTGAGTGTTTATCGGCGCGAAATGCCGAATCTTTCCAATGCGGAGCTCTTGGTAAGGATCGGGACAGATGTCGGAATGTGGCGGAACGCTATCCTCCAAGCGACTCGCAAAATCGAGGCGGGGGGTCCCCCAGTTTTCGTCTATGAGTTCGCTTGGAAAACCCCAAGTTTCGGCGGCTCATGGGCGCCGCACGGGATTGACCTACCGTTCGTCTTTGGACATCCCGATTACCCGAAGGCTTGGGATGACGCTGACTCGCCGGCCTTACGAGCAGCAGCGGATATGCAGAATGCGCGCTATCAGCTCTCATCACAAACAATGAAGGCATGGGCTGCATTTGCCCGCTCAGGGGATCCCTCGACCCCGGAATTGCAGTGGCCTGCGTACAACCTTAGCTCGCGTACCACAATGATCTTCGACCGCCAGAGCGGCAGCGTGAATGACCCCCGTTCAAGTGTTCGGGACGCCATTCTCCAGATCTAAGGCGATTCCTGGAAAGCGTCTGAATTGTATGTACGTCTATGAGACCACCTATCAACGGCATCAAGGCATACGAAACGGGCATCATAGCGCTCGGCTCCGACGGAGACTTTCTTTCCAATCAACTCAAGCGCGCTGTGTTGAGCCGATCGCCTTGGTGGCGCTGCTGCAATCATCAGCCGCGTTAACCTAGTCTGGAGAGTGAGCATCCGACGCCCGCCGGCGCGTGAGCGCTGCGGGTTCCCGGATGCCCCTCGCCGAACCCGGCGTGCGCCTTTCGATACGCACCGGGCTCTCCCTCGATGTTCACGCATAGGCGGGACCGGGATCAGCACCCACGGGGTAGCGCCGAACACGGATCGCGGCGAGCGGCACGGGAACCGTGTCGCTGTCGCGCCAGTGCAGGGCACGTTGTCGTGGGCGGTGGTAACCGTACTGCTTCGCCAGATCTCGCATCCGAGTGGTGGGGTGCTTCTTACGGAGCCATCGCAGGATGGTCCAGCAGACATAGTGGTCCAGGGCGGCAAAGACGCGCTTTGCACCCCAGGCATGTCGGTAGAAGTTCCCCCAGCCACTCAGAACGGGATTGAGCAGCCGCAGTCGGTTTTCCAGGGTCTCGGTGATCGTGCTGCGATCAAAGATCAGGGCAACGCGCCGTCGCAGGCGATTGGAGCGATCCATCGGGATCACCAGCCGGGGCACGAGCCGCCGATAGGTCGGATGAGCTCGTACCCGTAAGTGATGGCCGAGGAAACGCATCGTGCTCGTCACGGCTGTGACGAGCGTCTTTTCCGGGGATAACGTGAGTCCCAGGTGGGACTCCAGCATGGCCCCCAGATTCGACTTCTCCTGCTCAGCGATTGCACGAGTTTTCTCGCAGTCAGGATCCGCCGAAGCCACCAGGATGATGAAGTCATCGGCGTAGCGGATGGGCATGAAGACGGTGCGTCCGTGCCGCTTGTCACCGGCGCGATTCGTACACGCTCGCTGGGCGATCGCTTTCGGGTCAGTAAGAGGCTGCACTGGGCGCCCGCGTTTGCCGCTTGCCGGCAGACCCGCGCGTGGCCAGACATGCCGCTCATACCGTTCATCGATCAGACTCAGCGCGACATTGGCGAGCAGGGGAGAGAGGATCCCACCCTGCGGGGTGCCGCTGTCGCTGCGTAAGAACTGCGATTCGGACAAGACACCGGACTTCAAGAACGCCATGATCAACCGATTGAGCTTGCCGTCGCCGATGCGACGACGCACTCGCGCCATCAGTCCATGATGGTCGATGTGATCGAAGCAGCCCTTGATATCCGCTTCAATGGCCCAACCAGCGGTTTATTATCCGTACAGAGGCTTCCGACGCTGAATTCAACATACGTGTCAATCAACACGCCCGATTCACCGTGACATCTGTGGTAGCCTTTCCGAGAGAGTTCGCACTATCTTTCCAGGCATTTCACGCCGCTCGGCTTTTGCAGCTCGTTGTTCCAACCTCAACGAGGTTCGCGGCGCCCTTACTGACTCGGCCTGACCCGAGCCGTGAGAAGTCCTTAGCTTCCCGGTCCTCCTCGCGCCTCACGGCGCACACTTCGCATAATAGCCACAATGTCGGATCGAATCGGCGATATTGGCGGAGCGTCAATCTGGCTCCAATTCGGGCGATGAAGAGTAGTCACCCTGTGGTTAGTTGGGTTCCGAGGTCGAG
>Ga0181522_10002141_pt1 | contig 11440 bp, 8 predicted proteins | sample PEATcosm2014_Bin_27_FD_121103 | JGI IMG/M metagenome (GOLD analysis project Ga0181522, IMG submission 121103) | Peatland microbial communities from MTU Mesocosm Facility, Houghton, MI, USA - PEATcosm2014_Bin05_10_metaG | ecosystem: Environmental > Terrestrial > Soil > Wetlands > Peat | place...
GGCAACCCTGACGCGCAGGTTGGAGGCGGGAGAGGAATACCGGATCCGCGAATTCGATCGCCGGGTTGCGCGTGCAACCTGCAATCTTTCGCGATTATGAGTGATCCCTAAGAATTCGAACATATATCGACCGTTCGCCTCAAAGTAATAGTGTGTATCGTTTCGCGACAGCTAGCGTAACGCTGATGCTTCGGGTTTACTTCAATCGCCGAGGGCGCGGGCGCCTCCGCTCCTGAAGCGCATCTTGCGCCGCAGCTCACGGACTCTTGCGCAACAACGGCTTGAGAACGGGAAAGAGTGTGCCGGCGATGATCGCGGAGCCTTTTGCGGTGGGATGAATGCCGTCGCTCTGAATGGTTCCGGGAACGTCAATCAGTTCCTTGTAGAGCATGGGCACGACCGCGATGTGGTACTTTGCCGCGAGATCGCGAAAAATTCTGTCGAACGACCGGATGTAGTCCGGTCCATAATCCGGCGGGAGTGTGATGCCGGCGAGCAGAATCTTCACATGAGCCTTCTCAAGGCCTGCGAGCACCTTATCGAGATTGCTGCGCGTCTGGTCAACGGGCAGGCCGCGCAGCCCGTCATTTCCGCCAAATTCCACGATCACGATGGCAGGGTGCAGGCGAAGCACGTAAGGCAGGCCTTCGAGCGCATCCTTAGTCGTGGCTCCGCTCGTCCCCTGGTTGATGACTTTGTACGCGTAGCCCCGCGCATCGAGCAGCTTTTGCAGGGCGTCAGGATAGGCCTCGCCATCACGGAGACCCAGTCCCGCGGTGATGCTGTCGCCATAGCAAACCAGGATTGGCCGATCGGAATTTGGCGAACCGGCGGCAAAAAGCGGCCCTGCCGGCAACAACAGCAGGCAAGATGCGACAAGAACCGTTCGCCGAACGTCCACGTATCAAGTGTAGACGCGCGGGAGCGTGCAAACGCCTGAGCTGCGACGACCGGCCATTTAAACTGCGAATGACGGGAGAGCGAGTTGATTCAAGTCAAAGGTGCGAAGAAATGGATCCAGAACGGCGCGCGGCGTGTGGAGATTCTGCAAGGCATATCCCTGGATATTCCCGCCGGGCAGTTTGTCGCCATCGTGGGCGCGAGCGGAAGCGGCAAGAGCACGCTGCTCGGGCTGCTCGCCGGCCTCGATTCGCCCAGCGAAGGAGAGATCTGGCTGGACGGTGTGCCCATCCACAACCTGGCGGAGACTGAGTTGGCGTCTGTCCGAGGGCGCAAAATCGGCTTTGTCTTTCAGTCGTATCAATTGATTCAAACGCTCACGGCTCTCGAAAACGTTCTGCTCCCTTACGAACTCAACCTGGAAGGCAGCGGCGTGGCGCAGGCTCGGCGCTTGCTTGAAGAAGTTGGCCTGAAGGAGCGTGTGGACCACTATCCAGTGCAGCTTTCCGGCGGCGATCAACAGCGCGTGGCGCTGGCGCGGGCCTTTGTGGTCGAACCGCCCATTGTGATGGCCGACGAGCCGACGGGAAACCTGGATTCAGCGAATGGCCGGCTGGTGTTGGATCTGCTGCTGGAGAGGAACAAAAAGGCGGGAACCACGCTCGTGCTCGTTACGCACGACCCGGAGGTCGCCAGCCGCGCCGACCGCAGGATCGTGCTCAAGGACGGACTCATCGTCGAAGACACCCTGCCCGGTTCTGCCGAATTCAACGTCCTGGAGCAAGATAACAATCCCAGCGAGACGGCGAATGGCTAAGCGCGCGTTAGGCTGGAAGCGCGCCGCAGCCATCGGCTGGCGCGATTTAAAGTCCGCCCCCGGCAAGTTCGGTTTTGTCGTACTGTCGGTCGCCGTCGGTGTGGCAGCGCTGGTGGGCGTGCGCGGCCTCAGCGACAGCTTCCGCCAAACATTGAACACCGAGGCACGATCGCTGTTGGCAGGCGACTTGAGCGCGCGGCTTCTTCGAGCGCCCAGCCCTGAGGAACTCGCCAAGATTGCGGCAATTGAAGCCGAAAGCGGCGGCACAATCCGCTGTACATGGGTCACTGAGACCGTTTCCATGGCATCGGTGTCGTCGGACCCAGTGCCTTTGCTGGTTTCGCTCAAAGCTGTCGATCCGGCTGAGTATCCCTTCTATGGAACGGCGGAGCTGGATCCGGCAATACCGCTGCGGCAAGCTTTGCAGGGCGACTCGGCTGTCGTGGCGGATGAGTTTCTCATTCGTCTCAACGCGCACGTCGGCGATACGCTGCGCCTTGGCGGCAGGGACTTTCACATTTCCGCTGTACTGAAGCAGGAGCCTGATCGCATCACTGCGGGGATGGGCCTGGGGCCGCGCGTCATGATCTCGGAGGCGGCAATGGCGACGACCGGACTGCTGGCGCCAGGCAGTCGCGCCAGCCGACGCCTGCTGGTCAAGCTTCCCGACGCGCCTCTGAAAGGCGTCTCCGCGGATGCCGAAACCGCTGCTGTTCGCAAGCAACTGGAAACGGCGCTGCCGGATGCGCAGGTGATGGACTACCGTGAAGGCAATCCCGCGCTTACCCGCGGCCTCGATAATGCGACATCCATCCTGAGCCTCATTTGTTTGGTTGCCATGGTTCTGGGCGCAATCGGCGTGGCGATGGCCATGCACGCGCATCTCGAGCAGCGCATGGACATGCTGGCCATTCTGAAAGCCATCGGTGCGGATTCCTCCGATCTGCTGCGCATCTTTCTTTTGCAGACGCTCGGCCTTGGTCTTGCCGGCGGATTGCTGGGCGTAGCTGCGGGCGTGGCTGTGATGGCCGCGCTGCCGGCGGCCTTTGGCCAGTTGCTTCCCGTGCACGTGATCCTTCAATTTCCGTGGCAGTCGGCGCTGGCAGGATTAGGAACCGGGCTGCTGACGACGCTGCTCTTCTGCCTGCCCCCACTGCTTGACGTGCGCGCCGTGAGGCCGGTGCTGGTGTTGCGCAGGCTCGTCGAGCAGGGTCCGTCAGGCATCGGCGACTGGTTTGCGCGGTGGTGGGCGCGCCGCCTGCAACTTGGCATTGCTGCGGCAGTTATTGCCGCCTTGGCTGGCATCGCGTGGGCGCTGTCCGATTCGCCAAAGGTGGGCGCGTGGTTTGCATTCCTGTTTACTGTCACGCTGGTAGTACTGCTGGTCTTGGCGGCTGCGGCGCTCTGGTTTCTCAGGTTCCTTCTGAACCGCACCCGTCTTCATCTGCCTTCCTCGCTGCGCCACGGTCTTTCCAATCTCTATCGTCCCGGCAATCAATCCGCGGCGGTGCTGGCGGCGCTGGGAACGGGAGTCATGCTGATTCTCTCTGTGTATCTCATGCAGAAGGATCTGTTAGTCGATCTGCGCGAAACCGCATCGCCCAATCTGCCGAATATCTTTCTCGTCGATGTGCAAAGCGCCGAAGTCGAAGGCGTCAAATCATTCTTCGCGCATCAGACGGGCGTCAGCCAGCAACTGAACCTGATCCCTGTGGTGATCGGCCGGTTTGTCTCGATCAACGGCCAGCCGGTGGAGCAAATGAAAGGCCAGCACTATCCGATTCGCATGCTGGAAAGCGCCGAGTTGACCTGGGCCGATGCGCCGCCCGAGGGCGACAAGGTGACCGCAGGCGCGTGGTGGACCAACAGCAGCCCGGCCGAGATCGCGGTCAGCGACGGAGTGGCGCAGCGCCTGCACGTGGGCGTGGGTTCCGCCGTGGAGCTTGAGACCGGCGGAACGACGCGCACCCTCAAAGTTGCCGCTATCTATCGCGCTGACGGCCAGCACCTGGGAGCGCGCGTGCAATTTGTTCTTCCTTCCGGATTGATCTCTGACCAGCCGTCCACCTGGTACGGCGGCGTGCACATCGATCCGAAACAGGTAGCCGCAATGGAGCGCGCATTCTTTACGGCCTATCCAACCGTTACTGTCATCAACATCGCGGATGTGATGCAACGCATCGAGAGTGTCGTCGACCAGATCACTTTCGTCGTTCGCCTACTGGCGGGCTTCTCGATTCTCGCCGGCCTCACGATTCTCGCATCGAGCATCGCCAGCACGCGCTTTCGCCGCATGCAGGAAGCGGTCGTGCTCAAGACTCTGGGCGCAACGCGGATGCGCATCGTGCGCACCTTCAGCGTGGAGTTCAGCGTTCTGGGATTGCTGGCAGGCGCGGTCGGCGTGGTCTTTGCCAATTTGCTGACGCGCGTGCTTCTGCACCGGCTCGAAGTGGGATTTCACATCGCATGGGGCGCCACGCTAACAGCGCTTGTTGGAACAGCGGTGCTGGCCACGGCCACGGGCTGGATCGCCAGCTACCGCATTCTCGGCCTGCGGCCCCTTCAAGTCCTTCGCGAAGAATAGAAGAATTCGGAAATGGGAAGGGGGGAGCAGAGGTGTGGAGATTGATCTTCTTGCGCCGTTTTCGAGCGGCGGGCAAATTGACCGGGCTCGGGAATGTCCGTAACATGAAGGAGTTGGCTTTGCGCGCCCAGCTTTGAGAGCCAGGCCAATCGGCCGCAAGACGAGCCGTCACTCGCGCTTGTTGCCCCCTCGTTCAATGGTAGGACAGCTGACTCTGGATCAGCATATCGGGGTTCGAATCCCTGGGGGGCAGCCAATAGAATCAATGGGATTTTAGCCGCCGAGGGATTCTCCTCCTACGTGCTCGCGCCTTGCGCGCAACGCTTGCCGACTCCGTTCGCAAATGGCAGCCACGGTTGCATCTCTACTGCCTGCGCATGTTCCTCCTTCGCCGCGTCCTCGACCATGTACCGCTTTCCCAGCTTAAATTCGCGGCAAATCTGATCGACCAGCGCCGCCATTTTTTCCCGGTACGCGCCGGAGACAAACGCGCTCGAAGCGTAGCGTCGCTCGTATGCGGCGAGTTGGCCGGGAAAGTGCTCGCGCACAAACCCGAGAAATGTGGGCAGGGAACACGGCTTCAGAAACAGCGCTCCGGCCGCAAGAAAACTCGCGCCGGCAACGGAGGCGGCGCGTGCCACCGCGCGGACCGAGCTAGCGCTGTCGGTAATTCCCGGCATCAGCGGCGAACACATCACGCCCGCGCGCAGCCCGGCCTCGCGCAGCTCAGCCACGGTCCGCATGCGCAAGTCAGGCCGCGGCGCTCGCGGCTCCAGTTGCCGCGCCAGCTTGGCGTTCATCGTGGTTACGGTGATGTGCAACGTCAGGCGGTTGTTGCGCTCAACTTCTTTCAGAAGGTCGATATCTCGAGAAATCAACGCCGACTTGGTCACGATCCCCACGCGGAATCCGCTGTGCCGCGCAAACACCTCGAGCAGCGAGCGCGTGATCCTGAGCTTCCGCTCGAGCGGCTGGTACGGGTCGGTCGCCGTCCCAATCGCAACCTCGGTTCCCGGCTTCAGGCGTTTCAGCTCCTGCTCCAGCAGCCAGGCGGCATTTTGCTTGAAGTAAATCTTCCGCTCGAATTCGTCGGGCTTCATTTCAAGGAACTCGTGCGTGTAGCGGGCGTAGCAGTAGCGGCAGCCAAACTCGCAGCCTCGGTAAGGGTTGATGGCGTGGCTGAAGGGCAAGCCGCGGTTCGAGGTCACCTTGTTCAGGATCGACCGGCTCGTCAGGGGCCGATACTCGGTCAGGCATCCGCTTGAATCGAGCGGCGCCTCGGCAGCGGTTCGAGCCAGACCTGTCATGGCCGGGCCGGCGGTGGGGGAGGGCTGGAGGATGGGGAAGAGGAACGCGACTTTCGCCATTTGTTCGCCTCTTCGATAATGTATCCCGAATGCCGAAGAGCGTCAAGGGCCGTGGTCCCTGGCTGGTATTTGTCAATGGGTTCATAGGATGTTTATCGATCCAACAACAGATAACCTATTGAATCTATTGAAAAGTGATCAAAAATGCATCCAAATTGCACTAAGAATGGTGCAGGTTTTTATTTTTTTTTTGGCGGCTATGAGCGGGCCTGAGCGCGGAGGAGGGCCATCGCGATTTTGGCGGCTCCGAACAGTTCCCGGCTCTCGTCCTGAGAGAGGATCATCGTGAGCATGCCATACGTAACGCAGGCGATGAAATCGCGGATATTTTCATAGCCTGTGAGCATGGGCAGGGCTTCGCGGAAGCCGTTGGCGCCCTGTTCGCGGGCGAAAACTTCATCCTGGTCGCCTTCGTCAAGGTAGTTGAGGCTCTCATCTTTGGGGTTGATAGAGGCCAGATTGTAGGTGCGATTCCAGGCTTTGATGCAGCGCTCGAGGGCTGGATTTCTGGGGTTAACGGGTTGGGGTTGCAAGTTTTCGGCGGTGGCCGTTTCGGTGGAGCCGGCCAAGGATGAGGACTCAATCGAAGGCAGTGTCATGGCAGAATTCCTAGATGAGATTTGATTCTGAGACCATGGTGCGCCAAAGGGAGCAAATCATCGGCAAACTTCGGGAATAGAATTTTGCGAGTGTTTTCAGTGGCTTGGGCTGATTTGGTGCCGGTGCGGGACTTGACACGCAGTGGAGGGTGTCTTCCGAGGCCCCGGAAGGATCGCCAAAGTCAGAAATCCGTCCCTCAGGGGCTAAAGCCCGGGTTTTATGCGCCTCTGGCGGCAGTCGGGGATGAATCCCCGACCTACCAGCCGTGCCCTTTCAAGACATCACTTATGCAACCTGCTCCGGTTTTTCTTCGATTGAGTCCTTTCACACGGCGCCCGAAATGGCAGTTTAGAATCGAAAAGCTGAGAGCTGAGGACTGATAGCCAAGAGCTGAATCTTGAGGAGCACCCATGAGTAAATCGCTCGCAACGCGCATCACCTGGCTTGGACACGCCACCGTGCTGATTCAAACCGCGCAGGGAACCAATATCCTGATCGATCCCTTCATCGCGCACAATCCCAAGTACCCGCAGAATTTCGTGCTGCCGGAAAAAATCCATTACATTCTGCTCACGCATGGCCATGGCGACCACATCTCCGACGCCGCGCCTGTCGCCAAGAAGCATGGGTCGACAGTGGTCGCAATCTATGAGCTGGCCGACTACATCGCCGGCCAGGGTGTGAGCCAGACGATGGGAATGAATCTGGGCGGCTCTGTTGAGCTCGACGACGTGACTGCGACCATGGTCGATGCGAAGCACTCCGCCGCGGCCGCCGACGGAGAGGGCACGCACTACGTGGGCGTCGCCACTGGCTTCGTCCTCGCCGTCACCGGAGGTTCCGTGCTTTACCACGCGGGAGACACCTCGGTCTTTGGCGATATGCAACTGATCCGCGAGCTCTACCAGCCGCGAATTGTCATGCTGCCCATCGGCGGCTTTTACACGATGGGACCGCAGCAAGCCGCGCTTGCCTGCCGGCTTCTCGAGCCTGAGACGGTTCTCCCCATCCACTTCGGAACTTTTCCTCCGCTCAAGGGCACGCCGGCGGAGCTGGCGGCTTTGGTCGCGCCCGGAGTTAAAGTTGTGCACTGGAAGCCCGGAGATGAAGTCTCCGTTTAGCGTGGACGGTGGACGGTGGGCGGTGAACGGTGGGCGGTGAACGGTGGACGGTGGACGGTGAACAGTTCTACTGGTCGCGTGTTTGCTTGATCGCGCGAGGCGATTGCACGATCTCGTCCGGACCGTGCGAGTCTTGCATGCCGAGCTTCATGGGAACGCGCGATTTGCCGGCACTGCAATTGCGCAGGTCGCGCAGGATCTCCTGCTTCTCCCGCGCATAGTGGCTGGCCAGACGCGTCAATGCGTAGGTGATGATGTCGCTGTGATGCAGATCCGCCGCCAGGGGATCGCGTCGCATATTGAGCCATAAACGGTGGACGAGCTCCACGTCTTCGGGGCCAAGCGCTGGCGCATGCGGACCGATGTAGAACACCTTGGTCTCGCCGGATGCGCCGATCACGTAGAAGTTGAACTGTCTTTTCGGCTCGGGCAGCGCCTCCCAGGCCTGACCCATGTGGAACGCCTGGTCCTCGGCTGTCATTGAACTGGATTGCCCGGCAACCACCGACTCGACCTCGAGCGAATTCGCCGTCTGAACCAGCGCGGCAAAGACATCGCCCGCCGGCACCACCAACAGGGAAACTCTCTTGCCGAAACTCTCCGCTACCGAAACCGCCTTGGTGAAGAGCATCTGCTCGTGCTCGCTAAAGCTCTGCTGCTCGGCGCTCAAATACTCCGGGCCGCCCACGCCCATGAGGCGCACGCTCACCACCACCACGTCCCGGTCCACCGTGCTCGTCCGCCCCAGGGTCCATTTCAACGCCAGCGGATTGGCCTCGTCGCGCATGGTCACGATCACGCCGCCAGGGCGGATGGCGGTGGACTCGCGGCTGATCGTCTCCTGGTGCTCAAGCTGGAAGTGGTCCTTCATCTGCCGCGCAGTCAGTTCGTGCCTGCGCAGGTTCACGCGCTCTGAAATGGTGAAGATGACGAAGAACGCGATGGAAAACAAGATGCCGCTGATGGTGGCTACCGACTTGGTGAACAGGTTTACCGTGGCCACAGACAGCAGCACCATGAAGACCGACAGCAGGCCCAGCGGAATCTCGGTCTTGCCGATGCGGATATTCGGTGGAACCTTCCATCCGCGTTCGCCGTGATACTTCCAGCGCAGCACCAGCATCGACAAGCCATTGAAGGTAAATGACCAGATAACGCCGAAGGCATACGCCTCGCCCAGCATGATGATGTTGCCGCGGCTCACGATAATCGTGAACATTTGCAGGACGAAGACCAGGTTGACGATGCGATAGCTGGTGCCGAAACGCGCGTGCGGCTTGCGGAACCAGTCGGTCAGAACGCCATCTTCGGCGACGCGCATCAATACGCCCGTCGAGCCGATGATCGACGTATTGATGGCGCCGGAAAGAATGAGAAATCCGACCACCACAACGAAGATGCGGAAGGCGATGCGCCAAAACATCGGTCCTGCCATATACATGGCGAGGCCGGCGATCAGGTTGTCCTGGTAAAGGGTCGTTCGCGGGCCGTTGGGGATCAGCATGGAAGCCAACAGCGTGCCGCCGCCGGTGAAGATCAGGCTATAGATGGCGATGACGATCGCCGCCCGCTTGAGATTCTTGAGCTTGGGATGCGCAATCTCGCGGTTGACCTGCGCCAAGCTCTCCTCGCCGCTCATGGCCAGAATGGAGTGGCCGAACGCCATCAGGATGCCGAAGAACCCGAAGATCGGCAATCCCTTTCCTCGCAGAAAGCCGAGTGCATCATCACTAAAATGGAGGTGAGACGGGATGGGCGACGGAGGCAGCTGCGCGCCGCGCAGCCAAACTGTGTACGTGCCCCAGATGAACAGAACGACCACCATCACCGTGGTGATCTGCATGACACGCAGCGCCTTGTCGCTGGACTCTTCGATCCCCTTGATGTTCTGCCACCAGTAGTAGATCGTCACCACCGCGCCAAGCAGCGCCGACGTGTAATCCATGTTGAACTGGATGGGTTGACCGCTTGCGCTTATCAGGGCGGGGGGCAGCCAATGGCTTTGGTTGGCCACCGTCAACAGCTCGTTGACCAGACCGGTGATGTATTGGCCGGCGGACACGCCGGAGATCGGCCCGGTAAGAATGTAGTCGAACATCAGCGCGGAGACGCTGAGCTTGGCGAATCCGCCTCCGAGTGCCTCTTTCACCACGCGGTAAACGCCGCCGCGGGTGAACATCGAACAGCTCTCGACGTAGACCGCGCGGACCGCGAAGCTGAACAGCATGATGCCGAGAATGAACCAGGGAGCTGCGGCTCCGACCGCCTGTTCGGCGATGCCGCCGGCGTAGAAAGCGGAGGAGCCCAGGTCATTGAGAACGATGGCCGCCGCGCGCCAGAAGGAGATGAAAGTGAGCATCACCGAGGAGGCGACGATCAGCCTCACGCGGTCGTTCGGGGGAGCTACGGTCGTTCGGTTTGAGGCCATCGCTAAGGGTCCGGCGAGGCGCAGCCGGTGGTTAGAATCCTTTGAGCGAAACCACCGCTCTGCGCTGAGTCTAATTTTCAATCAAAGCAGTGTCAACGAAAAATGAAGATTCTATTATTCACGCCACTTCGGCGCGCGCACTTCTGCCATCGCGAGCCAGGAATCAAGTCCATGATTTCAAACACATATGCTGTTTCAAAAGGAAGGCAACGGGAAGATTCCTGATTTGGTGCAAAGGGGGATTGGTTCGCCGGACGAGTGTCGGCGTCAGCGGCCCACTGGCGGGCATTCTAGTCTTTGCCGAAAAGCTCTTTTCCGTCCTCGAAGAAGCTGATCAGCACCACCACGGCCGACCCGATCATCCCGAGAAAAAACATTGCTTCCAACAGCCGAATCGCAGCGATCGCCAAGATCATGTTGTCGATTCTAACCCAGTTCAATGTTTTACACTCGCCCCAGTATGCACTCGTCTTCTTCTTCCCGGGACTGGAGGCCGTGGGCCGCTGCGGGACTCTCTGCCGGCTTGCTCGAGTTGCCCTTCCCGTTTGCCGGGCCAATGCCCCCCTGGCGCTCCGTCTTTGCGTGGTTTGCCCTGGTACCGCTGCTTTGGGGTCTTCTCTCAGCAGCGAATCACCGCCGCAGGCGTCCGCTCCTCCGCGCTTTCTTCATCTCCTACGTTTGCGGCGTCCTTTGGTACGTGGGCAACTGCTACTGGATTCGCGACACCATGATGCACTACGGCGACATGCCGCCCCTGGCGCCGGAACTGCTCACTCTTGGATTCAGCCTCGTCCTCGGACTCTATTTCGGCCTCTTCGGCCTTGGAGTTCTGCTGGTCCGCCGCGCCACCGGCTCCGTGCGCATGGCCCTCGTGTTTGCGCCATTTCTCTGGACCGGCCTCGACATCGCCGCCGCGCGCATCACCAGCGTTCCCTGGGATCAGCTCGGCTACTCGCAAATCGACAACATCCTCGTCAACCAACTCGCGCCGTTCGCCGGCGTCTACGGCATTACCTTCATTCTTGTCGCAGTGAACGCGCTCCTCGCCGGTGCTTTGCTGGTCGAGCGCGGCTCCAAAAGCCGCCTCGCAGGCCGCTGGGCATGGGCCGTTTGCGGCGCAGTTCTGCTCGTCTCCGGTTTCGCAGGAGTATTTGTTCCGCCACCGATTCCCGACCCCAGTGCGACCGCCGTTCTGATTCAGCCGAATCTCGATGTGGGCGCAGGCAACAACTGGCGGGGCCCGGAGTGGGACCGCCATATCGCTGAATTCACGCGCCTCGCCGGCGAAGAGTGCAAAACGTATATCGCGGGAATTCCGCAAACCGGCGCGCCAACAGGCGAAATCATGTGCCCGCCGTACCCCACGCATCCGGACCTCGTCGTGTGGCCGGAATCGCCCGCGCCATTTATTGAAGACGATCCCAGCTTCAAGCAGGCCATGCGCTCGATTGCTCTCACTACAGACGCGGCGCTGGTGGTTGGTGGCATCGGCTCCGATTTCTCGCAGCAGGAAAATGCCTGGCACGAATACAACTCCGCCTTTATCGTCGACGCAAACGGCCAGATGGCCGGCCGCTACGACAAAATCCACCTCGTCCCTTTCGGCGAATACATCCCTTTCCA
>Ga0181522_10002142_pt1 | contig 11438 bp, 4 predicted proteins | sample PEATcosm2014_Bin_27_FD_121103 | JGI IMG/M metagenome (GOLD analysis project Ga0181522, IMG submission 121103) | Peatland microbial communities from MTU Mesocosm Facility, Houghton, MI, USA - PEATcosm2014_Bin05_10_metaG | ecosystem: Environmental > Terrestrial > Soil > Wetlands > Peat | place...
ATTCCGAATCGCTGGCATGTGATGGGCGTGACGCAAGCCGCGGGCCTCTCTCTACGCTGGGTTCGCGACACCTTCGGAACTATTGGCACTCCCGCCGGCGATCCCTACGACAGTCTCACCAAGGAAGCTTCGGCCATTCCCGCTGGGGCCGACGGCGTGATGTGGGCTCCCTATTTGATGGGCGAGCGGACTCCGCATCTCGACTCCGACGTGCGCGCAGCATTGATTGGCCTCGCCGCCAGCCATGGACGCGGCCATATTATCCGCGCCGTGCTCGAGGGCGTCGCCTTCAGCTTGAAGGATTCGCTGACCATCTTCGCGCAGATCGGCGTGCCGGTGAACGATATTCGCCTCGGCGGAGGCGGCGCGCGCTCACCGCTGTGGAGGCAGATCCAGGCCGACGTCTACGCACAACCCGTCTCGCTGCTCGCGGCGGAAGAGGGTTGCGCCTATGGCTCGGCAGTGCTTGCCGGAGTCGGCGCGGGCATCTGGCCATCGGTCGACGAGGCCTGCGCGCAAATCGTGAAGGTAGCCTCGGTCGTCAATGTCAACAAGACCGATTCAGAGAAGCTGCAGCACCAATACAGCTTTTATCGAGCGATATATCCTGCGCTCAAACAGATTCGTTAGTGAGCCTCGCGGCCGCAGTTTTCTCGCGGCGACTGAGTGGAGAAAGACGATGAGCACAGTACAGCAGATTCCTGGCGTCTCGCAGGCGATTCTGAACGAGATCAGCGTCAAGAAACAGCAACTCGCCGAACTCATGGGCAAGAAAGACCTGACAGGCGTTTTGCTGAGCAGGCATGAGAACGTCGCGTGGGCAACAGCCGGCCATGTGGACATGCGCGTCGTCATTCCCGCCGCAACCGGCAGCGCCGCTGTCTTTGTGCGCAAGGATGGAAAAGCCTTCTATCTGACGACGAACAATGAAGCGCCCAGAATGCACGACGAGGAGTTCGGCGTGTTGCCCTTTGAACCGGTCGTCCTGCCCTGGACCGATGGCGATTTTGTCAAAGCGGCCCGTAGCTTGGCTGGCGAAGGCGCGGTCGGCGCAGACACGCATGAAGCTAGCTGCACAGTCGTCGATCTGGCCGCGCTGCGCAGTCAATTGCAAACCGGCGAGATCGAGCGCTATCGTCTGCTGGGCGCCATGACGGCGCGCGTTGTCGAAGACGTCGTCCTGCATCTTGAGCCAGGAGTGACAGATCACGAGATCAGCGCAATGACCGCTTCACGGCTCATTCAGAAAGCCATCCTTCCTTCCGTGCTGCTGATGGCCACCGATGATCGCATCCTCAAATACAAACATGCTCTTCCGAGAAGCGGGCGCCTCGAGCGCTTCGGAATGGTGAATCTCTGCGCGCGAAAGTGGGGCCTTGTCGTCTCCATAACACGTTTCGTTCATTTCGGGCCTTTGCCGCAGAGTCTTGCCAACGGCTTCGATACCGCCGCAAAGGTCAATGCCGCATTGCTCCATGCCACTCGCGCCGGTGCTACCGCGGCGCAGTTATACGGAGTGGCAAAGGATGCGTATGCAGCGGCGGGGTTTCCTGGTGAGGAACAGTTGCATCACCAGGGCGGAGCTGCCGGTTATGGGGAACGGGAGTGGGTTGCAACGCCGAATGGAACTCAGGTCGTCCTCGACCGTCAAGCCTTCGCGTGGAATCCGTCGGCGCGCGGCGGCAAGGTGGAAGACACGGTCCTGCTCAAGGACGGCGCGATCGAAGTTCTCACCGAGACCTCCGAATTCCCTGCCGTTGAAACTGCCGTTGGCGGCACAAGCTACTATTCCGCGGGAGTGCTGCTGCGATAGCGAGAGCCCGCCGTCCTACTGCTCTGGCGTTGCCGTCTTCGGCCGCGCCGGAGCGCCCTTGGAGTGATCTCCGCTGATCTTGTCCACAAGCCCAGTGTCTGTTGATTTGTTGATGCTGCTGGCCTTATCGAACTCGGCTTTAGCCTCGTCCTTCCTGCCCATTGTCCGGTAAAGCCGCCCCAGCCGCCAGTGGACGTTCACGTCCTCCGGAGCCAGCCGCTCGGCCTCCTTCAGTTCCTTGAGCGCGTCGTCGTTGCGGCCTGCTTCGGCAAAGACAATGCCCAGATCGAGATGAGCCATCTCCCGCCCTGCGTCGATGCGCAGAACATTCTCCAACAGCGGCTGGGCGATCTCCGGATGCTTCAACTCCACCTGCGTATCTCCCAGGTAGAGCATGGCCTCGACGTGATTTGGATTGTTATCGAGCTCGGCCTGAAACTCGCTTGCCGCCTCGTCGTATTGTTTTTGCATCCAGAGCAGATAGCCCAGGCCGTAGTGCGCGTCAGGCTCCTTGGGATTGGCCTTTACCGCGGCACGAAACTGCTGAATGGCGCCGGGGGTGTCTTTCATCTCATCCAGCGCTTCGCCGGCTAGCATGTCGGCCTCCGCCGACTCGGGATTCAGCGTCAGAATCTCGTGATACGTATCCAGCACGCACTTGTACTGTTTGGCCCAGAGGCAACTGTGCGCCAGCGTCAAACGCAGCGGCAGATTCTGCGCATCGCGCTGCGCAGCCTGCTTCAAATATGGAACCGCTTCTGTGAATTCCCCCAGGCCATAGTGCGCCATCCCCACCAGGATGGTCAGCCGCTCGGACTCCGCGGAGCCGGCAGGCTGGCTCTTGAGCAACGGCGCCAGTTCTCTGATGGCCGACTTCAACTGGCCGTCCTTGAAGAGCGCCAGGCCGAGATTCAGCCGCAGGCCGGGAACCGCAGGATTCAGCGCCAGCGCCTTGCGGTAGAGTGGCACGGCCTCCTTGTAATGTTCCTGGCGAGCCTCAAGCAGGCCAAGGTGGGCGTACGGCTCGGCGCCGGATGGATGGGCCTTGAGGACCAGCCGCCACGCGGCTTCCGCTTCGGTATTCTTGCCCTGCTGCTCAAGGGCTAGCGCCAACTGCCTCTGTTGATCTGGCCCGCCCGCCATCTCCCCCACCAGGCGAAGAGGTGCAATCGCCAGGGTCAACGTCAGAATCAGGCAATTCTTCGCTCGCATTGCGCGTCTCACTCTTGCTTCTACTTCAGTTTATTTGAAGCCGGGCGTTCCTTCGCACCAAAAGAAAAGGGGCGCGGCAGGGGATGCCTGCCGCGCCCCGGTTGAGGGTTAGAGGTTAGAAGGTGAACTTGCCGCCCAGTTGCAGGTTGCGAGGATCCTGGGTGCCATTGAGCGCACCGGACTGCGTGTTGATGCCGTTGAACTCGGTGTGGTTAAGCGTGTTGAACGACTCGAACTTGAGCTGGAAGCCAATCTGCTCGTGGATTTGGAAGTTCTTGTAGAGCGACGTGGTGAGGTTAAAGCGGCCGGGGTAGATCAGAGCGTCTTTGCCCCAGTTGCCGAAGCCCAGGTTCGTTCCACCCGCCCATGAAGGGGTGATGTTGTTATCGATCCGGCTTGTGTCGAACCACTGAGAGACCTTCTTGGGGTAGCTCAGCTTGACGCCGGGGTTCGTGGCGTTCGGATGGTTGGTGTAACCGCCGCCCAAACCAACTGGATCGTATGTTTGATTCAAGTTGACCTGATCGGGATCGCCGGTCTGCTTAACAACGGTTCCGGCAATCTGCCATCCGCCAGCGACGGTCTTGAGCAGTCCCTGGCTCTTGTTGAAGATGGGCAGGTTGTAGACGTAGTTGGCGTTGAAAATGTGACGGCGATCGTAGCTGCCCGAACCCTTGTCGTACTTGATGTACCAGGGGTTGTCGATGTTGTTGCGATCCTGAGACTGGATGTCGATGATGTGCGAGTACGTGTAATCGACCTCGCCGCTCAGGCCCCAGCGGTTCTGGATGCGAACTGCCGTCTGGAGGCCGTTGTAGTTGCCGGTGGCGACGTTTTCATCCTGGGAGATGCCTGCGTAGCCAGGGTAACTGCGGTAGGCGTTCATGCCGGCGATGTTTCCGAAAGACAGCGCCTCCTTGGTGGGCTTTCCGGAGGTGGGATCGATGTACTGGTCGCCGCTATAGTTGCCGCTGTTGTCTCCCGACACCTGGCGAGCGTCCATGCAGGTAAACGAAGCCGCTTGCCCGGAGACCGTGGGAGGTTGGGATTTTTGTGAGCATGACCCTGCTGGCATGCCATTGATAATACTCACGAGGCCGCTGTTGGTCGGCATGTCGTTGAGCGCGTTGTTGACGATGTTCTGATGCCATTGGACGTTGCCAACGTACTGGGCAACCCAAACGATCGAGGGCCTGATTTCACGCTGAATGCCGAGCGAGTACATGGCCACCGCAGGAGCCCTGAAGGTCTGGGCAATGCTGTCAGCCCCGCCCGCAAAGATCAGCGAGGTTGGTGCGATCACCGCGCCAGTGGTGTAGTTCGTCCCCGGCGTGCTGAAGTAGGGGTTGCCAATGTTGAGAGAAGGATCGAAGGGCGCGCTGGTGGCGACACCGAAGATGTCGTTGCCCTGCATGCGCTCATAGAAGGTTCCAAAGCCGCCGCGAAGAATGGTCTTTCCATTCCCGAAGAGATCCTGGGAGAAGCCGATGCGGGGTTGCAGTGTCCTGTAGTCGTTGGTGACCACGCCTCTCGGGTAGCCATTTACGCCTGCAAGGTTGATGCCGTTGATGTAGGCGGGAATGCCGGCGTAGGTGTACAGAGTCGGGCTGGTCGAGCTGATGGTTCCGTCGGTGTTCCAGACCGGAGCAGAGCCCGGGCCTGTCTGGTAAGTGGATTGATTAAAGTTGCCAAGGAGGTTCTGGCGCTCCCAGGTGTGCGGCAGGGCGTCATAGCGGATGCCGAGCTGCAAGCTGAAGCGCGGGGTGATGTGCCAATTGTCCTGGGCATAGACCGAGGGAGTGCTGTTGGCGTAGTGACGAATCGGCGCCTGTTGATTCTGGCTGTAGCCGGTGGGGATGCCGAGGAGCACATCCATGAGAGTGTCGCCCGACTGGTTGCCCCAAGAGTAGTTGCCCTGCGCATCGCCGTAGAGCATCTGGTTCTTGGTGTAGCGGTTGTAGCTGAAGCCGAACTTGAACTGATGCTTGCCCTTGGTGTAGGAAACGTCCACCTTGGGAGAAAAGTCCTGGGCCGCATTGTGGTAGGGTTCGGTGGCTGTGTCTTCCGATTGGCCGAGCGTGCTGCCAAAGCCCATGCCGGGCCAGGTCTTCCGTTGGACGGCATAAGCCGTGACAACGGGAGCGACGTTCCAGCCGGAAGGCAGGAAGGTGTTCACTGTGCCGGGGATTGAGCCATTGCCCGGAACGATGTCGGCTCCGTTGCCGTCATAGTTCATTCCGGCTTCAATCAGCAGGTTGGCATTGAGTGTACCGGTCAACTTGATGGTCGCGCTGTGGGCCGGCGAGGAAAGAACACTGGTGAGGGTTCTGTAATCGCATCCGCACCATCCAAGTTCAGGCTGGCCGTAGTTCTGATTCTGCGAGTCGCCGAGGTAGTGAACCAGAAGCGCCCACTTGTCGCTGAAGTTGTAATCGCCGCGGACGACGGTGTCGGTCACACTTTGCGGCAGCGCAACGCTGGCTTCGTTCAAATCTCCAGCGAGGTTTGGCTTGGGAAGAATGCCCGAGGTGAGGTAAAGAACCGCGTTGGGATCGAACAGCGACTGAGGAATCACGTTGTTCGGGAAAGGCTGACCAGGAGTCAGTCCCAGTGGCGCCAACTTCTTGATGTAGTAGTCAGAGGTGGTCGCGACGTTTGGAACCGTCAGGCCGGTGATCTTTGTCGAGGCAGCGTAGCCCGGAAGCACGTATTGGAGACCGGTTACCCCGCCGATAGTCTGAATGTTGGCAGAGCTCGGAACGTCTTTCGGATCGATCGTGCGGGTCTGGTTGCTAGCCACGCCGGAGGTCTTGCGCCACTCCTGGCTGAAGAAGAAGAACGCCTTGTCCTTGTTGGTGTTGTAGGTGTGAGGAATGTAAATCGGGCCGCCCGCATCGAAGCCATAGATGTTGTAATGCGTTGCCGGCCGGGGATTCCCGGATGCATTGTTGAAGTAGGAGTTGGCGTTGTATGCGGTGGCGCGATTTTCTTCCCATCCCGCGCCATGAAAGCTCTTGGTGCCGCTCTTCAGCGAAAGGCTGATGGTGGCGCCGGAGGAGATACCGTAATCCGGAGGATAGTTGGATGTCATCATCTGGAATTCGGCGATGGCTTCCTGCGAAGGCAGAATCTGCATGCCGCCGCCGCCGCCGCGGTCAGCCGATTCGCCGCCGTCGATCAGCCAGATGTTGTGAGCCTCGCGCAGGCCGTTGAATTCGATGCTCCAGTTGGAGCCAAACGCTCCGAGGGAGTTATCGTCCGGCAACTGCGAGCTGACGCCCAGACCGAGAGCAGCAAGAGCCGCAAAATTGCGGTTCGCAGTGGCGATCGAGGTGAGATCTTCCGAGGTGATCAGGGTGCTGATCACGTTGGAGTCGGTCTGCACAGCAAGGGCGTCGGCGACCACGCTGATGGTCTCTGTTTCCTTGCCCAGCGTGAGCTTGACATCGACGCGGAAGGTTCCCGAAACGTTGACCACGATTCCGGTCTGTTGATACGCTTCAAAGCCCTTGGCCGCAACCTTGATGTTGTAGCTGCCGGGGTTCAAGCCGGCGAAGTCGTACAGGCCGGTGGACCCGCTGACGGTTGTACGATCAACACCGGATGCCGGGTCGGTGAGCGTTACATTCGCGCCCGCGACGACCGCTCCGGTCTGGTCGGTTACGATGCCTGTAACGTCTGAGTTGGCCTGCGCGAATGCTCCAACGCACGCCAGCACAAACATCAACGGCAACAGGAAATACCTGTATCTCGCTTGTCTCATGTGACCATCCTTTTCAAAGTTGGTTCTGTTTGTGTTTCGTTCCACGATCGCTTCCCTGTAATCAGGAATGAAGCCAGTTGAACTGCATCGAAAAAACTACCAAAAAAACGAATCAATCTGCTTCAAAATTCCTCAATCCACTTTCACCGCTTATCTGGCCACCCCGCAGTGTCTCTTCTGTCGAGTGCCCCCGGTCTCAAAATGCGCCGGAATGCGGCCTCCTGTCCTGCTTCCGTGCCCTGCCGGAACGACCTTCAGTCAATCCCGGTGGATGCCCGGTTTCGGCCCGTCCGCCTGATCCAAGAAACCTCAATCAAAGCTCCGGACGGCTCCGAATTCTCCGTGGTTTGGAAGAGAAAAAACTCAATTCTCCGCATTTTAGAATTTCCGCGCTCAAACGTTTAAGCTACTCAACCAAGTCGCCCAAACACACAGCAGGAAAAACCCTTTCCACAGAGCCGCGCACATTACACGCCAATACAAACTCATTGTCAAGCGCTTTTTTGCCTTCTGAATAATGCGCGGTTGAACTCCCATATAAAACTTTTATTATCAATCTCTTATCCGCTCGGCACCTTCGGTGAAATTTGAGTCAAATTCAGCTCGAAGCAAGCGATTCAGAGCCGTGGGCGCTTCCACACCATCCGCGGTACACGGGTGCATGACTTGTGAGTGGACGGGTTTTCTACATTGGAGAGATCTTACCCAATTTAAGGGTCATTTTCCCATATTGGGAACTATGAAAAGACGCCCTGCTGGAATGGCCGTTCGCGCCGACATCGAGCGCCGCACCGTGCACCCAGAGACTGGCCCTACGACCGGCTTCAATAGGGCTTCCGCGGCGCATTCGTCGATGGATGGCCTCTGGTGAGCACGTCATGCACCGGTCATCGTCCGTCTCCTCGTAACTGGTTACGCCATTTCATCGATTTGTCGCGGCAGGCAGCTGTCTCAACGGCTGTTGCAAAAGGACGAATGCCTCACCCTCTGCGCAATGAGGTTGCGCTGAAGATAAGGCATTCTTTCTGGTGAGCCAAGGGTTAAAGAATGTAGCTGGGTCTAGGCTGCCTTCACATCGCTTGCCGATCTCACTCGAAAGCGTTTCATCTGGATCGACAAGGTGCGCTCGATCTTCTTGAGATCACCGCGCTCGGCAGGTCCGGCAAAGGTCGAAGCGATGCCATGCGCCGAGGCGCGCCCGGTGCGGCCGACGCGATGAACGAAGTCCTCGGCAACCTTGGGAAGGTCGAAATTGATCACGTGCGCCACGTTGGCCACGTCGATGCCTCGAGCTGCTACGTCGGTCGCCACCAATACCCGGTGACGGCCATCGGAGAAGCTGCGCAGCGCGGCGTTGCGCTGAGCTTGCGAACGGTCGCCGTGAATCTGCGTCGCCGAATGCCCACTGCGAACCAGCCTGCGCGCCACGCGGTCTGCGCCGTGCTTGGTGCGCACGAAGACTAGAAAACTCCCCGTCTCTGCGCCCAGCAGGTGTTCGAGTAACTCCTGCTTCTTGTCCGGCTCGACCTCGAAGGTCCGCAACTCGACATTTTCAGCTGGCTTGAGCACCGAGCCAATTTCGACGCGGACTGGGTTGTTGAGGTATTTGCGTGCCACTTCCTTCACCGCTCCCTCGAGCGTGGCCGAGTAACACAGTGTTTGCCGTACGGCAGGCAGTGTAGTGGCGATGCGCGCAATCGCGGGCTGGAAGCCCATGTCGAGCATCCGGTCGACCTCATCGAGCACGAGGATCTTCACCCCGTCGAGCTTGATCAGCTTGCGCTTGAGGAAGTCCTCAAGGCGTCCGGGTGTCGCAACGATCAGCCGCGCGCCGCGGCGAATGGCATCCAGTTGCGAGCGCTCGGCCAGCCCGCCTACGACCAGGGCAACGGTCTGCGACGAGCTAGTACGGATGGCAAGAAAGGCGAGCTCGACCTGCATGGCCAACTCGCGCGTCGGCAGGCAGATCAGCGCCTGCGCGCCCCTGCCTTCGGTCTTCTGCATCATCTCCACAATCGGTATGAGATAGCCCAGCGTCTTGCCAGTTCCGGTCTGCGCCGTAGCCAACACGTCGCGGCCTTCGAGTGCCGGAGGAATGCAGCCGGCCTGCACCGGTGTGGGAGTTACAAACTTGTTAGCGTCAAGCCGCGCCATCAGGGCGGGCGAAAGAGAAAACTCGGAAAACTGTGTCGTCAAAATTAAGTCATTTCCTTGTGGCTTCCGGAGCCGCAAAAGCGGCCTGCAATCGGAAGCGGACAAAAGAGGCACGCGTGTTCATAAGAAGAGCGCGGGCCTGCGTATCAAATTTGCGTAAGGGAGAACCGAAGAGTCGAGCTAAGACTGGCCCATCGTTGAAGAGGGCCCGGAGCTGCCACACGCTACATCATCGCCAGACGGCACAATGCCGAACGGCACCACGCTCCAGCTTGCTCCCGGCGAATGCGCCTGATCTCATTCAAGGATGCAAAGGCGTTTGGCTTTCAGACCAATGCAAGGTCTGAAGCTTAGTCACCGGGTCTGGAGACTCAAGTGGTCACGCTCCACCCCCAATAAACAAAGACCGTTTCTTGGGGACCTCGGTCTGTAGGGCTTGGGGAAAAGTGTTAGGCGAACCTGCCTTGATTGAGCAAACTGCCTCTCTCGGCCAAATCACTGAGCGCGAATACAGTTTAACACAGTTGGACCTTTGGTCGTAGCACTTCGCCGTAACCTTGCTCTCAGAATGCGGATCGCTCAACCGGCTGAGGTTTGGGGATTGAATTCATCCCTGTGGTCGTCGCGGCGGTGGAAATGTGGGAATCGTCTGTATCGATTTCCCAGATCTGTGGGAAGGGCGGAAAACGCACTCCAACATTTTCGGGTCTTCCATCAACCACAATTTCTTTTGGCCCACTTGCCCGGCCATTGGTACTACGCGCTCACGTGTAGCATTTGGCGAAACACCACCGCCGATAGACTGTCACCTGGACCCGCCCGTTGACCGTAGAGCGAGCGAACAGGTGATGGCCTTCACACCGCAGCTCAGACCGGTTATCTTCTCGAGGGCGTCCGAACCAGGCCTCGCGCGGCCTTTCCCTACTGTGTGCACTCGAGCTTGACCAGCATCCGCTCCACCCAACTGTTAAGCCGCCAGCGGTCCTGTGCCTCAAGCCAAATTTCCTTGCGGGCCACCACAGACCGGCCCATCGCTTCGGGACTCGACTTCACTATGACTTCCAAGTGGGCACATCACCTCGTCCATATCCGCCGCTTTAGTCTCATCTTTAAGGAGAACTGAGTTTGACGAATTCCGTCTGGCCGGAGACAATAGAACCGTTGCATAAGTGCAGAATGTGGGCCTGTGGCGCAGCTGGGAGCGCGCTTCCATGGCATGGAAGAGGTCATCGGTTCGATCCCGATCAGGTCCACCAATTAATCAATAACTTAGCGGTCCCCCTCCAAATTGTTTGCCCGCATTTTGCCCGCAAATTGCAAAATCTTTCCGCGCGACGGCACGACGGTCTTCCCTTCCCCTCCTTCCGTAGGGTTCTTCCGCTCCATAGTTGAACTACGTGCCTGGGTGAAAACTCCGTGACCGGCTTTGCGTCCTGCCGCATTCGCGACAGGGGTAACGGGCAGCTCGGGAACGGGTCCAGTGGTGCCGGTCCCCGCCAACTCTGCATAGATCGAGTTGACGGCCGCACGGACTTCTGGTTCGAGCGACTGCATATAGACGTCTGTTGTCGTCGAGGCCTTGGAGTGCCGCATCATGCCCTGAATGTCCTTGACGTGACCTTTGGTCTTGCCAAGCGTGGCGATGGTGCGACGAATAACCTGGAATGTCAGTTTTGGCAAATCCAGTTCTCTGGCCAACTTGTGCAATACGCGATGACGATAGTTGCTTGAGTCCATCGGCCCTCCGAAGCGGCCCGGAAACATAAAACCGTGCGGAGAAGTGTCCTTGCCATTCTTTTTGCATTCCTCGCGATACCCCACAATCTCGGCCGCCAGAACTTCAGCGATCGGAACCTGAGTGAGGCTCCCCTTGGTCTTTCCGAAAGGACGAATCTTCCCTTTGTAGACCGTCTCCTGAATGTCCAGGGTATGTTTCTCCTCGAGGATGCAGCGCCACCGGAGTGGGAACAACTCGCTGGGCCGAAGAGCGTTCGACATATCCAGTTTCATCAGAATCCAGTCGCGAAGACTGAGTTCATCCAGCTTCTCCAAGGCTGCACGAAGCTGATCCCACGTCAACGTCGTCTTGTCGACCTCGCGCAGGTTCGCGGGAGGTTTGACGGTGCGTGCGGGATCTTTTGCAAGGAAGTCCTGGTCGACTGCCTCCGCAAAGATGGCTCGCATATAGGACCGAATCTGCAACACTCTGTCCTTTGAGTGAATCTTCGCCAGCTTATTGAGATGGGTCTGAAGGATAACCTTGTCGAAGTTTTCGAGGCGATAATCGCTGAACGCGTCGACGAGGTCTGCCTGGATCAGATACTTTTTGACCTTGGCAGTCTCCTCCCTCCAGTCCCCTTCCTTCAATGGCAGGTAGCGATGTTTGACGAACCACTCGAAGGTGACTGCACCGTTGACAACGGCTTGATCCCCCGTCGAGCGTCCGCCCAGTTTGGCGATCTCGTCCTCCAGCTTCTCTCGGGCCTGGAACTTCGA
>Ga0181522_10002143_pt1 | contig 11436 bp, 6 predicted proteins | sample PEATcosm2014_Bin_27_FD_121103 | JGI IMG/M metagenome (GOLD analysis project Ga0181522, IMG submission 121103) | Peatland microbial communities from MTU Mesocosm Facility, Houghton, MI, USA - PEATcosm2014_Bin05_10_metaG | ecosystem: Environmental > Terrestrial > Soil > Wetlands > Peat | place...
CGGATCGTCGAGCAGCTCGCCCAGCACCCGCGCCAGGTCACGATGGTCGCCGGGGTGAAACAGCAGCCCGCTGACATCGGCCAGAAGCCAGTCCTCGATGCCGCCGGTGGCTGAGGCGACGACCGGCCGCCCCGCGGCCAGCGCCTCGATGCCGACCAGGCCGAACGGCTCAGGCCACAGCGACGGCACGACCACCACCGATGCCTCTGCCAGCTCCCGCGCCAGCTCCTCGGGAGGCAGCCAGCCGGGGAAGGCGACTCGCTCGGCCACACCCTCGCGGGCTGCCAGCTTGCGCAGCTCCGGGAGCTGCCAGCCCTCGCCGCAGATGACGAACTCGGCCTGCACCAGCGCGGCAGCTCGGATCAGCGTGTCGAATCCCTTTGCGGCCACGGCCCGTCCGGCCGCGACGACCTTGCGGCGCGCCTCGTGTCCATCCGCCGGGGCAGGGGCGACGGTCGTGAACAAGGGCACGATCCGGCGGGGGGAGATGGCGTTGGCGGCGAGGTGACGGTCCACGGCGCTCGAGTACGAGATCGCCACGTCGGCGGCCCGCAACGCTTGCAGCGAGTTAGCGACCCGTCGATAGGAGCGGGGCAGGGGGCGGGGGTCGAACGTGTGGGCGCAGCCGCGCAGGAGCAGGTTGGGAATGCAGGCCGGGCCGTGGGCGCGAGTGCACTCCTGGCCCGGGCGGAAGTAGTAGAGGTGAGACGTGCAGGCCGAGTAGCCATGAACGCTGACCGCGACGGGAGCCCGGCGGCGCAGCTCTCCGACCAGCCCGGCGTCCTCGATCTCGTGGAAGTGAGCGACGTCGGGGGTCAGATCGGCGATCGCCTGCAGGCGCCGGGCGGCGGGTGCACCGGCGTCGCCCAGGACCGGGTCGACATGAACGCTCACGCCCTCCGGCGACTCCTCGCCGGAGGCTTCCGCGACCAGTACCTCGACGGCAGCGCCGTGTTCAGCCAGCGCCCGCGCGCTCGCAACGACGTGGGCCGCTATGCCGCCCGCCCGGGACCAGCTCGGTGCGATCAGCAGAACCGTGCCGGGATGGTCTCGTTCTCCCACGTGAAGCTGCTGTGCGGCTGCACGTGGGCTCTCCCTCGCCATGGGCCAACCGATCATAGGCCCTCTGGTACATTGGCCCGCGCCATGTCCGAGACGGCTGCGGGAGATGCTGCCAACCCGCCTCAGACGGGTCCCCCCAAGGTCGTCTACGTAATGGGATCGGGCCGTTCAGGCAGCTCCATCCTCGGTGTGGCGCTCGGCAACTGCCAGGGCTTCTTCTATGCCGGCGAGCTCGACAGGTGGCTGCCGAGCGGCGGCACCCCCTCGCTCGGCGGCACCGAGCGCACCCGCTTCTGGTCGGCTGTGCGCGAACGGGTGGACGTGCCCCAGGACATGCTCGACTCCCGTGCCCGCGATCAGCTGGAGCGGGCCGGCGGGCTGTTCCGGCTGGGCGGGCGAGCCGGCAGGCGGGCCCTGCGTCGCCGCTACCGCCAGGCCAGCGGGCAGATCGTGGGGGCAGTGGCGGACGTGGCCGGTGTCGCTCACGTCATCGACACCTCCCACTTCCCGCTGCGAGCCAGGGAGCTGAAAGCGGTAGAGGGCATCGAGGTGTACCTGCTGTTCATGGTCCGCGACCCGCAGCGGGTGCTGGCCTCCTTCACGCGCACCGTGCCCGCCAACGACCCGCTGACCCGGGTCAAGCTGGTCCTCAAGACCAACCTCGACCTGTGGCTGACGCACCTGCTGGCGATCCTCGTCTTCCTCGGCCACCGCCGCGACAGGCGCCTGTTCCTGTATTACGAGGACCTGACGGCCCAGCCGCAGACAGTCCTGCGACAGATCCTGGACATGCTGGGCGCCGAGGCCGACCTGCCGGACCTGGCCAACCTCAGGACGGGGCTGTCAATGGGCGGCAACCCGATGCTGCGGGCCGAGACGGTGGCCCTGTCCGGCGAGAACCGGGCGCCAAGCGGGGGCTCGCATCTGACGGCCCTGCTGCAGGCGCCCCTGAGCGCCGCCATGGCCCGGCTGAGCCCTGCCGTCCAGCTGCCCGGCGGCCTGAGTCGATGAGACCGATGCGCAGGGCCCTCGGGGCGCTCGCCCGCCGCCTGGACCGTCCCGAGCTGGTCTCGGCCTTCTATGCAGGCGCCAGGCAGGCAGAACACGAGGAGCTGGCGATCGCTGCCGTGCTTGCCGCCGTGCTGCGGGCGCAGGGCACCTACGTCGATGTCGGCTGCAACCGCGGCCAGGTGCTGGCAGAGGCCGTGCGCGTCGCTCCGGGCGGGCGGCACGTCGCTTTCGAGCCGATCCCGGCGCTGGCAGCGGAGCTGCGCGGCCGCTTTCCCGCCGTCGAGGTCCGCGAGCTGGCGGTCTCCGACCGGCCCGGCAGCACACAGTTCTGCCACTTCACGGGGCTGGACGGCTGGAGCGGTCTGCGTCGCAACCCCGCCGTCAGCGACGAGCAGGGCAGGCCCCAGTACATCGACGTGCGCCTCTCGACGCTGGACTTGGAGCTCGAGGAGCTGCAGCTGCGCCCGGACCTGATCAAGATCGACGTCGAGGGAGCCGAGCTGGACGTCCTGCGCGGCGCCTCGGGCCTGCTGGCAGGCGCGCGCCCGACGATCGTCTTCGAGCACGTTGCAGCCGCCAGCGAGCTATACGGCCATTCCCCCCTGGAGCTGTGGGACCTGCTCGCGCAGGCCGGCTACAGGATCTTCTCCGTCACCGGCGAGGGGCCCTTCCAGCGCGATCGCTTCAGTGCGCCAACCCGCACCGTCAACTGGCTGGCAGTGCCGGAGTCCTGAGCGCCCGTCGGCCTATTCGTATTCGAGCGTCAGCAGTCGCGGGTAGTCGGTGGCGGCGACTTCGAACTGGGCCGTTTCGCCGCTGCGGGAGATCAGCCTGGCGGGCGTGTATTCGTGGCGCAGGGGGTCGTAGGAGCTGACCTTCGGTGCAGGGCCGCCGGCAGGCAGGTTGCCGAGCGTGATCGTGAAGCTCTCGGCGGGCAGGTCGAAGCGCTGCACGTCGCTGCTGGGCTGGCCCGGTTCGTAGAGCGTCAGCAGGTCCTCCGTCATCACGTAGACGGGTATGACGAAGCGGGTGGGGGAGGTCTGGAAGGGCAGCACGGCCAGCATGTCGCGGTCGTAGAGGCTCGGGTGGGCGCTCGTCCCGTCGCCCTGGAACTGGGCGTGGTTGCCTTCCTGGGCGATCGAGATGAGCTTCAGCTGGCGTGTCTGGCCTTCCGGCCCGGGGCCCTGGAAGCGGGCCATCAGTTCGCGAAAGGCGCTCATCGTCTCGCCGCCCAGCGCAGCTCCCGGATACGTTTCGGGGTGGGCTTCCAGTGCCGCGTAGAAGGCGGGGGAGATGAGGCTCAGCGGGCCCGGCCCGGCGGCGAAGAAGTACTCGCGGGAGAGGCCCTTGCCGATCAGCGCGACAAGGCTGCGCAGCAGCGCCTTGGCCTCGAAGTGGGCGCGGTCGGCTGGCGTCAGGGACTGCGTCGAGGGGGTCGCCCCGTCTGCTTCCACGACGTGCCCGCGGCCCGGTGTCAGGTTGTACTCGGTCATCCACTTCTGCACGGGGCTGCCGCCGGTCGGGCCGACTTCGCGCCCGTGCGGCAGGCCGTAGATGTCCGTCGTGATCGGGGCGATGTCGCGGACCAGCGACTCCGTCGAGAGGGCCGTCAGGAAGTACTCGGGGAACAGCTCCTGGTAGCGGGGCACGAACAGGGGCGTGAAGCCCTTGCCGCCGGCCGTGTCGCGGAAGCCCTGCGCGTTCAGGGGCTTCAGGCGCTTTTCGACGTATTCGGCGGGCAGCTCGCGGGCGCCGTTGTAGAGATGCTTGCTCAGCGCCGTCAGCCCGATCGGGGCGTAGGCGCCGGAGGGGAAGGGGGTCTGGCTGGCGAAGCCGTCTGTGATGCCGACGCCTGCGCCGATGCCGTTGGCGGGGTTGCGCACCCAGGCGACCGTTTCCCTGAGCAGCCTGTTTGTGATCGTTTTGGTCAGCTTGTCGTTGATGCTGGCCTTGGTCGCGTCCTTGCGTTCGGGGCCCTGTTCGCTTTCCGTGCCTTCTTCCACGAGACTGGTCTTGGCAGCCGCGCGCGCGGCTGCACCGGAGGCCGCCGCTTCTTCGGCTTCGCCCGCTTCCGCTTCCCCTTCAAGCGATTCCAGTTCCGCGCCGTTGGCCCTGGCGGCGCTGCTTTCTTCCGTTTCGGCGTCTTCGGGGGCGCCGGGTGCGTTCTGGGCTTCTGCTGCTTCTTCGGCTTCGCTGGTGCGGCTGTCGGCGGGCTGGTAATAGTGTTCGTAGTTGAGGAACTGGGAGCCGAAGGTCAGCTCGTTCCAGACCTCCAGGTCATAGCCGCCGGGCCCGAAGATGCGGCTCGCTTCCGCGGTGACGGCCTTCACGTAGCCGAGCCAGCCGGCCATCGTTTCCTGATAGACGGGGTTGGGCTGGCCGTTGGGCAGCGTCGGCGACTGGAAGGGCGCGTAGCGGAGCGTCATGGCGTAGTGCCTGCCCGCTGCGAGCGTCCAACGCAGCGGGCGCGAGAGCGTGGCGAGGCCTTCGCTGTTGACCGACGTGATCAGCACGTCGGGGCCGCTGCCCCAGGTCAGGCCCTCGAAGCCTGTCTTGCCGGGCACGACCATGGCTGCGCTTGCCGCATTCAGCCTGACCGTCATGGCGCCCGGGTAGGCGGTGGCGGTCGTGCTCAGCGTGACTATCTTGGCGGGGTCTGGCTCGCCGCTGTTGGCGTTGAGCAGGATCAGGGGCCGCAGGTCGTGACGCTTCAGCGCCAGCAGGATCGCTTCGATCCGCGGCTGGGTCTTGAACTTCGTCGGTTCGTCGTAGGACATGGCGCCCCACGGGATTTCCTTGCGGGCCAGCTTGAAGCCGCTTTCCTGGAGCAGCTGGGCGACGGCTTCAGCCCGTTCCGGGCCAACGTTGAAGTTGATCCCGAGCGAGTCCAGCAGCGTCGAGCCGGGCCACGTGTCGAAGTAGGCCCGCCACGGCTGGATCCAGAAGGACGTGAAGCCGAACGGGTCCTTCGTCAGGAAGCGGGGGTCGATCGGGTCGCTCAGCAGGCTGCCTTCGTCGACTGGCAGGCCGCCGGCGCCCGTTCCTGGTTCGCCCTTGCCGTGCCCCTTGGCCGGTTCGGTCGCTTCCCCGGAGCCCGAGGCCTTCGTCTTGACGGTACCGCCGGCCTTCGTAGCAGCCGAGCCCGAGCCGCCGCCGGTGCTCTTGGCGGCGGGGCGGGTCGGCTTGGGCTTGGCGGTCCTGGTTGGGGCCTTCGCACGCCCGCTCGCATGACGGGCGGTGCGGGTCGCAGCGCCGGCGTGCCGTGCCAGCAGGTGCGCGGGGCTCCCGCGATGGGCCCGGGCGGTCGCCCGCGCCTGCGCCGCGATCGGCCAGGCCATCGCCGGGCACGCAAGCGCAACCGCGAGAGCGACCGCGATACGGGCCCCCGAGCGGCGGGCGTGGGAGAGGGCTTGGCGTGCTCGATCGCGTGACATCTGCCTGGGGCCGGGCCGCGTCTGCGGATCCCCTGCCGCGGCTGTGATCGACGCTCCAGGATGGGTGCTTGACGCAACCCGTGCGCCCTGGACAGACGGCTGTCGGGCCTGTGATCAGGCTGTAATCGGGCTGACCCGTGGGCGGCGGATCGGGGCGGTTCAGGCCGCCGAGCGGTCGCCGAGCAGCCGCTCGTAGAGGGCCTGCAGGCGGCCCGCGATGACGGTCGGGGCGTAGTCGCCGACGGCTGCAGCGGCCGCCTCGCCGAGGCGCTCGCGCTCGGCGGGACTGTCGCGCAGGACGGTCATCGCTTCGCGCAGGGCGAGCCGATCGCCGCTTCTGAACAGGACGCCCGTGCGCCCGTCGGCGATCACCTCCGCCGGGCCGCCCTCGTCGGCGGCGATCACGGGCAGCCCCGCGGCCATCCCCTCCAGCACGACCTGGCCGAAGGGCTCGGGTGTGATCGAGGCGTGCACGAGCACGTCGAAGGAGGCCAGCTCCGGCCAGATGTCCTCGCGAAAGCCCCGCAGCTCCACGCGCCCGCTCAGGCCAAGCTCCACGATCAGAGAGGCGAGGGAGCGCTCGTAGTCCTCCTCGCCGAACATGGGCGTGCCGACGATCACGGCGCGCTCGGGCCCGTCGGGGAAGGCATCGGCGAAGGCGCGCAGGAACAGGTCCTGGCCCTTCCAGGGGGCGATCCGCCCGAGCATGCCGAAGAGGGTGCCCTCGTGTGTGCCGGAGGGTCGCGCCGTCGGCTCAGGGGCCTGCACGGAGTCCGGGAGGACCTCGGCGAAGCGGTTGCGCCTGGACGGGGCGAGGGTGGAAAGCGTCGAGCGGGAGTTGGCGATGACCCCGTCGGCCAGCCGGGCGATGGCGGTGCGGGCCAGCCGCAGGCCTCCGCTGGAGAGGTAGTCGTCGGCCAGCCGGTCGCGCAGGTGCCACAGCACGGGCACGCCCGCCAGCCGTGCCGCCAGGGCGCCGTAGACCCCGGACTTCAGCGAGTTGGTGTGCACCAGGTCGGGGCGCAGGGCCCGCAGCCGTGCAGCCAGGCGCAGGACGTAGGTGAGCGTCTGCAGCATCGCCAGCGGCGAGGTCCCGCCGACGCCGACGGAGTCCTTGCGAACATCGCGGGCTGCAGCTGCAATCGGCAGCACCTCGACGGACACCCCCGCCTGCGCCAGGCGGGAGGCCAGCGGGCCCTCCTCGCCCAGGATCACGTGCGCTTCGATGTCCAGCAGGTGCGGCAGCACGCGCAGCAGCGCGATCTCCCCGCCGGACAGCCGTGCGACGTGGTCGAGATAGACGACGCGGGGCCGCCGGCGAGGCTCGCCGGCCAGGACGGCTGTGTAGATGTCGCGATGGCGCTTGACCACCCCGCCCCAGTCGAAGCGCTCGGCGTGGGAGCGGGCGGCCTCGCGCGCCGGCAGTCCGCCGCGGGCGCCGCGCAGCAGACGCTCCGCCAGGGCCTCGGCGTCCCCCGCGGGCACGATCAGGGAGCGGTCGAGGCCTGCCACCGCCTCGGGCAGGCCCCCCACGTCGCTGACGATGCTGGGCGTGCCGCTGGCGGCGGCCTCGAGCACGACCATGCCGAAGCCCTCGAAGGACAGGCTGGGCACGACCGCCACGTCGGCGGCCCGGTAGGCCTCGATCAGCTCATCCTCCCCGACGCGTCCCAGCAGTCGCAGGCGACCGGCCATGCCCGGCTCCTGGGCGCGGGCGCGCAGACGCTCGCCCTCCGGACCCTCGCCGATCACCAGCAGCTCCGAGCCGGGGGGAAGCTCGTCAGACAGCGCAGCCCAGGCGTCGAGCAGGACGTCGATGCCCATGCGCGGGACCAGGCGCCTGGCGCAGACGACGAGGAAGGCCTCGGGCGCGACGCCCAGGCGCTCGCGGGCCTGCTGGCGCCCTGCCGTTGTGAAGCGGTCCAGCTCGACCCCGGGAGGGCAGACGTCGATCAGCCACGGGCTGACCCGGTAGTCCTCGACGAGGATGCGCCTGAAGGCCCCGGACAGGACGATCAGCCGCTGCGCTCGGCGCAGGGCGATCCGCTCCAGCGCTCGGCGCAGGCCCAGGCGCAGCCGCGAGCGCTCGCCGGCGGCTGCGCTCTCGAGCGCCCAGGGACCGTGGAAGTGGAAGACGGCAGGCTTGTCACGAAGCCGTCGGCTGTACATGGGCCAGAGCGCGTAGAGGGCGAAGTGGGCGTCGATCAGGTCCGTCCGATCGGCGGCGCGAAGGCTGGCGCGACGGAATGCGGCCAGGCGTCGTGGCAGCGCCACCTGTGGAGCGGACACGGCCTCGACGCGCTCGGGCGCGTCCCCGGCCGGGCCGATCACGACTCCCCGCGACTCGGGCAGGCGCTCGAGCAGGGAGCGGTAGTAGCGGTCCAGGCCGCCCAGGCTGTCGGGGAACCAGCCGAGGCCCAGCATCAGGGGACGGGCCTCCGGGTTTTGTGGCTCGTGCGAGCTCATGGGGTTTGCAGGCGTTGAAAAGTCACTATCGGCACCCTAATCTTCACTACATGAGGCCCGGCGTGAGCCAACGTTGAGCCCGATGCACGAGGAATCCCGCGACAGAGAATCGCAAGCAAGGATGCCCGCGACCTACCACCTGCCGCATCTCCGGACGCTCGAGGCCGAGGCCATCCACGTGATGCGCGAGACGGTCGCCGAATTCGAGCGGCCCGTGCTGCTGTTCAGCGGCGGCAAGGACTCGATCGTGCTGCTGCGCCTGGCCGAGAAGGCTTTCAGGCCTGCGCCCTTCCCGTTCCCGGTCATGCACGTCGACACGGGCCACAACTTCCCCGAGGCGATCGAGTTCCGAGACCGCCGCATCGCGGAGATCGGGGAGCGGTTGATAGTTGCGAGCGTTCAGGAGTCCATTGACAGGGGACGGGTGGTCGAGCAGACGGGCCCGCGGGCCTCGCGCAACGGCCTGCAGACCGTGACCCTGCTGGACGCAATCGCCGAGCACGGCTTCGATGCGGCCTTCGGCGGCGCTCGCCGGGACGAGGAGCGAGCCCGTGCGAAGGAGCGCATTTTCTCCTTCCGCGACGAGTTCGGGCAGTGGGAGCCCCAGAAACAGCGTCCGGAGGTGTGGAGCCTCTACAACGGGCGTATGCACAAGGGCGAACACGCCCGGGTCTTCCCGATCTCCAACTGGACGGAGCTGGACGTGTGGCAGTACCTGGCCGAGGAGAACCTGGAGGTGCCCTCGATCTACTTCGCCCACGAGCGCGAGGTGTTCGAGCGCGACGGCATGCTCTACGCGGTCAGCGAGTTCATCGAGATGATCGACGGGGAGGTGCCCTTCACGGCGACGGTGCGCTACCGGACGGTGGGCGACATGAGCTGTACGGGGGCAGTCGAGTCAGACGCCGCGACGCTGGCCCAGGTCGTCGCCGAGATCGCCGCCACCGAGGTGACGGAGCGCGGGCAGACCCGCGCCGACGATCGCGTCACGGAGGCCGCCATGGAGGACCGCAAGCGCCAGGGGTACTTCTGATGAGCGCCGCCAACGGCTCCAACGGGCACGGTGCAGCGGCCTGGGCTGCAGCGACCGTCGACAAGCAGGCCACGGCCGACGTGTTCAGCAGGCTCGCGGAGCGCCCCGCGGACCTGCTGCGCTTCGCCACCGCCGGCTCGGTCGACGACGGCAAGAGCACCCTGATCGGCCGGCTGCTGTACGACTCCAAGCAGGTCCTGGTCGACCAGCTGGCTCATGTCGAGGAGGTCAGCGAGCGCAAGGGCCAGGGCTTCCTGGACCTGTCCCTGCTGACCGACGGCCTGCGCGCGGAGCGCGAGCAGGGCATCACGATCGACGTTGCCTACCGCTACTTCGCAACCGCCCAGCGGCGCTTCATCATCGCCGACACGCCGGGCCACGAGCAGTACACGCGCAACATGGTCACGGGCGCCTCCACGGCGGACCTGGCGATCGTGCTGGTCGACGCCCGCAAGGGCGTCCTGGCCCAGTCCAAGCGCCACGCCTTCATCAGCTCGCTGCTGGGTATCCCGCACGTCGTCGTCTGCGTCAACAAGATGGACCTGGTCGACTTCAGCGAGAGCGTCTTCGACGAGATCGTGGAGGAGTTCGATCGCTTCGCGGCCCGCCTGGAGCTGCCGGATGTGACCTTCATCCCGATCTCGGCGCTGCTGGGCGACAACGTCGTCGAGCGCTCGGAGGCGATGTCCTGGTACCAGGGCCCGCCGCTGCTCTACCACCTCGAGCACGTCCACATCGCCTCCGATCGCAACCTGATCGACGTCCGCTTTCCGGTTCAGTGGGTGATTCGGCCGCCCTCCAGCGACTACCGCGCCTACGCGGGACAGGTGGCGGGAGGGATCATGCGCCCGGGTGACGAGGTCGTCGTGCTGCCGGGCGGGCAGCGTTCGAGGATCGCCGGCATCGACACCTTCGACGGCTCCGTCGAGGAGGCCTTCCCGCCGATGTCGGTCGCCCTGCGCTTGGCCGACGACATCGACGTCAGCCGCGGCTCGACGATCGTGCGCACCCAGAACCAGCCGACGGTCGCCAGCCGCTTCGAGTGCCTGATCTGCTGGATGTCAGAGCACGCCCTGCAGCCCGGACGCCGCTATCTGGTCAAGCACACGACCCGCACCGCCATGGTCGGCCGTGTCGACGTCCGCTACCGCATCGACGTGGAGACGCTGCGGCGCGACGAGAGCGTGCAGACGCTGGAGCTGAACGACCTGGCTCGCGTGCACCTGGAGCTGAGCGCGCCGCTGGTGTTCGACTCCTACAGGCGCAACCGCGTCACGGGCAGCCTGATCCTGATCGACGAGGCGACCAACGACACGGTCGCGGCCGGGGTGATCCTGGACACCGAGGTCGAGGAGCAGCCGACGCGGACGGAGGTGGGGGAGCGCAGCCCCAACGTGCGCTGGCAGGGCACCAAGATCAACCGCGAGCAGCGCTGGCAGGCACTCGGCCACGGTGGCGCGACGCTGTGGTTCACGGGCCTGCCCGGAGCCGGCAAGTCGACGGTCGCCGCAGCTGTCGAGGAGCGCCTGCTGCAGATGGGCCGTCCCGCCTTCATGCTCGACGGCGACAACCTCCGTCACGGCCTCAACGGCGACCTCGGGTTCGACGAGACCGCCCGCGCCGAGAACGTACGTCGCACCGCGCACGTGGCGCGGCTGCTGGCCGAGTCGGGCACGATCGCCCTCGTCAGCCTGGTCAGCCCCTATGCGGCCGACCGCGGCATGGCCGGCCGGCTGCACACCGAGGACGAGCTGCCGTTCATGGAGATCTTCGTCGACGCCCCCCTGGAGGTCTGCGAGCAGCGCGACCCGAAGGGCCTGTACGCCCGCGCCCGCGCCGGCGAGCTCGAGGGGATGACCGGTGTCGGTGCGCCCTACGAGCCGCCCAGCGACCCAGCCCTGACGCTCGGCAGCAGCGGCGAAACGGTCGAGCAGGAGGTCGAGCGGGTGCTCGAGCTGCTGCGCCAGCGCGGCCTGCTCTAGGCTCCGCGCTCGGCGATCCGTGGCCGGCGGAGCCTCGCTTCCTGCCGGGCTATTTCTTGTGCTTGTGCTTGACGCTCGACTTCGGCGCCCGGATCTCGACGTGGTTGCTCGCCCCGGAATTCAGGGCGCCCTTGGGCAACTGCACGAATGCCTGGTAGTGGTAAGTGCCGCTCAGCGACACGATCACGCTGAAGCGCGAAAGGGTGGAGGTCGCGCGCTTGAGCACCGTCCTTGCAACCTCGTGCGGGCGCGGGCCGCTGCGCTTGCTGCCGACCTTCTGAGGTAGTAGCTCCTGGATCACGATCGGGACGCCGTTGCGGGCGGGCGCGACGGTGCCGTAGAGCCTGTAGAGGCCGCTCTTGCCGCCTGAGCGGACGTGCAGGACGATCAGGGGCACGACGTGCACAGTCACCGGGGGGCTGTAGACGGGGCGGGTGCCGTCGGTCAG